>Ga0307436_1000726_pt1 | contig 15403 bp, 11 predicted proteins | sample SalMarWE160440MG_FD_202513 | JGI IMG/M metagenome (GOLD analysis project Ga0307436, IMG submission 202513) | Salt marsh sediment microbial communities from the Plum Island Ecosystem LTER, Massachusetts, United States - WE1604-40 | ecosystem: Environmental > Aquatic > Marine > Intertidal zone >...
CGATGTGGCCGCAGCCGGCCCCAGCGGCCCCAACGGGCCCGACGCCGCGACGCCGGCGATCCAGGCGCGCCGGGGCGGGATACGGCCGGGGACGGCCGCTCTGACCGCGGGCAGGCCGACCGCGACGTAGCGGCCTCATGCTCGATCGGCCATGATGGCCCTATGCAGGTCGCCGAGGGCATCTACAAGGTCGAGGGGGTCCGCATCTCGAACGCCTATCTCGTCGTCGCCGACGAGGGCCTGCTGCTCGTCGACTCGGGCATGGGCAGACACGCGGGCCGGATCATGCGGCTGATCGAGAGCCTGGGCAGGCGGAGGGAAGAGCTGCGCTGCGTCGTCCTGACGCACTGGCACATAGACCACCTGGGCAGCGCGGCCGAGGTGAAGCGGCTCACCGGAGCACAGGTTGCCATCCACGAGCTGGACGCTCCGATCCTGGCCGGCGGCGAGCTGCCGAAGAAGGGGCGCCGGGCCATGGGCCTCGTCTTCCGCCTCTTCCGCTTCCGGCCGATCGAGCCCGACCTGCGGCTGCACGACGGCGACACCATCGGCGGCCTGCGGGTCTTCCACGTCCCCGGCCACACCGACGGCAGCATCGCCCTCCTGCGCGACGACGGCGTGGCCTTCACCGGCGACGCGCTGCTGGGCGACAGGCACGGGCAGGTCAAGCCGCCCGATCTCCGCCTGTCGATAGATCCGGAACGCGCGACGGCTTCGGCCGAGAAGCTCCGCGCGCTCCCCCTCAGCCTGGTGCTGCCGGGCCACGGGGCGCCCGCTCGACTGCCGGGCGGCGCCGGCTAGGCGAGCGCCTTCGGCCAGGGAGCCTCAGGCCAGGCCGCGGTCCTGCAGTCGCTGCTGCTCCCAGGCGGCGAAGTTCGGCGGCGGCGCAACGACCTCCTCCGGCGGCTTGGGCCGCAGCGTCACCGCGCCGTCGGCGCAGCCGGTCACGCACAGGCCGCAACCGATACACAGCGCGCGGTCCACGACGTAGCCGCCGTCGCTCTCCGAGATGGCGTTCACCTGGCAGCGGCCGAAACAGACGGCGCAGGCGGTGCACAGATCCTGGTCGATCTCGGCGTAGTAGTTGGCCTGGGCCACCGAGTCGTGGATGCCCCACTCGTTGATGCCGCGCAGCAGGCCGCAGCAGCAGCCGCAGCAGTTGCAGACGTAGCCGTGCCCCTCCTGGACGTTGCTGACGGTGTGCACCAGGCCGATCTTCTCGATCTCGTCCAGGAAGGCCAGGGCCTCCTCCTGGGAGATAGCGCCCTCCCGGCCGGCCGCCTCCGACTTGGAGAACCACAGGCAGGCCTTGACCGGGAAGTCGCAGCGGCGGCTGTCGAGCAGCTCCTGCTGGACCCGGCAGACGCAGTCGCCCAGGGTGAAGGACCGGGCTTCGAGCAGGATGGTGCGAACGTCGTCGTACGGCAGCACCCACTCGGACTTGACGGCGGCCCTCGCGGGCACGGTGCGGTGTAGCGCCGGCTGCGGCGCCATCAGCAGCGCCCCTCCCGCGCCGCCGAAGTACTCCTCCATGAGCTGTGCGAACTCCGGCTCCCGGCCGTGGAGCAGGCCCGCCTCGTAGCTGCCCACGATGAAGGGCGCGAGCCTGAAGCCGCGAGCCCCCGGCGTCGAGGAAACCCACACGAACTCGCGCCTGGCGAGTTCCTTGAGGATCTGGCTGGCTTCACGGACCTCTATCCCGGCACGCTCGGCGATCCTCCCCACCGGCTCCGGCGTGGCCGTCATCGCGCACGCCACCGCGGCCTCCTCCGCCGACACCATCTTGCGCAGGATCTTCAGCTCGACGCCGGACTCGGTGCGGGGAAAGCCATTCGCCAGGCGGTCCAGCGCCGTTGCCAGGCGTTCGTATGCGTCTTCCATCGCGAGCCTCGTGTCTCCCCTGTGGGCGTGGACGCCGAGCGTAGCATCACCTGCTGCCACCTGGGTGTCAGGTTTCCGGAACGGGTTTCCCGGGCGGCCCTACGAATAATGCACTAGCTCAAACTATTCCGGTGCTGGAAGTATTGTGCTAGGGTGCGCCCATGGTCACCAGAAGCGAGGCCTCGCGCGAGATCGTCAGGCTGCTGCCGAACGTCGCGATAGGCCTGCGGCTGGCGACGCTCTTCGACCTGGAGGCCGTGGACCTCACGGCCAACCAGCTGCTGGCGCTGATGCTCGTCAGCTCGGCGCCGGACGGGCGGATGAAGGCCGGCGAGATCGCCGCGCGGCTGGGCATCTCGTTGCCGGCCGCCACGGCACTCGTGGACCGGCTCGTCGCCGCCGGCGTCGTGGCCCGATCCCAGCGTGAAGACAGGCGCGTGGTCTGGGTGTCCGCCACGGACCAGGGGCTGGGCCTGCTCGGCCGGCTCACGGAAGGGCTCGAGAGGGCGATCGACGCCGCGATCGAGCAGTACCCCGACCAGGCCACACTCGACAGCCTCGTGGAAGGCATGCGCAGGGTGGCCAGCTTCGCCGAACGGATAGGCGAGGCGGGCGCCGAGTCAGGTTCGGCGCGACATCCCGCCGCGAACGACTGAGAGGTTGCAGTGCGAGCCCTGTTCGTCTGGCTTGGACACTTCGTGGAGGCCCGGCCCGGATCCATCCTGGCCGTCACGGCCGCCCTGATCGTGCTGGCCGTGCTGGGCGCCACGCAGACCCACATCGTCACCACCCAGGATGCCTTCGTGGACCAGGACAGCGACACGGCCAGGAACGCCAACGCCTACGATGCCGCCTTCGGCCTCGACCCGATGGTGGTGATGATCCCGGGCACCCCCGAAGAGCTCACCAGCCCGGAGATGCTCGACAGGATCGAGAGCCTGACCGACCAGCTGGCCGAAGTGGACGGCGTTCGATCCTGCGTCAGCGTCCTGACCCTGCTCGGCACCGTCAGGCTGCCCGAGGGCACAACGCTGGAGCAGCCCGGCGTGGCGACGTCGATCGTCTTCGGCGCCGACGGACAGCCCACGGCCACGTTCGAGAGCCTGTTCCCGAGCGGCTACGAGCTGGTCCAGATCGCACTGGTCCCCGGGCTGGGCATCGACGGCCAGGGTGAGGTCTCCCAGCGGGTCGAGGAGGCGGTGGCGGCCACCGGCCTGCCGGACGGCACGGTGACGGCGGGATACCCGCGCCTCTACTCCGAGATCATCTCCAGCATCATCCGTGACATGGCGGTCACGGCCGTCGTGGCCGTCCTGCTGATGGTCGCCGTTCTGTACATCGTCTTCCCCGTCCGCCGGCGGCTGATGGCGCTGCCCGTCGTGGTCGTCGGCGTCCTGTTCACCTTCGGCATCACCGGCGCGGCGGGCATCTCGTTGACCCTGGTGACGATGGCCGGCCTGCCGATCCTATTGGGGCTGGGCACGGACTTCGCCATCCAGTTCCACAACCGCTACGAAGAGGAGCTGACGCGCGGCCGGACGCGAGCGGCCGGGCTGGTGGACGCCCTCGTCCACATCGGTCCGGCAGTGGGGACGGCGGTGCTGGCAACGATCCTGGGCTTCATGGCCCTGCTGCTCTCCGCCGTTCCGGCGGTCAGGGACTTCGGCATTCTGCTCGCCCTGGGCGTGGCGATCCTCTACTGCCTGGCGCTCGTCGCCCTCAATGCCCTCCTCTATCGCTTCGACAAGGCCCCGGGCCCGGCCGCGAAGAACGGCACGGCGGCGGTCTCTTCGCAGCGCGGGCCCCGCCTCGATCTCGGCCGCTACCTGGCCGCCGTCTCGATGCGATCGGCGAGGTTCGGTCCGCTCGTCCTGGCCGCGGCCACGGCGCTGGCCGTCGGCGGCCTGGCCGTCGACCACATGGTGCCCGTGGAGACGGAGATCGAGAAGCTGATCCCCGCCAACACGCCGGGCGTCGTGGCAATGAACCAGGTGCGCGAAGCGACCGGCAGCAGCTCCTACATCCAGTTCCTCGTCAGCGCCGACGACGTCACCTCGCCCGAGGTCGTGGGCTGGATGGCGAAGTACCAGGCCCAGGAGATGCAGAAGCATCCCCAGATCGTCAGCGCCGTCAGCCTGCCCACCGTCCTGGGCCCGACGGTCACCATGTTCTTCCTGAAAGGCCCGCTGGTGGCGTTCATCCTGAGCCAGATCCCGGAGCCGATTCGCGTGACCCTGATCAGCGACGACCACAAATCGGCCTCGATCACCTTCAACACCATCCCGATGTCCACCGCCGACGTCGCCGAGCTGATAGATGCCATGGAAGCGGAGGCGGATCCCCCGAGCGGCGTCACCGTCGGGCCGGCCGGCTCGACGTACATGGCCGCCTCCATCCTGACCTCGCTCACGAACGGCCGGCTGGAGATCGCCCTGGCCGGCTTCCTGGCGGTCTTCCTGGGCCTGCTGGCCATCTATCGCAGCTGGCGCAGGGCGGTCACCCCGGTCGTGCCGATCATCCTGGTGACCGGCTGGTCGTCGGGGGCGATGTGGCTCCTGGGCATGGAGCTGAACCCGCTCACGGCCGTCATGAGCGCCCTGATCGTGGGCATCGGCACGGAGTTCGCGGTCCTGCTGCTGGGCCGCTACTGGGAGGAGCTGGGCCGCGGCCTTCCGCCACAGGAGGCGATGCACAAGGCCGTCACCAGGATCGGGCGGGCGATCGCGGCCTCCGGCCTGACGGTCGTGGCCGGCTTCGGGGCTCTGCTGGCGTCGTCGTTCCCGGCCATCCGCGACTTCGGCGCCGTGACCGTCATCGACGTCCTGCTGGCCCTGGTGGCCACGATCGTGGTCGTCCCGCCGCTGGCCCTCTTCCTGGTCCGCGGGGCGGGGGCGTCGCAGGAGCGAGCCGCCTGATAGAGAAGCCGGTCCGGGTCCGCGACTACTCCTGACCCTCCCCCTGGCCCTCCTCGGCCGGAGCCTGTGCCTCTTCCGTCGGCCGTCGCAGGATCCCAACCAGGACCGTCGCCGCACCCGATCCGATGACCAGCCAGCCCATCACCGCCAGCAGCTGCGAGATCGAATCGGAAGTCGCGACGCGGTACAGGAGCAAGACGCCAAGAGCCGCCAGCAGGGCATCGAACCCGATCGACGTCCAGTGCGCCCTGCGGTGGCGTATGGACGGGATCGCGGTCAGCAGGCCCAGCAAGCCGTAGGCGAGGCCGCCGCAGCCGAGCGCGATCCTCATACCCACCACAGTTATCTGCTGCACGGCGGAAAGCGCGATCACCAGCACGCCTACGACGAATCCGACCGCCCCGCGAATGAGAGTGATGTCGCGCACCCGGCCACGTTCGAGTCTCCTGAAGCCCAGGAACCATTGCCGGCACCCGTCGGCGACCAGCCCGGCAGAGATGAGCAGCGCGAGGATGTACTCCGCCCGCTCCCCATCCGCCAGGAAGTAGACCCCGCCCAGAATGAGCAGAACGCCCTCTCCGATCACGACCCGCCAGTCGGCCCCCCGCCAGGGCGCGATCCGGTCCGCGGCCCGATCCACTACCCGTGCCATCGACAGCCCTCCCAGCCGAAGCCCGGACCTGTGCCGTGCGTTGCATCCGGGCATTCGTATCGTGACCAGCACACGCGGCGAGCGCAACATCTGCCGCGGGTCGGGTCTCAGGTGGCTTGCTGCGGCACGGAGAGGAGGCTAGGCTTCCCTGGCCTGAACTCGTCTGCATCCCGGGAGGAGCCGCCATGCGCAGGCAACCGGTCATGTTGCTCGCTATGGCGCTTGTCGCTGCGAGCCTGGCGACTGGCTGTGGAGGGGCCACTACGACGCCTTCGACGCAGCCCACGGCGATTCCAACGGGAGCGCCGACCGCATCGGCGTCCGCGGTTATCGCGCCCACGGCGGTACCCGGCGGCCCGCCACTGCCCTCAGCCGACGGCTGGCCGTTCACCGCCCCGTCCACGCCGCTGCCGGTCCCGACATTCGGTCCCGACGGCACAGCCTACGTCGACGTGACCATCTGGCCCGCGTCGGAGGATCCCGGCGGGTCGGTCGAGTACGCCCGGCTGGCGGCGATCGATGCCTCGGGCCGGATGCGCCCGGGATGGCCGGCCCAGCTGGGCACCGGGCGGCTATCCGGCCTCGTCGTGGGGTCGGACGGACTGGTCACCGTCCTCGTCGAGACGATCGGGAGCGACCCCTATTCCGGAACCACGTACAGCCTCCACCGGCTCGGCTCGGCCGGGCTCGAGGTGACTGGCTGGCCGGTCGTCGTGGAGGAAGCGATCGACTGCAGCGAGCCGGTCGTGGCCGACGACGGCTCTGCCTATCTGGCCTGCGAGCCCACCAGCGAGGAGGGCTCATGGCGCGTCAGTGCGTTCGACGCCCAGGGTGGCACCAGGGCCGGTTGGCCGGCGACCCTCGAGATGTGGTACAAGCCGACGCTGAAACTCGGCTCGGACGGCACCCTGTTCCTCTGGGCCGGCGCCTATGACGGTAGCGGCCAGCTCCATGCACTCGGATCGGATGGACGAGACCGCTCCGGCTGGCCGGTGGCGACGCCTGTCGGCACCGGCGACTTCCTCCTCGCCCCGGACGGGAGCGTCCGCCTGATCTCGTACGTGGACCTCGTTGGAAGCCCATGCATCGACGCTGGCAGCACCTCGATCTCCGCCATCGGGGCCAACGGCCGGACCCTCCCAGGATGGCCGCGGACCATCGACGGCGCCGCGATCGAGCCCGTCATTGACCCGCAAGGCACGATCTACGTCGCCTCGACGAACGTGCGGGGCAGCTCGCCCGGACAGGTGAAGGTGGTCGCCATAGGCACGGACGGAAGCACACGGGCCGGCTGGCCGGTCGCCCCCGCCGGCTTCACCTCCAGCTGTCCCGACAGGAGCCTCAGGCTCGGTCTGAGCCCCGCCGGCACGCTGTACCTCCTCGGCAACACGGACGACCCTCGGGCCGGCAGGGTGATCGCCCTCGAGCCAACGGGGCAGACCGTGTCGGGCTGGCCGTTCGAGACAGGCTTGCTCGAGACCGGCTGCAACGCCTGCGCGCCAGGCTCGCCGCCGCAGGCTCCGGTGTTCGGCTCCGACGGGACCGTCTACCTGGCGGCGGAAGGAGCGTCCGGAGTGCAGGTCGTTGCCCTGGATACCCAGGCAGGCGTCCGCTCCGGTTGGCCGTATCCGCTGCCCTTCGGGACCGAAGCGCCGGACTTCGTCCAGCTCACAGTCGGCCCGAACGGCAACGTCTACGTGGCCCTCCTGTCGATGGGGATGGAGTCCTCGGCTGAGGATGTTGCCACTCTCCTGGTCCTCCGGCCCGACGGCAGCCCGGCGCACAGCGGGAATCCCGCAGCGGCCAGAGACCCCGGGCAGCGTCCGCTTGTTCAGCAGGATGATTTGTCGGCGTCGGGTGGCAGGACGCTGTAGCGCCGCCACATGGCCAGTCGCGCGCAGATCACGGCGAAGACTGGGATCGCGACGGCCAGGATCAGCCAGTGCCCGTCCCCCATCGGCACGAGCAGCAGCGTGGAGGTGAACTCGACGGCGATCAGGACGTAGAGGATCCGGACGATGACCAGCCGCGACAGGCGGGTGCAGATCAGCGCCCCTGTCGGCGCGCCGATGGCGACGACCGGCACCGCGGCCAGCCACATGTCTACCGGCGGTCCCGTGAAGTCGCCCATCACGATCACGTGCGTGGCGAACGCGGTCCACGACACCAGGGTCAGCAGCACCACCGTCGTCGGCGTTACGACCCGCTCGCACACCCGGAAGGCCAGCACGAGCAGGATGAACATGATCGTGTTCTCGCCGACGGCCGCGAGCCCGGACAGAAGCCCGCCCAACAGGCCCGCCCCCAACAGGGCGAGACGCTCCCCGGGCCCGAACAGATGCGGCGCCATCTGATCGCGCCGATCCGGAGCATGCCGGAGGCTGATCCAGAGAGCCAGCGCCAGGCCGACGAGAATCGCGGTGAAGGTGAGCCGAACGGTCGCCGCCTGGAGCCTCGGCGCCAGGTAGATGCACGAGAAGAAGACGCCGGCCATGGCGGCCGGCGCCCCGAACCTGATCGCCCGCCACTCGATCGGCACCCTGTTGCGGATGATCGAGGTCGTGGCGCAGCCCATGCCGACGCTCTGGATGGCGAAGGAGAAGAGACGGGCCTGATCGGCCGGGACGGTGAGCACCTTGGTCAGCACCGGGAAGGCGACGGCGCCGCCACCCTCCGACGTGCCGCCCCCGACGAGCGAGCCGAAGACCATCGTGAGCGAGACCTGCCAGTGGTTAGCTACGGCGTTCAGGGAGCGCTCGCCCCCCAGGATGAGCCAGCAGAAGAACACGATGACGCCCAGCGCCAGGTTCGTCCGCAGCATCGGAAGGACTGCCGGCGGCTCCGGGAGGACCGGCTCGGCCGAGGGAGGATTGCTCTGGACCGTGATGGCTGTCACAACAGTGGGTATTCTCGCAGAGGCGCAGGGGCGCAATCCACGCATAACCTCTCAGGTCGGCCGGCCCCCTGCCTATACTTGCCTTCGGCTTGGACCTGTCGGGAGGCGAACGTGGCGGACAGGACTATCACCCTCGGCGGCAACGCCTATCCGGTCATCCTGCCCAACATCCGCGATCCGCGACTCGGCATCGCGGCGGTCGTTCTGAGCCTTCACGCCCTGGGGCAGCTGGGGCTGCATTGGCCGCTCAGCGTCTGGCAGATCCTGGTGGCGATCCTGGTTTGCGCCGTCATCGAGATCGCGGTCACGTTCGCCCGGAAGCGGGTCATCATCTGGCCGGCCAGCGCCCTTCTCACCGGCAGCGGCGTGGCCCTTCTCCTGCGCGTCGTCGGGACACCGGCGGACCAGCCCTGGGCTACGAACGGCCTGCTGATGTTCGCCGGCGTGGCCGCGTTCTCGCTGGTGCAGAAGTACTTCATCCGCTACAAGGGCAAGAACCTGTTCAACCCGTCGAACGTCGGCCTGGTGCTGGCCTTCCTGATCTTCGGCAATTCACAGCTCGAACCACTCAACCTGTGGTGGGCCCCCCTCAATGCCTGGATGATCGCCGCCTACGCGATCATCCTCGTGGGCGGCACGTACGTTATCTGGCGGGCGAAGATGATGCTGCTGTCGGGGACCTTCTTCGTCGGGTTCGCGGTCCTCCAGGGTGTCCTCGCCGGCTCCGGCCACTGCATGACCGCCAACTGGGCCTTCGCCCCGGTCTGCGGAGCGGACTACTACCGGATCATCGTCACCTCGCCGGAGGTGTTCATCTACGCCTACTTCATGGTCACCGACCCCGCCACCGTGCCTGCCGGCCGGGTCGCGCGGATCGCGTTCGCCCTGTGCGCCGCCGTGTCCACCACGCTGTTGATGGCGCCACAGGCGGACGAGTTCGGGACGAAGGTGGCGCTGCTCGGCGGATTGACGATCCTCCTGCTCGCCCATCCGCTGTTCGACATGGCCTTCCCCGAGAAGGGCTCCGCCCAGGACACCATCAAGGCGTTCGGGACAAGGCTCGTGACCGGCGGCCGTCCCGGCCTGCTCCGCCCGATCGGCGGCGTGGCGACGATGGCCCTCGTCGTGGCAGTCGTGGGCGCCAGCGTCGTCTACGCCGGCACACCGGCTCGCACGGCCGTCGCGCCCAACACCACGGAGATGCTGAACGGCGTGGCGTATCAGATCGACCCGTCGACGCTCCCGCCCATCACCGTCAGCCAGTCGGTCCGGGACTGGGACCACGAGATCGCGGACAGCGCCCCCCAGCTGCTGGTGACCCTGGCCCAGAACCTGGCCGTCGAGAACCAGGCGCTGCTGCGGTCGGACGAGAACCTGCTCACCGCCATCGACCACGGCGACCGCCTGGACGAGATGCAGGCCCGGCTGAGGCAGGACGCCGCGGCCGGCACGTGCGTCATCGACGTCTACACGTTCGATTCGGTGAACGTAACCCTGATCGTGCCGTTCGGCGTCCAGACGGGCCTGAGCCTGGGCTTCGACGCGAAGGGGACGGTCACCTACCAGACCTACGACTCGGCCGGGAACTTCGCGTCCAGCCAGTCGGCGCCGTTTGCGCAGACGTTCGCCATTCGACGGGCGACCGGCGAGCGCTGGCTCAACGTGGCCGTGCTCCCTCCGGGGACAGGCAGCTGAGCCGGCTTACTCGCCGCGGGACGGTTGTCGCCACCCTGGTGGCCGTGGTGGCGATCGTCGCGGCGGCGGGCGGATACGCGTTCCTGCAACTCCAGTCGAGTGGCGCCTCCGGGCCGCCCTCCTTCGTGGACGAGACGGCCTCGGCCGGCATCGACCAGACCTACGACGGCGACGCCATGTTCGACACCGGCGGCGGCGTGGCGGTCTTCGACTGCGACGGCGACGGCAAGCCGGAGATCTACATGGCCGGCGGCACGAACCCGGCCGTGCTGTACCGCAACGACAGCCCGATCGGCGGCGCCCTTCGCTTCAGCGCCATCCACGATTCCGCGACCGACCTCACCAGCGTCACCGGCACCTATCCGATCGACATCGACGGCGACGGCAACACGGACCTGGCGGTCCTTCGGGCGGGCGGCAACGTCATCCTGCGCGGCCTGGGCGGCTGCCGGTTCGAGCGGGCCAACGAGAGCTGGGGGATCGATGGCGGCACCAGCCTGTCGATCGCCTTCAGCGCCACCTGGGAGGGCTCGAACGGGCTCCCGACCCTTGCCTTCGGCCGCTTCCGCAAGATCGATTCGACAGGCAAGCTCACGCTCGATTGCGACTCGCCGATGTTCATCCGTCCCGATGCGTCCGGCACGGGCTACGCGGCGGCCGTCTCGCTGGAGCCCGGGTACTGCTCGCTCTCGCTGCTCTTCAGCGACTGGAGCGGCACGGGCGAGAGGGACCTCCGGGTCGCGAACGACCGCAACTACTACCTCGGCGGCCAGGAGCAGCTGTGGCGGATCGTGCCGGGCGAAGCGCCGAGACTGTACACGGCCGCGGACGGCTGGCAGAAAGTGCAGATCCAGGGCATGGGCATCGCCAGCTACGATCTGACCGGCGACGGCAAGCCCGATTACTTCCTGACGAGCCAGGCCGACAACAGGCTCCAGGAGCTGGCCGGCGGGCCCGGCCGGCCGGAGTTTCGCGACATCGCCCTGAAGATGGGCGTGACGTCCGCCCGCCCCGGCGCCGGGGACGACGTCCTGCCGTCTACCTCCTGGCACCCCGAGTTCCAGGACGTCAACAACGACGGCTTCGTCGATCTCCTCATCACGAAGGGCAACCCGAGCGTGGTGCCCGAATACGCCTCGAAGGATCCGAGCGCCCTCTTCCTGGGCCAGCCGGACGGTACGTTCGTGGATCGGGCTGAGGCGGCCGGGATCGTCGACTTCGACAGGGGGCGGGGCGCGGCGCTGGCCGACTTCAACCTGGACGGCCAGCTGGACCTGGTCGAGATGTTCTATCAGGCCCCGGCGAAGCTGTGGCGCAACGTGGGCACGGGCGACGCGGCCAATCCAGCGCCGATGGGCCACTGGCTGGACGTCAAGCTCTCGCAGCCTGCTCCGAACACCGACGCGATCGGGGCGTGGATCGAGGTACAGGCGGGCGACAAGACCTGGCGGCGCGAGCTGAACGTGGGCGGCGGGCACTCCAGCGGCGAGCTGGGCTGGATCCACTTCGGCCTGGGCACCGCCACCGACGCCCAGGTCCGCGTCAAGTGGCCGGACGGCACCACGGGCCCCTGGCTGCCCGCCTCCGCCGACTCGTTCGTGGTGGTTACGAAGGGCGCCGACGCCGCCACTCCCTGGCAGCCCGCGACTCCCTGACCGAGCGCGGCTGTGGCGGCCGCACCACTACATCGATACACCGGAACCCGGTTGCGGCGAAGGTTCCGGTCGAAGGGTCGTAGATCTCAGCCGAGGCGAGGTCCTGGAAGATCGGGATGCCGATGCAGTCGTATCCGCCTGCGATCAGCACCCTTCCGTCCGCGAGAAGCGTGGCTGTGGCCTCGGCACGGGGATGGGTCATGTCGCCGGTGGTGACGAACGTGCCAGTCGGGCTCGGGATATCGTGTCGTGGCCGGATGCCGAAGGACTGGCGGTCGCCCCGAGCGCCGAGGCGGATTCGGTATCTCGTCCCGCAGCCTAGGCCTTGAACAGCTCGGCAGAATCGGTGGGTGCCAGGTGAATCCCGCCCGCGATCAAGACCGTGCCGTCCTGTAGCGCCACCGCGATCTGGTCGGTGCGGCCCTGGATCATCTTCGAGCTGAGCACCCCGAAGCCAGTGGCCGGGTCGTACAGACCGGCCAGGCCGGCGTAGACGCTATCCACTTCCTCGAGCGTGCCCCCCGCGAACAACACTCGGCCGTCGCGCATCAGAGTGACAGTCCCCGGAAGCCAGCCCTCAGGGCCAAAGCGCCCCTCAGGGCCCTGGAACGACCCCGCTTGAGTGAAGGTCCCCGTCACGGAGTCGTAGGTCATCAGGTGGTTGACCCGCGAGTCCAGGTCGAAGATGTGTATGAGAGCCCTACCATCCTGCAGCACGATCGCCGCCTGCACTCGCGCACTGCCTGGCACAGAGCTTGATGGGAACGAGGCCGAGATCGAACTCGACAGGCCGCTCTCCGGGTCGAACAGCTCGGCGCGCGGACCGGCCATGGTGTTGTTTGCCGCCAGCCTGTTGCCCACCACGAGCACCTTGCCGTTGGGCAGAAGGACTGCCCTCACACCCGTGTAGAAGACGGTCGCGCCCGAGTAGTTCTCTGCTGCCACACCCGTGTAGACGTTCTCAAGGGTGCCGGCCTGGGTGAACTCACCTGTCGCGGGGTCGTAGACCTCGATCAGACGGCTGTACGGGCCAAGGACCAGGACGCGGCCGTCTGCCAGGAGCACGGCGGAGCCGAACCGACGAGGTTCGGACATCGAGCCGGTGGGCGTGAACTCGCCGGTTGCTGGATCGTAGATCTCGGCCGACTCGAGGGCGGTCTCGCCAGCCCAGTCTTCGAACGTGCACTTGGCTGGGTCGAGACAGCCGTCTCCGCCTGCGATCAGGACGCGGCCGTCGGCGAGAGGCGTTGCCAGGGCCCTTGCCCGAGTCGTGGTCATCGATCCAGTCGGCGTGAACTGCCCCGTCGAGGGATCGTACAGCTCAGCCGAGGCAACGTACGGGGTGATTGGGACGAAGACGTACTGGCCGGATGGGTCGTCGAAGCCGGCGGTGCCGCTTTCGTCGTAGCCGCCCGCGATCAGCACTCTGCCGTCCGCCAGCAGCGTGGCCATGGCCGCGCCACGGGCATGGGTCATGTCACCGGTGGCGACGAAGGCGCCCGTCGGGCTCGGGATGGGGGTCGGCGTGGGGGTCGGCGTAGGCGTGGCTGCCAGAGTCGGGCTGGCCATGTCGCTGGGCTCGGTGCTGAGGCTCTGAGCCGCGCTGGCGCAGCCGACGGCGCTGGTGAGCGCCAGGAGGACTGCAAGCCCCAAGCCGCGCAGAGGCGCAACCTGGTTCGATGCCCTCCGGCGCAGGCCCGGCCGATGCCCGAACAGGACGAAATGCGAAGTGCTCATTCTGGATCCCCCGCCTCACAGGCTACATGGAAGATGAGGTCGCTCCCCCTGCAGATCCTGCGGGGGACTGGTATCTGGTGCGAACGGCCATGAGAGAGTCCCCGCTGGCAGCCAAGCAGAAGTCAACTCGAACCGCTTCCACGACGCTCTTCCCCTCTGGCGCGTTCAGACAGCGCAATGACGGCGGCCTGCTCGATGCTGTGACGGCTGCATCGACCTTCGGGGCGATCCTCTCGACGAGTCCGCCCCTGCGCCTGCGCCGCGCTGACCCCGAAGAGCGATCCAATGCGACCCGCTCCAGCGCCGGGTCAGCTCGGGATCTGGAGCGGGAGACGGGTCTCGAACCCGCGACATTCAGCTTGGAAGGCCGGGGCACCTGAGCGCTACAGCATCACGTTCAGGAGGGCGAGCGTAGCGTGTCCAGTTATCGTGTCGTCGCCCGTCGGTCACATCCGCAGGTGCGGCATCAAGCCGGGCTAGTGACAGTAGAGGGACCGGGCGAAGTCGATCACCTGGTTCGACGGGGCAGCTGCCCTCAGCGACAGGTCGCGGGCGCCATCAGACCAATGGAGCCCATAGGGCCGGCCGAGCGGGGTGGGCGCAGACTCGTGGATGAGGATGCCCTGGTACGGTCCGACCTGGACCATCGCGTAGCCGCGGCTTGCTCCAGGCCCGTATGAGTCTAGCGTCCTCTGGATCGACAGAGCGTCGTGTCCTCGGGCGGGCTCTTCCGCGAGGAACCAACCGCCCGCGCCAATGATCTCCTCGGCGCTCAAGCCATCGGTGCTCGACGGCGCGTAGACGAGCAGCAGTTTCGTTTCATCGGTCGCGCCCGTGGCCGTCCAGGGCAACAGCAACGACCTCTGAAGAGTTGAGCCCGCGGGCGGCTGCGCCGGAACGAGGGCTTCGAGCAATGCCTCGACGCGTGGGTCTCTCGGGGTCACAACGAGACCCTCGAGCGGACCCTCCGCGGGTTGCCCAAAGGCTAGAAGGGTCGGATCGCTGTCGGCGGGCATCGTCACCACTGCGGCGGGACCGCAACCGACGGCTGACGGGCTCGACGGGCTCACGGCGATGCTGGCTGTGGGCGCCTGACTCGGGCTGGCCGTCTGGGTCGGTTCGGTGCTGGGACTCTGAACCGCGCTGGCGCAGCCGGCGGCGCCCGTGAGCGCCAGGAGGCCTGCTAGCCCGATGCCGCGCAGGGTCGCCAGCGGCGTCGATGTCCTTCGGCGCTGGCACCGCCGCCGATGTGCCAGGAAACTGAAACACGAGCCGCCCATCTTCGACCGTCCCCTCTTGCGCAGTGAGCGACTGCAGTGTATCGACAAGATGGGAGAGTGGAGCGGGAGACGGGTCTCGAACCCGCGACATTCAGCTTGGAAGGCCGGGCTGCGTCTACGCCGCGCAGTCACGCGTGGCCGGGCCTACGCCGCACCGTGATGTTGCGTGTCTGCAAACCCGATCACTGATGACGCTAGTGCTCTCTGTCCCCAGGCTTGTCCAAGTGCGGCCGCATCCTCTCGATACGTTCGAGCAGGCTCTCGCCCGAAGCTGGGGCAGATGGAGACGAGGGTACTCTTAGGCGAGTCGTCGGCCTTGCGTTAGGACCGACAGTGGACGGCTCCCGGTGCCCGATGAACTCGCTACCGAAACCAAGGCCGCCAGGACGGAACTTGCCGTCATTGCAGAGATAGACGCCTCGGCCCATCTCTACGCTGTATTCGACATACCCGAGACGAAGCACCGAAGTGACGACGACATCGGCAGTGTCTGCATGGCGAGCGGCCGCTTCCTTGGCCGACGCCAGGTCGAGGAAAGCGCAGTAGGCTACGCCCGCTGATGGCCCAACGTCGGGACTGTCTTGCCTTCCCGTGTCTGACCTCGGTTCCGCCGCGGCCTGGGTCCCACCTGGGCTCTCCGCTTTGGGCTGACTGGCTTGCTCAGCAGGCACGGCGGAGGAGAGAAACAGACC
>Ga0307436_1000727_pt1 | contig 15398 bp, 9 predicted proteins | sample SalMarWE160440MG_FD_202513 | JGI IMG/M metagenome (GOLD analysis project Ga0307436, IMG submission 202513) | Salt marsh sediment microbial communities from the Plum Island Ecosystem LTER, Massachusetts, United States - WE1604-40 | ecosystem: Environmental > Aquatic > Marine > Intertidal zone >...
GAGATCGGCGCGCTTGGGTTGCAACGGCTGCCGGCGGGCGAAGGCGAGCAGGCGCTGGGTCAGGTCGGCGCCGCGCAGCGCTGCATCGAGCGCCTCGCCGCCGAGCTGCTGGACATCTTGATCGTCCTTGCAGTGCGACACGAGGATATCGAGGTTGCCGATGACGATGGCGAGCAGGTTGTTGAAGTCGTGAGCCATGCCGCCGGTCAGGTTGCCGATCGCCTCCATCTTCTGCGCGTGGCGAAGCTGTGCCTCGGTCGATTCCACTCGCGCATGGGTTTCGTTGACTTCGTCCCTCAGCCTAGCGGCCGTCGCCACCACCCGGCTGTGCAAGCCAGTCGTCTCCAGCAGCATGGCGCCGAGCACGAAACTGATCGCCAGCAGGCCGTACAAACGACCGGAGTAATAGCCAAGATCGTAGCGCCCGCCATTGAACACTGCCGCGAGCGCGATATCGCAGACCCAGGCTACCATCGTGACGGCGATCCACACATCGAGGCTGGTGCGGATGCCCTTGCGCCACAGCGCGATCAGCGCCGCCCCGCTGAACAGCCATGCGCTGCCGAGGACATAAAACGCAGCCGGGCCCATCTGGTTTCCGACCATCATTGGCGGCAGATAGTCTTGGCCCGCGGTTGCCACCACGGTCAACGCCACTAGCAGGACGGCAACGAACGCGCTGGCGCCCACCATGACGCCGAACGGATCGGCGATGGTCTTGCCGGAATACCCGTCGAGCAACGCATAGGCGATGACGAACAGGGGCATGCCGGCGTGCCAGAACGTGTAGAGCCAGGCGGTCGTTTGGGCGCCGCCTCCGATGATGCCGTGTGGCGCGAAGACGCCGGGAAACGACATCACATAGGGAACCGCGATGCCCGCGCCGAAAAAGTATCCGGCGCACAGGGCGAGCAGCGACAGCGAGCGCAGCCGCACGAATTGACCGACGAGAATGACGGCGGTGACCAGGCTTATGACGATCAGCGCCGAAACATATGCCGGGATGAATGCCGGCACCTCGACCAGCTTCGCTTTGGCGTAGGGAAGGGCGAGAACGAGAAGCGCCACCGAGATGGCTGCCACGCTCCAAGCAACGCGCCGCTCCTGCGCGGTGGCGCCGGTCGTGGCGAGGAACGAGATATCGGCACCGACGTTAGCGGCGGCAGCCGGCCGCCCGCCAGCCGGGAAAGCGGTCGCCACGGAAACGTCGGAGCTCGTCATCGGCAGCCTCGCCAAGGTGCCACCGAAATTTACCCGATATGTCGCTCGAGTTGGTTAACCGGTCTCGGCACTGGCGGGTCTGGCAGGGCCCTGGTGCGGACGGCCAGCTTGGGCCGCCGACAAGCGATTCCATGGCCCTATCGCTGGGTTTTACGGCCGGTCGGGAGGTGCCGCGATAGAGACAATGTGACGAGAATCGGCAATCGCGGGTTAAGGCGAACGTGCGAAAGTGCGCCGACACGGAGCTGTACGTGACGATGCGCAAGCCGCTTCATCAGGTCGGTCCGCCGAGGGCGCTGTGCTTCATCGTCGACGATGAACCGGCCGTCGGCCGGTTCATCGCGCTCGCCTTGCGCAACTTCGGCGAGGTCGACGTCGAGCAATTCCTTGACGTGCCATCGATGGACGTGGCGCTGAGCGAGCGTGTCCCCGATCTGATCTTTCTCGACGTTTCGCTCGGTGACTCCGATGCCATCGAGGCGATCCGCCACCTTTCGGCGGTGAACTACGACGGCGTCATCCAACTGATCAGCGGCAGCGATGCACCTCTGCTGGAAAACGTTCGCTTGATCGGCGATCGGCGCGGGTTACGGATGAGACCGGCGCTGACAAAGCCGTTCCGCGTCGGTGCGATCAAAACGATCCTCGAAGAGGAGAAGCTTCTCTTCGGCAGAACCCAAGTCTCCGCGCCCGCCGGCGCCAGCGTCGATTCCAGCGACAGCCCGCGCTTGCCCGATATTGACCTGCGCGAGGCGCTCGAACGCAACTGGCTGGAGTTGTGGTACCAGCCGAAGCTCGATCTCCATCGCGCGAGCCTCGCCGGTGCCGAGGGCCTTGCCCGGGTGCGCCATCCCGAGCACGGCGTGGTGCCGCCGGCGGCGTTTCTTCCCGGAGCCAGCAGCGCCGATCTGATCGAGCTTGCCGAGCATGGGCTGCGCACGGTGCTCCACGACGCCGGCGAGTTCGCCGATGCCGGCCGCCCCATGCGGCTTGCCATCAACGTGCCGGTCGAGGCGCTGCTCACGCTGCCGATCGCGGCGATCGTGCGCGACGCCCGCCCGCGCGGCGGTGCCTGGCCGGGCATAATCCTCGAGGTCACCGAAGACCAGATCATCCGCGACATTCCCGCCGCGCATGAAATCGCGACCCAGCTCCGCATCCACCACATCGCGCTTGCCCTCGACGATTTCGGCAACGGCTATTCGTCGCTGGCCCGGCTCAGGGAACTGCCGTTCGCCGAGCTGAAGCTCGACCGCAGCTTCGTCGACCGTTGCAGTGTGGACCCGACCAACGCCGCGTTGTGCCGCACCGCGGCCGAGTTGGCGCACCGCTTCGACAGCGTGGCGGTGGCGGAAGGCATCGAGACGAAGGAGGATCTCGCCACCATCCAGAGCGCCGGCTGCGACATCGGCCAGGGCTTCCTTTTTTCCCAAGCCATACCCAAGGAGATACTGCTTGCCCGGCTTGCCGGGCGCGACCGCGATAGTTTCGCCGCCGCCATCCGACCTCCCCGGGGGTTGCAAGCCTCGGCGTGAATCCTCGCCTTCGTCGCCTCGCGGAAAGGTGACTGTGGTACGGGTGGGACGCACCCTATAACGCCGCAAAGCGTTGGCCACGGAAGCGTTCGCAAGCCATGCCCATCAACGTCACTTACGGCGGCGCTGTTCTCGCCGGGCTTGTTTCGTTTCTGTCGCCGTGCGTCCTGCCGCTGGTGCCGCCCTATCTCTGCTACATGGCCGGCGTCAGCCTCGCCCAGTTGACCAGTGCCGGCCACGCCGGCCTTCGCCGCCACGTCATGAGCTCGGCGCTCGGCTTCGTTCTCGGCTTCTCGACCATTTTTGTCGCCCTCGGCGCCGCCGCCTCCGCCCTCGGCCAGTTGGTGCGCACCCACCTCGACGTGCTTTCGGTCGTCGGCGGCATCGTCATCATCGCCATGGGGCTGCACTTCCTTGGCGTCCTCCGCCTCGGATTCCTCGACCGCGAGGCGCGCATCGAGGTGCGCCACCAGCCGGCCGGCCCGATCGGCTCCTACGTTCTCGGCCTTGCCTTCGCCTTCGGCTGGACGCCTTGCATCGGCCCGGTGCTGGCGGCGATCCTGGCGGTCGCCGGCCGCCAGGCGACGGTCGGCCACGGGGCGCTGCTGCTTGCCGCCTACTGCCTCGGCCTCGGCATACCGTTCCTGATCGCCGGCCTGTTCGCCGGGCCGTTCATCGGTTTGATGGCGCATTTCCGCACCTACCTCGGCGCGGTGGAGAAGACCATGGGCGGCCTTCTGGTGGTAACCGGCGTGCTCTTCCTCACCGGCGAGATGTCGGCGATCTCCTATTGGCTGCTGGAGGCCTTTCCCGGCCTCGCCCGCATCGGGTGAGGCGCCGAATCGGTCGCGTTTCGGGCATGATGGGCAGGACCTGTGCCATGTTTCGGCCATGGACCGATGGGAATGGCGCCGCGACCGCCCGTTGAGAGGGGGCAATGATGCCTCGACGATCCTGCCTTGCCGTCATCCTTGCCGCCGGCGAGGGCACCCGCATGCGTTCGGCGCTGCCGAAAGCCATGCACAAGCTCGCCGGCCTGCCCCTGCTCGGCCACGTGCTTGCGGCCGCTGCGGCGGCCGGCGCCGACGAACGCGCCGTGGTGATCGGGCCCGACGGCGGGGCGCTGCGCGATTTCCTGGCCAAATTCGCGCCCGACGCCAGCGTTCACGAGCAGGGCGAGCGCCGCGGCACCGCCGATGCCGTGCTCGCCGCCCGCAAGGCCTTCGCCAGGCCGGCCGACGACGTCATCGTCCTCTACGCCGACACCCCGCTGATCACTGCCGCCACGTTGCGGCGGGTGCGCCGGGCGCTCGCCAATGGCGCCGAGGTGGTGGCGCTCGCCTTCCGGCCGGCCGATCCCGCCGGCTACGGCCGCATGATCGTCGACCGGCGGCAGCTCCTCGCAATCCGCGAAGACAAGGACGCGAGCGCCGCCGAGAAGAAGATCGGCCTGTGCAACGCGGGTCTGATGGCCTTCCGCGGGGCCGCGCTCATGCCGACCCTCAGGAAGATCGGCAATGCCAACGCCAAGGGCGAGTTCTACCTGACCGACGCGGTGGCGATCGCCAACCGCGCCCGCCGCAAGGTGGTCGCCATCGAGGCCGACGCCGACGAAGTCGCCGGCGTCAATTCGCGCCACCAGCTCGCTCACGTCGAAGGCCTCTTCCAGCGCCGCGCCCGCGAAGCGGCGATGGCCGCCGGGGCGACCCTCATCGCCCCATCGACGGTGTGGTTCAGCCACGACACCCGCCTCGGCCGTGACGTCACCATCGAACCCAGCGTGTTCTTCGGGCCGGGCGTGACGGTGGCCGACAACGTCACCATCCGCGCTTTCTGCCACATCGCGGGCGCCACCATCGCCGGCGGGGCGAGCATCGGCCCCTTCGCCCGCATCCGGCCGACCACCCGCGTCGGCCGCAACGTCCACATCGGCGATTTCGTCGAGGTCAAGAACGCCGCCATCGCCGACGGCGCCAAGGCCAACCATCTCGCCTACATCGGCGACGCCCGCATCGGCGCCGCCGCCAACATCGGCGCCGGGACGATCACCGCCAACTACGACGGCTTCGCCAAGCACGTGACCGACATCGGCGCCGACGCCTCGATCGGATCGAACGCGGTGCTGGTGGCGCCGGTGACGGTCGGGGCGGGCGCCTACGTCGCCGCCGGCAGCGTCGTCACCCACGACGTGCCGGCCGACGCGCTGGCGCTCGCCCGCGCTCGCCAGGTTGACAAGCCGCAGTGGGCACGGCGCTATCGCGAGAGCAAGGGCGGCGGACACCGCAAGGCAACGAAGTCGGGCTAGATTGAGCGCCGCCCCGGTTAACGATGAGCGTAAAAGGGACTGCCGCCGGCGGCGGCAAGTGTCGTATTTCATCAGGTCGGGCGATGTGACTTGCGTCCGCTCGGCTTCGGCGCCAGACGAGCGGGCTGGCGGACAGGAGAGCGTGCAACCATGTGCGGGATTGTCGGCATCCTCGGCCAGACGCCGGTAACGCCATTGCTGGTCGATGCGCTCAAGCGGCTGGAATATCGCGGCTACGATTCGGCCGGGGTGGCGACCCTCGAGAACGGCCATCTCACCCGCTGCCGGGCCGAGGGCAAGCTCGACAGGCTCGTCGAGCGGCTCAGCCGTACGCGGCTCTCCGGCCGTTCCGGCATCGGCCACACCCGCTGGGCGACCCACGGCGCCCCCACCGAACGCAACGCCCACCCGCACGCTACCGCGCGGGTGGCGCTGGTCCACAACGGCATCATCGAAAATTTCCGCGAGCTCAAGGCGGAGCTGACGGCGGCCGGCGCGGCCTTCGAGACCGACACCGACACCGAGGTCATCGCCCATCTCATCACCCGGCACCTCGACCAGGGTCTGTCGCCTGCCGAGGCGGCACAGGCGGCGCTCGGCCGCCTGCGCGGCGCCTTCGCCATCGCGGTCATGTTCGAGGGCGAGGACGATCTGATGATCGGCGCCCGCCGCGGCAGCCCGCTCGCCATCGGCTACGGCCACGAGGAAATGTTCCTCGGCTCCGACGCCATTGCGCTCGCCCCCTTCACCGACCGCATCGCCTATCTCGACGACGGCGACTGGGCGATCATCACCCGCGCCGGCGCCACCATCCATGACGCAAGCGGCGCCGTGGTCGAGCGGCCGGTGGTGAGGACCGTTGCCTCCAGCCTGCTCATCGACCGCGGCAATTTCCGCCACTTCATGGCCAAGGAGATCCACGAGCAGCCCGAGGTGGTCGGCCACACCCTTGCTCACTATCTCGACTTCGGCAACGGCCGGTCGGCGCTGCCGGAAGACTTCACCGTCGACTTCACCGCCCTCGACCGGCTGTCGATCACCGCCTGCGGCACGGCCTATTATTCCGGGCTGGTCGCCAAGTACTGGTTCGAGCGCTTCGCCCGCCTGCCGGTCGACATCGATATCGCCTCGGAGTTCCGCTACCGCGAGCAGCCGCTGACGCCGAAGGGGCTGTCGATCGTCGTCTCGCAATCGGGCGAGACCGCCGACACGCTGGCCTCGCTGCGCTACGCCAAGGCGTGCGGCCAGCAGGTGGCGGCGATCGTCAACGTGCGCGAGTCGACCATCGCCCGCGAGGCGGACTTCGTCCTGCCGACGCTCGCCGGACCCGAGATCGGCGTCGCCTCGACCAAGGCGTTCACCTGCCAGCTCTCGGTGCTGGCGGCGCTGGCGGTGGCGGCGGGGCGCGCGCGCGGGCATCTCGCGGCCAGCGACGAGGAGGCCCTGGTGGCGGCGCTGAGCGAGGTGCCCCGTCTGATGAGCGAGGCGCTGACCCTCGAACCGCGGATCGAGGCGCTGGCGCGCGAGCTCTCCCACTTCCACCACGTTCTCTACCTTGGCCGCGGCACCAGCTATCCGATCGCTCTGGAAGGAGCGCTCAAGCTCAAGGAAATCTCCTACATCCACGCCGAGGGCTACGCCGCCGGCGAGCTCAAGCACGGGCCGATCGCCCTGGTCGACGAGCAGATGCCGGTGGTGGTCGTCGCCCCGTTCGACTACGTCTTCGAGAAGACGGTCTCCAACATGGAGGAAGTCGCCGCCCGCGGTGGCCGCATCATTCTGGTGAGCGACCCCAAAGGCCGCGCCGCCGCCGACGTCGAGCCTATCGAGGCGCTGATCCTGCCCGACATGCCGGCGACCGTGACGCCGCTGGTTTACGCCATCGTGGTGCAACTGCTCGCCTATCACGCCGCCGTCTTCCTGGGCACCGACGTCGACCAGCCGCGCAATCTCGCCAAATCGGTCACGGTCGAGTGAGTCGCGGTCGCGCGCGCGAGCGAACTCTGGCATGATCCGCCGCGCGCCGTGCCTTGGCGGTGGCGCCACGGGAGCACGACATGAGCGAGAGCGGCGAACCTCTCGACGGCGGCCAGCCCGAGTCGGCGCACCGCGCGAGCGCGATGCATCGGCTGCGCAATTATTTCCTGACCGGCTTCGTCATCGCCGCGCCGCTGTTCCTGACCATCTACATCACCTGGTCGTTCGTCCAGTGGGTCGACTTCCTGGTCGAGCCGCTGATTCCGACGGTCTACCGCCTCGACCGCCTGCTGCCGGTGCCGATCCCCGGCTTCGGCCTGATCGTGGCGCTGGTCTTCATTACTCTGCTCGGGTTCCTCACCGCCAACCTCGTCGGCCGGCGGCTGCTCGCCTTCGGCGAATCGCTGCTCAACCGCATGCCGCTGGTGCGCAACCTCTATCGCGGGCTGAAGCAGATCTTCGAGACGGTGGTGGCGCGCCGCGCCAGCGCCTTTCAGCAGGCCGCGCTGCTCGAGTATCCGCGCAAGGGCCTGTGGTCGATTGTCTTCATCGCCAGCGACACCCGCGGCGAGGTCAACCGGCGGCTGAGCGCGCCTGATGACGAGGCGGTGAGCGTCTTCCTGCCCACCACGCCCAACCCGACCTCCGGCTTCCTGCTGTTCGTCAAGAAGAGCGAGCTGGTGATACTCGACATGTCCGTCGAGGACGCCGCCAAGATGGTCATCTCGGCCGGTCTGGTGATCCCCGAGCTCGAAGGCGCGGGGACGCCTTCTTCCCGCCGTCCGCGGCGGCTCAAACGTTTCACCCCGCCCTCAGCAGCCTGACCGCCTCGTCGCGGCCGAACAGGTAGAGCAGGATGCGCAGCGCCTGGCCGCGCGCGCCGGCGAGATTCGGGTCGGTCGCGACGACGAGGCGGGCGTCGTCGCGGGCGATCTCCATCAGCGCGGCGTGACGGTCGGGGCTGGCGATGCGAAAGCCAGGCATCCCCGACTGGCGGGTGCCGAGGATTTCGCCGCCGCCACGCAGCTTGAGGTCCTCCTCGGCGATGACGAAGCCGTCCTCCGTCTCGCGCATCACCGCCAGCCGCTTCTTGGCGACGGCGCCGAGCGACGCCTTGTAGAGCAGCAGGCAGACCGACGGCTTTTCACCGCGACCGACCCGCCCGCGCAGCTGGTGCAACTGGGCAAGGCCGAAACGCTCGGCATGCTCGATGACCATGATGGTGGCGTCGGCGACGTCGACGCCCACTTCGACCACCGTGGTGGCGACGAGAACCTTGATGTCGCCGGCCAGGAAGCGGGCCATGACCCGGTCGCGCTCGGCCGCTTTCATGCGGCCGTGGACGAGGCCGACCACCGGGCCGAGGGCCGTCGCCAGGGCGGCGAAGCGCTCCTCGGCGGCGGCGACGTCGAGCATCTCCGATTCCTCCACCAGCGGACACACCCAGTAGGCCTTGGCGCCGCCGGCGACCGCCGCGCGGATGCGCGCAACCACCTCGTCGAGCCGGGAAAGCGGCAGCGCCCGCGTCTCGATCGGACGGCGCCCGGCCGGCTTCTCGGTCAGCCGCGACACATCCATGTCGCCGTAATAGGTGAGCACGAGGGTGCGCGGGATCGGGGTCGCGGTCATCACCAGCACGTCGGTTGCGCCGCCCTTGGCGGTGAGCGCCAGGCGCTGGTGAACGCCGAAACGGTGCTGCTCGTCGACGACGACGAGGGCGAGGTCGCGGAAGGCGACGCCCGACTGGAACAGCGCATGGGTGCCGATGAGGAGGTCGATCGAGCCGTCGGCGAGGCCGGCGAGCACGGACTCGCGTTCCTTGCCCTTCTCGCGGCCGGTGAGCACGGCGATGCGGATGCCGGCGGCGGCGGCGAGCGGCTCGATGGTGCGGGCGTGCTGGCGCACCAAGAGTTCGGTCGGCGCCATCAACGCCGCCTGACCGCCTGCCTCGATGACGGCCGCCGCCGCGATCAGCGCCACCACCGTCTTGCCGGCGCCGACGTCGCCCTGCAGCAGGCGCAGCATGCGCGTCTCGCCGGCAAGGTCGGCGGCGATCTCCGCCACCGCCGTTTGCTGGCTCTGCGTCAGTTGGAACGGGAGGGCGGCGATCAGTCTGGCGCGGAGCGTGCCGTCGCCCTGGCGCCGCCGGCCGGCGCTGCGGCGCTGGTGCTCGCGCATCAGGGCGAGGGCGAGCTGGCTCGCCAACAGCTCGTCGTAGGCGAGGCGGGCGACGTGCGGCGCCTCCGCTTCGAGGTCGGCCTGGGTCTTGGGGCGGTGGGCATGGCGGAGCGCTTCGTCAAAGGAAGGCCAGTGTTGCCTGGCCACCAGCGCCGGATCGAGCCATTCCGGCAACTGCGGCAGGTCGGCAAGGGCTTCGCCGATGGCGCGGGCGAGCACGCGCCGCGACAGGCCGGCGGTCAGCGGATAGACCGGCTCGATCAGCGGCAGCTCGGCAAAATCGCCCTCGGCGACGATGTGGTCGGGGTGGACCATCGACGGCCGCCCGTTGAACCACTCCATGCGGCCCGAGACATAGCGGGTCTCGCCGACCGGCAGCGTCTTTTGCAGCCACTCGGGGTTGGCGTGGAAGAAGGTGAGGGCGATCTCGCCGGTGTCGTCGTGGGCGAACACGCGGGTTGGGATGCGCTTGTTGCCGCGCGGTGGCGTGGCGTGGCGGTCGACGCGCACCTTCAGCGTCACGATCGCGCCCTCCGCCGCTTTTGCGATGCCCGGCTGGCGGCTGCGGTCGATGAGGGCGACCGGCAGATGGAAGAGAAGGTCGGCCACCCGCGGCTCTGCCGCCTCGCCGCGGCCGAGGAGGCGGGCGAGCGCCTCGCCGGTCTTGCGGCCGATGCCCGAAAGACTGGTGACCGGGCGAAAGAGCGGGTTGAGGATGTCGGGCCGCATCGCGGCTCATTTAGCACGCACCGGGGGCCAGTGCCCCTGACAAACCGCGCGCCAGTCGCTATATGACCCGCGCGAAGCGACGGGCAAAAATCGCCCGGCGCCGATCAACTATTGCGGAACCGCCTGATGGACGAACGCGACGGGCGAGGGGAGGCGGACGCGGTGCGCCGGCGCCGCCTCAAATTTCGCGCCTGGCACCGCGGCATGCGCGAAGTCGACCTCATCCTCGGCCGCTTTGCCGACGTCCACCTCGATCAGTTCGACGCCGACGACCTCGCCGCCTTCGAGGCGCTGCTCGACGTCCCCGATCCGGTGGTGCTCGCCTGGGTCATGGGCGAGGAGCCGGTTCCCGAAGAGCTGCGGTCGCCGTTCCTCGACCGGCTGATCGCCTTCAACAACGGCGCGTGAATCGATGAAGCGGACCTCGCCGGACCTGACCACCGCCTTCGCCCGCCCCGGCGAGGTGACCCTCGCCGCCGTGCCCGACGGCATGACCGGCAAGGTGTTGGCCGATATTGCGACAGGATCGCGCCTCGTCGCTTTCGTCGCCCGCGACGGCCGCCGTCTCGACGAGGTCAAGCGCACCGTCCGCTTCTTCGCGCCGGCCCTCGACGTGCTGGAGTTTCCCGCCTGGGATTGCCTGCCTTACGACCGCGTCTCGCCCCATGCCGCAGTCGTCGCCCGCCGCATGGCGACCCTGTCGCGGTTGACGCAGGCAGGCGACACGCCGACCATCCTGCTCACCACCGTCAACGCGGCGCTGCAGCGGGTGCCGGCGCGGGCGGCGGTCGCCGGCAACGTACTCGCCGCCGCCCCCGGCAATCGCGTGCCGATGGCTGAGCTCATCGACTGGCTGGAGAAGGAGGGGTTCTCCCGCACCGCCACCGTGCGCGAGCCCGGCGAATACGCCGTGCGCGGCGGCATCCTCGACCTCTACGCGGCGGCAAGCGAGGCGCCGGTGCGCCTCGATTTCTTCGGCGACACGCTCGAAACGATCCGCGCCTTCGATGCCGACAGCCAGCGCACCACCGCAGTTCGTTCGCGCATCGCGCTCACTCCGGCGAGCGAGATGGTGCTGTCGGCCGCCGCGATCGCCCGCTTCCGCACCGGCTACGTCGGCGAATTCGGCGCCGTCGACCGGGACGATCTCCTCTACGCCGCCGTCAGCGAAGGCCGCCGTTTCGTCGGCATGGAGCACTGGCTGCCGCTGTTCGCCGACGGGATGGACACCCTGTTCGACTATCTCGGCGAGGCGCCCCTGGTGCTGGACCATCTCGTCGACGAGGCGATGGGCGAACGGCTTGACCAGATCGGCGATCACTGCCAGGCGCGGCGGGCGGCGATGGCGGCGGGCGCCACCGGCGGCGGCGCCCCCTACAAGCCGCTGCCGCCCGATCGGCTCTACCTCGGCCGCGACGAATGGAGCGCGCGCCTTGCCGCGCGCCCCTGCGCCCACCTGACGCCGTTCGCCCGGCCCGAAAGCGCCGCCGCCATCGACCTCGCCGGCCGCGCCGGCCGCAACTTCGCCGCCGAGCGCAGCGTCGAAGGCGTCAACGTCTTCGACGCCGTTATCGCCCACATCCGGTCGCTGGCCGCTGCCGGCGAGCGAGTGGTGGTCGCCTGCTGGAGCGATGGCGCCCGCGACCGCATGGGCCAGGTGCTGGTCGATCACGGCCTCACCCAACTCAAGCCGGTCGCCGACTGGACGGAGGTCGCCTCCCTTGAAGCGGGCACCACGGCGCTCGCCGTGCTCGGCATCGAGGCGGGCTTCGCCACCTCCGGTTTTGCGGTCATCGGCGAGCAGGACATCCTCGGCGACCGCCTCGTCCGTCCGCACGCCAAGCGCCGCCCGGCCGACTACCTGATTGACGTCACCAGCCTCGCCGCGGGCGACATCGTCGTCCACATCGACCACGGCATCGGCCGTTTCGCCGGCCTCAAGACCATCGAGGCCGCCGGTGCGCCGCACGACTGCCTCGAGATCCTCTACGCCGACAACGACCGCGTCTATCTGCCGGTCGAGAACATCGAGCTTCTGTCGCGCTATGGCTCCGAGGAGGTCGGCGTCGCCCTCGACAAGCTCGGCGGCGTCGCCTGGCAGGCGCGCAAGGCACGCCTGAAGAAGCGCATTCGCGAGATGGCGGCGGCCCTGATCAAGGTGGCCGCCGCCCGCGCCACCCGCAGCGCTCCGGTGCTGACCCCGCCGGAAGGGGTCTACGACGAGTTCGCGGCCCGCTTTCCCTTCGAGGAGACCGAGGACCAGGACGCGGCCATCGCCGCGGTGGTCGCCGACCTTGCCGCCGGCCGCCCGATGGACCGGCTGATCTGCGGCGACGTCGGCTTCGGCAAGACCGAGGTGGCTCTGCGCGCCGCCCTCATCGCCGTCATGGCCGGCAAGCAGGTGGCGGTGATCGTGCCGACGACGCTGCTCGCCCGCCAGCACTACCAGACCTTCGCCGACCGCTTCGCCGGCCTGCCTGTCAGGATCGCCCAGGCCTCGCGGCTGGTGTCGGCCAAGGATCTCGCCGCCGCCAAGGCGGGCATCGCCGACGGCGGCGTCGACATCGTCATCGGCACCCATGCCCTGCTCGGCAAGGGGGTGAGCTTCCGCGATCTCGGCCTGTTGATCGTCGACGAGGAGCAGCACTTCGGCGTCCGCCACAAGGAGCGGCTGAAGGAGCTCAAGGCCGACGTGCACGTCTTGACCCTGTCGGCGACACCGATCCCGCGCACCTTGCAGCTGGCCCTCACCGGCGTGCGCGAGCTGTCGCTGATCACCACCCCGCCCGTCGACCGGCTGGCGGTCAGGACCTTCATCTCGCCGTTCGATCCGCTGGTGGTGCGCGAGGCGTTGCTGCGCGAGCGCTATCGCGGCGGCCAGAGCTTCTACGTCTGCCCGCGCGTCGGCGACCTCGCCGAGCAGCGCGCCTTCCTCACCGAGACCGTGCCCGAGGTGAAGGTCGCGGTCGCCCACGGCCAGATGGCGGCCGGCGCCCTCGACGACGTCATGACGGCCTTCTACGACGGCGCCTACGACGTGCTGCTGTCGACCTCGATCGTCGAATCCGGCCTCGACATCCCGACCGCCAACACGCTCATCGTCCATCGCGCCGAGATGTTCGGCCTCGCCCAGCTCTACCAGCTGCGCGGTCGCGTCGGCCGCTCCAAGCAGCGCGCCTACGCCCTGTTCACGGTTCCCGCCGGACGCACGCTGACGGGAAGCGCGGAACGCCGCCTCAAGGTCATCCAGCAGCTTGACACCCTCGGCGCCGGCTTCCAACTCGCCAGCCACGACCTCGACATCCGCGGCGCCGGCAACCTCTTGGGCGAGGAGCAGTCCGGCCACATCCGCGAGGTCGGCTACGAGCTCTACCAGCAGATGCTCGAGGAGGCGGTCGCCTCGCTCCAGGAAGGCGGCGAGCAGGCGACCGACGGACGTTGGTCTCCGCAGATCACCATCGGCATGGCGGTGATGATACCGGAAAGCTACGTCGGCGACCTCGGCTTGCGCCTTGGCCTGTACAAGCGTCTCGCCGACCTCGACGAGCCGGCGGCGATCGAGGGCTTCGCCGCCGAGCTGATCGACCGTTTCGGGCCGCTGCCGGACGCGGTCGAGCATCTGATCGAGATCGTCACCATCAAGGCGCTCGCCCGCCACGCCAACGTCGAGAAGGTGGATGTCGGACCGAAGGGAGCGGTGATCGGCTTGCGCGGCAACGTCTTCGCCAACCCCGCCGGCCTGATCGATTGGGTGGCGCGGCAGGGCTCGCTCGCCCGCATCCGTCCCGATCAGACGATCGTCCTCGTCCGCGACTGGTCCGAACCCGGCAAGCGCCTCAAGGGCACCGCCGAGGTCGTCGGTGTGCTTGCCCGTCTCGCCGCGGAGGGCGAGCGGCGGGCGGCGTGAGCTTGCCGGATCAGGCGGACGGTGCCGTCTCCGACGCGGCCTGCTCGATGGCGGCGGCAATCACCTCCGGCGGCTGGGCGCCGATCACCGCATAGCGCCGGTCGATGATGAAACAGGGCACGCCGGTCACGCCGATGCGGTAGGCTTGGTCGATCTCTCCCGCGACCTCCGCCCGGTCCTCGTCGCCGGCCAGACGCCTGGCGGTGGTATCCTCGTCGAGGCCGGCCTCGCCGGCCAGACGGGCAAGCACGGCCTGATCGCCGACGTCGAGACCTTCGCTGAAGTAAGCGGCGAACAGGCGCTCGACCATCGCGTCCTCGCGGCCGTCGTCCGCCGCCCAGCGCACCAGCCGATGGGCGTCGATCGTGTTGGGAGAGCGGGTGATCCTGTCGAAGCGGTAGGCGATGCCCTCGGCGCGACCCATCTCGGTCAGCTGGCGATGGGCGCCGTCGACCGCCGCGACGCTGCCGAACTTGCGCGTGACATAGGTCTGCCGGTCGATGCCCTGCGGCGGAATGGTCGCATCGAGGCGGAACGGCCGCCAGCGCACGGCGATCGTGCCGTCGGGAAGGGTGGCGATCGCCCGCTCCAGGCGTCGTTTGCCGAGGTAGCACCACGGGCAGACCACGTCCGAGACGACCTCGATGGTGAGAAGCGGTGCCGCCATGTCGGGCAACCTAGGGCACCGCGGCGGGGTGGCGAGCCGGGCGGCGTCTCATCGCGCCGCCCACCACGTCTCCGGCACCGCTCCGTAAAGGGAGGTCTTGTCCGGCATCTTGATGCGGGTCCAGTAGGCCAGCCACTGGGCCGGCGCGTGGAAGAGCGGAATGACGTATAATCCGGAGATGAGCACGCGGTCGAGCGCCCGCACCGCAGTGACGAAATCCTCCTGCGAGCGGGCCGCGAGCATGGCCTCGATCATGGCATCGACCGCCGGATCGGACACGCCGGCGAAATTGAGCCGGCCGAACGTTTTGGGGTCGGTCTTCGACCAGCGGCCGATCTGCTCATTGCCCGGCGACAGCGACGCCCCGTAGACCCAGTGCATCATGTCGAAGTCGCGGCCATTGAGGACGCGTTGCCAGTACTGGGCGGTGTCGACCGTGCGCACCGACATGGCGATACCGACCAGTGCCAGCGACCGTTGCAGGGCGAGGGCCAGTCGCTCCTCTTCCTTGTCGATCGCCAGGAACTCGAAGGTGAACGGCTGGCCGGTTGCGGCGTTGACCAGCTTGCCGTCGCGTTCCTCCCACCCGGCCTGCATCAGCAGGTCGAGGCCCTTCCTGAGATTGGCGCGGTCGCGGCCGGAGCCATCGCTGACCGGCGGCCGGTAGGTGCCGTCCATCACGTCGGGCCTGACTGCGTCGGGGAAAGGCGCCAGCAGCGCGCGCTCGGCGGCGCTCGCCGGCCGCCCGAGGGCCGAGAGCTCCGAGCCTTCGAAGTAGCTGCCGGTGCGGGCATAGGCCCCGCCGTAGAGGGTGCGGTTGATCCACTCGAAATCGAGGAAATAGGTGAACGCCTCGCGCACGCGGATGTCGGAGAAAAT
>Ga0307436_1000728_pt1 | contig 15393 bp, 12 predicted proteins | sample SalMarWE160440MG_FD_202513 | JGI IMG/M metagenome (GOLD analysis project Ga0307436, IMG submission 202513) | Salt marsh sediment microbial communities from the Plum Island Ecosystem LTER, Massachusetts, United States - WE1604-40 | ecosystem: Environmental > Aquatic > Marine > Intertidal zone >...
CGACCACATGGGTGCGCTCGCGAGAGGCCGTGGACAGCACCCGCTCGGACGCCGTGGTGACGAGGTCGCAGCCGAGGACGAGATCGGCCCCGCCCGCCGCGATGCGGATGGCGGCGATGTCGGAAGGCGTGCGCGCCAGCTTGAGATAGGTGACCACCGCGCCGTTTTTCTGTGACAGGCCCGCCATGTCGATGATGCCGGCGCCCTTGCCTTCCAGGTGCGCCGCCATGCCGAGGAGGTGGCCGACGGTCACCACACCGGTGCCGCCGATGCCGGTGACCATCACCGCCCACGGCCTGTCGAGCCCGGGCAGCTCAGGCTCCGGCAGCACCGGGAACGGCACCTTGTCGAGATCGGTCTTGAGGCCGCCGATGCCTTTCACCAGTTCGCCCCCTTCTACCGTCACGAAGCTGGGGCAAAAGCCTTTGAGGCAGGAAAAATCCTTGTTGCACACCGACTGGTCGATCTGCCGCTTGCGGCCGAAGGGGGTATCGACGGGCGCGATGGCGACGCAATTGGATTTTTCTCCGCAATCGCCGCAGCCCTCGCACACCAGCTCGTTGATGAACACCCGCCGCTTCGGATCGGGAAAGGTGCCGCGCTTGCGCCGGCGGCGCTTTTCGGCCGCGCAGGTCTGGTCGTAGATGAGCGCGCTCACCCCCTCGATGCCCATCATCTCCTTCTGCACCGTCTGGATGTCATCGCGGTGATGGAAGCTGACGTGCGCGGGGAAATCGGCGCTTGCTGGATACTTGGTCGGCTCATCGGAGACGATGGCGATGCGCTCGATGCCCTCGGCGCGCAACTGCCGGGCGATCATCGGCACGCTCAGGTGGCCTTCGTGCATCTGCCCGCCGGTCATGGCAACGGCATCGTTGTAGAGCACCTTGAAGGTGATGTTGACGCCGGCCGCCAGGGCAGCGCGGATGGCGAGAATGCCGGAATGGTTGTAGGTGCCGTCGCCGAGGTTCTGAAAGATGTGCCGGCGTTTGGAGAACGGCGCCTCGCCGATCCAGTTGGCTCCTTCGCCGCCCATATGGGTGGCGCCCTCGGTGTGGCGCTCGGGGATGAACTGCACCATCCAGTGGCAGCCGATGCCGGCATAGGCGCGCCCGCCTTCCGGCACCACGGTGGAGGTATTGTGCGGACAGCCGGCGCAGAAATAAGGGATGCGCCGGGCGAGATCGGCGGTGTTGCGCACATTCCCCTCAGCCGCCTCGATGGCCGCCAGCCGCTCGGCGACCGGCGCCGGCAACCCGCGCCGCCCCGCCAGAAGCTTGAGACGGTTGGCTAGCGCGACGGCGATCTGGTTGGGTTCCAGCATCCCGAAAGCCGGGAAAAGATGCCGGCCTTCTTCGTCCTTCTTGCCGATGACGATGGGGCGCTTCCTGACGTTGTAGAGCTGTTCACGGATCTGCGTCTCGATCAGCGAACGCTTTTCCTCCACCACGATGACGAGATCGAGCCCTTCGGCGAATTTCTTGACGAACTCAGGATCGATCGGCCACACCAGCGCCAGCTTGGCGAGCCTGACGCCGAGCTTTGCCGCCATCACCTCGTCGATCCCGAGATCCTCCAGCGCCTGGCGCACGTCGAGATAGCTTTTGCCCGTGGAGACGATGCCAACCTTCGGCTTCCTGCCGCCGGCCATGACGATGCGGTCGAGTCCGTTGGCGCGGGCAAAGGCGACGGCGGCGAAGCGCTTATGAACGTGGGTGCGCCTTTCCTGCTCGAAGCGGTCATCGCTGGGGCGGATGTTGAGGCCCCCCGCCGGCATCTCGAAATCCTTCGGGTATTGGATCTCGATGCGCTCCGGTCGCCCGTCGACGATGGCTGTCGATTCGACATTGTCGTGCACGCATTTGAGCCCGATCCAGCAGCCCGAATAGCGCGACATGGCGATGCCGTAGACGCCGTAGTCGATGAGCTCCTGCACGCCCGCCGGATGCAGGATGGGCATCATGGCATCCATCAGCGCGAATTCGCTCTGGTGCGGAACGGTGGAGGATTCGGCCCCGTGATCGTCGCCCATCAGCACCAGCACCCCACCATGCTTTGAGGCGCCGGCGGCATTGGCATGGCGCAAGACGTCGCCCGAGCGGTCGACGCCGGGACCCTTGCCGTACCACATGCCGAAGACGCCGTCATAAGCGCCTTCGCCGCGCATCTCGGCCTGCTGCGTCCCCCACAGGGCGGTCGCCGCAAGATCCTCGTTGAGCCCCGGCTGGAACAGGATGTTCTTCGGCTTGAGGTATTTTTCCGCCCGTGTGAACTGCTGATCGAGCCCGCCCAGCGGCGAGCCGCGATAGCCGGTGATGTAGCCGCCGGTGTTGAGGCCCTGTTTCTCGTCGCGCGCCTTCTGGATGAGGCTCAGCCGCACCAGCGCCTGTGTCCCGGTGAGGAACACCCGCTCCTTTGAAAGGTCATAGCGGGCCTCGAGACGAACATCGGCGAGCGGCATGGGAGATCACCTCTGGGATTGCGGGTTGTTCGGAAAATGAAGAAAATTTATGTCAGCATTACTGACATATTCTCACGCCCGGAGTCAAATCACGAATCCTTGGCCGTTGAATGTGGCCCCCGCTTGGCCGGAAGGCAAGCCGTGTCGCCCAAAGCCCCGCTCACCATCTCGTCATGGCCGGGCGCCAGACCCGGCCATCCTTTTCACCGTCGCTCACTCAGCCAAAAAAGATGCGCGGGTCGCTGCCCGCGCATGACGAAGTGGTGGATCTGGGTGCGGTCCTTGATCGCTTGCATCGCCTACGCCCCCCATCCCCAGAAATCATTGCCCAGCTTTGCGTAGTGCCGGGCCAGCACCATCTTGTGCACTTCGGAGGCCCCGTCCACAAGCCGGGCGCAACGGGCATAGCGATAGATCCATTCGAGCAACGTGTCGGCGGAATAGCCCCTGGCGCCACAAAGCTGGATGCCGGTATCGGCCGCCTTGTGCAGCACGTCGGCCACGTGGATCTTGGCCATCGACACTTCCTTTTGCGCCCTGTCGCCCTGGTCGATCTTCCACGCCGCGTGCATGGTGAGAAGCTTGCCGATCTGGATCTGGTGCGCCAGGTCGCCGAGCATCATGCGCACGCTTTCGCGTTCGGCCAGCGTCTGCCCGAAGGCATAGCGCTCGTTCACGTAGGCGCTGGCGATCTCCATGCAGCGCTTGGCCATGCCGAGCCAGCGCATGCAGTGCGTGAGGCGCGCAGGGCCTAAGCGGATCTGGGTGATGCGCAAGCCGTCGCCTTCTTCCAGCAGGCGATGCTCGATGGGGATTTCGAGGCCGTCGAATTCCAGCTCGCACACCCCGCCATGCTCGTCAGGCCCCATGTTCTCGATGCGCCTGACAATGCGCCAGCCGGGATCGTCGCGGTGGTAGACGAAGGCGGACAGGCCGTGGCGCGGGTCGTCGGAGGTGCGCGCCATAAGGATGAAGTGGCTGGCAACCGCCGCACCCGAGATGAACCATTTGCGCCCGTGGATCACGTAGCGGTCGTTCTTGCGCTCGGCCTTCGTCAGCATCATGCCGCCGGGATCGGAGCCCGAACCGGGGTGCGGCTCGGTCATCACGAAGGACGAGCGAACGGTGCCGTCGATGATCGGCTGCAGCCACTTGTCCTTCATCTCCTCATCGGGCAGCACCTTGTTGAGCAGGCTCATGTTGCCGTCGTCGGGGGCGTTGCAGTTGAGGATGACGGGCCCGAAGATCGAGCGTGCCGCCTCTTCGTAGAACACCGCCCAGCCGGCGACCGGCAGGCCGAGCCCGCCGCGCTCCACCGGCATCTGCGGCGCCCACAGGCCGGCCAGCTTCGCCCTTTCCCGCATGGGCACGAGAAGCTCCAGCTTGATGTTCTCGTAGTCGTTAAAGCTTTCCGGCTGCGTCTCCAGCGGCATCACCTCCTCGGCGATGAACTCGCGCACCCTGACCCGCAGGGCCTCCAGTTCCGGCGTGATGGAAAAATCCATGGGTCTGCGATACCCCTTCCTTTAGAGTGTCTCCCGTCATCAGAGTCTCCCCCAGCTTGAGGCCCCATGCAAACTGTAAATCGCCACAGAGGCGCAGAGCGCCCCGCCCTTCCGCCCTTTGAGCCGTCCGAGTTCGAGGCGCGCATCGAACGGGCCCGGCAAGCCATGCGGGAGGGCCGGCTCGATGCACTCATCATCACCACCATTCCGGCCTTTCGCTATTTCACCGGCTATTTCCCCATCATCTCCGAAAGCCCCGCGCGGCCCTGGTTCTTCATCCTGCCGCTGCAGGCCGAACCGCGGGCGATCATCCCCGCCATGGGTACGGGCGACATGAGCGAGGCGAGCTGGCTCTCCGACATCGACAGCTGGCCCTCGCCCAACCCGGCCGATGAGGGTGTCTCGCTCATCGCCAGCCACATCGAGGCCCTCACCCGCCGTTTCGGCCGCATCGGCATGGAACTTGGCCCCGAAACCCGCCTCGGCATGGCGGCGGCTGATTTCGCCTCCCTCAAGGCCGCGATTTCCCAATCCGAGATCGTCGATGCCGCGGCGCTGGTGCAGGCCGTCAAGGCCATCCTGTCGGCGGCCGAGATCGCCCGCATGCAAATGGCTGCCGATATTGTCGGCAGCGCCTTCGGCGCCGTTCCCGAAATCGTCAATGAGGGCATGAGCGAGGCGCGCCTGCACCGCCTGTTCCAGGCCGAAATCCTTTCGCGCGACGCCGATTATGTGCGCTATCTCGCCATCGGCTCCGGCCCCGGCGGCTACGACTCGATCTGCCGCGGCCCGGTCGAGCGCAAGATCGGCAAGGGCGATGTGCTGGCGCTCGACACCGGCTCGGTGATCGACGGCTATTTCTGCGACTTTGACCGCAACTTCTCTATCGGCTTGCCCGCACCTGAAACCGCACACGCCTACTCCAGCCTGCATCGCGCCGTCGAGGCCGGGCTCGCCGCCGCCCGGCCCGGCGTCACCGCCTCATCGGTGTGGCGTGCAATGGCCGATGTCCTCGCTAGGGCCGGCGTCGAGCCGGGCTCCATCGGCCGCATGGGCCATGGTCTCGGCATGGCGCTCACCGAGCCGCCCTCCATTCATCCCGGCGACGGCACAGTGCTGAAGGAAAGCATGGCGCTGGCCATCGAGCCCGGCCTCGTCTACCGCGACGCGACCGGTATCGAGCACCTCATGGTGCACGAGGAAAACATCGTACTGACCGATGGGGGCAACCGCCTCATCACCCGCCGCGCCCCACCCGAGATCGTGGTGGTCGGCTGAGCCTCACTTCGAGATCAGCATGTGCCCGCCATCGACCACCACGGTCGAGCCCGTCATGAAACCGGACGCACGCTCTGACGCCAGCAGCAAGAGCGTCCCGTCGAGATCGGCCGGTGTACCGATGCGCCGCTGCGGTATGGCCTTGATCATCTCCTCAGCCGCTGGCGAGGCAAAGAACGCCTCGTTGATCTCGGTGAGGATGTAGCCGGGCGCGATTGCGTTCACCCGGATCCTGTGGCGCGCCAGTTCCAGCGCCAGCGCGGAGGTCATCTGCACCACGCCGGCCTTGGCCACCGCATAGGCGGCAAGCGTGGTGGCGACGCGAAAGCCGAGCACCGAGGCGATGTTGATGATGGTCCCGGGCGTGTTCGCCTTCACCATGCGTTTCGCCGCTTCCTGGGCGTTGAACCACACCGCATCGAGATTGGTGTCGAGCACAGCCCGCCAGTCGGCTTCGGTGATGTCGAGCGCCCGCTTCTGGCCCGAGATGCCGGCATTGTTGATAAGGATCGAGACCGGGCCCCATTTCGCCTCCGCCGCATCGAAGGCCGCCGCCATGGCGCCGCGGTCGGTGACGTCGGCGGTCACCGCCAGCGCCTCGCCGCCGCCGGTCGCGATGCGTTCGACCAGTTGATCGAGCCTGTCCTTGCGACGCGCCACCGCCACCACGCGCGCGCCCGCGCCCGAGAGCGTTTCGGCGAAACGCTCGCCCAGCCCGGATGAGGCACCGGTGACCAGCGCCGTCTCGCCCGCAAGATCGAAGAGCCCCGCTATCGCTTTGTTTTCCGCCATTTTCTGCCCCTGGTTCGTTCGCCCAGCGACCATAGGCGAGCCCCGCTTCGATGTCACCACGCTACATCGACCTATGACGCACTTGCGGCCCCTTTGCGCTTGCCCCATAGTCGCGCGGTTGCTAAACGCCCCGCCAAGAAGGGCAGACAAGGGGATTTCCGCATGCAAGCGCTGCTTGCCATCAGCCGCGCCATTGACTGGCTGACCGCATTCATCGGCCGCTGGGTCTACTGGCTCATCCTGATCGCTGTGCTGGTCAGTGCCGGCAATGCCGTCATCCGCAAGGTTTTCGACATGAGCTCCAACGCCTGGCTGGAGCTGCAGTGGTACCTGTTCGGCGCCACCTACATGCTGGCCACGGCCTATACGCTGCAACGCAACGAGCACATCCGCATCGACATCGTCTCCGGCATGTTGTCCAAGCGCGTGCGTGACTGGATCGACGTCGTGGGCCACATCTTCATGCTTTTGCCGTTCGCCGGCCTGATGGTCTACGAGTGCTGGCCGTTCTGGTACAACTCACTACTATCGGGGGAGATGTCGGGCAGCGCCGGCGGTCTCATTCTGTGGCCACCGCGCCTCATGATGTTCCTCGGTTTCTTCTTGCTGCTGCTGCAGGGGATTTCCGAGCTGATCAAGCGCATCGCCATCATCGCCGGCACCATCGAGGATCCGCACGCCTCGCAGCCGGCCCACGGCGCGCCAGTCAAATGACATCAAGTAGAGGGCGGGCGGGCTGACAGATGGCTGCGTTTCTCACCGACAACATGGCACCGATCATGTTCGCCTCGCTGGTGGTGTTCCTGCTGCTCGGCTATCCGGTGGCCTTCGCTCTGGCCTTCGTCGGGCTGGGCTACGGCGTTCTCGGCATCTCGCTCGGCCTGTTCAATCCGCAGTTCCTGCAGGCGCTACCCGACCGCATGTGGGGGATCATGGGCAACGAGACGCTGCTCGCCATCCCCTTCTTCACCTTCATGGGGCTGATCCTCGAACGATCGGGCATGGCCGAGGACCTGCTCGATTCGATCGGGCAGCTCTTCGGCCCGGTGCGCGGCGGCCTTGCCTTCGCGGTGGTCTTCGTCGGCGCCCTTCTCGCCGCCACCACCGGCGTGCTCGCCGCCTCTGTGATCGCCATGGGGCTGATCTCGCTGCCCATCATGCTGCGCTACGGCTATGACCGCAGCCTCGCCACCGGCGTCATCGCCGCCTCCGGCACCCTCGCCCAGATCATTCCCCCCAGCCTGGTGCTCATCGTCATGGCCGACCAGCTCGGCCGCTCGGTGGGCGACATGTACGAAGGCGCCATTTATCCGGGCCTCATCCTCTCCGGCCTTTATGCCGGCTATGTGCTGCTCAGGTGTATCATCTCGCCCACCAAGCTTCCGGCCCTTCCGCCCGAAGCCCGCACTCTGGGCTCGGGCGCGATGTCGCTGTTGGTTGCGCTCATCCTGGCCCTGGGCGTCGGCGTTCTCATCGACTACGTCTACGTCGGCAACGAGCAATGGCGCCCGGTGGCGGCCTTTTTCGGCGCCGTCGCCTTCGCCTATACGCTGGCCCATCTCAATCGGCGCCTGAAGCTCAATTACCTCTCAAGGCTGGCCGAGCAGGTGATCATCGTGCTGATCCCGCCGCTGGCGCTCATCTTCCTGGTGCTCGGCACCATCTTCGTCGGCGTCGCCACCCCGACGGAAGGCGGCGCCATGGGCGCCTCGGGGGCGCTCATCCTCGCCTTTGCCAAGCGCCGCCTCACCCTCGAAGTCATACGCCAGGCGCTCGATTCGACCACCAAGCTGTCGTCCTTCGTGCTGTTCATCCTCATCGGCGCGCGCACCTTTTCGCTCACCTTCTACGGCGTCAATGGCCATGTCTGGGTGGAACACCTGCTCATCAGCCTGCCGGGCGGTCAGATCGGCTTCCTGCTCGTCGTCAATTTCCTGGTTTTCTTCCTCGCCTTCTTCCTCGACTTCTTCGAGCTCGCCTTCATCATCATACCGCTGCTGGCGCCGGCCGCCCACGCGATGGGCATCGACCTCATCTGGTTCGGGGTGCTGCTGAGCATCAACATGCAGACCTCGTTCATGCATCCACCGTTTGGCTTTGCCCTGTTCTATCTGCGCTCGGTGGCGGCCAGGGAGCCCTATGTCGACAAGGTGACCGGCAAGCTGATGGACCCGATCACCACCGGCCAGATCTACATGGGTGCCATCCCGTTCGTGCTGATCCAGGTGATCATGGTCTGCATTACCATCGCCTTTCCGCGCATCGTGACCCACTACAAGGGCAACGAAGTCATCAACCCGAATTTCAAGCTCGAAGTGCCGTTGATCGGCAATCAGAATAAGAGCCAGTCGCCGGGGCTCAATTTCGGCCAGCCGCCAAAGCCGAACCAGCCGCAGGGGCTCAATTTCGGCCAGCCGCCCAAGCCGAACCAGCCGCCGGCGCTCAACTTCGGCCAGCCGCCCAAGACGAACAACTGACAGCGACGCCCGGTTGCCCGCACCCCTCGTCATGGCCGGGCGGAGACCCAGCCATCCTCTTCATTGCGGCGCCTTGTGGCCAAAAGGATGCGCGGGTCGAGCCCGCGCATGACGGGGGCAAACCGTGGACGAATGCGCTGATGTGCTGCGTCCATGGCGTAACCAAAGCGCATCCGCGCGGGGCAAAATCAAAGCCCCGGGGCGTTGCCACCCCGGGGCGTCTCGTCGTCAGACCCTGAGCCGATCCGCCTCAGAGCTTGTTGGCGCGCTGCTGGGCCATCATGAACTGGTCGTAGGTACCTTCGGCGACCTGCATCCACAGATAGGAATCGCGCCGGAACGCGGACATGTGGTTGAAGATTTCCTTGAAGGCCGGGCTCTGCGCCGACAGTTCCTTATAGGTATCGTGGGCAGCGTTGAAGCTGGCCTCCATGACGTCCTGCGAGAATGGGCTGAGCTTGGTGCCGCCGGACACCAGCTTCCTGAGTGCCGGCAGGTTGAGGTGATCGTACTTGGCCATCATGTCGACATTGGCATAGGCCGCCGCCGTCTCGATGATCTTCTGGTAGTTCTTCGGCAGCGAGTTCCACTTGTCGAGATTCACGATGACATGCAGCATCGGCCCAGCTTCCCACCAGCCAGGATAGTAGTAGTAGGGTGCCACCTTGTAGAAGCCGAGCTTGTAGTCGTCATAGGGGCCGACCCACTCGGCCGCATCGATGGTGCCCTTCTCCAGCGAGGGATAGATGTCGCCACCGGCAATGAGCGTCGGAACCACGCCGATCTTGGCGATGATCTTGCCGCCCATGCCGCCGATGCGGAATTTCAGGCCCTTCATGTCGGCGAGCGAATTGATGGGCTTGCGGAACCAGCCGCCCATCTGGCAGCCGGTGTTGCCGGCGGCAAAGCCGATCATGTTGTATTTGGCGAGGAACTTGTTGATCAGCTCCCTGGCACCGCCCTCATACCACCACGAGTTCATCTGGCGGCAATCGAGGCCGAAGGGCACTGCCGTGGCGAGGGCGAAGGCCGGATCCTTGCCCCAATAGTAATAGAGCGCGGTCTGGCCCATTTCGACGGTGCCGTCGGTCACCTTGTCGGCGACCTGCAGGCCGGGAACGATCTCGCCGGCCGGAAAGGCCTGAACCTCGAGATTGCCGTCGGTGGCTTCGGTCACGTATTTGGCGAAGACCACGGTGCCGCCGTAAAGCGTATCGAGGGCCTGCGGAAAGCTCGAGGTGATGCGCCACTTGAGCTTCGGCATGCTCTGGGCGATGGCGGGTGCGGCCAGTGTCGTGGCGGCCGCAGCGCCTCCGGCGGTGACGCCGGCGGTCTTGATGAATTTGCGACGATCCATTTTTGTTTCTCCCTCACGCTTGCGACAGGGCAAATCGGAACAATCTCGCCTTGTCGATTTGTTGCTTCTTGAACACGGCGCAAGCCGCCGTCCTCTGAAATTCATTGTCGTCGGGCTTTCGCGCCGGAATGACAATCAGGTCCGGTACTTAAGCCCAAGCCAAATTCAAACGCAAGTGCGACCAAAGCAGCCTGTGCCAGTGGAAAGCCGGCAACCGATGGGTTATCACTCGGCCACGCGAAAGCTCATTTCCCTGGTGCTCCCATGCCGACATCTTCTGTCCTGCCCCTGGTGGGCCTACCCTCCGATACTTACGACGAGGCAGGTCTCGTCTTCCATTCCATCGGCGACAAATATTTGCGCGCCGTGGCCGAGGTGGCGCGCTGCGCGCCGGTCATGCTGCCCTCGCTGGGCGATGCCGAACTCGTCGAGGCAACACTGGACCATCTCGACGGCGTGGTGATGACGGGGGCGACCTCCAACGTCCACCCCCCGCACTACGGCGCCGAGCCGACACCGGACCACGAGCCCTATGACCATTCCCGCGATGCCTCGAGCCTGTCGCTGATCACCCGCGTCATCGCCCGCGGCATGCCGCTCCTGTGCATCTGCCGCGGCTACCAGGAGCTCAACGTGGCGCTGGGCGGCACGCTGGAGACCGAGGCGCAGCGTGGGCGAGGCCGGCGCGACCACCGCGCCCCCAAGGTGGACGAGCTCGACATCCGCTACGGCCCCAACCACGACATCGCCATCACCCCCGGCGGGCAGCTCGAAGCGATCCTCGGCAGGACGGTCACGCAGGTGAACTCGCTGCACCGCCAGGCCATCGATCGGCTGGCCGATGGGCTTGCGGTGGAGGCCCGCGCCCCCGACGGCGTCATCGAGGCGGTCTCGGTCAAGGGCGCCAAGGGCTTTGCGCTGGGGGTGCAATGGCACCCGGAATACAAGGCCGCCGCCAACCCGGACTCGGTCAAGCTGTTCGAAGCCTTCGCCGCCGCCGCCCGCGCGTATGCCCTCGTCCGCGGCAATCCCTTGCGCGCCACCGGCTCCTAGATCAGCTCAAGCAACGCCGCCAGCGTCTTGATGGTGACGGCGGGGCGGCCGGGGATCCGCTCGTCCTTCAGGCCGAAGCGGTCGATGCGCGCAACCGTGAATCCGAAATGGGCCGCTGCCTGCCCGTCCCATGTGTTGGCCGAGACGAAGCCGATCTCGTGCGGCTCCTCGGCGCGCGAGGTATCGAGCGCCATCTGGTAGACGGCGGGCTTGGGCTTGAAGATACCCACCCGCTCCACCGACAGGATGTGGTCGAGGCTCCCTTCGAGCCCGGCCGATCTGGCCGCCGCCTCCAGCATCGCCGGCGAGCCGTTGGAGAGGATGCCGGTCTCGAAGCCCGCCTCCTTCAGGCCGGTGAGCGCCACGCGCGCATCGTCGTAAGGCTGAAGCGCCAAATAGAGCTGCATCAGCTCTTCGCGCAGGGAGGCATCGGCGAGCCCATGCGCCTCCATGGCATAATCGAGCGCATCGCCAGTCACCTGCCAGAAATCGGCATGGGTGCCCATGAGCGACCTGAGCCAGGTGTATTCGAGCTGCTTCTGTCGCCACAGCCGCGACATCTGGTCGGCTTTGTCGCCGATACGTCCCGCCACCTTGGCCACCGGCGCGTGCACGTCGAACAACGTGCCATAGGCGTCGAAGAAGATGCTCCTGACGCCTGCGAAGGCCTTGGCATTCATTTGCATTACCCCCGGTTTTGGGCTTGAATCTCCGAGGACACTATAGCGCGAGGCGCTAGCGGCAAAGGGCTTCACGGCATGAGTGCGCATTCCCACGATCACGATCACGCGACAGAGGGCTCCGAGCTCGACGAGATGACGCTGCGCGTCAAGGCGCTGGAGTCGCTGCTGGTCGAGAAAGGCTACGTCGATCCGGCTGCCCTCGATGCGCTGATCGACACCTATGAAACGAAGGTCGGACCGCGCAACGGCGCTCAGGTGGTGGCCAGGGCCTGGGCCGACCCGGCCTTCCGCGAGCGGCTCAAGACCGATGCGACCGCCGCCATCGCAGAGCTCGGCTTTGCCGGCCGCCAGGGCGAGCACATGGTGGCGCTGGAGAACACAGCCCGGCAGCACAACATGGTCGTGTGCACCTTGTGCTCGTGCTACCCGTGGCCAGTGCTCGGCCTGCCGCCGGTGTGGTACAAGGCCCCCGCCTACCGCTCGCGCGTCGTCATCGACCCGAGAGGCGTGCTGGCAGAATTCGGCGTCACGCTGTTGCCGGGCCAGGCCGTCAGGGTGTGGGATTCGACCGCCGAGGTCCGCTACCTCGTTATCCCCATGCGCCCCGAGGGCACCGAAGGCTGGAGCGAGGAAAAACTTCAACAACTCGTCACCCGCGATTCCATGATCGGCACCGGCCTTGCCCTGTCCCGCGATGAGATGAAGCCATGAACGGCGCCCATGACCTCGGCGGCATGATGGGTTTTGGCCCCGTCGATGCCGAATCCAATGAACCGGTGTTCCATGCCGAGTGGGAACGCCGGGTGCTTGCCGCAACACTCGCCATGGGGGCGCTGGGCGAATGGTCGATTGATGCCTCGCGCTTTGCCCGCGAGAGCCTGCCCCCGGCGCAGTACCTGACGTCGTCCTATTACCAGATCTGGCTGGCGGGGTTGCAAAAGCTTATGGCCGCGCGCGGCCTTGTCAGTGTCGGCGAGATGGCAAGCGGCCATGCCGAAGGACCGCCCCGGCCCACAGCCCGACCGAAACTTGCTGCCGCCGATGTCGCCAGAGCATTGGCCGCCGGCTCTCCCACCGAGCGCCCGGCCCCGGCGCCTGCCCGCTTTGCCGTTGGCGACAAGGTGACGACGAGGACCATCAACCCCACCGGCCACACCCGCCTGCCCCGTTATCTGCGCCATCATCTGGGCGAGATCATCGCCGTGCATGGCGCCCATGTGTTTCCCGACTCCAACGCCGGCGGCAAGGGCGAGGACCCGCAATGGCTCTATACGGTGAAGTTTGCCGCACGCGAGTTGTGGGGGCCTGATGCGGATGCGCGCGACAGCGTGACGGCCGATTTGTGGGAGCCTTATCTCGATGCCGTCTGACAAGCTCAGGTTCCTGCCGCGCCTGCCGCGCGACGATGAGGGACCGGTGTTCGCCGCCCCCTGGCAGGCACAGGCCTTTGCGCTGGCGGTCAAGCTCAATGAGGCGGGCGTCTTCACCTGGAGCGAATGGGCCGAGACATTGGGCGCCGAACTCGCCGCCGCCGGGCCGAACGATAGCGCCGATGATTATTACGAGCACTGGCTGGCGGCGCTGGAAAAGCTGGTGGAGGAAAAGGGCGCGCTGTCGCACGATGAGCGCATCGCCCGGCGTGATGCCTGGGACCGGGCAGCGCGCGCCACGCCGCATGGCGAGCCCATCGTGCTCGGCCGCGATGAACAGTAACGCCCGCCTCGCCCGATTGTGACTTGCCTCGTCAGCCAAATGCGTGGACCTGAGGATGGTCCGGCGATCATCGAGCGATGAGGTTGCATGCCTGTCACTGTCGATCTTGGAACCCTTTTTGGCCGCGTGCTCATCGGCGGCGGCGCTTATGGCAATCTGCAGGCGCTCACCGCCTTCGACCGGCTCGCGCACGAGCTCGGCATCCCGGCCGGCAACGTCATCCACAATGGCGACATCGCGGCCTATTGCGCCGATCCCGGCGCCTGCATCGAGCTTGCCCGCGCTCGCGGCTGGCCGGCGATCAAGGGTAATGTCGAGGCGCAGCTTGCTGCCGGGCTCGGCGACTGCGGTTGCGGCTTTGCCGCCGGCAGCGCCTGCGATGGCCTGTCGGCCCGGTGGTATGCCCATGCCGACCGCACGCTTGGCACCGAAGCGCGGAAATGGATGGCGGGGCTGCCCGATCATTTGCGCTTCAGCCTGGCCGAGCGTCGCTTCACCGTGGTGCATGGAAGCCCGGGCCGCATCAACCGTTTCATGTTCGCCTCGCTTGCGCACCAGGAGTTTGTGCGCGAGCTCGATCTGGCGGGGGGCGATGCGGTGATCGCCGGCCATACCGGTATTCCCTTCACCCGTCCCCTCGGCCGCCGCTTGTGGGCCAATCCCGGCGCCGTCGGCCTGCCCGCAAATGACGGCACGCCGCGGGTCTGGGTGCTGCTGCTGGAACCCGGCCCGGACGGCATCCGCTTCACTCATCTCGCCCTCACCTATGACGCCGGCATGGCGGCCGGGCGGTTGCGCGCCGCGGGGCTGCCTGAAGGCTACGGCACCGCCCTTGAGACCGGCCTGTGGCCGTCGCTCGATGTGCTGCCGGCGAGGGAACGCGAGGCCACCGGATACCCTCTCGATCTACCCGATCTGACATGGCCGTCCGCGCTTGCCGAGACCGCGGCATGATCAGCTCTCGCGGTCGGCGCCGAAGAAGTTGAAGTGTCCGACCAGGCGCTTCATGGTGAGCCCCTGCACGATGATGGAGAACACCACCACTGCGTAGGTGGCCGCAAGGATGGCGCGCTTTTCTTTGCCCTCGGGCAGCGACAGGGCAAGCGCCACCGAGATGCCGCCGCGCAAGCCGCCCCAGGTGAGGATGCGGATGGCGCCTTCCTCGAAGCGCCCGCGCAGCGACAGGAGCTTTATGGGAATGGCGACCGAAATGAAGCGGGCGACAAGCGCCACCGGGATCGCCGCCAGCGCCAGCGGCAGATGCACGAGATCCGCCCCCACCACCAGCACCTCGAGCCCGATGAGCAGGAACAGCACCGAGTTGAGGATTTCGTCGATGAGCTCCCAGAACTGGAACACGTGCTCGCGCGTGTTGGCGCTCATGGCAAAGCGCGCGCCCTGATTGCCGATGAACAGGCCGGCGACCACCACCGCGATCGGCCCTGAGAGATTGAGCCGCAAGGCGATGGCATAGGTGACGAAGACCAGCGCCAAAGTGATCATCACCTCGATATTGTGCTCATCGATGCGCCGCATGCCGGCATAGGCGACGTAGCCGGCGACGATGCCGAGCACGGCGCCGCCCAGCGCCTCTCCGACAAAAAGTTCGGCGATATCGAGGCTGCTGAGCTCAGCCCCATGCGCGCCGTCGCCCGTCGCCAGCGCCAGGATGACCGTGAACACCACCACCCCGACGCCGTCGTTGAAGAGGGATTCGCCGGCGATCTTGGCCTCAAGCAGCGGCGGCACCCTCACCGTCTTGAGGAGGCCCAGAACCGCCACCGGATCAGTGGGCGAGATGAGTGCGCCGAACACCAGCGCCCATGCAAAGGAGATGGAAAGCCCGGCAAGCGCGAGGATCGCCCACATGGCGCCGCCGATGAGGAAGGTGGAAAGGAGCACGCCGAGGCTCGCCATCAGCGTGATGGCCCATTTGCGCTGCGCCAGTTCGTCAAGGTCCACATGCACCGCCCCGGCAAACAGGAGCAGGCTCAGCATGCCGTTCATCAGGGTGGCCGCGAAGTCGATGCGCTTAAGGCCCGTGCCCACCACGGCAGCGAGATCGGCCGAGGGG
>Ga0307436_1000729_pt1 | contig 15368 bp, 14 predicted proteins | sample SalMarWE160440MG_FD_202513 | JGI IMG/M metagenome (GOLD analysis project Ga0307436, IMG submission 202513) | Salt marsh sediment microbial communities from the Plum Island Ecosystem LTER, Massachusetts, United States - WE1604-40 | ecosystem: Environmental > Aquatic > Marine > Intertidal zone >...
CCCTGTTCGACGTCGCCGCCGGCTTCACCGTCTCGATCCGCACGGCTACCCGCGATATCGCGGTCGGCCCGACCATCGACGGCGCCTGACCTCACTAACCGGACGTTAACGATTGCGGTGCGAGCGGTTTTGGCCCGTCTTGGCGCTTCCTTAAGGCTTGGCCAAGGAAGATAAGCCAACAGTCTTCCGTCGCGACGAAGGGAAAAGCGTCCTTGGCATTGAACACCGCCGCCCCTGCCGGCTCGCAGTTGTCACTGGCCGACCCGCCACCGGAACCGCGTGCCGAGGGGGAACTGGACACGCGCGCCGTGCTGACCGGAATCGAGGAGGTGGCCTACGAGTGGACGATCGGCGACGACCGCCGGCACTGGGACGCCAACGCGTGCGCGGTGCTCGGGCTGGAGTCGCTTGAGCGGGTTGCCACCGGCCGCGGCTTCGCCGCCATGCTCGACCCGACCAACACCACCAGTCCGCACGACGCGATTCTCAACGGCAAGATGACCGACAGCGGTGCCGGCGTGCGCTACGAGGCGCGCTACTCGCTGCTGCCCGACGGCACCGGCGGCCGCCGCCTGGTGGTCGAGGACGTCGGCCGCTGGTACGGCGACGAGAGCGGTCGGCCGGCCCGCGCCCGCGGCGTGCTGCGCATCATCAACGACCGCTACGAGCGCGAGCAGCGGCTGGAGTTCCTGTCGCGCTACGACGAGCTTACCGGCTATCTCAACCGCTACGCGCTGTTGTCGGCGTTGGCCGAAGCGCTCGCCGAGGCCAGGCGGCTCGGCGCCTCGATCGCCTTCATGATGGTGGCGGTCGACAATTTCCGGGCGATCAACGAAGCGTACGGTTTTGAAGTCGCCGACCAGATGTTCGCCAGCGCCGCCCACCGCATCAAATCGTCGCTCAGGGAGGGCGATGCGCTCGGTCGCTTCTCCGGCAACAAGCTCGGCGTGATCGTGCAGAACTGCGACGAACGCGACATGCACGTCGCGGCGGAGCGCTTTCATGCCGCCGTGCGCGACGACGTGATCGTCACCGAGGCGGGCTCGGTCGCGGTGACCGCGTCGATCGGCGCAGTCACGCTGCCGCGGCACGCCGGCTCGGTCAACGAAGCGACGGCGCGCGCCCAGGAGGCCCTGCAACTCGCCCGTTCGCGCGGCCACGGTCGCTTCGTCGCCTATTCCCATTCCGCCGAGCGCGCCGCGCGTCGCCGCGCCAACGCGGAGCTGTCGGGCGATCTGGTCGCTGCCTTCAATCAGCACCGGTTTGTCCTCGGCTTCCAGCCGATCGTCGATGCCCGCGACCTGCGCCCGGTCTTCCGCGAAGCGTTGCTCAGGATGGAACGCCCCAACAATCCGATGAGCGAAGCGGCCGATTTCGTCGCCTTGGCCGAACGGCTCGGTCTGATCCGGCTGATCGACCGGCGGGTGGTGGACCTCGTCTTCGACGCACTTGCCGTCGGCGACGGCCGCCTGTCATTCAACATCTCGGGTGAAACCGTCGGCGACGACGAGTGGCTGTCGGCGTTTGCCGCCCGCTGCGCCGCGCGGCCGGGTCTGGCAACGCGGCTGATCGTCGAGATCACCGAGACCGCGCTGATGGGCAACCCCGACGAGGCGGTGCGGTTCGTGGCCCGCCTGCACGAACTCGGCTGCCGGGTGGCCATCGATGATTTCGGCGCTGGCTTCTCGTCCTTCCGCAGTCTGCGCGACCTTGGCGTCGATTTCGTCAAGATCGACGGCAGCTTCGTCGAGAGGGTGGCGAGCAGCCGCGACGACCAGGTGTTCGTGCGCAGCCTGGTTGATCTGGCTCGCAACCTGGGCATCAGGACGGTCGCCGAACGCGTCCAGGACGAGGAAACCGCCACAACCCTGGCCGGATGGGGGGTCGACTATCTACAGGGCAATTTCACCGGCACGGCGACGCTGGAGTTGCCGCGCGCCGCGGGCGATGCGGCGGCGCCGGGCGGGTAGGCGAACGGCCGTCACGGCTTGCTCGACAGCTTGTCGAGCCTCGCCTGCATATCATCGAGCTGACGGCGCAGCGTCTCAAGATCCTCGCTCTTTGGCGGCGGCGTCTGGGGACGCTGCTGCGGCGGACGGGGACCGGTGCCGGCGCCGGTGCCGGTGCCGAAAGGCAGGAACATGCGCATCGCCTGCTCGAACATCTCGGTATTGCGTCGCACCTGTTCGTTGATCGCGTCGAGGGCGCCGGGAGCGAAGGCGTTGGGGCCGAACGCATTGGTCAACTGGCTGCGCAGTTTCTCCTGTTCGCGCACCAGCGAGTCGATGGAGAAATCGAGGTAGGTGGGAATCAGGTTCTGGATCGAGTCGCCGTAGAAGCGAATGAGCTGGCGCAGGAAGGTGATCGGCAACAGGTTGGGACCTTTGTTCTCCTGCTCGAAAATGATCTGGGTGAGCACCGATCGGGTGATGTCGTCGCCCGACTTGGCATCGACCACGGTGAAGTCCTCGCCGTTCTTGACCATGTCGGCGAGGTCGTCGAGGGTGACGTAGGTCGAGGTGCCGGTGTTGTAGAGACGCCGGTTGGCGTACTTTTTGATCGTGGTCGGCTCCTTGGCCTTGGCCGTGTCTGCCGCTGGCATTCGCCCCTCCTTCGATCCGGCCGCCGGCCGACGCAGTGCGAGGAAGGGCAACGATACGGGCTTTTTCCCAGGCCCGCCAACATTTTGTGCAGCGCCAGATGGCCCCCGCGCCGACGCAGCGATTGACACATCATGCCTTCGGCGTAGGTAGTCCTTTGCGATTGTGGGCGGCAATACGCCCGCTGGTCCTACGGGGAGTACGTTTCAAATGCCATCCGACGACATCGTCATCGCCAGCGCCGCCCGCACGCCGGTCGGCGCCTTCAACGGCTCTTTCGCCAATGTGCCGGCCCACGAGCTGGGGCAGACGGTGATCCGCGACGTGCTCAAGCGCGGCAAGGTCGCCGCCGAAGAGGTCGACGAAGTCATCCTTGGCCAGATCCTGGCCGCCGGCGAAGGCATGAACCCCGCGCGGCAGGCCTCCCTCGGCGCCGGGCTGCGTAAGGAAACGACCGCTTGGGAGGTAAACCAGGTATGCGGCTCTGGCCTGCGCTCGGTCGCTCTCGGCAGGCAGCAGATCCTCACCGGCGACGCCGAGATCATCGTTGCCGGCGGCCAGGAGTCGATGTCGATGGCGCCGCACTGCGCGCATCTGCGCGGCGGCGTCAAGATGGGCGACTTCCAGATGGTCGACACCATGATCAGGGACGGCCTGTGGGACATCTTCAACGGCTATCATATGGGCGTCACCGCCGAGAACGTGGCGCGCGAGTACCAGATCACGCGCGAGGAGCAGGACCGCTTCGCGGTCGCCTCGCAGAACAAGGCGGAGGCGGCGCGCGCCGCCGGCAGGTTCAAGGACGAGATCGTTTCGGTCACGGTCAAGACGCGCAAGGGCGACGTCGTCGTCAGCGAGGACGAGCACATCCGGCCCGGCACCACCATGGAGGCGGTGGCCAAGCTGCGTCCCGCATTCCAGAAGGACGGCACCGTCACCGCCGGCAACGCCTCCGGCATCAACGACGGCGCCGCGGCGGTGGTGCTGATGACCGCGGCGGCGGCGGCCAAGCGTGGCGTCACCCCGCTCGCCCGCATCGTGTCATGGGCAACCGCCGGCGTCGATCCGGCGGTCATGGGCACCGGTCCGATCCCGGCCTCGCGGGCTGCGCTGAAGAAAGCCGGTTGGAAGGTCGACGACCTCGATCTGATCGAGGCCAACGAGGCGTTCGCTGCCCAGGCGTGCGCGGTCAACCGTGAGATGGGCTGGAACGCGGACATCGTCAACGTCAACGGCGGTGCCATTGCCCTCGGTCATCCGATCGGGGCGTCGGGCACCCGCATCCTGGTGACCCTGCTACACGAGATGGAGAAGCGCGACGCCAAGAAAGGGCTGGCGACGCTGTGTATCGGCGGCGGCATGGGCATCGCCATGTGCCTGGAGCGCTAGCGCGGCGCGCGAGGCGACCGCCGCCCTACGCGCCAGCGCCGGGACGGCGGGCCGCCCGACCGCGGCGGCGCGGCAGAAATGACAACGAAAAGCGACGATAGGGGAGGAACATCATGGCGAAGGTCGCCATCGTCACGGGAGGAACGCGCGGCATCGGCGCCGCCATCGCCAGGGCGTTGAAGGCGACGGGCCACACCGTCGCTGCAACCTATCACGGCAACGACGAGGCCGCCGGCCGGTTCAAGGCCGAACAGGACATCGCCGTCTACAAATGGGACGTGGCCGACCCGGACGCCTCCAAGGCGGGTGTCGGCAAGGTCGAGGGCGACCTCGGCCCGGTCGAGGTGCTGGTCAACAACGCCGGCATCACCCTGGACGTCATGTTCCACAAGATGAGCTGGGAGCAATGGTCGCGGGTGCTGCGCACCAATCTCGATTCAATGTTCGCCGTTACCCGGCCGGTGATTGAGGGTATGCGCGCGCGCGGCCGCGGTCGTATCGTAAACGTCTCCTCGATCAACGGGCAGAAGGGTCAGATCGGTCAATCCCACTACTCGGCGTCGAAGTCCGGCATCATCGGATTCACCAAGGCGCTTGCCCTGGAGAGCGCGCGCAAGGGCATCACCGTCAACGCCATCTGTCCGGGCTACATCGACACCGACATGGTGGCAGATGTGCCCGAGAAGGTCTTGGAGGGGATCATCGCGCAGATTCCGATCGGCCGCCTCGGCAGGGCAGAGGAGGTCGCCTCACTGGTCACCTATCTGGTCTCGGATGACGCGTCCTTCATCACCGGCGCCGTCGTCACCGCAAACGGCGGCCAGTACCTCGCCAACGGCTGAAGGCCGGCGTCGCTACTTGCGCGGAGTCTCCCGGCGCGTGCGGTTGTAGGTGGCGATGATGCGCTGGATTTCGTTGCCGATGTCGTCGCCGTCGCCGACCGGTTCCGGCTCTGGCTCCGGCTTTGCCCGTGATCTTGTTTTGGCCGGCGCGGCCGGCTGAGCGGTTACCGGTTGCTTCTTGGCCGACGCGGACGGGCGCTGGGGCTTGCCGCCGTCCTCAACAAGAACGTCAACCGCCTCGGCAATGGCTGCCAGGATCGAGCTCTCGATCGATTCCGAAGACGCCGGCTCGGCTGCGGGAGAGGTGGGGGGACTTTCCGACTGCGGCGGGTGAGACGGACGCGATTCCGTCTTGCCGCGGCCGGAGGCGGCGACCCGGGCCGCGATCGCCGCCCGGGCGTCGTCCGGGGTGATCATCGGCCGGGACGGCTTTTCCCCGGCCGGCTTGTTGGTGGCGCCGGGAGGCTGCGTGGCGGCCGGCGCTGACGGCGCCGCCTTGCCGCCCGGCGCTTTTGCCGGGGCGGTCTCCGCCGGCTCGAGCGGAACCTTGGCTGGTTTGGCCGGCGACTTGGCCTCGGCCTCGGCCGCTGTCGCCGGGGCCGGCTCGCCTTGCGACGGCGCGGGCTCGTCTGCCCCCGGCGCATGTGCCGCGGCCAACGGCGCCTGCGCGGTCGCTGCCGGAGCTGGCGGTGCCGCCGGCTGGCCCGATGTGGCGGGGGCTGCCGGACCGGCGGGCACGCGATCCACCAGCCAGGCGGTGAGCAGCCGTTCCTGGGGTTCGTCGAGGGTCATGCCGGCGCTGCCGATGAGGTAGTGGGCCTGCTCGCGGAACGCTTCGGCCAGCCGCCGCGGAGTGTCGTCGCTGGAAAAAACGTGTCCCTTCAGGGCCAGTCCCTTGACGATGAAGACCACCTGACGGCGGGTGACGCTGCGGCCGGTCTCGACCAGGCGGTCGGCGACGTTCTTGGCGGTGGTCTGGAAATGGTAGCCGTTGGTTGCGATCTCGGTGGCAAGAAAGCGGAACAGCTCGGCAAAGGTCTTCGGCGAAAACAGGGGGATGTTGGTCGCCGCGTGCATCTTGCGGGCGAAGGCCTCCAGTTCGGCGCGGTCGAGACCGCCGGCCGCTTCCGCGGCGTCGCGGGTGAGCAGGAAGTCGGTCAGGGCCGTTGCCTCGAGCACGGCGTCGGCCAGGGCCCGGTAGCCGGGGGCGGTGACGCCATCGGCGTAGACGGCCACGCGGTGGCCGCCGGCCTTGAGGCGGGCAAGGAGCGGCGCCAGCGCCGGATCCGCGGAAAGGACGATGTACTCGCCGAAGCCGGCCGGATCGGTGAGCGCTGCCACCGCATCCATCGCGATGTTCAGGCTGGCGCCGCGGGTGCCGTCGCCGTTCGCCGGGCACTCGACGAGCTGGAATCCGGCTGAGGCGAGCTGGCCCGCGGCGGTGCCGGCGGAGGCCGGCGTGGCGTAGCACCGCCTCGCGGCGAGCGTCCGTGTGGTGCCCAAAGGATTGAGCAACTCCCCCGCCTCGAGTGCGGCCACCAGAGCCGGCGTGCGCATCGCCAGGCGAGCGGCCGCCTCGCCTCCGGTCCGCGCCAGACTCTGGCGGAGGCTGTCGTAGTCGACGAACAGCGCGCTGTTGATCGGGTCAGTCATCCGGCTCCCTTCGGGCGCTCGGCGCCACGCAATTCCCTCGCATTCAGAGCAGCTTACGCCTTGCGGCGGGCTGCGGTCCAATCTCTATACCGCATTGCGACACCGCAAGGGGAGACCCCAGTGTCCCGCGATTGGTCGCATCAGAAGCTGTCCTTGCGCTTGCGGATTTCGGCGAATACTGCGGCCGCAGGGGCGCCGGCCATGGCGAGGCGGGCGGCGATGCCGGGCTCGCCCGCCCTGAGGAACGGGTTGGTCGCCTTTTCCCGCGCCATGGTGGTCGGCAAGGTCGGCTTGCCGGTGGCGCGCAACCGTTTGACCTCCTCGGCGCGGGCGACGAGCTCGGCGTTGTCGGGCTCGATGGTCAGGGCAAAGCGGGCGTTCGCCTCGGTGTATTCGTGACCGCAGTAGATCAGCGTCGCGTCGGGCAATTCCTTCAGTCTCTCGAGCGAAGCCCACATCATTTGCGGCGTTCCCTCGAAGACGCGGCCGCAGCCGAGCGAAAACAGGGTATCGGCGACGAAGGCCACGCCGGCGGCCGGCAGCCAGTAGCTGATGTGGCCGATGGTGTGGCCGGGGGTGTCGATGACGTGAACCTCGAGGCCGGCGAAGGCGAAACGGTCGCCACCCTTCACCTTGCGGTCGATGCCGGGAATCTGGTCGGCCTCGCGTTGCGGCCCGGTGATGGTGCAACCGAACTCCGCCTTCAGCGGCAGGTTGCCCTCAACGTGGTCGCCGTGGTGGTGGGTGGTGAAAATGTGGTCGAGCCGCCAGCCCTTGGCGGCGAGCCGGTCGCGGATCGGCCCAGCCTGGGGAGCGTCGACGGCGGCGGTCAGTCCGCTGTCCGGGTCGTGGACGAGAACGCCGAAATTATCGGTACGGCAGATGAACTGCTCAATGTCTATTGACATGAAAGGCCTACCGTTGGCGATTCGCCGCCTTGCCTAGCATCCGCCGTCGCCCGCGGCCACCCGGGTGGGCTACCATGGCGACATGTATCTCGACGTGGTCGATCTCAAGGCCTTCTATGGCGACGGCCTCGGCCGTGTGGCGCGGCGGCTGATCGGCGCGCGGCTCAGGACCCGCTGGCCGTCGCTGGCCGGCGAGTGCGTGCTCGGATTCGGCTACGCCACCCCCTACCTGCATGACCTTGGCCGCGACGCCGAGCGGGTGGTCGCCTTCATGCCGGCGGCGCAGGGCGTGGTCCACTGGCCGAGGGACGAGCCCAATCAGGCGGCGCTGGTCGCCGACGACGCCCTGCCGCTGCCCGATGCCTCGGTCGACCGCGTGCTGGCGGTGCATGCGCTGGAGATGGCGGCTAGCGCACCCGATCAATTGCGCGAGATCTGGCGGGTGCTGACGCCGGGCGGACACCTGCTGGTGGTGGTGCCCAACCGCGCCGGCCTGTGGGCCCGCGCCGAGACCACGCCGTTCGGCTATGGGCGCCCGTTCGGGCGCGGCCAGCTCACCGCGTTGTTGCGCGAGGCGCAGTTCGCGCCGGCAGGGTGGTCGGTAGCGCTGGCGGTGCCGCCGGTGCGCGGACGGCCGTGGCTGGGCAGCGGCGTCGCCTGGGAGCGGCTCGGCCTTGCTCTGTGGCCCGCCTTCGCCGGGGTCATCATCGTGGAGGCGACCAAGCAACTCTATCAGGGCGTGCCGACCAGACAGGCCAAACGGCGCCTCAAGTCGGCGCTGAGGCCGGCACTCATTCCGCCGGGAGCCTGACATGAGCGACAGGCAAGCCGTGGCCGAGCGCATTCTCGCGGCCGGCGACGCGGCGACCTCGATCGCGCCGATCAGCGACAGCGACCCCGCCTTCGACCTCGCCGCCGCCTACGCGGTCGCCGCCAGCGTTGCCGAACGGCGCGCGGCCCGCGGCGAGCGGCCGCGCGGCTGGAAGGTCGGCTTCACCAACCGCACCATCTGGGACGAGTACGGCGTCCACGCGCCGATCTGGGGGCCGATGTACCATTCGACCGTGAAGGAGGTCCGGCGCGACGAGACGATCGCGTGCGCGCTCCACGGTCTCGTCGAGCCGCGGCTCGAGCCGGAGATCGCGTTCCGGGTGGCACGCTCGCCAGAGCCCGACGCCAAGGGCGCGGCGCTGCTCGCCTGCCTCGACGGCGTCGCCCACGGCTTCGAGATCGTCCAGTCGCTCTACCCCGGCTGGCGGTTCAAGGCCGCCGACACCGTCGCCGCCTTTGCCCTCCACGGCCGCTACTATCACGGGCCGTTCGCCGAGCTGGCGAGCGAGGGGGCGCGTGCCGAGTGGCTGCCGCGTCTCGCCGAGTTCGAGATTGTCCTGTCCCGCGACGGCGTCGAAGCCGACCACGGCTACGGTCGCAACGTCCTCGACGGGCCGCTGGCGGCGCTCGCCCATTTCATCCGCGACCGCCACCAGCGCACCGGCGAACGGCTCGAGCCGGGCGACATCGTCACCACCGGCACGGTCACGCGCGCCTTCCCGGTCGAGGCCGGCCAGACGTGGGCGACACACCTGATCGGCTTGCCGCTGCCGGGCCTCACGATCGCCTTCGGCTGACTTTTTTGCCCAGCTCCGGGCGGAAAAGCGGGATCCACTTTTGCTGGAATTGCCCTAGCGCCTGAGCACGAACACCGCCTGCTGGCCGAACAGGTTCCAGAACCACAGCGGCGCGTTGAAGGCGACGCGCTTGCCGGTGCGGTCGAGCACCATCCGGGTCTCGACGGTCGCCTTGATGTCGCGGCAGAGATCTACGAAGTCGCGGATGGTGCAGAAATGGATGTTGGGCGTGTCGTACCAGAAATGGGGCAGGTCACTGGTGACCGGCATGCGCCCGGTAAGGCCGAGCAGGATGCGCACCCGCCAGTTGCCGAAATTGGGGAAGGAAACGATCGCCTTGCTGCCGATGCGCAGCATCTGCTCGACCACGTGGCGCGGGCGGTGGGTGGCCTGCAAGGTCTGCGACAGGATGACGTAGTCGAAGGCATCGTCCGGGTAGTCGACCAGGTCGATGTCGGCGTCACCCTGCACCACCGACAGGCCGCGAGCGACGCATTCGTTGACTCCCTTCTGGCTGATCTCGATGCCGCGGCCGTCGACCTGGCGGGTCGCCTCGAGCAGCTTGAGCAACTGGCCGTCGCCGGAGCCGATGTCGAGCACGCGCGAGCCGGGGGCGACCAGCGCGGCGATGGCGATAAGGTCGACGCGGGGGGTGGTTGCGGCCAAGCCGTTCGGCGGCGCGTTCATCGGGCAAGCCCACGCGCCTCGCCCGCCGACGACAGGAAGCCGCGCACGGTGGCGAACAGCTCCGGCTCGTCGAGCAGAAAGGAGTCGTGGCCGCGGTCGGTGGCGATCTCGACGAAGGAGACGCTGGCGCCGGCGGCGTTCAGCGCCCGCACCACCGCCTTGTTCTCGATGGTCGGGAACAGCCAGTCGGAGGTGAACGAGGCCACGCAGAAACGCGTCCTGGTGCCGAGGAAGGCGTTGGCGAGCCGGCCGCCGTGATCGGCGGCGAGATCGAAGTAATCCATCGCCCGCGTCATGTAGAGGTAGGAGTTGGCGTCAAAGCGCTCGACGAAGGTCACCCCCTGATGACGGAGATAGGATTCGATCTGGAAATCGGCGTCGAAGCCGAAGGTCAGCCGCTCGCGGTCCTGCAGGTTGCGGCCGAACTTGCGGTGCAGCGCCTCGTCCGACAGATAGGTGACGTGGGCCGCCATGCGGGCGACGGCGAGCCCCTTGCGCGGGCTCACCCCGGCCTCGACGTAGCGGCCGCCACGCCAGTCGGGATCGGCCATCACCGCCTGACGGCCGACCTCGTGGAAGGCGATGTTCTGCGAGGAATGGCGCGCGCCGGTGGCGATCGGCAGCGCCGAGAAGACACGCTCGGGATAGCTCGCCGCCCATTGCAGCACCTGCATGCCGCCGAGCGAGCCGCCGGCGATGGAAAACAGCGTGCCGATGCCGAGGCGGTCGAGCAGCATCGCTTCAGCCCGCACCATGTCGCGCACCGTGATCACCGGCAGGTCGAGGCCCCAGACGCGACCGGTGGCGGGATTGAGCGAGGCGGGACCGGTGGTGCCCATGCAGCCGCCCACCACGTTGGCGCAAATGACGAAGTAGCGGTCGGTGTCGATCGGCTTGCCGGGACCGACCATCAGGCTCCACCAGCCCGGCTTGCCGGTCACCGGATGGACGTTGGCGACGTGCTGGTCGCCGGTCAGGGCGTGGCAGATGAGAATGGCGTTGGCGCGATCGCGATCGAGCTCGCCGTAAGTCTGGTAGGCGAGCTGCCAGTCCGCCAGGCGGCCGCCGGAGTCGAGCGTCAGCGCCTGGTCGCCGCTGAAACGGGCGACCAGACTCGACGGGTCGTCGACCTCGTCGAGCGGGTTGCGGCGGCGGCCTTGGGCCGGCGCTTCATCGGAAGCGGGGAGCTCGGTCGCCGCCATGGGTGTTTCGAGGCGCCTTGACGATCATGCCGGAAGTGGCCGTTTTGCTAGGAGGCAAGCCGGAAGCTGTCAACGTTTTCTTTGATTTCGGCGGCCTCCTTGCCTATTAATCGCGCCCAATCGGCCGCCGGCGGGGGCGGACCGAAGCCTGACCGCGATGATTGCAGCCCGATGGACAACGGCGCCGAAAGCGACGCGCAGACCCTCAAGCAACTGCGCGACCGGATCGACGCGATCGACGCGGCGATGCATCGCCTGTTGATCGAGCGCGGCACCGTCATCGCGGCGCTGATCGCCACCAAGGGAACCAGCCGGCCGGGGGCGGCGTTTCGCCCGGCACGCGAGGCCGACATGATGCGCCGCCTGGTCGCCCGCCACGAGGGCGAGCTGCCGCTGGCGACGGTCGAGCACATCTGGCGCGAGATCATCGCCACCTTCACCCGCATGCAGGCCGAGTTCAACGTGGCGATCGATGCCTCGGTCGAGCCGGAGCGGATGCGCGACCTTGCCCGCTTCAACTTCGGGTTCTCGGTGGCGTTGGCGCCGTGCGCCGACGCCGCCGCGGTGATCGCCCGGGTGGCGGAGGCGAACGATCTCGGCATCGTGGCGCGGCGCGCGCCGGGGGCGTGGTGGCGCGGGCTCACCGGGCCGGCGGCGCCACGCATCATGGCACTGCTGCCCTTCATCAGGGCAGCAAAGGGGCCGGCCGATTTGCCGGCCTTTGTCATCTCGCCGCCGCTCACCGATGCCAGCCCGCCCGACATCACGGCCTTCGCCGTTACCGTCGCGGGGCCCTTCCGGCGGGTCGACGGCGCCGAAATCATGGCGAGCGCCGTCGCCGGCGACGGCAGCGAGCTTCTGGTGGCGACGACGCTCGACCGGGAGACGCTCGCCACCCGTTTGAGGGAGGCCGGCGTCGAGACGACCGCCATTGCGCCGGTCGGCGGCTTCGCCCGCGGCATCGCCGTCGACGGCGGCTCGACCCTGCTTTATGAAGCGGCCAAACCGGCGGGCGGGGAGCAATGAGCGCCGGCGAGCGGCCGACGCCGCGCCCCGGGGTGCTCGACGTCGCCCCCTACGTGCCCGGCAAGGCGAAGGCGACGGGCGGCGCCAAGCTCCACAAGCTGTCGTCGAACGAGACGCCGCTCGGGCCGAGCCCGGCGGCGGTGGCGGCCTATCATTCGGTCGCCGACAGGTTGGCCGACTATCCCGACGGGTCGGCGCGAGCGCTGCGCGACGCGATCGCCGCCGTCTACGGCCTCAATCCCGAACGGGTGGTATGCGGCGCCGGCTCCGACGAGATTCTCAACCTGATCGCCCATGCCTACATCGGCCCCGGCGACGAGGCGCTCCACTGCCAGTACGGCTTTCTGGTCTATGCGATCGTCATCCGGGCCGCCGGCGGGGCGGCGGTGGTGGCGCCGGAGATCGGCTTCACCGCCGACGTCGACCGGATCCTCGAGCGGGTCGACCAGCGCACGCGCGTGGTCTTCCTCGCCAACCCCAACAACCCGACCGGCACCTACCTGCCGTTCAGCGAGGTGCGCCGCCTGCACGCCGCGTTGCCGGCGACCACGCTTCTCGTGCTCGACGCCGCCTACGCCGAGTACGTGCGGCGCAACGACTACGAGAGCGGCATCGAGCTCGCCGCCACCGCCGACAACGTGGTGATGACGCGGACCTTCTCGAAGATCCACGGCCTCGCCGGCCTGCGCGTCGGCTGGGGCTACGGCCCGGCGCACGTCATCGACGCGCTCAACCGCGTCCGCGGCCCGTTCAATGTGTCGGCGCCGGCGATCGCCGCCGGCGTCGCCGCTCTCGCGGACCGCGCGCACACCGAAGGGGCGGCGGCCCACAACGAGCGCTGGCTGCCGGAGGTGACGGCGCGGATCGGCGCGCTCGGCCTGACGGTGACGCCGAGTGTGACCAATTTCGTGCTCATCCATTTTCCCGATACGCCCGGCCGCCGCGCCGCCGACGCCGACGCGTTCCTGCTCGACCGCGGCATCGTGCTCAGGCGCCTCGAACCCTACGGCCTGCCCGACGCGCTGCGCATGACCATCGGTACGGCGGAAGCGAACCAGGCGACCGTCGCCGCGCTGGCCGAGTTCGTGGGCAAGGGTGCGGCGCCATGAGCGAGCCCGTCTTCCAGCGCCTGGCACTCATCGGCATCGGCCTGATCGGCGCCTCGATCGCGCTTGCGACGCGGCGGGCGGGGCTCGCCGGCCACATCGCCGTCACCAGCCGCACCGCGGCGACGCTGGCGCGCGCCGAGGAACTGAAGCTCGGCGACAGCTACCATGGCGAACCGGCAGCGGCGACGCGGGACGCCGATTGCGTCATCCTGTGCGCGCCGGTCGGCGCCTCCGGTGCCATAGCCGAGGCGATCGCACCGGCGCTCAAACCGGGCGCGATCGTGTCCGACGTCGGCTCGGTCAAGGCGGCGGTGATCACCGCCGTGCAACCACACATTCCCGAGGGAGTTCATTTCGTGCCGGCGCATCCCGTCGCCGGCACGGAATATTCCGGGCCCGATGCCGGCTTTGCCGAGTTGTTCGACGGCCGCTGGACGATCCTGACGCCGCCGGCGGGAAGCGATCCGGCCGCGGTCGCCCGTCTCACCCGGTTGTGGCAGGGCCTCGGCGCCAACGTCGAGGTGATGGCCGCCGAGCACCACGACCTGGTGCTCGCCATCACCAGCCACGTGCCGCACCTGATCGCCTACAACATCGTCGGCACCGCCGCCCACCTCGAGACGGTCACCAGGTCCGAGGTGATGAAGTTCGCCGCCGGCGGCTTCCGCGACTTCACCCGTATCGCCGCCTCCGACCCGACCATGTGGCGCGACGTCTTTCTCAACAACCGCGAGGCGGTGCTGGAGATGCTCGGCCGTTTCATGGAGGACCTGACGGCGCTGCAGCGCATGATCCGCTACAGCGAAGGCGACAAGCTGTTCGACCTGTTCACCCGCACCCGCGAAATCCGCCGCGGCATCATCGCCGCCGGCCAGGAGACCGCCGTGCCCGACTTCGGCCGCCCGCACGGCAAGCCGGACGAGCCTAGAACTTGAGCGGCGGGATGCGGTCGGGCAGCGGCACGATGCCGACCCAGATGACGCTGTCGGTGAAGGTGAGCGGCGTCTGGCGGAACGAGCCTTCCCGAGTGGTCACTTCCTTGCTCAGCGCGTTCAGCACCTGCAGCGGCGTGGCATAACGGTCGCGGGTGCCGGGGCGGAGCGTCTCGATCAGGTTGGCCAACGCGTCGATGCTGTTGTAGCTCAGCAAGAGCGAGCCGTTGACGAGACCGTCCGGCGAAACGGTGAGCGATCCGTCGGCGAGGAACACCGCGCCGGCAATGGCGAGGCGAAGGCTGTCCAGCTTGACGGTGGCGCCGGCGCCGAGCCAGCGGCGGAGCGTGGCCGCCGGATCGGTGCCGAGCGATCCGCCGAGATCGACCAGAGTAAGGCGCGCGGCCGTGTCGATCGCCGGCAGCGCCTTGCCGGTGGAGCGGGTCAGGCTGAGATGGTCGGCGGCGCCGGTCAGCCGGTAGTCGCCGCCGCCAAGGGGCGCGATCGCAAGGTTCGCGCTGTTGGCCTTGAGGCTCGCCAGCGGCAGGGCAGTCGCGTCGCCGCCGTTTTCCACGTCGAGGTCGACGAAGCGTGCACCGGCGCCGGTCAGGCCGCTCAGCCACGCGGTGGCGTGGGCGTGGCCGTCCGACCACGACACGGTGAGCGCGACGTCACGGGCCGGCACATCGATTGCCAGCGGACCGGTTATCGTCGCCGTCACGTAGCCGGGTCGGTAGAGCGGAGCGCTTGCCGCGAGGCCGCCGAGGGCGGCGGTCAGACGCCCGCCGGCGTCGGCGTAGGTGGTGCGCTGACAGACGAGGTCGAGGCGCAGCGGAAACCCGGAGAGGGCGGCGCCGGCGCAGCCGAGGCGGTGGCCGGCGACCGGACCCGACGCGGCCCGCGCGATGGCGGCCGCGGCGAAACGCTCGGCCGCGTACCAGCAGCCGGCCCACAGCGCGGCAAGGATCACGACCGCGCCGATGATCAGGGCAGGCCAGTTGCGCCGTCGTCGGGGATTGGCCATCTCGTTGCGATCCGGGATTTGCAGGCTCGGCTTCCGCCTGATACGCGCACGGGCGAATCTCACCGGCGAAAGCGCCTCCCTAATGTCCGATTTCTGGGTGTTTGGCTACGGCTCGCTGATGTGGCGGCCGGGTTTCGCTCATGCGGAAAGGCGGCCGGCGCTGCTTGTCGGCGCGCACCGCGCGCTGTGCATCTACTCGTGGGTCCACCGCGGCAGTCGCGCCCGCCCGGGCCTTGTGCTCGGCCTCGATCACGGCGGCTCGTGCCGGGGGGTCGCCTACCGCGTCGAGGGCGGACGTCGCAAGGAGGTGCTTGCGTACCTGCGCGAGCGCGAGCTGGTCACCGCCGTCTATCGGGAGAGCTGGCGAC
>Ga0307436_1000730_pt1 | contig 15358 bp, 12 predicted proteins | sample SalMarWE160440MG_FD_202513 | JGI IMG/M metagenome (GOLD analysis project Ga0307436, IMG submission 202513) | Salt marsh sediment microbial communities from the Plum Island Ecosystem LTER, Massachusetts, United States - WE1604-40 | ecosystem: Environmental > Aquatic > Marine > Intertidal zone >...
GCTGGACTGGGATGCCGATCGCTACCTGGAGTCCGGGGAGACGCTGCCGGCAGGCGCCCTGGAAGACTTCCGCGACAACTACTCCGCGATCTTCATCGGCGCCTACGGCGATCCTCGGGTTCCGGACATGAAGCACGCGGCGGACATCCTGCTCGGCATCCGATTCGGGCTCGACCTCTACATCAACTTCCGGCCGATCAAGCTGTATGACGAGCGTCTCTGCCCTTTGAAAGGCAAGGGCAAGAACGACATCGACATGGTCATCTTTCGGGAGAACACGGAGGGAGCCTATGTCGGGGTCGGCGGCAACCTGAAGAAGGGGACGACGGATGAGGTCGCGTTGCAGGAGGAGATTCACACCTACAAGGGCGTCGAGCGAATCATTCGCGCCGCGTTCGACTACGCGCGAGCCCACGGACGCCGTCGCGTTTGCATGTCCGACAAGTCCAATGTCATGCGTTATGCGCACGATTTGTGGCAGCGGCTATTCGCCGAGATCTCGACCGAGTACCCTGAGATCGAGACCAGCCATCTATTCGTCGACGCGCTGACCATGCAGATGATCCGGAAGCCCGAGAAGTTCGACGTCGTCGTTACCAACAACATGTTCGGTGACATCGTCACCGACCTCGGCGCAGCGCTGCAGGGTGGATTGGGGGTGGCGGCGTCGGCCAATCTGCACCCGGGCCAGACCTCCATGTTCGAACCCGTGCACGGCTCGGCGCCGAAGCACGCCGGCACCGGCCGGGCGAATCCGGTGGCCGCCATCTTGACCGCAGGTTTGATGCTGGACGAGCTCGGCCACCGGGAGGCGGCTTCCACGATTGAGCGAGTGGTTGTCGACGCGCTGCACGAAGGTCGGACGACGCCGGATCTGGGTGGAAGCCTGACCACTTCAGAGGTTGGCGATCAAGTCGCGCGAGCCGTGGCCAAAGAGGCCGTGGTCCCCTCGAGATGAACGACGGAATCGAGATTCCATATCCGAGCACCGGCGGCGACTTTACGATTTGAGCGCTGACGCCTCCCGCCCGCCGTTCCCGACGACCAGAATCCATTGCCCGCGACTCGCGGCCCGGCTCGGCGTCGACCTCCTGTTGATCACCGAATCGTTTCAGGAGACCGGTAGCTTCAAGTTTCGGGCCGCCTGGAAGCTCGTCTCGTCAGTCGACTCGGACCTGTTCCTGACTGCCTCATCCGGTAATTTCGGGCAGGCCCTGGCGCGGGCCTGCGAGCTCGCTGGACGGCGGGCCATCGTAGTCATGCCGGCGAACGGATCGCGGGTCAAGCAACAGGCGGTACGGGACTACGGGGCCACCGTCGTGCTCTTCGACCCCGAGCTGTCGTCGCGCGCCGAGAGCCTGGAAGCACTGGCACGGGAGCATCCGGAGGGCTATGTCGCCAGCCCTTATGACGATCCAGTGGTGATTGCCGGCAACGCGTCGCTAGGGCGTGAGATCGCGGCGCTGGCCCCGGATTGCGCTTCGGTGCTGGTGCCGATCGGCGGGGGAGGATTGGCCAGCGGCATCGTCACCGGGCTCGGCCAGGCCGGGCTCGACCGAGCCGTCTGGGGCGCCGAGCCGGAGCGGGCAAATGATGCCGCCCGAAGTCTTCGCTCTGGCAGGATCGAACGACTGAGCGGGGAGCCCGACACGCTTGCCGATGGAGCTCGCACGCCGTCAGTGGGAAGGCACAACTGGCCGATCCTCGAGCAGGGTCTGAGCGGCATCGTCGAGGTGGCCGAAGAGGACATCGCCGAGGCGGTGCGGCTGCTCTTCTCGGAGGCCAACCTCAAGGCCGAACCGACCGGAGCGCTGTCGGTTGCCGCTTTGTTGAGCGACCCGCAGCGATTCCACGATGGACAGGTGGTGGCGGTGGTCTCAGGCGGCAACGTCGATCCCGAGCTGTATGCGCGGCTCATCAGCTCACGCTGAGCTAGCTACCGGCCGCCAATCCCAGCTCCCAGCTACCAGCTACCAGCCACCAGCTCCCCCTTCCGCCCTGCCCGCGGGCGCCACACCGCAAGGCACGGTTGCCTCCAACTCTGCGCAACGCTTCTCTCTGGTAGCTGGTAGCTGGGAGCTGGTAGCTGGTGGCTGGCGGCTCTCTGCGGCTCCGCCCTATTGAGTGGGCTGCGGGAAGACGACCGGGCTCTCGTCGCCTTCGGTGGATACCGCGGCCACGCCGAAGAAGTAATTGTCGACTACCAGCCCCGTCATGGTGCGCGTCGTAGCCGTGCCGTTCCACACCCAGTGATCCCAGGTGGGAGAGGTGGTGTCGCGCCAGTAGACCTTGTAGCCGGCCGCTCGGGGCACCTCGTTCCAGGCGAGCCGAGCCGCGGGTTCGACGGCGCCTCCCACCGTGGCGCCTTCGGGCGGCCCGGGTGCCCACGCCAGCTCGGCCAGGGTCGCCACGTTGAGTGCCGTGAGCTTGGCGGCATAGTCGAAATCGACGCCGCTGATCACGTCGCCGTAGTGAATGCCGTTTTCCACTCGGACGTCCTGGTGCTGGCGGTTGTAGTTCTCATGCGCTTCCATGATGCGAACCGCCGCATAGCCGACGTCGTTGAAGGGCTTGTGATGGCCGCCGCGTCCGAAGCGATCCAGCCGGTACACCATCATGACGTCGAGACCGGGCAGATACTCAGTCGCCACCCGGTGGACATAACGGGCGAGCTGGCGTGACGGACTGTCGACCTCGCCGCCAAAGAACCGCATCTTGTGAAGCTCGTCGAGCGTGGTGGTGGCGGCCGGGCTCTCCGAGAAGACTCTCGCAGTGTGATTGTCGATGACGCCGTCGATGCCCTGAACATTGCCGATCATGTCGTTGTTGAGCACGGCCTCGATATCTTGTCCGGCCTGCTTCGCCGCCTCTGCCATGTGGGCACCGCCGTAGAGTCCCTGTTCCTCTCCGGACAGACCCGCGAACACGATCGAGGCCGCGAAACGGTTCCCATGGGCGTAGGCCTGGCTCAACACCCGCGCCGCTTCCAGAACCCCGGCCAGACCGCTCGCGTTGTCATTCGCTCCGGGCGCATCGCTGGTCGCATTCATCACGTCGCTGACCCGCGAATCGATGTCTCCAGACATGACCAGGTAGCGATCGGGATCGGAGGTTCCGCGGAGCGTGGCGAGGACGTTGACCAACTCGGTCCGTTCGGGGATCCGGGGCTCCCCCTCGATGTAGAAGCGCTGCTCCCGCACTTCGAGACAGCCGCCACAGTCCTTCGAAATCGTGTCGAAGGCGGACTTCAACCAGCGGCGGGCGGCGCCGATGCCGCGCGTGTCGGATTCGGTCTCGGACAGAGTGTGCCTGGTCCCGAATCCAACCAGGGTGCGCACGTCCTGCTCTATATGCTGGGCCGCGACCTGGTCGATGAGCGTGTCGATGCGCCCGTCTCGCGCCGGTGGGACGGCGGACTCTCCAGCAGGGCTCGCCGCGACGGGCACGGCCAATAGGACGGAGATCACGACGGGGCTGAGCAATCGAGTGCACATAGTCGGACTCTAGCAGGCGACCAGCCGCCAGCTGCCAGATACGGGACTGAACCAGGAGGTAAGACGCGGGAGGTGCGAATCGGGTTCCAGACTGACTCGCCTCTCGTCTCTCGCTCCTCGCTCCCACCTGGGGACCGGCGACTGGTGACTGGCGACCAGCCCCGGGCCCCGGGCCGTATAATCCCCCCATGAGCCTGTCGGAACGAGACCTCATCTACGACTGGAATCGGGCCGAAGGGGCGGACATGCGGCCGGCTCGAGGACGCGTTGAGCTGGACGACGAGACGCTGCGAGACGGCCTCCAGTCCCCCTCGGTGAGCTCGCCCTCTCTGGAGGAGAAGCTGCAGATCCTCCATTACATGGTGGATCTCGGCATCGAGTCCGCGGACATCGGGCTGCCGGGCGCCGGTCCCCACGTCGTCGAGCAGGTAACCATATTGGCGCAGGAGATCGCGGATCAGCGCCTGCCCATCGAGCCCAACTGCGCCGCCCGCACCCTGCGTCAGGATATCGAGCCGATCGTCGAGATCTCACAGCGCGTCGGCATACCGATCGAGGCCTCGTGCTTCATCGGATCCAGCCCGGTGCGGCAGTACACCGAAGGTTGGGAACTGGATCGCATGCTGGCGCTGACCGAAGAGGCCGTCGGCTATGCCGCCAGCGAGGGACTGCCGGTGATGTTCGTGACCGAGGACACCACCCGTGCCCGACCGGAGGATCTCCGTCGCCTCTATACGACCGCGGTTGAGGCGGGGGCGAGGCGCGTCTGCATTGCCGACACGGTCGGGCATGCGACGCCGACCGGCGCAGGCAATGTCGTCCGTTTCATTCGGCAGGTGGTCGATGCCACGGGCGAGTCGGTGAAAGTCGATTGGCACGGCCACCGAGACCGTGGTCTCGGGGCGATCAACTCGCTGGCCGCCGCTACGGCCGGCGCCGATCGGCTGCACGGCACGGCGGCCGGTATCGGCGAGCGCGTCGGCAACACCGAGATCGACCTTCTGCTGGTGAATATGAAGCTGCTCGGCTGGATCGACCGCGAGCTCTCGCGGCTGCCGGAATACTGCCGGTTCGTCTCGCAGGTCACGGGTGTTCCATTGCCCGACAACTATCCGGTCGTCGGTCGCGATGCCTTCCGAACCGCGACCGGGGTGCACGCCGCCGCGATCATCAAGGCGCGCGCCAAGGGAGACGATTGGCTGGCGGACCTGGTCTATTCCGGCGTGCCGGCGGCGGAGTTCGGCTGTCGGCAGGTGATCGAGGTCGGGCCGATGAGCGGCGAGTCGAACATCGTCTACTGGCTGCGCGAACGGGGTATCGAGGCCGATCGCGGCCTCGTCGAAGCCATTTTCCAACGAGCCAAGAGCTCACCCCACGTGCTCACCGATGACGAGGTGCTGCTGATTTGCCGGGAGTTCAGCGATACCAAACCGGTCGGCGGCTGAGTGGGCGAGTGCGGCGATTGCCGATGTCGGACTCTACGAACGCTTCCGTCTCGGAGCGATTGCTGGAGCGTTATCTCGAGTCTCTGAGTCTCGAGCGTGGACTCTCGCCGCGAACCGTAGAGGCGTATGGCCGAGATCTGAAACGCCTGCTGACCGGCCTGGAGCGGCAAGAGGTCTCGCTCGAAGCCGCCGCGCCGGATCAGCTGGCGGCCCATCTGCGTGAGCTGCGGCGTGGCGGCCTGTCGCCGCGGTCGATTTCCCGTGCGCTGGTGTCGATTCGCGGCTTCTACGCCCACCTCGTGGAGCTGGGGGAACGCCCTGACAACCCGGCGATCAATCTCTCGCAGCCCAAGCTATGGCGCCGCTTGCCGCGGGTGCTGGGAGAGCAGCAGATCGATGCATTGCTGCAGGCGCCGGACAGCGCCTCACCGTATGGGCTTCGCGACCGGGCGATGCTGGAGCTGCTCTACGCGACCGGACTGCGGGTCAGTGAACTGGTCCAGCTGCGGTTGCCGCAGCTGCGCCTCGACGTCGGGTTCATCATCGCCCTGGGAAAAGGTGACAAGGAGCGCATCGTGCCGGTCGGCGAGTCGGCTGAGCACTGGGTCTCCAGCTATCTCTCGGAGGTTCGGCCGCAGCTCGCCCGGACCCGAAGCGACGCCGTCTTTCTGTCGCGCCTGGGGCGCCCGATGACCCGGCAGCGCTTCTGGCAGATCCTCCGGGAGTACGGCCAGGCGGCAGGCATCAAGGAGCTCTCACCCCACGTCCTGCGCCATAGCTTCGCCACCCATCTGCTCGAGCACGGCGCCGACCTGCGGTCTGTTCAGGCGATGCTCGGACACGCCGACATCTCGACGACCCAGATCTACACCCACATTCACGCCCGCCGCCTGCGCAGCCTCTATGACCAGCATCATCCGCGCTCCTGACGGCCTTCGGCGGCGGATTTCGCTAGGCGCAGCGGTCGCCTGCCTGGTCATCGCCGGTGCGACTCAATCCCTGCAAGCGGAGCTGATCGTCTTTTCCGACGGGCGGGTGATGCACGTGCGCACCGCCGTCGCGGTTGGACCGAACATGACACTCTCGTTGGACAACGGGGGCGAGTTGAAGCTGCCGCTCGAGCGCGTCGAGCACGTGGTGAAGGACGAGGTGGATCACCGTCCTCGCCCGGACTGGCTTCCGAGGCTCGAGGTATCGCTACGCTTCGGCGCTGCACGGACGGCACCGCCGACCCCTTACGCGAGCTTGATCGAGGCGACGGCGCAAGAGTACGACCTGAACCCCGACCTGATGGCCGCCATGATGCGGACGGAATCCGATTTCCGGGCCGAGGCGGTTTCCTCTGTCGGGGCGATCGGTCTCATGCAGGTCATGCCGGCCACCGGTCTGCGATTCGGCGTCGCAGTGGAGCGGCTCGACGAACCCAGGTCCAACCTGGTTGCCGCGGCAAGGTATCTACGCTGGTTGACCGATCGCTTCGACGACGATCTGCCGTGTGTCCTGGCAGCCTACAATGCCGGAGAAGGCGTCGTCGAGCGCTTCGGCGGCGTGCCGCCCTACCGAGAGACGCATGACTACATCCGGCGCGTCTATCGAGTGCTCGGCCGCTGGGCCGACGGCGGGTCTTCAGCGGCAGCCGGGCTCTGAACGGCGCTGCCTGATCTACCCGGCCACGCCGTCGCGATAGAGCATGACGACGAGCGTTCGATCGTCGTCTGCCTGGCGGCCTTCGGCGTGTCGCCGCACCGCTTCCAGCAGGCGGTCTCGAACCTCACTCGCGGATTCGGCGGAACCTGCCAGGGTTGCCGCCAGCCGCTCGTAGCCGAAGGGCTCCTGGCGCTGATTGGAGGCTTCGATCAGGCCGTCGGATAGCCACACCACGCAATCTCCCGTTTGCAGATCCACCGTGCTGCGGCCGTAGCGGTTTCCGAGCGCCCCCAGCGGCGCGCCCGGCAGCAGGATCTCGGTCACTTCGCCGCCGCGAATCAGGTATGTCGGTGGATGGCCGGCGTTGGTCAGCTCGAGGCGTCCGGCGCGGAAGTCGACGACGGCGATCGTGCAGGTGACGAAATAGCGTTGATGCTCCCCACGAACCATCGCGTCCAGGCGGCGCAGGATCTCGTCCGGCCCCTTGTTCTCTTCCACCAGGATATTGAGCGCCGCCTTCAGCATGGCCATTCTCAGCCCGGTGGGAAGCCCATGCCCGGAGACGTCGGCGATGACAACGGCCAGACGGTGATCGTCGAGGCGCAGGATGTCGAAATAGTCGCCGCCAATGGCGGCACTGGGCTCGAAGAGCGTGGAGAAATCCAGGTTTTCGGTGGTCGGAATGCGTTCCGGAATCAGGCTCTGTTGAAGGTTACGGGCGATCGCGAGCTCGGATTCCAGGGCCTCCTGGTGCGCCGCCACGGCGACCGACGTCTCGAGGTTGGCGGCCATGTCATTGAACGTCCGTTGCAGCTCGCCGATCTGGTCGCGACGCCGCACCGGAATGCGAACGGAGAAGTCGCCTTCCCGGATGGCCGTCGTGGCGCGGCTGAGACGGTTGACCGCGCGACTCAAGCCGAAGATGAGAAATGCGGCGACGGCGACCGCGAGGAGGTAGATCGAGCTCAGCGTGCCGGTCAGAGAGAGCAGCATCACCCAGATCGCCGTATCGACCTCCGCCGAGCCGGAGAAGAGCTGCCGGGCCACCGCTCGAGGCGTGCCGTTCAACGAGGCGGCAAGATAGTCGGCCACCGGGCGGCCATCATCGAGCGCCCGATATTCCCGGGTGAGCTCGCCCCACCACAGCCACGGACGGTCCGGCCATGCCGGTTTGACGTCGTTGAGATCGAAGAACTCTCGCCGCCGCGCCGTCTCCTGGCTACGCAGAGTCGGAAGCAGGGCGAAGGTGCGATTGCCGATCGAGAGATGGATCGTCGATTCCTTGCGCGGGTCATCGGAGCGCAAGAGCTGGACCCATAGTCCGCTGCGTCGCGACAGCGCATCCTCGACGGAATCTTCGTAGATCGCGAGCACGCCGCGCTCGGCGTTTCCCGCCATTGCCACCATTCCCGGTGCACCATTGTCGAGCTCCACGAAAGGGGAGCCGGCGATCGCGGTCAGCCCGCCACCCGTCGAAGTAGCGTCGGGGTCGTTCACTTCGCTCAGCCAACCCGGCCAGCGCCGAGGAGCCAGTGCCGTGCCCCCGGTCCTGTCTCCGTTTCGATAGTAGGCATAAGCGACTCCCCTGACAGCCGGCGCGCCGTTTGCGGGCCGTCCGGCCGCCATCAGTTGGAGCTCGGCGCCCTGGCGCAGCTCGTCGCGTAAAGCCGCCACGTTGTCACGGTAAATATGACCCAGGAAGAATCCGGCGCCGAGGTACGTGAGGAGAGCGCCCATCAGGGCCACGATCGGAATCGGGACGACGCCGATGAGAAAATATGAGAAAGCCAGGCGTCGGCCGACTCGCCAGAGGGAACGTCGCAGAGCGCCGAGGAAGATCCACAGCGCGAGCAGCGTGGCGAACGCGAACAGCGCCAGCCGGACGAGCAGCGGCATGCGGCGCGTGAAGTCGAAGACGAGCACGCCGGTGAAGTCGAGTGCTAGCCAGACCAGCGCCAGCACCGAAGCGGCAAAGAGAAGGAATCGGATGAGCTTTCCGGTCTTCATGCTACGTCTGGGTCACGCTCGCCTGCGCTGTGCAGAGGTTGCTCCCGCCTTGGAGCCAATCAATGTGGGCAGTCTAAACTACGTAGACCGCAACTGCGGGTTCCAGTCCCGGTTGGTCCGGTCCCCAGTCACCAGTCCCCAGTCACCAGTCCCCAGTCCCCAGTCCCCAGTCCCCAGTCACCAGTCGCCGGGTAGAAGCGAGAAGCGAGATACGAGAGGCGTGAAGGCAGAAGCGGGAAGTGGAGAAGAGAATCGCTGCCTGTCCCATGCTTTCTGGATCTCTCCCTCCGGTGGCCGGTGGCCGGGGGCCGGGGACCGGCGGCCGGAGCCCCCTGATAAACTCTCCCCGGCCGCGCTCGAGCGGCCTGCCTTTTGTCGGTCGGATGAAGACTGCCAGTGACATCGAGGAGGCGACCTTGTCGAGATTGCCGCGCTTTCAAGAGCACCTGAAGACCGGTTTTACCGCCGAGGCCGCCAGTGCGGCGCGCTTCCGGGCCTACGCCGAGGCGGCGGAGAACGAGGGCATGCCCAACTTGGCCCGCCGCTGGCGAGAGATGGCGGCGTCGAAGGACGCATTGGCGATTCGCTTGCTGCAGTCGGCCGGCCAGGTTCGAGGTGCCGAGCTGTCGATTGCCGATGCCGTGGCTGAAGAGGAGTTCGAGAATGAGGTCCTCTACCCCAAGATGATTCGGGACGTCGACGAGGAGACCGGGTCGGTGCTGCAGTCGGTGATCGACGAGCAGGGAGCACACCTGGGCCGCTTGCGGCAGCTGCGCGAGGAGGTGCAGGCGGCCACCGGAGACGTCGCTTGAGCGCTCGTGGCGCCGCGCCTGGAGCCATGGGTGTCGGCGCCGGCCAGGCAGGTCTCAGCCTCACGGAAACCGCTCGTGAGGCCGCCAGGCGTGACCTGGCGCCAGGAGAGTTCTTGCGCATCGCATTCGCCGGCGGCTGCGGAGCGGTCGGCTTTCGCCTTTCGTCGGTTCGCAGGCCCATGGAAGGTGACGTCGCGTTGAGCGTCGACGGCGTCCCGATTCTGCTCGACGCGATGGCGGCACAGGAACTCGGCAACGCGACTCTCGACTACGGCGAGGAGCACGGATTCGAGCTCCAGCATGCGCGCTGGGGAGTCGCATGCTGAAGGCCGAAAAGCCAATGATCAAGCGGAGAATCGAGGTTGTGACCGGCAGTCACATGCGTTAGACTGCCGAAAGGGGCGAGAGAGCATGTTGGGCAAATCCTGGATGACGACCCGATTCGCGAAGCTCGAGGAGTGGGCGCAGCGCAACTCCTTCTGGCCGTTGCCGTTTGGCACCGCCTGCTGCGCCATCGAGTTCATGAGCACCGTTTCCAGCCACTACGACATGTCTCGGTTCGGTTACGAGGTGGTGCGGTTCTCTCCTCGTCAGAGTGATCTGCTGATCGTCGCGGGCACGATCACCGACAAGATGGGCCCGGTCCTCAAACGCATCTACGACCAGATGCCGGATCCGAAGTGGGTGGTCTCGATGGGAGCGTGCGCCTGCTCGGGCGGTTTTTATCGTGCCTATCACGTGATGCAAGGCATCGACGAGATCATCCCGGTGGATGTCTACGTTCCCGGCTGTCCACCGACCCCCGAAGGCCTGCTGTACGGAATCCTCCAGCTCAAAGAGAAGATTCAACGCGATCGCGATGCCAAGGGGCGTACGAAGAGTGAGGAGCGTGCCGACGACAACGTCGCCGTCCCGGCCTGAGTCTTCCACTCTCCCGCCGCCCCCCGACCTGGCCGAGAAGTACCCGGCGGGCAGCATCCGGGTGGAGCAGGATATGGACCAGCCGACGTGGGTGGTCGACCGGGAGATCCTGCTCGATCTGGCCCGCGATCTGCGTGATGGGAGGGAGACCCGGTTCGACCTGCTGCTCGACCTCTGCGGCGTGGACTATCCGGATCGGCCGGAGGAGGATGGCGGGCGCTTCGACGCGGTCTACCACCTCTACTCGATCCCTCGCGCCGAGCGTCTGAGGTTGAAGGTGCCGCTCTCCGAGTCCGACCCGGCTCTCCCCAGCCTGATACCCGTCTGGAAGGCTGCAAACTGGTTCGAACGCGAGGCCTACGAGATGTTCGGGCTGCGCTTCGACGGCCATCCGAACCTGCGACGGCTGCTGACCCACGAAGCGTTCAAGGGCTACCCGCTGCGCAAGGACTACGACGCGGCCCGGCGTTGGATCCTCACCGAGGATCAGATGTACCGACCCCACCCGGAGCCGGAGGAGAGCGTCGAGGACGAGATGTTCGAGCGCATGACGATCAACTTCGGGCCGTCGCATCCGGCGATGCACGGCACGTTTCGGGTCGTGGCGACGTTGGACGGTGAGGTCATCACGGCCAGCGAGGTCGAGATCGGCTATCTCCACCGGTGCTTCGAGAAGATGTCCGAGACGCACACCTGGCAACAGGTGATTCCCTACACCGACCGGCTCAACTACTGCTCGTCGTTCATCAACAACGTCGCCTACTGCCGCACCGTGGAACGGATGCTGGGCGTCGAGGTGCCGCCGAAAGCGGTCTGGGCTCGCACCATCCTGTCTGAGTTCTCCCGCATCATGGACCACTGCGTGTGTAACGGCTCGACGCTCGTGGATGCTGGAGCGCTGACCAACTTCTGGTACATGTTCCAGCCTCGGGAGGAGATCTACGGCCTGCTCGAGAGCTGTTTCGGTGCTCGGCTGACGGTGGCCGGATGCCGCATCGGCGGCCTGCTAGCGGATCTTCCCCCAGACTTCATCGAGCGCTCGCGGCGCATCATGGAGATGATTCCGCCGTTCGTCGCGGACGTGGAACGTTTGATCACCAAGAATCGTATCTGGATGGATCGTTCCATCGGCGTTTCGGCGATCTCCGGGGAAGAGGCCGTGAACTGGGGTTGGACCGGCCCTTGCCTTCGGGCCTCCGGAGTCGGTTACGACGTTCGTCGCGCCCACCCGTACGACCTCTACGACACGGTGGACTGGGAGGTGCCGGTTCTCTCTGGCGGCGACATCTACGATCGCTACCGTGTGCGGATGCTCGAGATCGAACAGTCCGTGCGCATCATCCGGCAGCTCCTCGACAGGGGCATGCCGGAGGGTCCCTACATCGTCGACGATCCGCACGTCGCGCTGCCGCCGAAGGAAAAGGCCTACAACGAGATGGAGTCCATGATCTATCACTTCAAGCTGATCATGGACGGCATCCAGGTTCCGGCCGGTGAGCGCTATCTGATGAGCGAGGGCGCCAACGGCGAGTTGGGCTTTTACGTCATCAGCGAGGGCGGTGGCAAGCCCTATCGAATCAAGGTGCGCCCGCCCTGCTTCCCGATCTTTTCGACCTTTTCGCGATTGATCGACGGAGGCTCGGTGTCGGACATGATCGTCACGCTCGGAGGTCTCAACGTCATCGCCGGGGAGCTGGAACGATGAACCGGTCGACGGCACCGATCGAGATCCCGCAGGAGACGCGTCCGCGCAAGCTCAGTCTGGCGGAGAAGCTGTATCTCCCGCTGCTGGGTGGCCTCATGGTGACGATGAAGCACTTCCTGCGCAATCTCTTCACCCTGAAGAAGCGCATGTACACGATCGAATATCCAGAGCAGCGGCGACAGTACTCGCACCGCTTTCGAGGCCATCACATCCTCACGACGCGGCCGGACGGCTCCCTGCGGTGCGTTGCCTGCTTCCTGTGCGCAACGGCCTGCCCGGCGGAATGCATCCACATCGAGGCCGGGGAGAGCCCCGACGTCAACATCGAGAAGTACCCGGTGGTCTATGAGATCGACATGCTGCGGTGTGTCTTCTGCGGCTATTGCGTCGACGCCTGCCCGGAGGAAGCGATCATCATGTCGAAGAACTACGACATGGCGTACTTCCGGCGTGATCAGTCGATCGTCGGCAAAGAGGACCTGAAGAAGCCGTATACCTTCGACCAGAGTCAGCTCGGCTATCGGCCACGCTATCCCGAAGAGCAGACCCAGCGGGCCACCATGGAGAGCGGAGCCGTCGACCTGGTGAGCGCCGCCCGCGCCCGAGTCGAAGAGGCCGCAGAGGCCACGAAGGCGAGCTGATAAGGCTGCGCGGGATTCTAGCCGCCGGTCGCCAAGCCTCCAGCCACCAGCCGCCAGCCTCCAGCGTCCAGAGAGGGAAGCACAGGGAGCGAGTAGTGAGGGGCGGGACGTAATTTCCGTTCTACAGTGTGGGAGGGGGAACTGGTAGCTGGTAGCCATCGCTTGCCCGGTGCCATTACCATCGCTGCATGGATTCCCGAGCGCAGCCACCGGTGGTGATCACCACCTTGGCCTGGTTCTTCGGCCTCGGGGCGGGCGTCACGCTGCTCTCGACGCCGTTGCTCATCGCCCTGGGGTGGTTGGTGGGAGTGCTGTTGTCGCGATTGCGTTCCCAGGGCCTGAGCCTGCCGGCGTGGTACCCGGGTCTGCTGGCCGGCCTGTTCGTCATCCTGGTGCTGGTTCATTTGGCTTGCGGTGTCGTGAGCCTGAAGGCGGCGCGCGACTTTCTTCGCCTGCGTTTGTGGGCCTGGCGCTGGTTCGACGGCCTGGTTGTGCTATCGCTCGTCGCGCTGGTGTTGGTTCTGGCCGCCGGCCTGGCTACTGACTACCTCTTGCTGCCGGCCCTCGATCGCGCGGTTGGCGCCCAGCTCCCTCTCGCCGCACAGCTTGCGTTGCGTGGCGGTGTCTCGGCGGCTATCGGTCTCGGTGCCGCCTGCCTGGCAGGAGGTCCGCTGATCGTCCTGGCGTGGCTGCTGCGCAGTCGGCACGTTCGGCCTCTGTTCAGGGACATCCACGGAGGATCGAGTCACTGATCACGGACTGCTGGCCGCCAGAATCGTATGACGTACGACATGTGCACGATTTGCCGCTCTGCGATACGCTGATCGCGATGGGAGCCGCCGGAGCCGCCTCGATGCGTCCACCGCCCCGTCGGCCCGCGCTACGAGGAATGGTACGGTCCGGATCGCGCCCAGTCATATATTTTCGAGAGGGGACCTAGCGATGAGTCTACCTATCGTGGAAGAGGCTTCGAAGTCCGCGGAACCGGTGCAGGTGGAGCACGTCGACGACGTCGTAATCCGTTTCGCCGGTGATTCCGGCGACGGCATGCAGCTGACCGGGACGCGTTTCACCAACACGTCGGCGCTGGTCGGCAACGATCTGGCCACCCTGCCGGACTTTCCCGCCGAGATCCGGGCGCCGGCCGGGACGCTGCCGGGCGTTTCGGCCTTCCAGGTGCGCATTGCCGACTATGACATCCACACGCCGGGGGACCAGCCCGACGTCCTGGTGGCGATGAATCCGGCGGCGCTCAAGGTGTCCCTGCCGGATCTGCGCCGTGGCGGCGTCATCATCGTCAATACCGACGAGTTCAACGATCGCAACTTCAAGAAGGCGGGCTACGAGTCGAATCCGCTGGAGGACGGCACGCTGGAGGGCTACCGCGTGTTCACCGTCGAGCTGACGACGCTGAATGCGAGGACGCTGGAAGACTCCGAGCTCGACTACAAGGCGCGAGATCGCTGCAAGAACTTCTTCGCCCTCGGGATGATCTACTGGCTTTTCAGTCGACCCCTCGAGCCGACGATCGAATGGCTCGAACGCAAGTTCAAGAGCCATCCCGAGGTCGCCGACGCCAACATCAAGGTGCTCAAGGCGGGCTGGAATCTCGCCGACATCACGCATCTCTTCCAGGTTCGATACGAAGTCGCCCCGGCCAAACTGGCACCCGGCAGATATCGCAATGTGATGGGGAACGCGGCTCTGTCGATGGGGCTGGTCGCCGCCAGTCGTCGATCCGGACTACCGCTCTTCCTGGGCTCTTATCCGATCACCCCGGCGAGCGACATCCTGCACCAGGTCTCCGGCTACAAGCGTTACGGCGTCACGACGTTCCAGGCCGAAGACGAGATCGCCGCGGTCTGCGCCGCGATTGGAGCCGCCTTCGGCGGGGCACTCGGGGCGACCACCACCAGCGGCCCGGGCCTGGCATTGAAGAGTGAGGCGATCAATCTCGCGGTGATGGTGGAGCTGCCGATCGTCATCTGCGACATCCAGCGCGGCGGACCCTCCACCGGGCTGCCGACCAAGACCGAGCAGGCTGATCTTCTGCAGGCGTTGTACGGACGCAACGGTGAATCTCCGGTTCCCGTGGTGGCCGCGGCATCCCCGGCCGACTGTTTCGAAACCACGATCGAGGCCTGTCGCATTGCATTGAAGTACATGGTGCCGGTGCTTCTGCTCTCGGACGGCTACATCGCCAACGGCTCAGAGCCGTGGCGTCTTCCGGAGTTGGAGGAGCTGCCCGATCTGCGGGTCGAATTCGTCGACGACCCGGAAGGATTCGCTCCCTATACACGGGATGAGCAGACGCTGGCCCGCCCGTGGGCGATTCCCGGCACGGCCGGCCTCGAGCATCGTATCGGCGGGCTGGAGAAGGAGCACATCACGGGCAACGTCTCCTACGACCCGGCCAATCATCAGCACATGGTTGAGCTGCGAGCCGAGAAGGTGCGGAGGATTCGGCAGGAGATCCCGCCCACCGAGATCGATGGCCCGGAATCCGGTGAGCTACTGGTTCTGGGGTGGGGGAGCACGGAAGGCGCCATCCAAGGCGCCGTCGAACTGGCCCGCAAAGAGGGCTTGCAAGTCAGCCGGATACATCTACGCTACCTGAATCCACTACCGGCCGACCTCGGTGAGATCCTGGATCGCTTCGACACCGTTCTCTTGCCGGAGATCAACA
>Ga0307436_1000732_pt1 | contig 15349 bp, 13 predicted proteins | sample SalMarWE160440MG_FD_202513 | JGI IMG/M metagenome (GOLD analysis project Ga0307436, IMG submission 202513) | Salt marsh sediment microbial communities from the Plum Island Ecosystem LTER, Massachusetts, United States - WE1604-40 | ecosystem: Environmental > Aquatic > Marine > Intertidal zone >...
CATGAAGCGCTACCTCGACCTCAGCCGTGAAGCGGAGGCCGCGCCCGACGCTGCCCCGATCACCCATCTGATCTGGCCTGAATCGGCCTTTCCGTTCCTGCTCACCAGGCATCCCGCGGCGCTTGCCGCGATCGCCGATCTCCTGCCGCCCGGTGAGACGCTGATCACCGGGGCGGCGCGCGCCGAGCCCGCCGACGCCGACGATATTTCGTCGCACGTTTTCAACAGCATCTTCGTCATCGACGACACCGGCGTGATCCGCGCCGCCTACGACAAGGTTCACCTGGTTCCGTTCGGCGAATATTTGCCATTTCGGCGTTTTTTCGAGGCGCTTGGCATCCGCCAGCTGATCGCCCTGCCCGGCGGCTTCTCGGCCGGCGACCGCCTGCGCACGCTGCCGGTTGCCGGGGCACCGCCGTTTGGTCCGCTGATCTGCTACGAGATCATCTTCCCCGGCGCCGTCGTTGCGCCGGGCGAGCGGCCGGGCTGGCTGCTCAACGCCACCAACGACGCCTGGTACGGCGATACCCCCGGTCCCTACCAGCACTTCCTTCAGGCGCGCGTGCGCGCTGTCGAGGAAGGATTACCTCTGGTGCGCGCCGCCAATTCGGGCATTTCGGCCATAGTCGACGCTCACGGCCGCGTGCTCGCCAGCCTTGGCTTCGGCCGCATCGGTGTTGTCGACGGCGCCCTGCCGGCCGCCCTGCCGCCGACGCCTTATGCGCGTTTCGGCGACCTTATCTTCCTCGCCATGCTGTTGGTCAGCGCGCTGTTGGCCGCCATAGGTAAAATTTACCTATAAATCTACTGGCAATTGACACATTTGGTACGCCTGACCAATATCCGCCGCCGGCCAAGGCCCCCCGCGGTGCGGCCAACAAAAAACGATTGTCGCCGTTTGCAACCGCATGCACGCGATGCTGTCGGTTGGCGCTCGCGGCGAGCGTCGTGACGAGGGGGGCGGAGGCGACGGCACTCATGTCGGGTGATGTTGAGGACAAAAGCCGAATGGCGAACAAGAAGCAGCCTAATCCAATTGACATCCACGTCGGCAGTCGTGTTCGCCTTCGTCGCATGATGTTGGGCATGAGTCAGGAGAAGCTCGGCGAGCAGCTGGGCATCACCTTCCAGCAGATTCAGAAATACGAGAAGGGCACCAATCGCATCGGTGCGAGCCGGCTGCAGCACATCGCCCGCGTGTTGTCGACGCCGGTCTCCTTCTTCTTCGAGGACGCCCCCGGCATTCCCTCCGAGACCCACGCCGTTGCCGGCCTCGCCGAGGCGCCGGCGACCAGCTACGTGGTCGATTTCCTGTCGAGCTCGGAGGGCATCCAGCTCAACAAGGCGTTCGTCCGCATCAAGGATCCCAAGCTGCGCCGGCGCGTCATCGACCTGGTTCGCGCGATGGCCGGCGAGGATGCGTTGAACTGAAGCGCGGCGATTTTCGCGCCGAGCTTGTCGGCGTCCCGCCTAGTCGTCCCCATTCGCGTCTGATCGGCGTGTCGCGGCGCGCGCCGCGATTGACCCTCGCCCGGTTCGCTGCCAGAACGGCGGCCGGAGACACCGGCATCGTCCGGTGCACGGCCGCGTTTATCCCCTGGAGAAGCTTCGCCAGTGCCGCGCAACAGCTACCTATTCACCAGCGAGTCCGTTTCTGAGGGCCATCCCGACAAGGTCTGCGACCGTATATCCGACACCATCGTCGACGCCTACATGGCGGCGCTGCCGGAGTCGCGGGTCGCCTGCGAGGCACTGGCGACCACCAATCGCGTGATCATTGCCGGCGAAGTACGAGGGCCCGAATCGGTCCTCGCCGACGTCGAGGGACTCGCCCGCAAGGCAATCCGCGAGATCGGCTACGAGCAGGAAGGTTTTCACTGGCAGACCGCCGGCATCGAGGTCTTGCTGCACGCTCAGTCGCCGGACATCGCCCAGGGCGTCGACGCCTCCGGCAACAAGGACGAGGGTGCCGGCGACCAGGGCCTGATGTTCGGCTACGCCTGCCGCGAGACGCCGCAGTTGATGCCGGCGCCGATCTACTACGCCCACAACATTCTCAAGCGCCTGGCCGAGGCGCGCCATTCCGGCGAGACCCATATGCTCGGCCCCGACGCCAAGAGCCAGGTCACCGTGCGCTACGAAAACGGCGTTCCGGTCGGCGTGACCTCGATCGTCGTCTCCACCCAGCACCTCGATGTCGATCTCTCCTCGCACGACGTCCGCTCGATCGTCGAGCCGTACGTTCGCCAGACGCTCCCCGACGACTGGATCAACGGCGCCACCGAGTGGCACGTCAATCCGACCGGCAAGTTCGTCATCGGTGGCCCCGAAGGCGATGCTGGCCTGACCGGCCGCAAGATCATCGTCGATACCTATGGCGGCGCCGCGCCCCACGGTGGCGGCGCCTTCTCCGGCAAGGACCCCACCAAGGTCGACCGTTCGGCCGCCTACGCCGCCCGTTACCTCGCCAAGAACGTCGTTGCCGCCGAACTCGCCGAGCGTTGCACCATCCAGGTCGCTTACGCCATCGGCGTGTCGAAGCCGCTGTCGCTCTATGTCGATCTCCATGGCACCGGCAAGGTCGACGAGTCGAAGCTCGAGCAAGTGATCGGCGAGGTGATGGACCTGAGCCCGCGCGGCATCCGCCAGCATCTCGGCCTCAACCGGCCGATCTACACCCGCACCTCCGCCTACGGTCATTTCGGCCGCCCGCCCGAGGAAGACGGTGGCTTCTCATGGGAACGCACCGACTTGGTCGAGGCGATCCGCGACGCGATCGGGTGAGGCGCTCGCCCGGCGCCGCGTCGCCGCGGCGTGAGGCGTTCCACGGTCGGCGCAAAGGCAAGCCGCTGTCGCCGCGTCGCGCCCGTCTCATGGCCGAGTGTTTCCCCGCCCTTGCCATCGATATCGCGCCATCGTCACCCGCCGACCTCGCCTCTCTTTTCGCCGTTCCCCCGTCTGGCGTCCGCCTCGAGATCGGCTTCGGCGGCGGCGAGCACCTCGTTGCCGAAGCCGCCAGCGCGCCCGAAACCGGCTTCATCGGCATCGAGCCGTTCCTCAACGGCATGGCCTCGGCTGTGGCGGCGATCGTCGATGGCGCTCTCGCCAACGTGCGCCTGTTCGACGGCGAGGCGACACGCCTTCTCGACTGGCTGCCGCCGGCCTCGCTCGACGCCGTCGATTTGCTTTACCCTGATCCGTGGCCGAAACGGCGCCACTGGAAGCGTCGCTTCGTCAACGACGACAATCTCGACCGTCTCGCTCGCGTGCTGCGTTCGGGCGGGTTGTTTCGGTTTGTGAGCGACATCGAGTCCTACGTCGCCTGGACGCTCGCCCACCTTGCAAGGCATCCGGATTTCGTCTGGACCGCCGAGCGTGCCGACGACTGGCGGTTGCCTTTCACCGACTGGGCCGGCACCCGCTACGAGGCCAAGGCTTTGCGCCAGGGCCGAACGCCGACCTATCTGGTCTTCACGCGCCGTTAGGGTCGCGGTCGTCTGCCCTTGTGTTGGCGCACACTTGGGACTATATGCAGCCCATCATCTCAAACGATCGGCTTCGTTGGAGAGTGGGCCCCTTGGGACCCGCTCTTTTTTGATACCCGACGACCGGTCGCGGGAAGGAGCGCGCCTGCCGTTGGACGCGAACGAGCCGCGCATCATCGCCGAGACGGGTCTTGAGGCCCGTATCGCCCACATCATCGAGCCGGTGATCGCAGCTCGCGGCTACCGGCTGGTGCGCGTCCGGCTGACGTCGCTCAACGGCGCCACGCTGCAGATCATGGCCGAGCGCGCCGATAGCACGCTGACGGTGGCCGACTGCGAGGTGCTGTCGCGCGACATTTCGCCCGCCCTTGACGTCGCCGACCCGATCGAGCGCGCCTACCATCTCGAGGTATCCTCGCCCGGCATCGACCGGCCGCTGGTACGCCGGTCGGATTTCGTCCGCTGGGCCGGGCACGAGGCGCGCATCGAGCTGGCGCGACCGCTCGCCGGCCGCAAGCGCTTCCGCGGCCGCCTTGCCGGTGTCGCCGGCGACACCCTCAACCTGGCGATGGACGACAAGTCGGCCGCCGGCGGCGAGGCTACCGTGGCCTTGCCGCTCGCCGATGTCGGCGAGGCGCGCCTCGTGGTTACCGACGCGCTCATCCGCGCCACGCTGAAACGTGACAAACAGATAGCCCGCGCACGCGATCACGCCGACGCCTGACGGTGCCGGCCGCAGGGAGCAAAGAGAGAGAGACCAATGGCTGTCAGTGCAAATCGCCTCGAACTGCTGCAGATCGCCGACGCGGTCGCCCGCGAGAAGGCGATCGACCGCATGATCGTGGTCACCGCCATGGAGGATGCCATCCAGAAGGCGGCGCGTTCGCGCTACGGTTCGGAGACCGACATCCGCGCCGAGATCAACACCAAGACCGGCGAGATCAAGCTGCAGCGCCTGCTCAAGGTGGTCGAGGCGATCGAGAATCCGTCGACCGACATCTCGCTCGCCGAGGCGCGCAACCGCAATCCGGCCGCCCAGGTCGGCGACTTTATCGCCGAGCCGCTGCCGCCGATGGACTTCGGCCGCATCGCCGCCCAGTCGGCCAAGCAGGTCATCGTTCAGAAGGTGCGCGAAGCCGAGCGCGACCGTCAGTACGAGGAATTCAAGGATCGCATCGGCGAGATCGTCAACGGTCAGGTCAAGCGGGTCGAGTACGGCAACGTTATCGTCGACCTCGGCCGCGGCGAGGGGGTCATCCGGCGCGACGAGCTGATTCCGCGCGAGACCTTCCGCTACGGCGACCGCGTGCGCGCTTACATCTACGACGTCCGCCGCGAGCAACGCGGCCCGCAGATCTTCCTGTCGCGCACCCATCCCCAGTTCATGACCAAGCTGTTCGCGCAGGAGGTGCCTGAGATCTACGACGGCATCATCGAGGTGAAGTCGGTCGCGCGCGATCCCGGCAGTCGCGCCAAGATCGCGGTGATCTCGCGCGATTCTTCGATCGACCCGGTCGGCGCCTGCGTCGGCATGCGCGGCAGCCGCGTCCAGGCCGTGGTCAACGAGTTGCAGGGCGAGAAGATCGACATCATCCCGTGGTCGAACGACGCCGCCACCTTCATCGTCAATGCCCTCCAGCCCGCCGAGGTCGCCAAGGTCGTCCTCGACGAGGACGCCGAGCGCATCGAGGTGGTGGTTCCCGACGAACAGCTGTCGCTCGCCATCGGCCGGCGCGGCCAGAACGTGCGCCTTGCCTCGCAGCTGACCGGCTGGGACATCGACATCCTGACCGAGCAGGAAGAATCGGAGCGCCGCCAGAAGGAGTTCCAGGAGCGCTCGTCGCTGTTCATCGATGCCCTCGACGTCGACGAGATGGTTGGCCAGTTGCTCGCCTCGGAAGGCTTCATCTCGATCGAGGAGATCGCTTTCGTCGAGCTCGACGAACTCGCCTCGATCGAGGGCTTCGACGAGGAAACCGCCGCCGAGTTGCAGACTCGCGCCCGCGAGTATCTCGACAAACTCGAGGCCGAGCACGACGCCGAGCGCAAGGCTCTCGGCGTCGAAGATGCGCTGAGGCAAGTACCCGGCCTCACCACCGCCATGCTGGTCGCCCTCGGCAAGGCCGATATCAAGACGGTGGAGGATTTCGCCGGCGCCGTGCCCGACGACCTCATCGGCTGGGTCGAGCGTAAGGACGGCCAGGCGATCAGGCGCCCCGGCGCCCTCGACGGCTTCGAGGTATCGCGTGTCGACGCCGAGGGGATGATCATGGCGGCCCGCGTCGAGGCCGGCTGGATCACCCCCGAGGCGCCGGAGCCGCCGGCAGCCGAGGGCGCCGATGCCGCCGAGGTCACCGCCGCCCACACAGACAATCCGGAGGGCACCCTTGCCGCGCCCTGAGCGAGCCAGCGAACGCACCTGCATCGTCACGCGCCGCGCCCTGCCGGTCGACGCGCTCATTCGTTTCGTGGTGGCGCCCGACGGCTCGCTGGTGCCTGATCTTCGCCGCCGCCTGCCCGGTCGCGGCGTCTGGGTCAGCGCGTCTGCCGACAAGGTGCGCGCGGCCGAGAAAAAGCGCCTGTTCGCCCGCGCCTTCGCGGCCCCGGTGGTTGTCGCGCCCGGTCTTGCCGGCCGCGTCGACGATCTGCTGCAGGCGGCGGCGGTCTCCGCCCTGTCGCTCGCCCGCAAGGCGGGCACCTTGGTTAACGGCTTCACCAGGGTCGAAGCGGCGCTCGCCGCCGGGCGCGTCGTTGCGCTGATTCATGCGCGCGAGGCCGCCGCTGGCGGCATTGCCCGCCTCACCGCCGCTGCCCGTCGCACCGGCCGCCGGTTGCCCGAGGTGGTCGATTGTTTTTCCGGCGCGCAATTGGATTTGGCATTCGGCCGGGCTCATGTGATACATGCTGCGCTGCTCGCCGGGCCGGCGAGCGAGCACGCGCTGGCGCGGGTTGCCGATCTCGTCGCTTATCGTGGCGGAGATGGCGACGCGGGCGGCGGCGACCGCAAAACCAACGCCTCGATCGAGTTGGAAGGGATGTCCGCAGGGCGGTAGCGATTTATGAGTGATACCAAGAACACGGGAGACAAGACGATCAGCGTCGCCAAACGGCCGCTGTCGCTGAAGCGCGGCGGCAACATCGAGCGCGACACCGTTCGCCAGAGCTTCTCGCACGGCCGCACCAACACGGTACAGGTCGAGCGCAAGAAGCGCCGCATCGTCCTGCCCGGTGAACAGAAGGCCGAACCGCCCCGCGCCCCGGCCGTCTCCCGCGCCGCCTCGGAGCCTGCCGCCGCCGAGGTCCATGCTCCGCCGGCCGACGAGGTGCCCGCCGGCGCCCGCGCCGGCCTCGTCCTGCGCCAGCTCTCCACCGACGAGATCGACGCCCGCGCCCGCGCCCTCGCCGATGCCAAGCTGCATGAGGCCGAGGAGCGCCGTCAGGCCAAGGACGCCGCCGCACGCCGCGCCGAGGAGGCCGATCGCCTCGCCCGCGAGCGCGTCGCAGCCGAGCACCGCCAAGCGGAGGAGGAGGCGCGCCGACAGGCCGAGGAGGCCACCCGCGTGCGCGCCGAGGAGGCCGCCCGCCGCCGCTTTGGCGAGGAGGTGCGCAAGCCCGACGCCGAGGCCGCCGCGGCCCCCGCCAATCTGCGCGCCCTCAAGCAGACCGAAGAAGGGGAGGAATCAGCCGGCGGACTGCGCGGCCGTGTCAAGACGGCCCGCGCCGGCGAGCCCAGACCGGTCAAGCGCCCCGACGAAAGGCGACGCGGCAAACTCACCCTCGCCAACGCCCTCGACGACACCGAACGCGCCCGCTCGCTCGCCTCGATCCGTCGCCGCCGCGAGCGTGAGCGCGCCCGCACCCACGAGACCGGTCCGCGCGAGAAGATCATGCGCGAGGTGGTCATTCCCGAGACCATCACCCTTCAGGAGCTCGCCAACCGCATGACCGAGCGGGTGGTCGAAGTCATCAAGTTCCTCATGAAGCAGGGCCACATGGTCAAGGCCGCCGACGTCATCGATGCCGACACCGCCCAGCTGATCGCCGAGGAATTCGGCCATACCGTTCGTCGCGTCGCCGAGGCCGATGTCGAGGAGGGGCTGTTCGCCGGCGCCGACGACAGTGCCGATCTCGAACCGCGCCCGCCGGTCGTCACCGTCATGGGCCACGTCGACCACGGCAAGACCTCGCTGCTCGACGCCATCCGCCGCTCCAACGTCGTTGCCGACGAGGCCGGCGGCATCACCCAGCACATCGGCGCCTATCAGGTCGAACGCGACGGCCACAGGATCACCTTCATCGACACCCCCGGCCACGCCGCCTTTACCGCCATGCGGGCGCGCGGCGCTCGTGTCACCGACATCGTTATCCTGGTGGTCGCCGCCGACGACGGCGTCATGCCGCAGACCATAGAGGCGATCAATCACGCCAAGGCCGCGGGCGTGCCGATCATCGTCGCCATCAACAAGATCGACAAATCCGACGCCGAGCCGCAGCGCGTGCGCACCGAACTGCTCCAGCACGAGGTGTTCGTCGAATCGATGGGCGGCGAGGTGCTCGACGTCGAGGTCTCCGCCACCAAGCAAACCAACCTCGACAAGCTGCTCGAGACCATTCTGCTGCAGAGCGAGGTGCTCGAGCTCAAGGCCAACCCCAATCGCGCCGCCGAAGGCACCGTCATCGAGGCCAAGCTCGAGCGCGGCCGCGGACCGGTGGCGACGGCGCTGGTCCAGCAGGGCACGCTCCGGGTTGGCGACATTCTCGTGGCCGGCTCTGCCTGGGGCCGCGTGCGCGCCCTCGTCGACGCCAACGGCGACCAGGTCAGGGAAGCCGGGCCGTCGAAGCCGGTCGAGGTGCTCGGTTTCCAGGACGCCCCCGAGGCCGGCGACCGCTTTGCGGTGGTCGACTCTGAGGGACGCGCCCGCGAGGTCACCGACTATCGCGCCCGGGTCAAGCGCGAGAAGCTGATGGCGCGGTCGACGGCGGCGCGCGGCTCGCTCGAACAGATGATGACCCAGCTCCAGGTCGCCGGCCAGAAGGTGTTTCCGCTGGTGGTCAAGGCCGACGTCCAGGGCTCGGTCGAGGCAATCACCCAGGCGCTCGAGAAGCTCGGCACCGACGAAGTCGCCACCCGCGTCATCCACTCCGGCGTCGGTGGCGTCACCGAATCGGACGTGACGCTTGCCGCCACCTCGGCCGCGGCGATCATCGGCTTCAACGTACGCGCCAACAAACAGGCGCGCGAGGCGGCCGAGCGCGACGGCGTCGAGATCCGCTACTACAACGTCATCTACAACCTTGTCGACGACGTCAAAGCGGCGATGTCGGGCCTGTTGTCGCCCGAGCGGCGCGAGACCATGCTTGGCAACGCCGAGATCCTCGAAATCTTCAACATCTCCAAGGTCGGCAAGGTCGCCGGCTGCCGCGTCACCGACGGCACGGTCGAGCGCGGTGCCAACGTCCGCCTCATCCGCGACAATGTCGTCATCCACGAGGGCAAGCTGTCGACGCTCAAGCGCTTCAAGGACGAGGTGCGCGAGGTGCCCGCCGGCCAGGAGTGCGGCATGGCCTTCGAGAAGTACGAGGACATGCGCGTCGGCGACGTGATCGAGTGCTATCGCGTCGAGGAAATCGCCCGCACCCTGTGAGGCGGACGCGCCACCCTCGCCGCGAGGCGGCCGCCGGCTGAAGTCGATCATGCCGAAGCATTCCGTCGAGAGATCGCCGTCCGCCGCCCAGCGCCGGCTGCGTGTGGGCGAGCTCGTCCGCCATGCCCTTGCCGAGGTTCTCCAGCGCGGCGAGGTCCACGATCGCGCGCTGGACGGCGCCGTTGTCACGGTGCCGGAAGTGCGCATGTCGCCCGATCTGAGGATCGCCACCGTGTTCTTGATGCCGCTCGGCGGCAAGGACGCCGAAGCCATCCTCGCCGCCTTCGACCGCAACCGCCGCCGTTTGCGCGGCGAGATCGCCCATCGCGTCAACCTGCGCTACGCGCCCGAGCTGCGCTTCCGCCTCGACACGTCCTTCGCCGAGGGCGACCGCATCGACGCGCTGCTGCGTTCGCCGGAGGTCAAGCGCGATCTCGGCGGGAACTGAGCGGCAGGCCATGGCACGCAGGAAGAAGGGCCGCGCCGTCTCCGGCTGGCTCAACCTCGACAAGGCCGCCGGCAACACCTCCACCGCCGCGGTCGCCTCGGTCAAGCGTCTGTTCGCCGCCGCCAAAGTCGGCCACGCCGGGACTCTCGACCCGCTCGCCACCGGTGCGCTGCCCATCGCTCTCGGCGAGGCGACCAAGACGGTCGCGTTCGTCCAGGACGCGCGCAAGCTCTACCGCTTCACCATCCGCTGGGGGACGGCGACCGACACCGATGATTGCGAGGGCAGCGTCATCGCCGTCAGCGAGGCGCGCCCCGACCCGGCGGCGATCGCCGCGGCGCTGCCCGCCTTCACCGGCACGATCGCGCAGCGCCCGCCCGCCTTCTCCGCCATCAAGGTCGCCGGCAACCGCGCCTACGATCTCGCCCGCGCCGGCGAAGAGGTGGTGCTCGCCGAGCGCGCGGTGGTCATCGACCGCCTCGCTCTCGTCGCCGTGCCCGACGACGACCATGCCGTCTTCGAGGTCGAATGCGGCAAGGGCGCCTACGTGCGCGCCCTTGCCCGCGATCTCGGTCGCGCCCTCGGCTCCTTCGCTCATGTCGTCGCGCTGCGCCGCCGCGTGGTCGGACCGTTCGACGAGGCCGCCATGGTCACCCTTGCCGACCTGATTGACGCGCGCGAGGCCGGCGGGGTCGAGGCGCTCGACCGGTTCTTGAGGCCGATCGGCTTTGCGCTCGCCGACCTGCCCGAGATTGTCTTTTCGGCCGGTGAGGCAGCGCGCATTCGCCGCGGCCAGCCGGTGCTGGTACGTGGCACCCGGCCGCCCGCGGCCGGCATTGCCCACGCCACCTGCGCCGGCAGGACCATCGCCGTCGGCGAAATCGGCCAGGGTGCCTTTCATCCCACCCGGGTGTTCCAGGCGTGATGGCGGCCCGTAAATCGCGGATTCTTGCGCGTTCTTTCCTCTGGCAATCGGCGGCCCTTTCCGCCATAGTGCGCCCGCTTCGCTACCGGCCCGAGCGGCAGGTGCGAGGCTCCCGATCCCGACCGCGCTGGACGACATCCCGGCCCTGGCCGTTCGATCGGCGGTTGATTCCGGACACGAAAGGACCGCGATGTCGATTACACCGGAGCGCAAGCAGGCGCTGATCAAGGAGTACGCCACCGGCGCCGGCGACACCGGCTCACCGGAGGTGCAGGTGGCCATCCTGTCGGAGCGGATCGCCAACCTGACCGAGCATTTCAAGAGCCACGCCAAGGACAATCATTCCCGCCGTGGCCTGCTCAAGCTGGTGAGCCAGCGGCGCAGTCTGCTCGACTATCTGCGAAACACCGATGCCGGACGCTATCGCTCCCTCATCGATCGCCTTGGCCTCAGGCGCTAGAGGCATTTGACCGCGCGGCGGCATGGGGCCGCCGCGACACCGCACGGACCCGCAGGCAGCCATGGCAGGATCGCCAGACGCTTTCTCGTTCTCCCGCGAGAGCTTCTTGCCGTCTTGCCCATGGCTTGTCTTGGCGTCCGCCATGCACGAAAGGACAATCCATGTTCGACATTCAACGGGTCGAGACCGAATGGGCCGGCCGCACGCTCGTCCTCGAAACCGGTAGGCTCGCCCGCCAGGCCGACGGCGCCGTTCTCGCCACCTATGGCGCCACCACCGTTCTCGCCAGCGTCGTTGCCGACAGGCAGGAACGGCCGGGCATCGACTTCTTCCCGCTTACCGTCAACTACCAGGAGAAGACCTTTGCCGCCGGCAAGATCCCCGGCGGCTATTTCAAACGCGAGGGCCGTCCCACCGAAAAGGAGACCCTCACCTCGCGGTTGATCGACCGGCCGATCCGGCCGCTGTTCGCTCCCGGCTTCCGCTGCGAGACCCAGGTCATCGCCACCGTGCTCTCGCACGATCTCGAAAACGACCCCGACATTGTCGCCATGATCGCCGCCTCGGCGGCGCTGACCCTTTCCGGCGTGCCGTTCATGGGCCCGATCGGCGGTGCCCGCGTCGGCTACATCGGCGGCAACTACGTCCTCAACCCGCAGATCGATGAACTGGTCGAATCAAGGCTCGATCTGGTCGTCGCCGGCACCGGCGAGGCCGTGTTGATGGTCGAGTCGGAAGCCCATGAATTGTCCGAGGACGTCATGCTCGGCGCCGTCATGTTCGGTCATAGCGGCTTCCAGCCGGTGATCGATCTGATCGTCCGGCTCGCCGAGAAGGCCGCCAAGGAGCCGCGCGCGATCGACCAGCCTGACCATTCCGCCCTCTACGCGCGGGTGCGCGATCTCGCCGACGCGGACCTGCGTGCCGCCTACGCCCTGACCGGCAAGGCGGAGCGCCACGACGCCATCGCCGCGGTCAAGACTCGCGTCAGCGAGACGTTTGCCGCCGAGGGCGAGGGGGGGCCGAGCCCGCAGGTCATCGGCGACATGTTCAAGAAGCTCGAGAAGACGATCGTGCGCGGCGACATCCTCGCCAAGGGTGTCCGCATCGACGGTCGCGACCTCAAGACCGTGCGGCCGATCGCCGCCGAGGTCGGCCTGTTGCCGCGCACCCACGGCTCGGCGCTGTTCACCCGCGGCGAGACCCAGGCGCTGGCGGTCGCCACCCTCGGCACCGGCGACGACGAGCAATACGTCGACGCGCTCGAGGGCACCTACAAAGAGACCTTCATGCTGCATTACAATTTTCCGCCCTATTCGGTGGGCGAGACCGGCCGCATGCTGTCGCCGGGTCGCCGCGAGATCGGCCACGGCAAGCTCGCCTGGCGGGCGGTCCGGCCGGTGCTGCCGCCCCATCAGGACTTCCCCTACACGCTGCGGGTGGTCTCCGAGATCACCGAATCGAACGGTTCCTCGTCGATGGCGACGGTGTGCGGCACCTCGCTCGCCCTAATGGACGCCGGCGTGCCGATCCGGCGGCCGGTCGCCGGCATCGCCATGGGCCTGATCAAGGAGGCCGACCGTTTCGCGGTGCTGTCCGACATTCTCGGCGACGAGGACCACCTCGGCGACATGGACTTCAAGGTCGCCGGTACCGGCGAGGGCGTCACCTCGCTGCAGATGGACATCAAGATCCAGGGCATCACCGAGGAGATCATGCGCGTCGCCCTCGCCCAGGCGCGCGACGGCCGCATGCACATCCTCGGCGAGATGGCCAAGGCCATCACCGAGGCGCGGCCGGAGCTCGGCGAGCATGCCCCGCGCATCGAGGTCATGCACATCCCCACCGACAAGATCCGCGAGGTGATCGGCTCGGGCGGCAAGGTCATCCGCGAGATCGTCGACAAGACCGGCGCCAAGATCGACATTGCCGACGACGGCACCATCAAGGTCGCCTCCGCCGATGCCAAGGCCATCAATGCCGCGCTCACCTGGATCAAGTCGATCGTCGCCGAGCCCGAGGTTGGCGAGATCTACCAGGGCACGGTCGTCAAGACCGTCGATTTCGGCGCCTTCGTCAATTTCTTCGGCGCCCGCGACGGCCTCGTCCACATCTCGCAACTGGCGCCCGCGCGCGTCGCCAAGACCACCGACGTCGTCAAGGAAGGGGACAAGGTCTGGGTCAAGCTCCTGGGCTTCGACGAGCGCGGCAAGGTCCGCCTATCGATGAAGGTGGTCGATCAGGAAAGCGGCGAGGAAATCAAGCAGGACAAGGTTGAGCGCGCCGCCAAGGCCGAGCAGGAACAGCAGGCGGCGGGGTAGGGACTGTTTGCGTCACCCCGCCCGCGCCGTTTCCGCCAGTGCGGCCAGCGTCCGCCTGAGTTCCGCCGCCGTCGTCACCGGCCGGCCGAAATCGAGCCGGCCGCGTGTGGCCTCGGCGCGCAAGTCGATGCCGTCGGGGTCGGCCCCGGTCATTCGCCATCGGCCTGGCGCCAGGTCGAGCAGCCGCGTCGCGTAGAGCGACAGCGCTTCGGCATGGTCGTTGTTCATGTGCGCGACGGCACTCGCCTCGGCGGCGATCAGGTCGGCGGCCTGGCTGACCTCGGTGAGGAGGTCGTCTGGCTTGAGATCGACGATCCGCCCGAAGCCGGCGACGAGATGGCCGCCGCTGACGGTGAAGCGGAAGAAGGCGAAGTCGGCAAAGTCGGCGTAGCCCGCCGCCTCCTCGTGGCGGGCGAGGAAGCGGCGGCGCATGAGGGGATCGTTGTCGCGGCCGACCGTACCGGTGAGCGTCAGCCGTGCGCCGGCGAGCGGATCGCCGCCTTCGCCGCCGGGCGCGACGAGGAGGAGCGACGCGCGCGGCGCCCGTGCCAGGTTCTGCGTGTGCACGGCGAGCTGCGACAGAAGCAGGATCGGCTCGCCCGCCGGTGTTGTCGCCACCGTCACCAGCGAGGCGAACGGCCCGCCGGTCTGATCGAGGGTGGCAAGCGCACCGGTTGCCGCCAGACGCAGCACCCGCCGGGCACTGGCGGTCGCCGAAAACGACGTTTCCGTTGCCATTTGCGGCCTCATCTTTGCGGAGTCGACGGCGACTTCGTGGGCGAGCGGTTGCGACCGTCTTTCACCGCGGCCTCACTCTGCCACAATTGGCGCTTGGCTGAGGAATCCGATATGGTTGCGCCACATTTCCGCGGCAAACGATGGCGGCCAGGGGGCGAGACGCCATGGTCGGGACGTGCGTCCCGACCTATAGGAGAAACCGCCTGATGCCGACGATCGCCCTGGTCGACGACGATCGCAACATTCTCGCCTCGGTTGCCATCGCGCTGGAGTCGGAAGGCTACCGCGTCCAGACCTATACCGACGGCGCTTCCGCCCTCGATGGCTTCCTGGCGACGATGCCCGATCTCGCCATCCTCGACATCAAGATGCCGCGTATGGACGGCATGGAGCTGTTGCGCCGCCTGCGCCAGAAGACCGACCTTCCGGTCATCTTCCTCACGTCCAAGGACGACGAGATCGACGAGCTGTTCGGCCTCAAGATGGGCGCCGACGACTTCATCAAGAAACCGTTCTCCCAGCGTCTGCTAGTCGAGCGGGTCAAGGCTGTGCTGCGCCGCTTTCAGTCGCGCGACGGTGTCGACAAGAAGACCGGCGAGCCACAGCGCGTGCTCGAGCGCGGTGCCTTGTCGATGGACCAGGAGCGCCATACCTGCACTTGGAAGGGCCTGCCGGTGACGCTGACCGTCACCGAGTTTCTCATTCTTTACGCGCTCGCCCACCGCCCTGGTGTGGTCAAGAGTCGCAACGCCTTGATGGATGCCGCCTATGACGATCAGGTTTATGTCGACGACCGCACCATCGACAGTCACATCAAGCGGCTGCGCAAGAAGTTCAAGGGGGTCGATGCCGACTTCGACATGATCGAGACGCTTTACGGGGTCGGCTACCGCTTCAAGGAAGTCTGAGGCCGGGCTGGAACAGGCGATGACGGCAGGGGTCGACGAGCACCGCTTGAGCGAAATGGTCCTCAAGGCACCGCGCAGTGGCTTGCTGCGCCGTGCCTTTGCTGGCCTGTCCCGCTTCGCCTCTCTCCACGTCTTCACCAGCCTCACCCGCCGCATCATCGTCCTCAATCTCGCGGCGCTGATCGTGCTGGTCTCCGGCATCATGTTTCTCAACCAGTTCCGCGCCGGTCTCATTGATGCCCGGGTGTCGAGCCTGCTCACCCAGGGCGAGATCATCGCCGCCGCCATCGCCTCCTCGGCGACGGCCAACACCGACACCATCACCATCGATCCCAACAAGCTGCTCGACCTCCAGGCCGGTCAGAGCGTTTCGCCGCTCGACCAGCCGTATGAGGATCTCGATTTCTCGATCAATCCCG
>Ga0307436_1000733_pt1 | contig 15342 bp, 15 predicted proteins | sample SalMarWE160440MG_FD_202513 | JGI IMG/M metagenome (GOLD analysis project Ga0307436, IMG submission 202513) | Salt marsh sediment microbial communities from the Plum Island Ecosystem LTER, Massachusetts, United States - WE1604-40 | ecosystem: Environmental > Aquatic > Marine > Intertidal zone >...
TGTTCCTTCTGCTGCTCAAATACCAACCTCACTGCCCGGTCCCGGATCTCCGGGGAATACCTCGTTGTCTTTTTCATGACTCTATCCTCTCAAATTGTAGAGTCTCCTGTAAACCCGGGGGGATTCAGGAGGGTGTTACGCTTAAACTCGATTGTTTTTTGGCTTCCTGTACTTGATACCTATAGTCACCTTGTCAACAGTAAATGATTCCGGTAGAAATCGTTGAAGTTGCCGCCAATGGGATCTTCACAACTTCTTCATAATTGTTTGATATTAGTGTGGTAAACGAGAAATTGCGATAAAGCCCAACCCTTCGTGAGAAGGGTGCGGAAAGCGCCGGATCTTAAAAGGGGAAGATGGCCGAGCTGCCGAAGGATAAACCGGAGGCAAGCTCGGCTCTTTTGTCTTCAGGCTGCAAAGGGAGGTGATGCGATGCCTGTCCTTGTTGATTCGGTAATACTACGAACTGCCGACATGCGAAATGAAGTAACCATAAGGAGGAGGAAAAACATGAAACACAAACTGTCAAGCCAGGGGATTATTTTGATACGAAAGAAAGGAACCCCGATGATGAAGAGTAAGATTTGGATAATATTTCTCGGGGTTTTCCTTCTATGCGTCTTTTTCTCCGTGGCGGCAGTGTATGCCGCTCCATTCGCTTATATAACAAACCAGGGCGACAGTACCGTCTCGGTGATAGATACCTCGTCAAATACGGTTACTGATACTATCACTGTGGGGACCCTTCCTGATGGCGTGGCGGTCACTCCGGACGGCTCCCGTGTCTATGTGGCAAACTGGTTTAGCAATACCGTCTCGGTGATAGATACCTCGACTAATACGGTTACTGCCACTATCCCTGTGGGGGCCTTTCCTATTGGCGTGGTGGTCACTCCGGATGGCTCTCGCGTCTGTGTGGCAAACTTCGACAGCGGTACTGTCTCGGTGATAGATACCTCGTCAAATACGGTTACTGCCACTAGTAATGTGGGGGGCAATCCTTATGGCGTGGCGGTCACTCCGGATGGCTCCCGTGTCTATGTAGGAAACTTCGATAGCGGTACTGTCTCGGTGATAGATACCTCGACGAATACGGTTACTGATACTATCGCTGTGGGGTCCGGTCCTTATGGCGTGGCGGTCACTCCGGACGGCTCCCGTTTCTATGTGGCAAACACACACGATGATACTGTCTCAGTGATAGATACCTCGTCAAATACGGTTACTGCCACTATCCCTGTGGGATCCGTTCCTTATGGCGTGGCGGTCACTCCGGATGGCTCCCATGTCTATGTGACAAACAGTGGTAGTAGCAACGTCTCGGTGATAGATACCTCGACGAATACGGTTACTACCACTATCAATGCGGTGACCAATCCTTATGGCGTGGCGGTCACTCCGGACGGCTCCCATGTCTATGTGGCAAACAGGACAAGTGATACTGTCTCGGTGATAGATACCTCGACGAATACGGTTACTGATACTATCGCTGTGGGGTCTGGTCCTGGTGCGTTTGGTCTGTTTATTGGCCCCGCGCCAGCCTCCAACAATAACGGATCGTGCTCCCAAGCCGATCTGAATGCGGCATATCAGCGAGGCTATACCGACGCAGTAAAAGCTCTTACTTCGAATGGCACAACTGAGTGCGCTTATTACGACTTCTTCACTTCAACCGTCCACATCCCCTGCTTTACCACGGGCGGTACTAATTATTGGCTTGACCTGGGTATTTATTCAGGCAGTCCATTGCTGCTGGATATAAGCAATTACGGTACAAAATAATCTTTATACCTTTAAGGGCAAAGGGATACCCTTTGCCCTTAAAAACAGCACGACTGAGTGTCGACGACGTACTCCGCTCTTTTACTAAATTCCTCTCAGAATCCTCAGTACTATAAAATGTTGAAGTTTGAGGTTAGACATAATGTATTAAACCTGTCCAACCTTAAGGCGCGTGGGTTAGGCTTTAAGGTCGGGAAAACCAAAAGGCTCAGAGCCACAATTAAGGAGGACAGGTTTATGGATCAGTATATCACAAAGTATTTGGGGCTGGATGTGCACAAAGAGACGATAGCGGTAGCAATAGCACGGGCAGGGAGAAGCGAGCCGATTTATTATGGTGAGATACCCAATAATGCTGGTGCGATAAGAAAGCTGGTAAAGAAAGTGGTTTCTAACGGGGAGAGAGTATCATTTTGTTATGAGGCCGGTCCGTGCGGTTACGATGTATATCGTCAATTGATCGAGCTTGGTCAAAAGTGCGATGTAGTGGCTCCTTCACTTATTCCTAAGAAATCAGGGGATCGCGTTAAGACAGACCGGCGAGATGCGATTGCATTGACACGATTATATCGAGCAGGGGAGTTGACGCCGGTATGGGTCCCGGACAAAGAACAGGAAGCGATAAGGGATCTCGTCCGCGCCCGTGAAGATATGAAGTCCATGGAAGGGCATGCCAAACAGCGTCTTGGGGCATTTCTGTTGCGGCATGGAAAGAGATTCACTGGAAGGTGCAAATGGACGCAAGCATATTTTAGATGGCTGGAAGGGATAACATTTGAGATGCCGGCGCAGCAGATCGTTTTACAGGAGTATGTGGATGCGGTCAAACACATAAAGGGACGCGTGGAAGCGCTTGAGGAAGAAATGCGTCAGGCAATGCAAGGGTGGTCTTTGGCTCCAGTAGTAACAGGTCTAATGGCTCTTCGGGGAGTCGAGCTTCTTACCGCAATGACGGTGGCAGCTGAACTAGGTGACATCAGCCGATTTACTTCTGCTCCTCAGATCATGGCTCACCTGGGATTAGTTCCGAGCGAGCATTCAAGTGGGAATCGCCAGCAACGAGGGGGGATTACCAAGACAGGTAATGGACATGTGAGACGTGTACTCATAGAGGCTTCCTGGTGTTATCGTTCACCGGCTCGTAAAACAGCTCAAATCCAGCGCCGCGCCGAGAAGACCAGCGAAACAGTCCAGGCGATAGCATGGAAAGCACAAAAACGGCTGTGCAAGAGGTATTGGTATCTGGTCAATAAGGGAAAGCGTCCTGTCGAAGCATGTGCTGCCGTAGCACGTGAATTAAGCGGCTTTATTTGGGCAATAGGCTGCGAGGTAATGGGGAAGCCCTATGTTTGCGCTACTGCATAAGGATAAGAAGATTTGACCAGAGCAGAAAACTATAGGTGTTGTCTTTAAAAGGCAGAATCGTTTCTCTGCTCCTTCAGACAACGTTACTGATTGGGAAAATGTGGACTTCGGGCAGGACAGCAGTCGGTTGGGAGAACCCTCGAACCGACTATGAGGCGCCTGAAGAAAGGATGACCCTCGCGGTTAGACAGAGGCAGCTCCACGACGAAGATAAGTCATGCGGTACCCAACCCGCGTATATCAGAGTGATCTACCGTCGTTCATTGCTGCTGTTCTGTCCGAGGTACACATTCTCAAAGGAGGTCATATAATAGGCAAGAAAGAAAGCACTCACTTGACAGGTTTAATACATATCAGTCGGTGCAGCCCAGATTATGAAATGGCCTTGCTGGCATATCAGTGACTCGCATACTTCGGGACAAAACTATCTTGCCCGTGTAACAGAGTTGTTGTCCGTTGAGTTTCGAAGGCAACAAACACCACTGACTGGTTCGCCGGATGCTGAGACTGACAGATAGCAGGCTTTCGCTCTCCGATGATGCGACGTGCGTTATGGGACGAAGTCTTCGTCGGTTGCGGATCAGGGATACTTTCTCGGACCGAACAGTCCGGGCATCGGACCGGCGGTTGCCGGCCCAGACTTTGGTCGAGGCGGCCCCAGTTTCGGACGCACTTCGGTTGACATATCTTCCCCGGTGTTATTACCATATCGTCAGAGAGTAATGCCGGGGGGACAGAAAGGCATGCAAACGACAGGGATCTCGAATTCATGACTGATCTGATTTCAAAGCGTCTCTATTTCCTTGACAGATTTCCTGCGCAAGGCAACCGGAAATGAAATCACCCTCGCCCCCGGATAAAGATAACCTCCCAAAAGAAAGCCCACCGCGCATTGAGGAGATCTATCATACCTTCCGGCCGAAGATACTCGGGTACCTGCGCCGCCTCGTCGGCGATCACGATGTTGAAGACGTAACGCAGGAGGTCTTCCTCAGGGTGAACGCCGCGATCCGAAACTTCCGGGGCGACTCGAGCCTGGCAACATGGATTTACAGGATCGCCACCAACGCGGCCATGGACCATCTGAGAAGATCGGGACCGGAGAAGACGGTGCAGACAGCGAACTGTCTTCCCGACGACGATCTCTCGCCAGGACACCGGGACGCCACCCGGCAGGATGTCATTCTCTCCCCCGATTCACAGCTGATCCGCAAAGAAATGAACGAATGCATCCGGGGCATCGTGGACGGTCTGCCGGAAAATTACCGGACCGTACTCATCCTGAGCGATCTGGAAGGGTTGACGAACGACGAAATAGCCACGGTCATGGATGTATCCCTGCAGACGGTCAAGATCAGGCTGCACCGCGCCAGGGCACGCCTAAGGAAAGAACTTGGTGCCAATTGCATCTTCTACCGTGATGAGCGCAATGAGTTCGCCTGCGACCGAAAGCCCTCCCCTCTTAATTTCCCCAGAAATTAGGTGTATCCTTTTTCTCCTCCGGTCCGTCTACAGGACAGAAAGGAGGAAAACGAAGGAGAAGAAATAACACATGCCACAGGAACAACCACCATTAAGAACGGGAAGGAGAGTGAACAATTCCATGAACACGAAAATCGAGGAAATGATAGCGTTGGGTGCAGCCTATGCCGTGAACTGTCGGCCCTGCATGGAGTTTCATAAGCAAAAGGCGACTGAGGCAGGGTTGACCGGAGAAGAAATGCGTGCAGCAATTCAGGTAGCAGAGGCCGTAAAGACAGGGGCCTCAAAGAAATCGAAGCTGCTCGCCGGCAATCTGTTCGGAGAGGTCAAAGACGAGGGATGCTGCCCTGTCGGGAGCGAATGTTGTCCGCAATAGCCCCGGCCAATTGAAAAGATGACTTCCGCATACTGAACAAGAGATGTCCCGCTCACGGTCGCGGAGAAGCAGGGAAGAGACGAACTTATTTCTTCTCTGCGCTCTCTGCGACTTTGCGTGAAGAGAGTCCTTTTTCTGTCTCGGCTTCGCCGGCCGAAGGCCTCACTCCTGTGGTCCCTCCAAGGCTGCCGTCTCATCGGCCGTACCTTCCGTCCCCCTCTTTGCGTGTTCGGCAGCGAGGAACATATACATCGCCGGCACCACGAACAGTGTAAAGAGCGTGCCGATGGAGATACCGGTCATGATCACCAGGCCCATGTTGAAGCGGCCGGCCGCGCCTGCGCCCGTCGCCATCACAAGAGGCAGAACTCCCAGGACCATTGCAGCCGTCGTCATCAATATGGGCCGCAGCCTGATGGAGGCGGCCATTTCCACCGCCTCCCGCTTGCTCTTCCCCTCGCGCTGCAGGTCGTTGGCAAACTGCACTATCAGTATCCCGTGTTTGCTGATAAGGCCGATCAGGGTAACGAGTCCAACCTCAGTGTATATGTTCAGGCTGGCGCCTCCCACGCCGAGGCTTATAAATATCATGGCCCCGCAGATCGACATGGGCACGCTGATGAGCACTGTAAAAGGATCACGGAAGCTCTCGAACAGGGCAGCCAGGGCGAGGAAAATGATGATGAGCGCGAAGAAAAAAGTAACGATCAGCGCGCTCGACTCCTTCACGTACTGCCGCGACTGACCTGAGTAATCTATGTTGTAACCCTGGGGGAGAACATCCCTTGCCAGGTTTTGAAGGGTGGTCAATGCCTGGCCGAGGGAGACACCCGGCACCGTGACGGCGGATATGGTAGCGGAATTGAGCTGCTGGAAGTGGTTGAGAGACTCCGGCACGACAGAGGTCTTCAGACGGGCGATGGTCGAAACCGGGATCGATGCTCCGGACGAGGTCTTTACGTAGTAGTCCTTCAACTGATCGGCATTGAGCCTTTCCCTCTGCATCACCTGCGGGATCACCTTGTAGGAGCGGCCGGCGAAGCTGAAGTAGTTCACATATCCGCCGCCAAGCATCGATCCCACCGCACCCCCGATATCGCTCATGGTGAGGCCCATCTGCGCCGCCTTGTCGCGGTCGAATTCGATAGTTGTCTGAGGCTTGTCGATCTTGAGGTCGGTGTCGATATAAGCGAACATGCCGGTCGCGCGGGCCTTGTCCAAGAGGGACTGCGACACCGCGTTCAGCCGGTCGAATGAATCCGTTGTACCTATTACGAACTGCACGGGCAAACCCCTGCCGGCGCCCGGCAGCGGAGGTCGCAGGAACGCCACGCAGCGCACCCCCGCGATCTTGCCGAGCTGCCTCTGCACGATGGGCTGCAGTTGCATCGAAGTGCGCTTGCGTTCATCCCACGGCTTCAGCACCATGCCGGCGATGCCCGCGTTGAGCCCGCCCAGACCGTCAAGCTGAAACACGTGGTCTGTCTCCGGATAACTGCTTACGATCTTGTACACCTGCCTGGAATTAAGCTGGGTCTGCTGCAGCGTGGCGTCGGGCGCGCCGGTGAGGAGTGTGATAATGATCCCCTGGTCCTCGTCCGGGGCGAGCTCGCTCTTGGAATGCGTATAGAGGGAATAGATGCTGACAAGGATGATCAGGGCGAACAGACCCGTCACGGGCAGATAATTGAGGGCCCCGTGAAGCACCTTCCCGTAACCGCGGCGCAGCCGGCCGAACTGGCGGTCGACGAAATTTCCGAAACGGCTTCCGCCTCCCTCGCCGTAGGGTTTGAGAAAGCGGGAAGACATCATGGGAGACAGAGTAAGCGCTATGACCGCTGACACGGCTACGGCCCCGGCAAGTGTGTAGGCAAATTCGGTAAAGAGCGCCCCTGTGAGACCTCCCATGAATCCGATGGGGACATAGACTGCAACCAGCACCACGGAGATCGCAACAATCGGCCCTGCAAGCTCCCGGGCGCCCCGGATGGCCGCCTCAAGAGGAGGCATGCCGTCCTCCATATGACGATGCACGTTCTCCACTACAATGATGGCGTCGTCTACCACAAGTCCGATCGCCAGCACAAGAGAGAGGAGGGTGAGGAGATTGATAGAGTAGCCGAGCACCAGCATGATGAAGAACGCGCCGATCAGCGACAGGGGGATCGCAATCGTCGGGATGATCACGGACCGCACGGAGCCCAGGGAGAGAAAGATCACCAGAGTTACGATAAGCAACGCCTCGGCCAGCGTGATCACCACCTCGTCTATGGAGCTGTTGACGTACTTGGTTGCGTCATAGACTATGCGGCCGTTCAGGCCTTCGGGGAGTTGTTCCTGGATGGAAGGAAACACCTTTCGCAGGTTCTTGATCACAGTGAGCAGATTTGCGTTAGGCGCGACCTTGATGCCTATGTACACCGCTCTTTTCCCATCGAAGGCGACGGCGGTATCGTAGTTTTCGGCGCCCAGCGTGACATTGGCGACATCACCGAGGCGAACAATCGCCCCGTCATGCGACTTGAGGACGAGGTCACGGAACTCCTCCACTGTATGCAGACCGGTAGCAGCGGTCAGTTCAACCGTCACCATCTGTCCTTTGGTACGCCCCACCGCCGAGATGAAATCATTGGCTGCGAGGGCATTGTTCACGTCCGTGCCGGTCACCCCGTAAGCGGCCATCTTCTTCGGATCGAGCCATGCCCTCAGCGCGAACTGCTTGCCCCCGAGGATCTCGGCCGTCTGCACGCCTTCCACAGCCTGCAGCTTCGGCTGCACAACCCGGATCAGATAGTCGGTGATCTTGTTCGTAGGCAGCACGTCGCTGTTGAATCCGATGTACATCGAATCGATTGTCTCGCCTACGGCAACGCTGATCACCGGCTGCTGGGCCTCTCTCGGCAACTGGTTGAGTACGGCGTTGACCTTCGTGTTGATCTCGGTGAGGGCCTTGTTGTAGTCATAATTCAGCCTCAGGTACGCCTGTATGGTGCTCACGCCCTGGGTGCTTGAAGAGGTGAGATAGTCGATGCCGTTTGCCTGCGCTATGGAGTTTTCAAGCGGGGTGGTGATAAAACCGGAGACGAGCGCCGGGTCGGCCCCGAAATACACGGTCGAGACTGTCACGACCGCGTTCTGCGTTTCGGGATACTCGCGAATAGACAGCGTCCCCATTGAACGAACGCCCAATACCAGGATCAAGAGGCTGACCACTGTGGCAAGCACGGGGCGGCGTATGAAGAGGTCGGTAAATCGCATTCAGTCGTCCCCTTTACTCATCCCTGGGTTTCGGGTTGGCCTGGTTGCTCGGCCTCACGGAGTTGTCGATTATTACTCTGCTTCCGTTCTTCAGCTTCAGCTGACCGCTGGTGACGACCATGTCTCCCTCTTTTACGCCCTTCAGGATCGCTATCTGGTCTCCCCGTCTCGGTCCCGTGGTAACAAATGTCTGTCTGACCGTCAGCACCGGTTTTTCCCCCTTTCCCTTTCCGGCCTCCTCCACGACAAAGACGGTCTCCCCATAGGGATTGAAGGTCACGGCAGTCTGCGGCAGGGTCAGGTAGCGCTTCACCGCTCCGGCCTTTACCTCGACTGAGACGTACATCCCCGGAAGCAGCTTGTGCCCGGGGTTGGAGAGGGTCGCTTCAACCTGCACGTTGCGCGTTGCAGTTTCAACCTCCGGATTGATCGCCGTTATCCTCCCGGTGAAGGTGCGCCCGGGATATGTATCGGTGGTGGCTATGACCGTCTGCCGCAGCGCGACGCGCGAAAGATCCTGCTGGGGCAGATAAAAATCTGAATAGAGCAAATCCAGAGACTGGAGAGTTACGATCTTGTCGCCGGGATTGATGTACTGTCCGGGATTGACGGTGCTAATGCCGACGCGTCCGTCAAAAGGCGCCCGGATAGTCTTTTTTTCCACCAGGGCAGCCTGCTCGGAAACCTGCGCTTCCTTGTCCTTCAGATTCGACTCATCGCTGTCCAGAACCGCCTGACTGATCGCCTGAGCGGCGAACTGTTTCCTGTCACGCTCGTATACGGTATTTGCCAGGTCCGCTTCGGCCTGAAGGGAGTGCAGCCTGGCAATGTCCGAGTCCGCGTTCAGCTGCACCAGCACCTGCCCGTCCTTCACGTCGTCACCCGATTCAAAATGCACACTACGGACGAGACCGGAGACCTCGCTTGTCACGTCCACCCCGCGCACTGCCCGCAAACTGCCGACAGACTTGAGCTGCGGCTGCCAGGACTCGTACTCGGCCTTCATCGCCGTCACTGTCGCCGGAGGCGGCCGGAAAGAGGCCATGGATTTCCTCATCATACTGGACTTATGGGCATGATAGCCGAATATCGCCCCGAACAAGAGGCCGACGGCCACAAGCATGATTACCATGCGCTTTATCATCAGAACATCCTCCCTTTCAGGATATTGTCACCCTTTCGTTATCCGCAGGGGCATGCCTTGCCCTACTTCTTTCCTTCCTTCGCCGTCCGCAGCCGTTCATCATTCTTCATCTGCGCTCCGGCAGGGCCGTCTGGCCCCATGTTCCACCACCCTCCCCCGAGGGACTGGAAAAGCGCCGCCGTATCAGCCAGCCGGGCCGCCCGCGCCTGAGCAAGCACGATCTGCGACTGCTGGTACTGCCGTTCTGCGTTCAGCAACGAGAGATAGCTCACAGCGCCGTCTTTGAACTGCTTCTCCGTAATATCAAGCGTCTCCCGCGCCGCCCCTTCGGCTTCAGACTGCGCCTTAAGGGTGCGTGCGTCATCTTCCAGTGCCCTCAGGACATCGGCAACATTCCGGAAGGCCTGCAGTACCGTCTCGCGATATTGGGCCGCGGCCTGGTCGTATGCGGCAACGGCAGCGCGCCGCTTTGCCGTGAGCTCCCCGCCGTGGAAGACGGGCTGTAGCAGTCCCGCACTCAGGTTCCATATGGAAGTGCCGTTGCCGAAAAGGTTACGGAGCCTGGTCGTCTCAGATCCGTAACTGCCCGTAAGAGTGATCTGGGGGTAAAGGTTGGCCGTCGCCACCCCGACCTGGGCGCTCGCCGCATGCAGCACCTCTTCGGCGGCGCGGATATCGGGACGCCGGCGCACCAGCGATGACGGCAGGCTGACGGGCAGTTCCTGCGGCAAATGAAGCCCTTCAAGCCTGAATTCGGGCAGCACCGTCTCGCCCGGCAGACCGCCGGCAAGAGCCGCCAGCAGATGACGGTTCTGCGCAAGCTCTTTTTCAAGCGGCGGCAGGCCCGCCCTGGTTTGCGCAAGCTGGGCCCGCTGAGCGAGCACGTCCGAGCGGGAGACGCCGCCAAGCCGGAATTGATGTTCGGCCACGTCCAACTGCTTCTCCTCGGCCTTCAGTACCTCCTGCGTAGCCAGTATCTGTGCCCGGAGAGAGGCCTCCTTCACCGCCGCCGTGACGATGTTGGACGTCAGGGTGAGATACGTGCCCTCAAGCTGAAAGCGCTGGTAATCGACCTGCGACCGAAGGGCCTCCAGTTCACGGCGGCCGCCACCGAAAAAGTCTATCGCGTAGGAGACATCCACCGAAGCGTTGAAAAGCGTCAGGAGTGTCCCTGAGCCGGGCTGGCCGAATGAGGCCCCGGAGTATTTTTCGCGGGACACCGACCCTTTGGCATCGACGGCGGGATACAACACCACGCCTGTCTGGGCAGTCAGGTTCTCCCGTGCGTTGCGCAATGCAGCCTGGGCCGCACCCAGAGTAGGGCTATCCGCAAGTGCCTTCAGGATCAGACGGTCCAGCGCCTCCGAGTGGAATAGCTCCCACCACTGGGCGGGTATGTCCCGGCCGGGGACGAAGCGCTGGGCGGCGCCGGCCTCACCGGGCGCCGAGACGGTCTTCTCGGGCAGGACCGTCGATATATACTTCCCGGTCTTCGGGGCCTCAGGCCGATGGAAATCCGGACCGACGGTACATCCTCCCACCACCAAAGCGGCCAAAATCCATAACGGTAAGAGACGAATCAATTCCCTGGGTTGCAGGGAAGAGATCTTCATATAGAACATAAATGCTGTCCACTCCTCGTGTTTTGGCCTCAAGGCCGGATACCACTAATGACTTTATAATAAATTGCCGGAATGAAGCAAGCGGCTTCACTCCGGCATAAGAAGGGACCCTGTACCGTCATAAGCGTCCTGCCTCTCCCTTCACTGATTACCCTGCATATTCACGGTGCCCCGGTTGTCCTTCTTCAACAGGCACTGTTTACATTATGGCAGAAGGCACCCAGTCGGGCAATACCTGTCCATGTTAAAAAAACTTCAGGATTCGTCCACGGTGACAGTTGTCTTGACAGGGATGTCGTCAGCCGATTATACTGTGCATATGCACGTTATAGGAAGTGGGTAGAATGTCTCCCCGAAGCAAGAAAGAAAGGATATGTTCCTGCCCTCTGAAGGGTAAGGCGTTCAAACCCACGGGGATACCCATGACCGCAATAGAGAGAATTCCCCTTTACAAGGACGAAGTAGAGGCGCTTAAACTCTGTGACCTGGATGGTCTCACGCAGGCGGAGGCCGGCAGGAAAATGGGTGTTTCGCGAGGAACGGTCCAGAGAATACTGAGCGGTGCAAGGAGAAAAACGGCAATGGCCATTGCCGAATGCAAGGCCATAGTTCTTGAAGAAACAATATGTAAACAGGAGGTTAACAATGAAAGTATGTTTTCCAGTAAGAGACACTTCCGAACTTGACAGTCCGGTCTACGGTCATTTCGGTTCCGCACCGGCGTTCGTCCTCGTCGACACTGAAACCGAAGCGCTAACCGTGCTCCCCAACGTCGACCAGCATCATGCCCACGGCATGTGCAACCCCGTTGCCGCGCTCGCAGGACAGACGGTAGATGCCGTTGTAGTGGGCGGCATCGGCGGAGGCGCACTGATGAAGCTGAACATGGCGGGCATCACCGTGTATAAGTCAACGGGCGGAACCATCGCCGAAAACCTAGCTTTTCTGACGGCCGGCAGACTCCCGCAGTTTCAGCCGGGGCAAGTCTGCGGGGGTCACACCGGAGAAGGCGGTATATGCGCTCATTGACTCTGACCGTCCGACAATTCAAATATTCCGGGGCGCTTACAACAATCTTTGTAAGTTCGGCTGACCGATGACAGCGTATTGCTGACAGCTGAAAGCTTTGCCAAATTTATTTCATCCCATGAAGGAGACTAAATGGAAAAGAAAAAATTCGTATTCATAATCACCCACTCCTATGACAGACCGGACCTGGTTGCCGGGGCAATGCAGCTTGCCACAAATATGAAGGCCTTCGACGCGGAGCTGGACTTCTTCCTGATGGACCAGGGGGTCCTCCTCGCGAAGAAGGGATTCGCCGAAACACTGACCTGGCAGAAAAAAGATGAATTTTCGCCTGCCCATGAACTCATGAAGACCCTTATTGAAGATTTCGGCGTAAAGTTCTATATCTGCGCCTCATGTGTCAAACACTACGGACTCGACAAGGCTGAACTCGTCGGCAATGCAGAGATAAAGCCCGGCTCATTCCTGGGGGAGATGCTGATGCAGAGGGAAGGTCTGACCTTCTGACCCGACGGGCAAAAGGCCGACCGCCACAAAGGCCGAGACGGATTCACCTGTCATAGTGAAATTGCAAAAGATAAGGACAGATGAGTTGACTCATATCGAGATGATAAAGGATTTCATGGCAAAAGCCGGCTTCGACGCGTCCGCGATGAACTGAACTTCACATGCCCCGGAAACAGTCGGGATATAGTTCCTTCACCTTCAGGAGGTCGCCAAGTGTATCAACGTCGGTCATGGCCGTCACCGTTCTGATCGTCAATCCCAGATGCCCGACAGCCCGGACGGTCTCCCCGTAAACCTTTGCCGTCCCCCACGGTATGCCCTGGAAGATATGGGGCAACGGCGATTTCAGCCCTATAAGGTAATAGCCGCCGTCCGTTGACGGCCCGATCACTACATCGGCGCCATCAAGTTCCTGAAACGCCAGGTTGACAATATGTTTGTCCAGGCCCGGTATGTCGACACCGGCCACAACGGCCTTTCCGGCCCCGCCCTCGAACATGTCGCAAAAGGCGCTGTCCATGATTCCGCCGATATCCGCACCTCTCTGCGGGACAATTATCTCGCCGGGCAGCCAAACCCTCACTTTCCGTTCCGCCGCCGCGGGAGAATAGAATATCATCCTCTCATAACCCCCGGCATCCGTCCCGGTATCGGCAATTATTTTTTCAGCCATACTCCTGTATATCCTGCACGCCGCGCCGTCCCCGATATCCTTCGCCAGTCTTGTCTTTACGCTGCCAGGCTCGGGGTACTTCACCGTAAGTCCCAGGATATTGTCATGCCCCACGGTAGTAGATCCTTGCCAGACGGTGAGGGTCCACCCCAAGCCTGTACATAAGCATGACGAGCTGGTTCCTGAGAGAAGTGCGAAGCCATCCTTCCCTCATCCATTTTCTGGCCTGAGTATAAGCCATCTTGTCCAGAATCCTTATCCGTCCAATTTTTTTCATCCTCTCAACGATATCCACGTCCTCCATCAACGGAATGTCCACGTAGCCGTTCAGTTTTTCAAACGTGTCCCTCTTTACAAAAATGCCCTGGTCCCCGTAAGGCAGACTGAAGAGCCTGCACCTCAGCTTTACCCAATGTTCCGTGAGCCTGTAGTGCCGCCCCGGACTGTCGATCCTGAAAGTGAAAGCCCCGCCGCCCACTCCGTCCTCTTCACATGCCGACAGGACATCCCTGCTCCACCCCTCCTGGAGGACGGTATCGGCGTGTAAAAACAAAAAGACATCTCCCCGAGCACCGGCGGCGCCGGCATTCATCTGGCACCCCCTGCCTTTCCGGGTCCGCACGATAACTACATCCCGAAAGCCTTCCGCCTCGGCCACGGTGCCGTCACTGCTGCCGCCGTCAGCGACGATTATCTCGCAATCAGCTTCTTCAGCCGCCACGGCCTCTATGCATCTTCCCACAACCCCCTCTTCATTGTATGTGGGTATCACAACCGATATCATCTAATCCTCCGCCGGACCAAAAACCACAAAGCGACCACAAACTGATACTTATAGATACATTCATTTGCCGCCATGTATGGGCTTCTTACGCATGCCCGCCTTTGTTACGCTTCATATGGGTGACAAATAGCCATAAGGCCCGGCAGGGGCGGCGAAAAATGTCTTGTAGCGACACCTTACAGCCCTGTAAAAAGGCCAGCCAGCCTTTCTTTGAAAGTCATACCACTCCATGTCTGCATTCATGTGAAAGATAAATAAGATCATGTCGTCATTGCAAGACTTTTTCGGTGTTCCTGCCGAAGGCGCCTCCACCTCTCACCCTGTCAACTTTGGTTTCCGTATAATAAGGGAGAGACGCAATGATTTCCACGGAATGCTCGTCGTAAAAGCGGGGCAGATAATCCATCCCCTCTTCGAAAAAGACCGTCAAGTTGGTGCGCATTATCACTCGCCGTCCCATTTTCTCGACTCAATGACGAGCCGGCGGAAATTGGGGTTCAGTTCGGGCGCTCCTCCTGTTATGTCAACAGTCCCGATCTCCTGTTCACTGAGGGCCGCCAGGACCGTTTCCAACGTGTCCGGGTCCATCATCTCACTTCGCACAGGCCCCCCGCCGACATGACAATGCTTACAGGTCATGTTGCACCTGTAACCAAGACTGACCTGGAGAATTTCCACGCCGACGGCGGAAAGAGGTTCCGGCCGGACACTCCTGACTCTCTCCTCATATGTCATATGGACCCTTACAAGGCCAGGCGGTCTGCTGAGTTGTGGGCCTGGATACCGTGTATCAGCGAAGCTCCCCCCCTGATAGCCGAGGCTACGTGCACCGCCTCCGTGATATGATCGAGGCTCATGCCCTCCTCAAGGCAACTCTTTGTATATGCGTCAATGCAGTAGGGACACTGAACAGTGTGTGCGACTGCAAGTGCGATGAGGACCTTTTCTCTCCTGCTCAAAATACCGGGCTCCAGGGCGCTGTTATACCAGCTCATAAACTTCCTGAATAATTCAGGATTGTGCTTTCCTATCTCTCCGAACCTGTCAAGGTCCTCTTCCCTGTAATATTCCGTCATGGATTGCATTCCTCCCTGCTGGTTTTCGGCATGCCGGCGTGACTGGCATGCTCCTATCAATTTTATTACAGTTGCCCCTTCGATTCAATCACAGGCCTGACAATCAGGCCTGAGTCTGTGTAACGCCAAAATGATAATGTCCTAAATAGCCAAGATAGAAATGTCCTGAATTTGAGAAGCTATCATGCTAATAAGGAGGAGCATGGATGGCTGGAAAGGACATTATCGTGGCTACACAGAGAGA
>Ga0307436_1000734_pt1 | contig 15331 bp, 13 predicted proteins | sample SalMarWE160440MG_FD_202513 | JGI IMG/M metagenome (GOLD analysis project Ga0307436, IMG submission 202513) | Salt marsh sediment microbial communities from the Plum Island Ecosystem LTER, Massachusetts, United States - WE1604-40 | ecosystem: Environmental > Aquatic > Marine > Intertidal zone >...
AGTCATTCCGGCAGCACAATGAGCCGTGGGGAATCGCCACCACCCTCTTGGATCTAGGCAGGATCAAGCAGGAATCCGGCCAGGGAGAGCTCGCCTACGCACACTATTGCGAAGCGTTGGGGCTCTTTTGCAGGGTGGGACATCAACGTGGCATCGCGAGGATATTCGAAGCCGTCGCCACGCTCGTAGCCGAGCGGGGTGACGACGATCTCGTCTTGCGCCTGGCAGGGGCCGCCGAGGCCCTGCGTCGGCGCATCGGCAATCCGCCGGTCGACGCCCATATCAAGCCCGCCCTCGAGACCGCCGTCGCCACAGCACGCCAGCACCTGGATGACGCGTCGGCAAAGAAAGCCTGGCGACGCGGCCAGGAAGAACCCGTCAGTCGCCTGATCGAAGAGCTCTGTGAGAGCCAGAAGTAGGAGTGCGGGGCGCCAAGCGCGCCGTGACGTGAATCGTCAGGCGGCGTAGTTCGCCGGATCCAGCAATTTGCGCACCGAAGAGATGCGGTTCGCAGGCAAGCCGGCCATCTCCGCGTGCATCCGGATCGTCTCTTCATCCGGCGCGATGTAGACGCAGTAGACCTTGTTGTCGGTAACGTAGCTGTGCAGCCACTGGATTTTTGGGCCCAGGTCGCCCAGGGCCTGCAGCGACTTGAGCGATGTGTCGCGCAGCTCGTCGTCGCTCAAATTGCCTGCGTTTGGAATTTCGCGTTCGATGACGTAACGAGGCATATCTGACCTCCCTGGCACCGCCTCCCTGCGGCCTCCCGAACCGGAGGACCGTATAGACGGCCACCACCCCCCACTCTATATCAGGAACCGAAGCGTGAAACCAGGGAACCCCGAGGGAGGTCGGCCCGGAAGCTCACTCCCTGACTCGATCGACCGGCACGAACTCGGGGCGACGTAGCACGACGCGGCCCACCGGCAACTCCCCCTCCGCGAAGAACGTCACGATGGCCTGTTGCACCCTTGGATCCGGAAGCATGTCCTCGTGTCCGGCGTTGACTACGATCAGGTGCTTCGCGTTGGGCATCCCCCAACGGATCTCCTCCGCCTGGTACGGCGGCGTATTGGCGTCGAGCGTGCCACTGACGAAGAGCGTGTCCACCGGCGAATGAATCGGAGCGCGGAACGTGTCATCCAGCTGCGGGACCTCGATGACCGGACACACGCTTTCGTAGGCTCCATTCATGACGTTGCCGAACGTCGCCGTTTTCGCCTCGGCCTCGATGCGGGCTCGCCTAGCGCGCGACACCCCTGAGGCACAGTCCATCGCCAACGACATCAGCGACACGCCGGACCCCATTTGCCGATACCGCTTCCGGACAAACCACTTCAGCGTGTCCGTGCGGCCTTGATCGAGTTGATAGATCAGGTCAGGGAACCAGGGCAGATCGTTGCCGTCGCCGATGTCCCACAGCAAGATTCTGCGCAGGCCTTCACGCCCGATGGGCACTCGGAACGTGTCCCCATCCTTCGATTCAAGCGATACGACGTACGGCTTCGTCGCGGCTCGCGCCAGCACCCGCCGGGTCATCGCGGCGAAGTCCGGAACCTGCTTTGCCACCGTCGGATCCTCGGCAACCATCAACGAGAGCTTCTCCAGTTGCATCTCCATCGTGGAAGGCAGCTTCCAGGTGTGGTCGGGGCCTTCGGTGCCGATTAGCACGACGCGGGCCAGATGATCGCCATGTTGCCGGATGGCCGCCGTGGCGAGATGCGTGCCGTAGCTGAAGCCGAGCAGACTCACCTTGTCGACGCCCAAGGCGCGGCGAAGATCCTCGATGTCGTCAGCGCTCTGACGCGTGTTGTAGGCGGCCACGTCGACACCCTCGGTGCGGAACCGATCGGCACAGGCCTTGGCTTCGCGCACGAAGAAATCCAACGCACCCGGTCGATCGGAGAACAGATCGAGCGGCGCCGCCGCATCCGAATCACAAGCCAGCTCGGGCTTTGACTGCCCGGTGCCACGCTGGTCGAGAAGAATCACGTCGGCGACGGCCCGCAGCGGCTCGAGAGAGGCCAGCACGCCGGGATTGCGCACCAGCGGGGTCGCCGCCTGTCCCGGGCCGCCGCTCAAGAAGACAATCGGTGGTCCGGGTTGCGAAGCCGTCGATTCGAGCCGGATGAACGCCAAATCGATCTGGCGAGACGACGCATGCTGATGGTCCTCGGGCACCGCCAGACGACCCAGATCCCAGGTTCCTTCGTGGCCATCCCAGTCCTTGACCGTGTAGCGTTCCCATCGGATCTGCGGCCGGCTTCCAGGTGCGCCCATCGCGGTCGTGGCGGTGAACAGGACGCACGATACCCAGAGCATGAGCGTTCTCATGGCGGAGTCCCCTTTCGAAAGTCTGGAGTCAGTGCTTCACATTGCGGCGGCTGCGGCGCCCAGCCTCACTCACGCTGAATCACGTCGTGCTCAGCTCCGTGAGTCGCGGCCGGAACGACGATCCGAAAGCGCTGTACATCGCGAATGACGCTTCGCCGTCGATCGATTCGACGGTGGACGATCGGCTGATCGAGTGGGCTCGGGTTCTGTCCGGCGCTGGAGCCCGCGGCGTCCAACCGCGCCGGCGTTCCGGCCAAGCGATGCGTCCCCGAAGCGGTAGTCACGGACACCGACGGCATAGCGAACGCCGCAGCACAGCAGACGACAATCAAAACGCTCCAGAAGAGAGTCTGCCGTCGCGACAGGCATGGGCCGGAGATGATCCGCCGCACGCGCTCTTCCAGCCCACCCGACGCCAGGGCTGCCTCCAGGCCCCGCCGTCGCCCGGACGACAGGGCGACGAACAAGAGATTCTCGGCATAATCCAGCGCTGCACCGTCATCGGCCCCGTTCAACGCGGCTCGATCTGCGGCAGCCTCCGAGGCCTCGCGAGCGATCCGTTCCAGGAGTGCCACTGGAACAACCGGCCAGAGCAGGATCCTGGCGGCACGCATGATGGACGTCGTCAGTGGATCCCGCCAGCGCGCGTGTTCGATTTCGTGGGCGATCACCTGTTGGAGAATCACCGGCTCGAGCTCCGCCAGGAGCTTCTGCGAAATGAAGATCTTCGGCCGACGCCAACCGATAGTCATGGCCGTGCCCTCGGTCCCGGTCATCAATGGGGTGCCCCAGTCGCCGGCGTGCAACGGTTTCCAGCCACGGGAAAGCCTCCGAATGACGCCGTACCCGTGCAGCTCCCGAGCCGCCAGCAGAAGGAACCCGCTCAGCCACGCAAGGCCGATACCGGCAAGCCAGACGCTCTCATCACCCAGTGCCAGCGTCCAGGTCGAGCCGGGCGCCAGGCCGATCGGCCCGTTGGCAGTCGACGAGGTCGACGACGCCGGGCCCGTCCACGACGACAGGGCGGAAACGAGGATGATGAACGAGCCGGCGTAACACGCGACTTGAAGGGTGCGCGGGTGAACGGCCCGGCGCAGGCGACGGCCCAGGCTCAAGCCGACGGCGATCGGCAGGCCGGTAAGCCACCCGAGCATGAGTGCCTGTAGACAATGCGCGCCGAACTCCGTAAGCGGCCAGCTCATCAGCCTGCTCCCTTCCTGCGTCGTTCCAGTAATGAGCGCACCCGGTCGAGCTCGGCCGCACTCAGATCACTCTCGATCAGGTGGCGGGCGAGCTGCTCCGACGAGCCCCCGAAGAAGCGGTCGATGAGAGAGTCCAGCGCTTTGCCGGCCGCGGCGGGTCGCCGCACTCGAGGCGAGTAGAGATAGGCGCGTCCGGTCATCCGGCGATCCACGTACCCTTTCGCCTGGAGGCGATTCAGCATCGTCTGCACCGTCGTATAGGCGACGTCGATCCCCTGGGCCGACATCGCCTCGTGCACGTCCCGAACCGTCCCCCTCCCGAGCCTCCACAAGGCACTCATGATGTCGAGCTCGCGCTCGCCCAGCTTCGACTGTTTCGTTTCGCTCATCGGCAACTCCTACACAAGTAGGACATACGGACATTACGCCACTCGGGTTTCAGTTGTCAACTACTGGAGTAGGCGATTCTGATCGCCAAGTATCCCGCTCCCTCGGCCCCCGGCCCACGCCCCCTGATAAATTGCCCCCGCGAAGAACGACTCATCAAGGAGACTCCCGTCATGGAACGGTCCATCACCCGTCGTCTTGTCTCGACACTGACCTTGTTGTTGCTGTGGGCTCCGTCCGCACGGACTCCCGCCGCCATTCTCGGCTTCGGCGACATGAGCAAGGCTAACAAGGCTTTCGATGCCGGCAGGCTGGGCGAGGCCCTACCCATGTACCAGCAGATCCTCGCCGACAACGACACCTGGAACGAGAAGCGTGGCGAAGCCGCCTGGCACATCACTCTGATCCGACTGGGCGGCGACGAGGGATTGAAGGACGTCGACGCCGGCTGCAGCCTGGCGGGAGAGCTGCTCCGGGCCTATAGCCAGCAGCCCCATGAGGTCGAGCTCAAGGGCATCTTGCGCCTCTGTCAGACCGCAAACACCGCTTTGAAGGCGGTCACCGGCCTGCAGCGCAAGGCCTCGGCGGCGCAACAGAAAGCGGATGAACAACAACAGGCCGCCGAGAAGGCTCGCAGCGAGCGGGACGCGGCGCGCAATCGTCTGGAGCACGCCGAGAGGCAACTCGCGCAGGTGCGAGCCGAGCTATCGCACAAGGACGCCATTCTCGACGGCCTCACCGGAACACTGATCGGCGAACCCGGAGGACGAAGAGGCCCATAGTCGTGTCTGGTATCGGGCTAGCCGGCGGCGACCGTCTCGCTCGGGAAGCCGGGGACCGATCCCAGGCGCTCCGCGACGCTGCTCCTGAGCCGATCCACGCCTTCGCCGGTGAGTGCGGAGACCACCAGGTGACCGTTGCCCTGCGCCGTGGGGACTCTGTCCAGTTTGTTGAACACGGTCAGAATCCGGCCCGGCTCCACGCCGAGATCCTTCAGAACCTGTTCGCCGACCCGCTGTTGCTCGCGCCACTGCGGGTGCGAACGGTCGACGACATGGAGGACGAGGTCTGCGTCAGCCACCTCTTCGAGGGTCGAGCGGAACGATGCCACCAGATGATGCGGAAGCTTGCGGATGAACCCGACGGTGTCGGCGAAGACCACGATCTTGTTGTGGTCCACCGCCCCGCGTCGCAACCTGGAGTCGAGCGTCGCGAACAGTCGGTTCTCGACGTAGGCATCTGACCGCGTGAGTGAATTGAACAGAGTCGACTTGCCGGCGTTGGTGTAACCGGCGAGGGCGACAGTCGGGATCGACTGCCGGCCTCGCCGTTGTACCCGGCGCGTGCGCTCGATCTTCTTCAGGTCCTTCTTCAGGCGGCGGATACGGTCTCGCAGAATCCGCCGATCGGACTCGAGCTGAGTTTCGCCCTCACCCCCGCGCACGCCGATGCCCCCCGCCTGGCGCGAGAGGTGTTCCCATCGTCCGGTCAATCTCGGCAACAGATATTCGAGCTGGGCCAATTCGACCTGCGTCTGCGCCTCGCGGCTGCGCGCCCGTTGATGAAAGATCTCGAGGATGAGCCCGGACCGGTCCAACACCTGGGCCTTGAAGATCCCTTCCAGGTTGTTCACCTGGCTCGGCGAGAGGTCCTGGTCGAAGATGATCAGATCGGCGTCGTCAGCTGCCGCTTCCGCGGCCAGCTCCGTGGCCTTGCCCCGTCCGATGAAAGTCGTCGCCGTAGGCCGCTGGCGACGCTGAACCGCCCGCCCCACGACCTCCGGTCCGGCACTCTCGGTCAGCGCTGCGAGCTCATCCAGGTGATCCTCGACCGCGGCCTCCGGCAGTTCCGGCAGGGCCAGAGAAACGAGGAACGCGCGTCGGACCGGCAGGGGGGATGTCTGGGTTGAATGCGCCAAAGAAGTATCCATCGGCTATTCTAGAAGCCGATGAACGAGCCGTCAAAGGGCGAATCCGATTCCAGCCCACGCCGGCATGGCTCGACACAGGCTCGATGGATCCTTGTGGCGGTCGCCGTATGCGCACTGCTTGCCCTGTTTTGGCCGCACTCCAGCAAGACGACCCAGAAGCCGGGAGGATTCTTGGTGGATGCAGCGGGCCGACCGCAGCCGCTGGGCGAGCGTCTCGCGCCCGTCACGTTGTTGCATTTCTGGGCGACCTGGTGTGCGCCCTGCGTGAAGGAGATCCCGAGGCTCCGTGCCTTTACCGACACGCTGCGCGACGACCCGGACTTTCGTCTCGTCCTGGTGGCCGTCGAAGACAACCCGGAGCAGGCCCAGACCTTCGTCGGGAACGCTGCACCGCTGCTGCTGTTCGATCCGCGGGGGGACGTCGCGCATCGTTACGGAACGTTCCAGCTTCCAGAAACCTACTTGCTTGTGAACGGAGGGGTGGCTAGGAAATTCGTCGGCTCGACCGACTGGAGTCAGCCCGAGGTGCGCGCCGCCGTGCTTCGCCACCTCGAGGCGGCGCCGCCAGCGACCCCGATGACCGGCGGTGAGGGGGCCCCTTGAACGAGGCCTGGGGCTTCGCCACCATTTGGCCGATCGGTGTGAAGATCGCCCTTTCCGCCCTGTTGGGCGCCCTGGTGGGAGCCGAGCGTGAATGGACGGGCAAGGCGGCCGGGCTGCGGACGCACATGCTGATCGCCGTGGGAGCGGCGCTGCTCACTGACATCTCGGTTCAAATCGGACCGCACTTCGCGCCCGGCAGCAACACGGGTGACCCGGCGCGGATCGCGGCCCAGGTCGTCTCTGGAATCGGCTTCATCGGCGCCGGCACCATCTTGCAGGCGCGAGGGGCGGTCCACGGGCTGACGACGGCCGCGGGCCTCTGGGTGGCGGCGGCGATCGGCATGGCCGTCGGTGCGACTTTTTACGCCGAGGCGATCCTGGGAACGGTCGCTCTACTGGTGATCCTGGCTCTGCTGAGACCCCTGGAACATCTCATCAACCGAACTCACCACCGCGTCGCCTTCACTCTGGATGACGAGCGCTCGGTCGAGGAGATCTTCAGGATGCTCGAGGCTGCCGGGGTCTCGCCACATCGGCTCCGCGTTCGCGGGGCCGGCAACCGCCGTCGTGCCGAGATTCACTTTCGTGGGCCGCTGGAGCGCAAGCAGAGGCTGATGCGCCTGGCGAGCGACGCCGGCGTCGACGTCGAAGACTGGGACGAGTAAGCCCCCCACCCTGCCCGCTACCCGCTACCCGCTACCCGAGGGAGAGACATGGAGAACCTGCGGCGAGTTGTCTTTCTGGCGCTCGCTTCTCGCTTCCCGCCTCTAGCCTCGCCCCGGCGACCGGCCCCTGGCTCCCAGTCAGAAGTGCCACTCCAGGCCACCCATTGCCTGGGCGAAGGTCTGGTCGTGTCTGAAATTCGCGTAATGGCCGCTCAGCTCGAGCAGCACCGACCAGCGCCGATTGATCTCGAACTCGCCCGTATACCCGAGCACCACGCCCGGTCGGCTCTCTCCACTCAATCGGTAGAGGCCCAGGCCGAGGTAGACCCCGGAGTCGTAGATCGCCTCGTGAAGGCGGTAGCCCCCGGCCACGGTCGCATAGGTCAGCGACGGTCCGGCGTGATCGTTGACGACATCGGACGAATCGAAGCCGATGCGGCCGATACGGACGCCGATCAGCCGCTCCGCATCGACTTCGGCGGTGAATGCCGCCTGCAGGCTGAGGTTGTTGGCATCCGCGTGCGCCGAGTCTGCGGCGCTGCCCACTCCCGCGATGAACGAGAGCGTAAAGAGTCGAGTCTCCTGCGCGCCGGCCGGCGGGGTGAGTAACGAGCCGACCAGGGCGACGACCAGCGGGACGAAGATCCTCCTCGAGGCTCGGCGGATGGTTCGAATGCGCGTTGGCGTTTGCATGAGGAACCCGGTAATCCGATGTCGAGAAAGTATATAGCGAGCCATTCCGTCTAGACCTCCGATGAGCCCGCGGTACCACGAACTCGAACCGACTGATTGGCGGCAGCCCGAGCGCCGCACGCCGGGAGGGCCACTGCACGACGTCTTGCACCTCCTTCTGCCGTGGACCTGCCTCGCATGCGAGCGCAAGATCGGTCGCCAGGGCGCCACCCTCGGCCTTTGCCGACGCTGTGCTGGAGCCTTACGGCCGGTCGGCGGCCCGCGCTGCCGACGATGTGAGCTGCCGCTACCGGCTTCGGCCGCGGGCCGTTTGTGTGGTGATTGCCTTGCCGGCTCGCGATGCTGGACGAGCCTCCGCGCCGCCTGGTTCTATGACCATCCACTCGACCGGGTGATGGCGGCAATCAAGTTTCGCCGGTTGGCGTCGCTGGCCGAAGAGCTTGGACGCCGTCTGGGCCGCCGCTTCGCGGCCGAATTCCATCGGGACGAAGTGGTCACGGCGGTACCGCTGCATTGGCGACGGCGCTGGCGGCGTGGATTCGACCAGGCCGAACTCATCGGCCGTACGGCCGCTCGCGAGGTCGGGCTGCCCTACCGAAGGCTGCTGCGGAGAGTGCGGGCGACCACACCTCAGAGCCGGCGCAGCCGCAGGCAACGACTCGCCGGTCTCGGCCGGGCCTTTCAGGCTATCCACCCCGCGGCGATCGCGGCGCGGCGCATCATCTTGGTGGACGACGTGGTCACGACGTGCGCCACGGTCGACGCCGCGTCGCAAGCTCTCCGCCGCCACCACCCCGCCTCCATCACGGTCCTCGCCGCCGCCCGCACTCCTAAGGACTAGCTACCCGCTACCCGAGGGAAGTCTGGCGATCCGTTGAGCGCGTTTGGGCACAGCTCTCAACGCGTGATATACGGGTGGGCGGGGGGAACTGGCAGCTGGAGGCTGGCGGCTGGCAGCCTTCTGAGGCCTTGCCCGCCTTGACAAAACTACTTATACTGGCGGCACGTAGGTGTATAGCGAATGCACGTCCGCAATCTAGCCCTGATCCCCGCCGTCGTCCTCCTGATGGGAGTGACTGTACCGGCGACTGCGGCCCAGAGCGACTCCGGGATGCTGTCCGGCCGTGTGACGGCCGACTCGGCACCGCTGCCTTCCACCTTGGTCTATGCCTATCAGCTGGCGGACCTGAGTCTGCGCAAGGTGGTGACGGATCCAGCCGGCCGTTTCCTGTTCGACTCGCTGCCCGCGGGCCTTTACAAGATCATCGCCTTCAAGCCTGGCTTCGTGCCGACCGTGGTCCGTTTGGCTCGAGCTTCCGCCGGTCTCAACCAGTTCCTGGAAGTGCAATTGCAGGCTGAGACCGCGGCCGCTGCGGATTCCGCCTCAGACTTCTGGACGGCACGGGAGCAGATTCCGCCCGATGTCTTGCGGCAGCTCTTGAAGCCGGAACAGGTGACGTCCAAGGGGCCGGGAGCGCAGCTCAACAGCGACATGATCGGCCCGATCAACGGCTCGATGTCTCTGATGACCGGCATGGAGGCCAGCCTGATCGGCGACGCGCCTCTCACCGCCGGCCGCATCGATCTCGCCAGCCGTGTCCACGATCTGCACGTCGGCCTCTCCGGGAACTTCCAGATGCTCGGAATGAGCCGGCTGGACAATGCCGCGGCGGATCAGCTCAACGGCTCGACCAATGACGTCTCACTCACCGTGCAGAGCGACAACGACGCGACGCTCCAGGTCTCGTCGCGCAACAATCGGCTGGTTACCGACCACTCCAGCATCCGACCCATGGATCTGCAGCACATCCAGGTGCGTTGGTCCCAGCCGATCGGACAGAACGGCCATTCGAAGTTCCTGGCCCGCTACACGGAAGAGAGCAACTTCTATCGTCAAGGCTTGCTGTCGAGCTCCGACCTGCCTCTCGGATCGCAGTCCTGGTACGTGGAAGGGAGCTACAGCACGCCGATCACCGAACGTTCGACGGTGGAAGCCGGCATGCGCTATCGCGCTCGTGACAGCTACTACGGCGCCGCCGGGCTGCCAATCGACGGTGGCCTCACCGACACCCGAATGGACCTCTACGGCCAGGGCGGGCTACGCCTCGCCCCGGAGATGCTGCTCGAGTACGGCATGGTCTCCTCCATGGAGGACGGTCAGTTCGCCGTCGCCCCCCGCGGCGGATTCGTCTTCCAAATGGGCCCGTACTGGCAGACCTCGGCCGTCGCCAGCAAGAAAGTGAGCCAGGGCAATGGCCTCACGCCGGTGGACTTCCTCGCCACGCATTACGACGAGCTGGCGAGCTGCGATCAGGTGCAGGAGTACTGCTACCAGGTCACCGTCTCTCGCGACACCGGTGACGACGAGGGCTTCACGGTCGGCGCGGTGGACCGGCGATTCGATGATTCCGTCCGCCTCTATTTCGACGACGATTTCTTCCGTCAGTTCGAAAATCTCTATTTGGTTCGTGGCGATCGCCTCCCTGAGCTGCGCTTCACGCTGACCCGGCGCATCACGCCTCAAATCCTGGCGCGCGTTTCTTCGTCCGCCGGATCGGGTGGCGGTGGCGAGGCTCGACTGAAGGGGAACCACGCGTACGAGAATCAGGTCAGCTTTCTGGTCACGACTCTCGAGACTCGTTTCAAGAAGACCGAGACCGGGGTGGCACTTACCTTCCAGCAGCTCAGCCAGCAGCTCGATCCCATCGGCATCACCGCCTTGCCGTCGCGACGCGGCGAGACCGAACGGATGCAACTCCTTTTGAGCCAGGATCTCAATTCCCTGATTCAACTCGCGGCGCAATGGGCGGTACAGCTCAACATGGAGTTCAGCCGCGGGGATCTGGCTCAAGGCGTTGCCGACCACACCTCCGACCTGCACCGCCGCATCACCGGCGGCGTCTCCGTGCGGTTTTAGCCGGGCCCGTTCCGAACTCGGCGGGGGCGAGTCCCCCCAGCACCCCTCCCCGAGGGACGAGTCACGTCTAGCGTGTGGCTCCTCGCCCCTCGCCCCTCGCTCCTTGCTCCTTGCCCCTTGCCCCTTGCCCCCCATCCCTTTGAATCCAACGGTTCGGTGGAAAATCAAATTTTTGAATCAAAACGGGGAGAATCGCGCCATAATGGGCCTGCATCGGCGATCCAAATTTCCGATGCAGTGGCACAGAACATGAATAAAGCCCCCATCGTGACCTCTTCTCAAGGCCCCGGGGGCCGTTTCCGTCGCGGCCTTTCGACAGTGGCGGTGCTGCTGGCGGTGGGAGTCTTGACGCTTGCTGCCGCCAGCTTCCTGCGCAAGCTGGATACGTTCCAGCCGATCGGATTCCAGGCAGCGCGCGATCGGGGAGTCTGGCGAGTCGGCACAGTCACCGATTCAGCCACCGGCTTGAAGCCGGGAGACGAGATCCTCGCCGTCAATCAGAACGCGCCGAACAATCATCGTGAGCTGGACTCCAGCCTGCGGGCCCGGCAGCAGAGCGAACTCGTGGTGCTTCGCGACGGCTCTCTCAATACCATCACCTACCAGCGTCCGGCACTCGACCTCGACCTGCCCTACCTCATCCTGGCGCTGATCGGCCTGGGCTATCTGACCATCGGCCTGTTCACCCTGCTCCGCGATGGTCGGCCGCCGGCCGCGCTCTTCTTCCTGTGGACGCTGGTCTCCTCCGCCGTCTACATGATCACCCCGGGGGCGCCCATGGACGCCCTGGGCAAGGCGCTCTACGTCGTCGAAGAGCTGGGCCGGCTCGTGCTACCGCCGCTCACCCTGCAACTCTTCCTCGTCTTCCCCAATCCGCTGGGTACGTGGCGGCGGCTTCGGCCGTGGCGCTCCCTGCTCTACGTGCCGGCAGCCTTCCTCGCGCTTCTCCAGGTCGACCTCATCTTCTTCCGCGGCGTGCCACTGGCCGGTTCCGACCTGGGTGCCGCCATTCGTACCGCAGACCGCCTGGAGCTCTACCACCTGGTGGTCTTCGCGGCCGCCGCCGTTGCCGTCCTGATGCACCGCTGGCGGCGTGAGACCCAGCCGGAGCAACGGCGACAGATCAGCTGGATCACCATCGGGCTGGCCGGGGGCTATGCCCCGTTCGCCATCCTCTACGTGGCCCCGTTGGCGGTCGGCGTCCACACCCCTGAGCTGCTCAACGCCCTCGCCGTCCTGCCGCTGGGGCTGGTGCCGCTGACCTTCGCCTATGCCATCTTGCGCTATCGCCTATGGGACATCGGCAGCATCGTGCGCAACGGCGTGTCGATCTCGGTGACCGTCCTGCTGGGCGTCTTCAGCTTCACGATCGCGAATCTAGTGATCTCACGCGCCATTCCGCCCGACCTGGCGATGGCTCGCCAGCTCATCGCATTTTTGACCGGCATTGGCATCTGGGCCGTCATGGTCCCGACCCGCCGCAGCATCAGCGCGGCGATCGAACGCCTGCAATATGGCGGCAGCTTCGCCAAGCGTCGAGCCTTGCGTGAGCTGGGCCGGGAACTACTGCATGAGCGGGACCTGAACGCTCTCGGCACGCATCTCGTCGAGCACCTGTCGGAAGCGCTCGAGTTGGAAGCCGCGGCGCTTCTACTGCTCGTCGGAGATCGCCTCCAGCCCGTGCCTCAGGACTCCAAGCTCCCCGAGTCGCTGCGTCTAGACGAGCTCGCCGACGATCTGTGGCATCGCCCCGTCGGCCGGCTCTCCGGGGTTGCCATACCGCGAGCCGAACGCTCGGCGGCGCAAGAGCTGTTCGCGCTGGGATACCGCTATGTGTTCCCCCTTTCGGTTCGCGACAAGCGCATCGGTGCCTTGCTGGTCGGTCACAAGGACGAGGACACGCCTCTCTCAACCGCCGATCTCGAACTCATCCGGAGCCTGACCCAACAGACCGCACTGGCCATCGAAAACGCCACCCTGCTGGACGAGGTCCGCCAGCGGCTCAGCCAGGTCGTTCAACTGCAGGAATACACGGAGAGGATCCTGGAGTCCTCCCCGGCCGGAATCGCCGTGCTCGATCGGGACGATCGCATTCTCTCGGCGAATAACGCCTTCGCCGAGCTCGTCGGGAAGGACCGCACGTCCCTTGCCGGCATGGAGCTTCGAGATCTGCTGCACGTGGACTCCACCCCGCGCCCCGGAGAAGGGCTGCAAGAGGCTCACGTCCATGGCGATGACGGCGACCGGTATCTCCAGCTCTCGGCGGCACGCCTCGAACCCGGCAAAGACGACGCCCAGAGTCTGCTCATCGTGCAGGACGTCTCAGACCGCGTCGCGATGGAGAGTGCACTCAAGGAGCGCGAGCGGCTGGCCTCGCTCGGCATGCTGGCCGCCGGCGTGGCCCACGAAGTGAACACCCCGATCACCGGGATCTCGAGCTACGCACAGATGTTGCTGTCGGAGACGCAACCGGACGATCCTCGCTACGAGCTGCTCGAGAAGGTGGAGAAACAGACCTTCCGCGCCTCGCGTATCGTGAACAGCCTGCTCGACTTCTCACGGGACAGACCACAGGAGAAGCGCGCGCTCGAGCTGGCTCCAATCATCGAATCGGCGCTCGAGCTGCTCGCCGATCGGATCCGCAAGAACGGTGTCGACGTGGAGTGGACGCCGCCCTCGGAGAGCATCAAGGTCTTCGGCGAAGAGGGACAGATCGACCAGGTGGTGACCAATCTGGTCGCCAACGCGGTCGACGCCATGCCCCAAGGCGGCAGATTGTCGCTGCGGGTCGAGGCCGACCGTCAGTGGATCCGCGTCACGGTGGAGGACACCGGTGACGGCATCGCCCCTCAGGAGCTCGAGAAGATCTTTCAGCCATTCTTCTCTACCAAGCTCGGACAGGGTGGCACCGGCCTCGGCCTGTCGATCAGCTACAACATCGTCAAGCGGCTTGGCGGCGAGATTCGCGTCGTCAGCGAGCCGGGTGACGGCAGCCGCTTCATCCTGGAACTCCCCAGACACGCATGAGAATCCTGATCATCGACGACGAAGAGGTCCTGCAGGACGTCCTTTCGTCGCTGTTGCGCAGCGAGGGCTATGAACCCGTCGTGGCGCGATCGGGCGAGGAAGGCCTGACGATCCTGCGGCGCAACGGCATCGATCTCGTTCTGCTCGACCTCATGTTGCCGGGGATGTCCGGTCAAGAGGTTCTCAAGCAGATCCGCAAGGAGATGCCGGAACAGATCGTCATCGTCATCACGGCCTACTCCTCGATCGAAGGCGCGATCGAGGCAATGCGCGATGGAGCCTTCCACTACATTCCCAAGCCCTTCAAGAACGAGGAGGTTCTCCTCACCATCCGCCGTGGCCTGGAGCAGCAGCAACTGCGCAGCGAGAACCGGACGCTGAAGCAACGGCTACAGCGCAGCTTCGCGGTCGATCAGATCATCGGCAAGAGCGACCCGATGCAACAGGTCTTCGAGCTCATCCGGCGGGCTTCGCCGGCGCGCAGCAACATCCTGATTCGCGGCGAGAGCGGCACCGGCAAGGAACTGGTTGCCAAGGCGATCCATCATCATTCGCGGCGAGCCGAAGGTCCGTTCGTGACGGTGAATTCGGGCTCGATGCCGGCCGATCTGCTCGAATCGAATCTCTTCGGCCACATGAAGGGAGCCTTCACCGGCGCGGTCGCCAACAAGAAGGGGCTCTTCGAGGCGGCGGACGGCGGAACGATCTTTTTCGACGAGATCGGCAATATTCCGCTGGACACCCAGGCCAAGCTGCTGCGCGTCATCCAGGAAAAGGAATTCATGCCGCTTGGCGGCGTGGCAACGAAACATGCCGACGTGCGCATCGTCGCGGCCACCAATGCCGATTTGGAAGAGACGGTGACGCGCAATGAGTTCAGAGAGGATCTCTACTACCGCCTCAACGTGATCACCATCCCGCTGCCCCCACTGCGCGACCGGCCCGAAGACGTCCCCCTGCTGGCGCGTCATTTCCTGGAGCTCTATGCGCTGGAGAATGACCGCCGGCTAAAGGCGATCTCACCCACCGCCATGGAGGTGCTCATCGACTATCCGTGGCCGGGCAACGTCCGCGAACTCGAGAATGTGATCGAGCGCGCAGTGGTCCTCTCGACCGGCGACGTGCTGGACGTCGATCTGCTGCCGCCGGCAGTCCGCCGTTCCGACATTCCGGTGCCCCAGAGTCATGAGCTGCCCTCCAACGGAATGTCGCTCAAGGAAGCCGTTACCCGCTACGAGCGCCACATGATCGAGACTGCGCTCAAGGCTTCGGGCGGCGTGCAGAAGAAGGCGGCGGAGATGCTCAAGGTCAAGCCGACGACGCTGCACGAGATGATCAAGCGCCTCGAGATCTCGATCGAGAGCCTCGCGAACTAGCGGCCACCGGCCACCGGAGCGAGGGATATCAGAGTCGAGGCCCAGGATGCTCGTCTCCTCCGGGTTTTCACCTCTCGCTTCTTGCCTCTCCCCCCTTGGCTGGGCGGAGGAACGGGAAGCCGGAAGCAGGCGGCCGGCAGCCTCGGAAGGCTGGTGACTCGCGACTGGCGACTGGCGACTGGCGACTGGCGACTGAT
>Ga0307436_1000735_pt1 | contig 15324 bp, 9 predicted proteins | sample SalMarWE160440MG_FD_202513 | JGI IMG/M metagenome (GOLD analysis project Ga0307436, IMG submission 202513) | Salt marsh sediment microbial communities from the Plum Island Ecosystem LTER, Massachusetts, United States - WE1604-40 | ecosystem: Environmental > Aquatic > Marine > Intertidal zone >...
GCGAAACAAAGGAAACCTATATGCAAAATGCAGCCAAGCTATTTCGTTTCCTTCTACTGCATAAAAAGGATAAGCTTTCATTCCCAACAACCCACCAAGGAAAAAGTTAAAGAATGAAGGAACTTCAGGACCAAGGATTGAACCGGCGCGAAGCTGAGTTGTAAAAGTGTGATGTTTCCACAACGGCATAAAAGCCCTTGCATTTAGTTCAATCTTGTGAAAGTTAAAAAGTTGGTATTTAGGTTTTAAGACGCCATCTTCAACTACATATTCGCCACTCTCGTTAAACTTGTTTGATTCGTAATCGTAAGTAACCTCAGCTGTAACTCCCAGAGGATTAATATCCTGATCCCTTGTCGGTGCAATCATATTCAGCATATACTTTACACGGAAGTCTCTTCCAATGAAATAAGTATCGTCCGTTGTTGGGTAAAGCAGGTTAATGTTAGGAATAATGAAGCTGCCCAATGTTGCAGTGTATTTGCTGAATATAAATCTCAACTCCAGGTTCTGAAACCTGTCAAAGATTCTATGCTTTGCTGCAAAATCAAATTCAAAAAGATTATAAGAAACATCGGTAGGAACAGTAAAATCATAATTAACTTCTCCGTTAACAGTATCGGCGCCAAAAAATATATCTACATCCGATACACGATTTATGCTGTAAAGCTCTGCCGAAAGTTCGGGTCTTATTCCGAATGAGCTTAACAATGGAAGTTTGTTTTTGTATTCAAAAATCAAAAACAAATCACGTTCTAACCGCGAATTTATATCACCGCCTGCAAATATTGAATAACGGTTAAGCATATCACTTGAAGTAACATAAACACCCGGTTTTATTCTTTCAGCAAAATTGTTTGAAAGATTATAGTTGTCTATTCTTATGTAAGGATAAAATGTAAGATTTGAAAAAACACCGGTATAACTTTTTTCATTGTCAACTTTAACATTATAGTCGTCATAATGCTGTAATGAGAATAAATCAAAATTATTAATATCGCCGTTCGGTTTATCTTTTCCCAAAGGCGGATCTGGTCTCCACTGATAGCTCATTTCGCTTGTTATCTCTTTAATGGAATCAGCAGGCAGATAAAATATTTTATAGCCTGTAGAAGTATAACCAGCATAAACCATATTTCCTTTTTCATCAACATCCGGCATAAATGCTCCGCCAATAACATTGGTTAGTTGCTTTTTCTTCTTTGTTACCAAATTGTAAGAATAAAGGTTGAATATTCCTGTTTCATCGGAGGCGTATATCAAATTTCCCTGCTGATCGAATACCGGGTTTCTTTCATCATCATCACTTGCCAAAACAAACTCAACCTGTCTACCATTTGTACTTACCTTTGCAATATCGCGTGTGTTCGCGTATGAATAATCAAAAATTATAAATGAATCATCGTTACTAAATTTGGGATTATAAACCTGCTCACCGTTATTATAATTAGTGAGTGTTCTAAAATTTTTACCATCGATATCTATAATACCGAGATTAGTTGTACCATCTTTCTGAAAAAGAAAAACAATTTTTTTACCATCATTTGATACTACCGGCTGGTTTGCTCTTAAGTCAAATGTTAATCTTGTTTCTCCTTCTGAATTAAGATCATAAGAATAGATATCATGCACATTGTAACCGTTGGGATTGTCTTCACTCAAACGTGCATAAATAATTTTGTTTTGTCCGGGTATCCAATCGTAAGTTGAACGGACACCTGATACAATATTCTTATCCATCTTAGTTTCAATATCATATTCATAAATAGCTGAAAGACCGAAATAATCTGCAGATTTATTCGAAATGTAAAATATCTTTTTACCATCGGGTGAAAAACGTGGATAAAAATTTCCAAAACCAACTTTTGCGATTGTATCTCCGGCTACAATGTTTGCAAGTACTGATTTACTTCTCTTTTTATAATCCTTTGTTACATAGTTTTTCCACTCATCATAAAGCTGGTTGCCGTCTTTTCCTATTGTTTTTTGAAACGCCGCATCTATAGTAAATGTACCGAGATTTCCAAGCGCATGTGAAATTTCTCTTAATTTATTCTCACCATATTTCTGCGAAATGTATCTTGTTAAAGCAAAACCTGAATTGTAAACAGATTCGTTTCCTAAACTTGTTTTTCCAAAGACTCCCATTTGATTCCAGGTTAACATATTTCCATCGAGGGCGTACGAACGAAGAATCATATCACGGTGAGTATCCCAGTTATCGTAATTAAATTCTTTACGCATATACTGTGCTGTACCTTCTGCGAACCAAGCAGGAACATTTATAGTAGCCAGAGGATAAGAAACTACTACGTTCGGATAACCGTAGAGAACATCCGGTCTTCTTTCATCATCGTAATTTAGCCATTGTAAAAATACGGCAGGAACAGCTCTGGTTGTCTTCATAGAAGCCTGAATCTGCACCATATGAGTGAATTCATGCGAAATAACATTACGTAGCCAGTTGTGTGCTCCTCTTAAATCAAAGTCGAGAGCACTTGTCCAGATTTCAATTTTGTTATCGAAAAAATAAGTTGCGCCGTTTGAATAATCATCAATGTCCTTTATAACAAAGTGAACCACATCCGGTTCATAATGATAGAGTGAGGTGATTGGTCCCCAGACATCTTCAGCAATTTTCGAAACTACTTCGGCAGTTCGTTTTGCAGCAGTATGATAATGAACCTGGAAGTGCTCGGTTTTAATTGTATACCAATCGAGTTCGGGATGAAATTCAGTGAACTGCGCAAAAAGTGTAGATGAACAAATTATTAAAAAGAAAAGAAAACGTTTCAAATGTAATTTCAGATTTAGGTTCGAGATTTAGAATAAGTTAATAATTTCAGCGAAAATATTATTTAGCTACTGCTATTTTGATAATAGCATTTTCCTTCTTACCATTCGTGCTTGTTGCCTCAATTCTTGCAATGTAAACACCACTTTGAATATCAGATACATTCCATACGGTTTCGTTATCCATTCCACCCTGTGCATTATCGTTAAGCTCTGCAACAAAATCTCCAGCAAGATCGAATATTTTAATATTAATTTTTGAATCTTCGGAAACGTAATACCTGATATTTGTTTCCCCACCATATACAGGATTCGGATAATTGTATGCCCTGTTGGTTGGAAAAAATTGATTAATAGCATTACCTTTTTCTGCTGCATCTATAAATGAAGTGTTCTGCGGATTACCTTTCTTTTCAGACCAATAAAGTTTTCCTTCAATGGAGCTAATTGACCAGGCAGATAAAACGTTTTGATTATTTAAGACAGCCAGATTTGTTTTTCCATTTGCGTTGTATAAAACAGAAGTAACAGATACACTTCCACCACAAGAAATCGGGAAACCGGGGACGACTTTTCCCGTTCCGCCATCGATTGTAAAAATTCTTCCGTCTTTTGTAACTGAAATAATTTCAGATTTATTGTCTCCTTCAAAATCCGCCGTTAAGGGTGTTCCTATAAAACCAATACCAACCGGATCTACAAAAGGAAAATTATCTGCCATCGATCCTGTTAAATTGTAGACCTCGATATTGTTTCCATTATTCAAAACAATATAGTTTGTACCATCTTGTTTAAGATCTGTTATAGAAAATGAATTTATATCTTCATTTGATCCAACATTAAATTCGGCGATAATACTGCTTTTATTTATAACATAAAATTTATTCTTATAAGTGAGAACAACTGCAATGTTGTTTCCGTTTTTATCTTTTGTTACTGCTAAATCGATTGGTAATTCATCAACAAATTCTACTGTGCCTTCATTACTCCAATATAAATGTGTTTGGGGATATATTTTATTAGTCATTCTGCCGATGGAAGCTATGAAGGAACCGTTTGCAGCAACTTTGCTAATTAAATGCTGTGTACTTACATCAATAATATTTTGCTGCTGCGGTAATGAATCAAATGAAGCCAATGAGTAAGTAATGATTTTTCCACTGAGCGTCCCAAATACTAATTGTTTATTACCGTTATCCAGGGTGTTAATTAGGGGCGACGAAATTATAATTCCTTTTACATTAATTTCGCCATCTTCCGTCATAGTTCCTTCACTCAAACTATAAGTTAAAATTGAATCTCTTGTTCCATAAATATGTTGAATCCCATTATCCATTAGTGTAGCAACTTTATTTGACGAAAAATTCACGAATGTTTTCAATATTGAATTGCCGTCAAAAAGAATCAGGTCAGAGTTCCGGCGAAGGAGAAATACCGAAGTAATCCCTGAAGGTAAGAAAGAAAGAGCGGCGGCATTAGAAGGCAGATCGATCTTACTTGTAAACAAAGGTTTTACAATCGAATCGCCGTACTCAACCTTAAAGCTCATCCGGTTAGCGATCTCAGAAAAATCTTTAATAGTTATTAAACTGTTTGCACCGGAATTTGTTTTTGTATCAGGTCTGGTATCGTTAGCAAATCTGTTCTGAAATAACTCAGCAGGATTTGATGCATACCAAAAATCTTCTTTCTCTCCTTTACCTATAACCTCATCACCAAGAACGGTATAAAATTTTTCTCCTATATCCTGAATACCATCCGCTTCTTCAATATCAACACCGCGATGATACTTATCTGTGTTAATCTTATTTTCACCAATCTTATCATTGATGATGTTTTCATCAATGTGCCAGATAACAATACCATTTCCCGGAACAGCCCAATCAAATTCATCTACGTCGGTAACAACTCCTTCAAGGGTATCTACATCGAAGCTATAATAACCGGTTGTATCTTTATCATAAGTTCTTGTTTCAACATTTCCATTTATATTAAGAGTAACCTTAGAACCGTCGTTATTTGCATCACGATTCCGGTTTTCGATTAAATAATACTCTGACGAATTAAGCGGAACTTTTAAAATTACAGTATCACCAATTTCTGCCGTAAGTCTTGTAACAACGCTTACATCGTTGCTGCCAAGATTAACTGTTACGGGTTCAGCCCATCCTAAATGTATCTTTGTCCACGGAGAAGGTTCCGGCGGGAAAGCCCCGTTATAAGCAAATATACTTTCCCCATCCATCAAACCAAATCTTCCGATTGCACTTAGGCCTGTTTCCGTATCGAATAAATCCGGTAAACCGAGATAACTTCCAATACTTGCACACAACAAACCGTTGATTGTAATTTGAAAAAGATATTTTCCACTAACTGTTTCAAGCTCCCTGCTTTCTGTTTCAGGAATTATCATAGTGTTAGGGATATTAAATGTACCACCTGAAACAGGAATTCCGTTAAAATCACCCCCGTAAATATCTTTAAATGCATTTTCACTAAGATAAATTGAGGGTAAGTCTCTTTCGTTACCAATACTGCCCGGTAACGAAACATCTCTACCAACACCAGCATGAAATATTATGAAAACATTGTAAGCACTAAAGTTAAATCCCGGGTATATTTGATCAGCTTTTGTCCAGGCTTCCATTGAAAAATCAGCAAGTGAGGTAAAATCATCAGAACCAGGAAGTGGCGAATAATTTCTCATCGTTTGGGAAACGGAAAAAGTATCTCCGAAAATTGTGTATTCGATTGCTAATTTTCCGTTTGATACCTTTGTAAAATAGTTTTTTACGAACTGAATATGAGATTCAAAATATTTATCATTATGGGGAAGAGGATCAAGAATTGAAGTACCATAATCTTCTGTATAAATTGATCCAAATTTACCATTGCCAACTGTTGCCCCGTCTTTATCCTCTGCAAAGTTAACCATCACAGCAAGAATTTTAAGTGTATCGGATGCAGCTATACTTTTACTAACCGAGGTTGGGCTTAACAACGAAGTTTTAAAAGTTTGGGCAGATAAACTGCCCAAACAAAAAATCAGAATAAGAAGGGAAAAAACTTTTTTCATAATTTAAAATCAAACACCCCTGGGTAATCCTCTTATTGATTCCGGAACTGCTCCCCAGCCTATCAGAACTGTGAATCTTAAAGTATCAGACAGCGGATGCGTATCTCCACCAGGGAAAACCGATGTTGTTATGTAACTAAAGTCAAAGCCGTAGATGTCATATCTTATTCCGGCACCAAAGGTTATGAATTTTCTATTACCGTAAGATGGATCTTCATAGAAATAACCGGTTCTAAGAGCGAACAGAAAGTCTCCTGGTGTTCCGTACCAATACTCCAAACCCATAGATGTAACGATATCTCTTAATTCTTCACTGAAGGATTGATCACCCCAGGCAGTGAATACGGCTTTATAAAAAGGTTCTGAATGTCCTGATGTATCTCTGCTAACCAGCAGCTTACTGAAATCGAGAGTATAGATTAAAGAATTAAATTCATCGTTAACGAGTTGGAAAGCCATACCAAGTCTGAAATTTGTGGGAATCGGATCTGCCTGATCCTGATCTATGTATTGAATTTTAGGCCCAAGGTTGCTCAGGTTAGCGCCTATACTAAATTTGTTCCCAAAATCTGCACCAAATATATTCAGTGTAGAAGGACGCCACATAGCCGCGACATCAAAACTAACAGAAGTAGCAGTACCTGAACCTTGCTCCTGCCCAACTGGCTTATCAGAAAGGTGACTATGAATTATCCGGAAGTTAAATCCAAGCCCCCAATCGCTGCTCAGCTTAGTTGCATAGCCAAGAGTTAATGCAGCATCGAAGGCATTAAAAGTTCCAAGAGGAGTCGGATCAACTTCACCTGTTCGTACAAATTCACCAAAATTCATATAAGTAACACTTGCAGTTAAACTGCCTCCAAGTTCATCAAAATAACCGCGATAAGTCAGGTAATCATAAAATAAATCGAGATTAAATTGAGGAAGCCAGTTACTGTGTGTTATGCTGAGTTCAGTTCCTGTAAGAAAAGCGATACCTGCAGGATTCCAGAAAATTGCAGCGGAGTTATCTGCTAATCCACCACCTGATTCACCCATACCGCCTGCCCGGGAATCGGGAGCTAAAAGCAGAAACGGAACAGCCGCACTTCCTCCTGTACCTTGAGCTAAGTTAACGTTTGTAAGCCCTAAAAACATAGCGCCGGCCAACAACAACTTAATAAATGTTTTCATACTATAATTCCTCCACTAAGAGTTTTCTTCTTTTTTCATATCCAACTTCGGTCAAGAAATTAAATATAAAAAATATTACAATTAAAAAGCTTATTCTATACATAAAAATTTATCTTATCACTGCCAATTTACCCAGTACACTTCGATTAAATGCGCCGTCTGAGCTTTTGACTATAATCTTATATAAGTATGTACCATTTGCTATCATATCACCATCACCATCTCTGCCATCCCAGTTTATCTTAACAAATTTCTCGCCAACATTATTCGATTCAATTTCCTTTATCATTCTGCCTGCTATAGTATAAATTTTAACTTTTACATCTACAGGTTGGTTAAGACTATGCTGAAAAGTAAAGGTAGTATTGGACCTGAATGGATTTGGATAGTTATATACATCTCTTACAACAAGCTGATCGTCTGCAACTACACTAAAGTAAGTAGTTTCGCTAGAATAATTATTAAATACATCCCAGGCTTTTACTATAAGACTGTACTCACCTTCAGCCAGCTTATCAAACTTATAATTTATTTCACCCGATTTTCCTGCAGCATCGAGGTCGCCTGTAAAGTAGCTGGTAAAGTCAAGCGGATTAGATTCATCTTGATTCAATATTCCTTCGAGCTTATGACCAACACCAGTACCTGTAGTATTCAATCCTGTTTCATCTGAAAGTTTTACTATTAAATCAGGTTGTGGCCCAACGAGGTAGGCATTATAAGATGCTGTATTATCAAGGAACACTTCAATTTCAGGTCCTGTACCATCGTTTACGGCAGTAGTATCTGTTCCACCTACAGTAATCTGATTTGTAAAGGCAATACCATCAGATTTATCATCAAAGAAATAGAAAATTATTTTCCCATTCTTATTTTCATAGGAAATATCTTTTGGAACCACAAAATTAGCTTTGAACTCACCATTATTTACAGAAACTCTTCCCTTAAAAATTACTCCACCAGGAATTACAACCTGATAATTTCCAAGCTGTTCCAATTTTTTTATTCTTTCAGAATCAAAAATTGTAAGTATTCCTTCCCCGTTAAAATTTTCATTTCGCAAACCTTGTGGCGTAAGTATTGTACCACTTACTTCGGAACTACTTAAAGCTTTCAACTGAATATCTGTAGTTAAAGACTTTCCATCTATTGTATCGATTGTACCCTTATACCTCGGAACCTGCAGTCTTAATAATGGATCGCCAAAAAGATGAAATTTTCTATCATTTGCTCTATTTCTATTCTGTCTTGTAGCAAAATAGACTGAGCCAATTGTCCTCATTAGATTTAACGTGTCACGCGGACTAACTAGTAGATTAGTCATAAAAGCTCTATTCAATTCATCGTTTGCAGATGATGTCACTACTCTGACAGAACTTAATGCCGCAATAGCACCACCATCAGGTTTTAAAACCAATTCATCAGTACTACTGCTTTCATTTGGAACATCATAATATGCAAAATCGCAGGTCGCAGCTACTAAAAAGAAATAATCTTTGTTATGCAATTGTGGAATAGTTACACTTTTTTCAAAAACGTACTCGTGAGTCCATACTTCCGGATTACCGTGGCCAATATAATTTAACAAAACCGTGCCTCTGTTTATCGCATCAATTATAGCAGTGTTGACCTGGGGTTTTCTTCTGCCAGCACTTGTTATTATTGTTGGATAATCAGCTAAATAAATTTTGTCTAAATTATATAATTTGGGAATTATACTATTAGCGATAGTTTCCATCTGAGGTGTATGCAAATTAGCTTCGGGACCTTTCGTCGTTAAAGCATCATCGGCTACTAATGTCATAGTGTTTTTCCATACCCCGTTTTCACTATTTAATTCATAATCGATATCTTTTGTAACGTAATCGTTAGCCTGTGTCAAGCTGGCTGCTGTAATTCTGGCAGGAATTAAATCTATATTATCTTCCGGAAATCCAATAATATTATCCATTTTAACATAAAAATCATCAGCTGTATAAGAATCTCCGCCTTGAATATATACCAACGATTCCTTCGTCTGCCAGGTTGGAACGAAATTATCATTAAAGCCTTCGGTGTTCTTATAATCAAAAGTACCCTTTCCGAAAAACAGAACAGATTCAGGAGTGATTTGCCAATTATCGTATGCGTATTTAATAAAGTCTCTGATTGCTGAAACATCAAGTATTCCACAAGAAAACTCGTTAAATATTTGATCGACGCGAACTACAATAGTTGATATTGGTACAACTGCTTCGCTCTCCCTGAAATTTTTCAACCTGTTGGCTGCATCTAAAAACTCTTTTGGAGAAATTATTATATATTTTGCTCCATCCTGTATTCCTCTCAAATCCGAATTTTCAACAGATACGGGATTTACAGGTGTAAGAAAATTTTTATTACTTAAACCGATATATTTTGAAACAGAACCCTCAGTTTCTGCGATTTGAAACTTACAGTCACCACCACTTAATAACACCGGGTTTGTAATTAATTTTACATTTGCGGGATCACTAACATCATACACACTAATGTCAGTTGAAGGAAAATCGTGGAGTGAATATTCAATAACTGCAGTTGTATCTTTAGAAAAGAAAAGTATTTTATTATCAAAAGCCTTAAGATCCTTTACATAAGAAATTTCAAAATAGTCTAAGTAACCAACGGAATTAACTTCAGATGGCTCAATACTTAATTTTAAAACGCTCCTGTCTTCCTGCAATTCGCCTATAAGTGTAGTAGTAATATTATCATGAAGTTTTCCAACTGTATAATCTGCATTTCCATAGCCATTCAGATACTGACTTAACAATGATTTATTATTTTCAGTAGCTTTAAGTGTTAAACCACTTTTGGAAGCAACCGCAAACCTCATTCTATAATTAATTGGATAGGAAGAAATTCTTCCATTTAAAGAATTTATATACGTATGTGATGTAACCGATTGTGTAAAGTTATCGCCATAGTAATCTCTGCCTGATTTAGCCAAATTGATTTTATCTTCATCAAGATCCGCAAAAGCAAGTGTACTTGTTTGGGAATATTCAGGTGTAGTATTTAAGCTCGCTTCATTTTGAATTCTTTTACCGTTTTCACCACCATATGTGATCCAATAATAATTATGATTGGAATACGGATGATGAAATCTTACAATTTTATTTTGCTTTGGATCATAATCCCAGAAGTCTGTTCCTCTGCCATAAAAGATAATGTAGTCTTGCTCATCAAACTTTCCATCATCTTCTCCAACAATAGTTATTGCATTCTCCACTAAATCGATAGGGCGGTTTTCCGTTACTGATTCCGGTAATACTTTCCCACCATTATTATAAATCTTTATTTTTCGTGGATCAATTGAAGAAAGATCGAATCCAGCCGAAGTAAGAAAATCTCTATCAATTTTATAAATACCTTCTTCCGGTGCTTCAAACTTTACCCATTTCCCGCTTGCAAGTACACTACTTGTATTTATTTTTTTAATTGATGTCTTTTTTGGTTGCTGCCAGAAACGTGCAACATCATAATTAATACATGCAGACCTGAGCAGTTCATCATATTTATTACTGGTTGTAGTACTACCACCTCTACCGTACTGAACACGGAAGACTATTTGTTTATATAATTTTATTTTTTTTGTTTGAGCGTCAAACTTTACAGGGAGTATCCTGATCTCCTGGTTGTTTAGTCTTCTTGTTATCCCAAAATTTCCAAACAAAACCAATTCGGGATTATCTTCATAACTAAAGTATTCTTTACCAACGACAAATTTGTTTGCCGGAATACCACCTTCTTTAACAAGCTTTGGTATGGGAATCACCTGACCCTTAAGTTCAACATACTGAGTATTTAAAACTTCAATCGTATTACCAAATTCTACCTGAACACCGAGATTAATTCTTCTTTCCGGTACAGCAGGATTACCCCAGGCATCTGGATTGGGTATAACACCAAGGTCTAAAGCTACATTCCTGAATTCTTGATTATCAATTGTTGTGATTGATGTATCGGTATAACGGGGTGTATATTCTATTACAATTGAGTTTTGGTCGGAAGAAAGAATTCGATAATCGTCTTTTGAATAGACAACAATAGATAGGAATAATAGTATAATAGAGATTTTGCACTTCATTAAACTGAAATTCTAAGAATAATACTCTTAAATAGATTTAATAATTAATAAAATTTTTCAGAAAAACGCCGGTAGCTAAAATCTCTAACAATTCTCCTTTTAATTTGGTTAAATTTATACAACTAAATGATTACCAGTCAAGTCAATAAATCCATTTTTTTGGCTTTTACTTCTTTCATAATCCTGTCCGAATTCAGGTAGTAAAACGGTAATACTGACTTCTCAAATTGTATTTTTTTATCAGTGTTAATAAGAACTATTTTACGTTTATTAATACCAAACATATTAATTGCATTATATAGTTTACTTACCTTTTTATCAACATCCGAAAGAAGTATAAAATCCAATTTCAGATTTTCACAAAATGTAGAGTGCGATTTTGCACCTTCAGTATTAATTCCAACTACTTTGAGACCAAGTGCATTAAATTCAGAAAGGTTTTGGTTGTAGTCGTTCAACTGTTTCGTACATACCGGGGAATCATCTTTAGGATAGAAGACTAACAACACTTTTTGATCAAGGTTATTATAAAGCTCAAATTCATTTCCATTTTGATCCTTCAACTTAAAATTTGGAGCTGTTTCATTTAACATCAAAGACCCAGTGCTTCTTTATTCTCCCTCATTGCTAAAATGCAAAATTCGATATGTTCATCCAAAGGGATTCCAAGTTCTTCCGCACCGTTTCTTATATCTTCCCTGCTTACGGCACGGGCAAATGCTTTATCTTTAAGTTTTTTCTTAACTGATTTCACTTCAACTTCATCAACTGTTTTTGATGGACGAACATAAGTAACTGCCGTTATAAAGCCGGCAAGCTCATCACAAGCAAACAATACTTTTTGTAACTGTGATTCCCTTTTTACACCGGAATAATTTGCGTGTGATAATATTGCATTTTTGAATTCTTCGTTGAATCCTTTCTCTTTTAAAATCTCAGAGCCTTTGAACGGGTGTTCCTGTTCAGTTGGATACATTTCATAATCGAAATCATGAAGCAATGCGACGTTACCCCAAAACTCAGTATCCTCATTAAACTTTTTTGCGTAAGCGCGAACACAAGTTTCAACAGCTAAAGCATGTCTTATTAATGCTTCACTTTTAGTGTACTCATTAAGAATTTGCCAGCATTGTTCGCGGTCTATCATAATCTCATTCATTTAGTCTCCTTGTGTTTTAATTTTTTATATTATTAAAAGTCGGACATAAATCATTCAAAAAACATTCCTCGCATTTTGGTCTTCGTGCAATACAAATCTTTCGTCCATGTGTTGCAAGCCAATGCGATAAATTTATCCAATCTTCTATCGGGAATAATTCTTTTAACCTTAATTCTATTTTCTCAGGATTATCTGAGGATATAAATCCGAGAATATTAGATAATCTTTTAACGTGGGTATCGACAGCAATTGCAGGAATGTTAAATGCATTTCCTGCAAGAACGGATGCAGTTTTTCTTCCAACACCGGGAAGACTTACTAACTTCTCAAAATCTGCTGGAACTTTTCCATTATATTTTTCTAGTAACTCTGCACAACATTTTCTGATACTCTTTGCTTTTTGCCTGTAAAAACCCGTTGAAAAAATATCCTTTTCTAATTCCCGTTGAGTTACTTTTAAATAATCCTGTGGCTTTCTGTACTTTTTAAATAATGTTTTGGTTACAATATTCACCCTTTCATCTGTACATTGCGCAGAAAGTATCGTTGAAATTAATAACTGGAAAGGTGTGGTATATTCAAGTGCTGGTTTTACTTCGGGATAATCAGCCTTCAATCTTTTTAAGATTTCCAATGCGATTTTTATTTCTTTTTTATCGGGCATCGCGATTAAACTTTTTATCTTTAATCATTAATCTTTCAACAGGTCGATTATTTAAAAGATGTTCCTGGATTATTTCCTCAACATCATCTAAAGTTACACCACCATACCATATTTGTTCGGGGTAAATTACAATGTTTGCGCCGAATTCACAGGCGTCCAGACAGCCCGAAGCATTTGCACGGATTTGAGTATTGAGACCTAATTCTTTTAATCGTTTTTTAAATTGCTGTCGTAATTCCAAGCTGCCTTTATCGGAACAACAACCACGTGGATGACCATCGGGTCTTTTATTTTCGCAAACGAAGATATGTTTTTCAAATCGCTTCATATAAATATTCGAATACCAATAGGAGTTTCAAAATACAAATAAATAATAAATTCTGATATTCATTTGTTGGTTTTACAAAGTAGCGTTTTAAGGAGTTGTTTACTAAGATTAGAAAATAAATATTGTAGCGCGTACGGGATTCGAACCCGTGATCTCCGCCTTGAGAGGGCGGCGTCCTAAGCCACTAGACGAACGCGCCTGTATTAAATGTGAAATTCATAATGAAAAATAAACAATTAAAATCGACATAATTGTTCTTTATTCGTTCTTAATTATTCATTAGTGAGTTGTCCCGTCAGGGTTCGAACCTGAACTCTTCTGATCCAGAGTCAGACGTGTTGCCAATTACACCACGGGACAAATTTTTTGAGATTTAAATATAGAAAAGCTCGTTTCTATTTGCAATGAAAATACAGGTTAAGACCAAACAACAAATTTTTAAGACAATTCGAAATGATAATGATTTTCTGAATACATTTTCAACTTTTTAAACTCATTTATTACTAGACAATATTAAATATTTCATTCAATTTTAATTGATGCAATACACTCATTACATTTCCATTAACACCTTTAATATCAAATTTAATGTTCCTGTTATTACAGCTTGTATAAGCGTGAACGAGTAAACCAACTCCCCAGCTAGCGATGTATTCTACCTTTGATAAATCTACTGTTATATTATTACTTCCTTTATCAATTGATTCCTGAACGAGATTTTGAAACAATTCATTCTCTATACCAATCAATTTATTCTTGTCTATAATTATTACAGATTTGTCCGGGAAGTGCTCAGCATGAATTTCCATAGATTACTCCTGTTAGTTTTTATTACTACTAAATATAATTGTTATTTCTTTATTTCACTAAATTTATAATTGTTTCTTTTATGTTCAATATTAGTTAATATTAAATCAGAAAAAATTACAAACTGAGTGAAGCTACTACTTAACATAATCCTGTTTATTGTATTAAACTATTTCTGTTTTGCACAACAGTTCGATTATAAAAGATCGATTGGCGAATTTAAAGGTGCCACATCGTTTTATATTAATTCCGCGGGAATTATATTTGTTACAGATGACGTAACCGACGAAGTTTACCAGTTGGATACACTTGGCAACCTGATAGAATCGATAGGTGGTTACGGTTGGGATGAGAGCGCATTTGATGATCCCGTTGATGTTTTTGCTGATCCCTTAAAGGTTTTGGTTGCAGACAAGAACAATAACAGAATTCAGCGGTTTGATAAAAATCTTAATTTCATTTTCCAGATTTATACGAGAGACAGCGAAAATGAATCAGAGAGATTTGGTTATCCTGTAAGCGCAGTAACTTCCAATCTTGGTGACGTATTCATATTAGATTCTGAAAACAAACGAATCTTAAAATTCGATCCCTTTGGGAAATTCATACAAACAATTGGTGGATACGACTACGGAAGCTACACGTTAAACAATCCTAAAAAGCTTGCTATTTCGATGACAAACAACATCTATGTTATAGATGATGATTATATTTATATCTACGATAATTACGGAACAGGTCTCGGCAGCTTCAAAGTTGATGAGGAAATGATCAGCATTCGAATAATATTTAACTGGCTTACATTAAATTCAAAAGAAAAGGTTTATATAATTAATCTGAGATCAAAAGACCAAGAACTGAATGAAGCAATTCTTTCAGGAATAGATAAAAACTTTGAAATTGTATCTTCACTGATATTCAACAATAAACTTTATGTTTTAACAAAAAAATCTATCCTGATTTTCACACCTATTTAAATCCGGACTAAAAAAATTATTTATGGAAGGAATTACGGCAATCAGTACTTATAACCAACCCGGTAGACGAATAAAATATATTAAGTTGCTTTTACTATTTGGTCTTGCTATTTGGTGTACGGGTTTTCTTCTTCCAATCTATTTTCCTGAAATTGTGGGAAATAATATTTTTTACCGGTTTCTGAAATTATGTTATTCGGAAGTTTGTCATCAATCTAAGGCAGCTTCATTTTATATTA
>Ga0307436_1000738_pt1 | contig 15318 bp, 11 predicted proteins | sample SalMarWE160440MG_FD_202513 | JGI IMG/M metagenome (GOLD analysis project Ga0307436, IMG submission 202513) | Salt marsh sediment microbial communities from the Plum Island Ecosystem LTER, Massachusetts, United States - WE1604-40 | ecosystem: Environmental > Aquatic > Marine > Intertidal zone >...
GCGACGACGGCCGCCTGGCGACGATCACGGACAGCATGGGCCGGGCGCTGCGGGTCACGAACGACGAGGCGGGGCGCTTCTGCCGCCTCGCGCTGCCGGACGGCGACGCGGGCGAGCGGACCCTCATCGCCTACCGGTACGACGCCGCCGGCAACCTGGTGGAGGGCACCGACCCTTACGGCGGCGTGCTCGCCTTCGCCTACGACGCCGGGAACCGCATGGTCCGCAAGACCGACCGCAACGGCCACTCGTTCCTGTTCGACTACGACGCCCGGGGCCGTTGCGTCCACTCCCGGGGCGAGGACGGCCTGCACGACGTGCGCCTGGACTACCGCCCCGCCGAGCGCGTGACCGTGGTCACCCACGGCGACGGGGGCGAGTGGACGTACCTGTACGACGACACCGGCACCGTCACGGAGATCGTGGACCCCTACGGCGGCGTCCGGAGCTTCCAGCAGGACGAGGGGGGACGGCTCGCGCGGGAGGTGGACCCGAACGGCGACGTCACCGAGTACGCCTACGGCCCCGACGGCGGGCGCCTCACCGATACCGGGGCCGCGGCGCCCGCCCGCGTTCCGGCCGTGCCCCTGCACTGGGAGTACGGCCTCGCGGCGGGCGACGGGCGGACGGTCCGGGACGCGCCGCCCACGTCCCCGGAGCCGGGCCTGCCGCCCGTGGTGCGGGCCGAGCTGGACGAGACCGCGCCGCCGCGGGACGTGTTCGGCGGGGGCTCGCGGGAGGTCCGCAACGCCTTCGGCCTGCGCAGCCGGGAGCTGGGCCCGGCCGGCAGCGGCCGGCGCTGGCAGTACGACCCGGCGGGCAACATCCGCCGCTACCTGGACGGCGACGGCCACAGCCACCGGCGCGAGTACACCTCGTGGAACCTGCTCACCGCCGCGACGGACCCGCTGGGCGGCACGGCGCGCTACGCCTACACCGCGCGCGAGCGCCTCGCCGCCGCCGTGGACCCGGGCGGCACCCGCAGCGAGTACGCCTACGACCTGAACGACCGCCTGGTGGAGGTGCGCCGCCACGGCCGGGTCCGCGACCGGTACGCGTACGACCTGGGCGGCCGCCTGATCGAGAAGACGGACGGCGAGGGCCAGCCCCTCCTTTCCGTCACGCCGGGACCGGCGGGCAAGGAGGTGCAGTACGCGGACGGGTCTCGCCACGCGTTCGAGCACGACGAGGCGGGCCGTCCCGTCCGTGTCACCGCCGCCGACCACCAGGTGGCGTTCGATTACGACGGCGCCGGAAGGCGCGTGGCCGACCTGCGCGACGGGCGGGGGGTGACCCACCGGTTCGAGCGCGGCGAGCTGAAGGAAACCACGGTCCTGGGGCGGTTCGTGGTCGGCTATGGCCGGGACGAGCACGGCGGGCTGCGCGTCACCGACCCGGCCGGGGGCGTGCATACGGTCCAGCGGCTGGGCGGCGGGCGGGTGCTGCGCCGGATGGGCAACGGCACCGGCGAGGTGGCGACCTACGACGGCGCCGGCTTCTGCCACGCCAAGGCGGTCTTCCGCGACGGCGCCCGGACCGCCCCGTGGCTGCGCCGCTTCCGCTACTCCCCGGAGCGGGACCTGCTGGAGGTCACGGACAACCGCGGGGGAAGCCGGGCCTACGGCTACGACGCCGCCCACCGCCTGACCCGCGCCGAGGGGCCGGAAGGCGTCCACGAGTACGCCTACGACGCGGCGGGCAACCTGCTGGCGCAGCCGGGCCTCGAGTCGGCGAACCTGGCCGACGGCAACCGGCTGGCGGCCGCCAACGGCGACGCCATCGCGTACGACGCGCGCGACCACCTCGCCACCCGGACCGGCGCCGACGGCACGGTCGCCTACGCCTACGACGCCCGGGGCCAGCTGACGTCGTGCCGGCGCCCGGAGGGCGAGTGGACCGCGCGCTACGACGCCCTGGGCCGGCGGATCGCCAAGGTCTGGAACGACGCCGTGACCGAGTTCTGGTGGGACGGCGACCGCCTGGCGGCCGAGCGGCGCCCGGACGGCACCCTCCGCGTGTACGTCTACGCCGACGCGCGGGCCCTGGTCCCCCTGCTCTGGCTGGCGTACGACGGCCCGGACGCCGACCCCGAGTCGGGCCGCGCCCACTTCGTGTTCTCCGACCAGATCGGCACCCCCGTCCGGGTGGAGGACCCGTCCGGCGAGGCGGTGTGGGAAGCGCGCATCGAGCCGTACGGCGCCGCCCGGGTGCGCTCCGGGAGCCGGGTGGACGTGCCCCTGCGCTTCCCCGGCCACTACCACGACCCGGAGACCGGCCTGCACGACAACCGCTTTCGCTCCTACAGCCCCGAGCTGGGCCGCTACTTGCAGTCGGACCCCCTGGGCATCCCCGGCGGACTGAACCTCTACGCCTATCCCGCCAACCCCCTGGTCCGCGTGGACCTGAAGGGGCTGACCTGCTCGTCGGACGCCCCGCCCCATCCAACCGAGGAGGACGCGCCCGCGGACACGGAGGGCGCCGCGCCGGCCCCGCACGCCGGCGAGACGGAGCCGACGACCCCCAGGCCGCACGAGGTCGTGGATCCCCACGAGCGGGGCATGCGGGCCTTCGACGACTTCGTCCTCTCCCAGAAGGCGGAGGACGACGGGCTGATCATCATGGTGCGCAACTCCAACGAGGAGGCCACGCAGTGGATCGGCCGGGAGGGCTACCGCCCCAAGCCCATGGACCTCAAGGCCAAGACGGCCAGGCACGGACCGTTCGCGGGCCTGGCCGTGGCCGACCCGGGCGACGCGAGGACCAGGGCGATGGCCGAGTCCTACGGCGGGTATGACGGGTTCGTGGCGAGCCTGGAGTCCAAGGGCTACACCGTGGGATCGGCGGAGGAGGGGTACGTGGTCCGCGACGCGGCCGGGAACGCCTTCTACAGCGACTACGACCTGCACGGCGTGTACCACGCCGCGGACGGCTCCCAGGCGGACCACGAGAGCGTCCGGAGCGACCTGAACGCCGAGTTCGGGAACGACGCCGTCCAGCACGGCCCCCACGACAACTGGCCCGAGCGCGGGGCCGCGGAGTCCGGGCCCAACCGCGGGCCCCAGCCGCCCGTGACCGCGTACCTGCCGGACGGGTCCAGCGTGCACCTGGAGACGGTCGACGAGATGCGGTCCTTCTACGATGCCCACGGGATCGACTGGAACGGCATCTGGGCCGGCACCGAGTTCGCCGATGGAGGGACGTGAGGTGGAGGAAGCCCGAATGGCGCCGGACGAAGCCCCGCTCACGCGCGAGGAGCGCGACGCCCTGATGGCGGCGCACGTGGACGCCTCCGCCCGCCGGAACCGCGCCGCCGCCGCGGGCCAAAACGACGAGGCCAGGGCGGCCACGGCGGAGGCGCGCCGGCTGGAGGGCGAGTACCTCCGGCGCCTGCCGTGGATCGCCATGGGGTGCTGCCCCCATTGCGGGGAGGTGGTCCGCAGCCCGTTCGACCCGTTCGGCCTGGACGGCCTCTGGTGGCGGGCGGGCACCCTTCCGGCGGCGCCCGAGGCGTGCGGCCACTTCTGCGTCCTCGTGGGGGCGGTGAACTACGGCGGCGAGCTGCCCGGGCCGGTGCCGTTCGAGTGCCACCCCGGGCCGGAGGTGCCCTACGTGATCCCGCGCCTGCTCTCCCTGCCCGGCGTGGTGGCGGTCATCGGCCGGGTGCCCATGGAGACCGGCTACACCGCGTATCCGATCGCCTACTTCGCGGCCCGGCCCCTGCCGGCGGAGGTGCTGGTGCCGTCGTGGGGCCGCGTGACGTACAGCTACGTGGACGCCTCGGGCCGCGGGGGGTGGAAGGGGGCGAACGATCCGTGGGATTTCGGTCTCGACCCCTGGCTGAATTCCGGTAAGGTACGGTGGTGCCCGCCGGACTCGGACAACACCACCCTCAGCGAGGAGCCGCCCGCCGCCTGTCCGTACCGGGACCTCGAGGGCAGGCGGGTGCGCGTGCTGTCCCGCGGCGGGCCGTTCATGGAGGGCGGGCTCCCGGACGGTGAGCCGCTCCAGCCCGTGGACGCCTAAAAAACGCCCTCTCGGGAGCACGCCATGAAATCCCCCGTCGTCGTCTACGTCACCGCCGCCATCTTCGTGGTCGCCCTCGGATTCGCGGGCTTCATGTGGTTCGCCTTCGCCCGGCCCCAGGAGGCCCAGGAGGGCAACGGCGCCATCACCCAAAAAACCTTCCAGGCCGCCCACACGGCCACCCGCATGCCCCCCGGCGGCCTGCGCCAGAGCTACACTCAGCAGGAGTTCCACATCCCCGACGGCTACCTGTTCCACATCCGCCTGGACGGGGGCGCCGACCTGGTCTACTGGATGGAGGCGCACGCCGCGGAGCCGTTCGACGTGGGCGGCCGGGTGCGGGTGCGCTACCTGGAGCGGGGCGTGCCGCCGTTCTGGGTCAAGCGCTACGTGGACTCCATCAAGCCCCTGGCGGGGGGCGGCTAGGAACGGCCCGATGCCGGACACCGACTGCACGCGCTGCCGCGAGGCCTACCGGAGGGCGGTGATCGACCTGAAGGTCGCCCTGGACAGGCGCCGCCGCATCCGCCGGCAGATCGCCGGGCGTCGCAAGCCTTCGGCGGGGCCGCGCCGCATCATCGGCGTCCGCGCCGGCGCGCAGCGCTACGCGGGCCCCATGGGGCCGCCGGCGCCGCGCCCCGCGCCGCCGCCGTTTCGCGTGTACATGGGCGACGTCCTCGGATTGCAGGCGTTCCGGGCCCTGCCCTCCGACCCGTCCGGCGGGACAGACCCGGCCTTCGACTTCGACATGGACGCCCTGATGGAGGAAAGCGCCCGCGGCAGGATCGTGCGGGCCCGCAGGAAGCTGGAGGAAACCCGCAAGGACCTGTACGAGTGCGAGCGGCGCAAGCGCACCGAGGTCTTCCGCCGCTCGGCGGCCCGGGCCCGCAGGCGCCACCTGGATCCGGCCGAGCACTCCCTCTTGCACGGGAGGGATCTCCAGCTCCTGGGCGTGGACGATGACCTCGCGGTGGACAGCTATGCGCTGGCCCGCGACGAGGTGGTGGCGTTCTGCGGGGAGATCTGGGAGGCGTACCGCAGGGCGAGCGATTCGCCCGTGGCCCAGAAGGCCCTGATCGCGGCGGTGGGGGAGGCACAGCTGTTTGGGGCGGACGACGACGGCGCCGTGCCCGACATGCTGCGGGAGGTGTACCGGATCGTCGAGGACGCGCAAGGGGCCCCGGGCACCGCGAGCGCGACCCCGCGGCCGCCCCGGTAGACAGGGGTGGGTCGACGCCGGTGAGGCGGACCGGATAAGGAGCGCGACATGGCCGGAAAGAAGGTGTGGGTGACGTGGCTGCCCACGGAGGCCGGGGCGCCCGGTCCCGACGCGGCCCTGGGGGCGCTGGCGAAGGCGGGGCTGCAGGTGTCCGGTTCGAAGTGGGTGGACGAGCTGGAGAAGGTCGCCTGGTCCGACCTGGCCGTTCAGCTCCTGGACCCCAAGGCCGCCGACCTGTGGGTCGTGGCGGGGCGCAAGGCCGACCTGGAGAACCCGCGCATCCGCTACGGCCTGTCCCTGGCGACGGCCACCCTGAACGCCCAGCGCGAGGCGCCCCTGCCGGGCTTCGTCGCCGGGATCGACTTCGCGCCGGCCTCCGACGGCCTGCCGCCCCTGCTCTCGGGCTTCAAGTGCGTGCCGGCCACGGACGCGGGCTGGGGGGCCAAGGTGGTGGCGGGGGCCTACGCCAAGCCCCAAAAATCCGCCGAGGAGTGGCGCTTCGACGTCATCGCCCACGCCCTCATCGGCCAGTGGTTCGAGGTGGGCCCGGCGGCGGGGGAGTGGGCGGGCGCGATCTTCGGGGTGTCCGGGGGCCTCTCCGGCGGCGAGGTGAAGATCACCCAGCACGCCGTGGGCCCCAAGGGCGAGCTGCCGGAGCGCACGGTGGTGGAGTACGCCCAGCGCGGCATCCGGGCGGAGCTGTCCGGCACCGGGTTCACCGCCTGGGCGGTGCAGAACCGGATCGGGCCGGACGAGTCCTACTTCGTGAAGGTGGAGGGCCACCCAGAGCGGATCGTGTTCGGCCCCGCCCCCCGGGAGGACGCCCCCGAGGTGGTGGTCCTGGCCCTGGTCTGAGCGGCCCGGGGCTTCGCCCAGGCCCGGCGGGTCCGCTTGCACCACCGGAATGCGGCCGCTATAGTGGCCCGCGGGCGCTTCCCCTGCGGCTTCCCGCGCCGTCCTCCGATAAGAGACCTTGTGACAGGGTGAGCCGATGAGCGAGGTCAAGGAAATCCAGCTCGACCAGGTGGGGCACCTGCGGGAGGTCTCCCAGCGGATCTCCGACTTCCTCCAGAAGCGCCTGACCGCGTACCTCTCCACCCTCACGCCCCTGTGCGCCCCGCGCCGGGTGCTGGGGGAGTTCATGGAGAGCGCCTTCCGCGAGAAGGTCCCGGGGGCCGACCGCAACTTCGCCGAGATCGAGGAGCGGTTCAAGTCCCTCACCCGCGACGTCTTCGGCCAGCCCGCCAAACTGGGCACCCCCGTGCCCAACATCAAGAACGAGCTCGAGGCCTCGCCCTGGCAGTACCTCTACGCCGTGGGCGGCGACGACGCGCACCGGGTCACGGTGAGTTCGCCGGTGAGCTGGGTCCTGTCCTACAAGGGCCCCTACAACCTGGAGGACCTCATCGCCCAGCGGCTGGCCGGCGAGACCATCGACTCCCAGGCGGTCAAGGGGCTCCTGCTGCGCTCCCTGACCCTGTGGAAGCTCATGGAGCTGACCCCCGACCTGCCCAAGCTGTTCGAGGACCTGCGCTTCCCCGTCACGGTGGAGACGAGCGCGGTCTCGGGCGACCTGCCCCACGTGGTGATCCGCTCGGTGATCCCGGCCTTTCGGCCCCAGGACGAGATCGTCCAGACGGTGACGCGCCTCTCGGGCGTGCCCGTGTTCGAGGAGCTGATCGACGTGGACGCCCTGGCCGCCCTGGCGGACCCGTTCCGCGACCAGGTCCTGGGCTTCGTCAGCTAGCTAGCTGACGCCCCACGGCAGCCGCAGCCGGATCGTCCCGCCCCCCAGCACACTCCGCCCCGTCCGGGCGTTGATATCCAGAACGCCGTCCAGCGCGCCGTCCAGCGCGCCGTCCCCGGCGGTGACGGTCACCTCCGCCCCGGGGCCGGTGGTGGCGAGCAGGTCCGTGAGGAAGCGCTCCACCCCACCGGCCGCTTCGGTTGCCGAAGTTCCCTCCGGCACCGCCGCCAGGTAGCGCGCCAGGGCCGCCGAGACCCGGGCGGCCACCAGCTGGTACGAAAGCCGCGCCATGTCCCGGGCCATCTCCGTGGCCGCCGGGTCGCCGTAGGTATCGGGCTTGTGGACCATGGGGGCGCGGGGCGCGAAGACCGCGTCCCGGTTCGGCCGGCAGGCGAGGGCGGTCACGCCGGCGTCGGCCATGTCCCGCAAGACCTTGTCCGGCAGGGCCGCCTCCAGGGGCACCTGGGCCGATCCGCCGGGCGGGGTCCAGAGGGGCCGGTCGGACAGGCCGTCTGTGCCCGTCAGGCCGGCCCCCCAGCCGTCCCTGTCGAAGGCCGACGCCGCCAGGGCCCCCACCACCCAGGCCGGGTTGCCCCACAGGAGGTCGTCCGGGTCCTCGGCGGGCTCGACCAGCCCCGCCGCACCCCGATCGCCGGGCCCATAGGGCGCGCGCAGGAGGGGGCGGTTGTAGGCCGCCACGAGCCAGCGGGCGGCGTCCTTGTCGCGCAGGGCGCGCCAGGGGGTGTAGGCGGGCTCGTCCAGGACCGTGCCCAGGAAGGGGAGCCGGTCCGCCTGGTGGCCGGGGGCACCGAAGAAGCGCGGGGAGAGGCCCGCCACCAGGGGCACCTGGAGCCCCTCGGCCGCGTCCGCCAGGGCCTGCAAGGCGTCCAGGTCGGGGCCCCTCTCCGATGCCGAGGCGTCCGCGACGACCAGGGCGAGGGGCCCCTCCGGGCCGTCGTGCAGGCGGGCGGCGGGACCGCCGTCGGCCAGGGCCTCGGGCCAGGCGTCGGCGGGTGAGTCCAGGAGCCACACCCGCGCACCGCCCCGGGGGTCGCAGGACCACAGGAGCAGACGCAGTCCGCGCCAGGCGCTTTCCACGGCCCGGAGGGCGGGGTCGTGCAGGATGGCCCCCACCTGGGCGGCGAGAAGCCCTTCCAGTTCCAACGCTACGCCGGAAACCCCGGCGGCCTTGCCGGGGGTCGGCGCGGCGGGGGCCGTCCCGACCATCCCCAGGATGCGGTCCAGGGCCCCGCCGCCCGCATCTTCCGGAGGCGACGACGGTGCCGCGGGCGCGGGCGCGAGGGCGGCGCGGCAGCGGGTCACGATCTCTTCCAGGGCCTCGTGCCCGGCACAGGCGGACAGGGCCGAGGCCACGGCGGGCGTGTCGATCTTCACGCCCGGGGCGGCCACGGCCTGCCACAGGGCGTGCAGGGCCGCGAGGGCGGGCACCTGGGCGACGATCCGGGCGGGGGTCAGGTCCGCCAGGGCCGCCACGTCCAGGCCCACGACCAGGGTCCGGGGCCGGCCCCCCAGGCGGTTCGGGACCTCCAGGTCCAGGCGGACCCGGCGGGCGGCGAGGGCGGCGTCGAAGTCCTCCCGGGTCAGGGGCACCGGGTCCCCGGCGGGCGCCGTGCCGCCGAAGGCGCCTAAGGCCAGGACGTGGAAGGGCGCGGGGCCGGGCCGTTCCCCGGCGGATTCGCCCGTTTCCGGCTTCCCGGCGGGCAGGTCGAAGGACATGCGCATGCGGCTGTCGTCGGACTCGGTCATCGCACACTCCGGGGTGGGGACGCCGGTATCCTAGCGGCCCGGACCCGCGGGTCACAAGGCGGCGCGGCGGCGGGGCAAATTGCCATCCCGGGGGGGGAGCCATTACAGTAGCGCCATGACCGACAAGCGGGTCTTCTCCGACAAGTACGAGGTCGAGTCCGAGATCGCCCGGGGCGGGATGGGTGTGGTGTTCAAGGCCGTCCACACCGCCCTCGGCCGGGGCGTGGCCCTGAAGGTCCTCCACAGCCAGTACAGCGGCGATCCGGCCTTCGTGCAGCGCTTTTTGCGCGAGGCCCGCGCCATGGCCCGCCTGGACCACGCCCACATCATCCGGGTATTCGACGTGTCCGAGGACGCCGGGTCCCATTACATCGTGATGGAGTACTTCCCGGCGACCGACCTGAAGCGCGTCATCCTGGAAGGCACCGAGCTGCCGGTGGACCGGTGCCTGGACATCGCCGAGCAGATCGCCCAGGGCCTCGCCTACGCCCACGAGCAGGGCATCGTCCACCGCGACATCAAGCCCGGCAACGTCATGATGAACGAGGCGGGGCTGGTGAAGATCGCCGACTTCGGCATCGCCGCCGCCGCCGACGAGATCTCGGTGACCGCCACCGGCCAGGTCCTGGGCACGCCCGAGTACATGTCGCCCGAGCAGGCCCGGGGCGACGAGCTGGACGGGCGCAGCGACCTCTACTCCCTCGGCATGGTGCTCTACGAGCTGCTCACCGGGCGCACGCCGTTCAAGTCCATCTCCAAGATGGCCATCGTGGGCAAGCTCCTGTACGAGGACGCCGAGCTGCCCCTGGACTTCCCCGCCAAGGTGCCCGAGCCCGTGCGGGAGCTGGTGCGGACCCTCCTGTGCCGCGACCCGGACGGCCGCGTGGCCGACGCCGCCACCCTGGTCTCACGCCTGCGGGAGATCCGGGCCGCCATCGAGATGGGGGGCGCGGAGCCCGCCCCCGCCCCCGAGGACCCGGGCGAGGCCACGCTGATCATGGACCGGCCGGTCACCGACGCCCCGGTGCAGGCACCGCCTGCGCCGGCGGCCACCGGCTCCCAGCCCGCCGCGGCCCGCGCCCGGACCGGGTCGTACGCCGCCCGGAGCGAGACCGGGTCCGAGCGCACGCCGACTCCCGCCGACCTGGGCTACGCCCCCCAGCCGCCCAAGCGCCTGCCCGCCATGGACCCCAAGACCCGCACGATGGTCCTGGCCGGGGGCGGCGGCGTGCTGGTCCTGGCCCTGGTGGGGTTCTTCGCGTTCTCCGGCGGCAAGTCCGAGTCGCCCCCGGCGCCGGCCCCCACGCCCGCCCCCGCGCCGATCGCCACTCCGGCCGTCCCCCCGGCGCCGTCGCCGGAGGTCGTGGACCACGCCCGGGCCCTCGCCGACCAGGTGGCCAAGCTGGAGGCCCAGGCCGACGATGCCCGCGCCAACGCCGAGGCCCTGGGGGCCGACACCCGGGCCGCCGACGCCTATGGCGCCGCGCGCGAGCGCCAGACCGACGGCGTGGACCGGGCCGCGACCGGCCGCCAGGAGCTGGACGCGGGCCGCTACGACCAGGCCAGCGCCGCCCTGGACGAGGGCCAGAGCTTCCTCACGGCGGCCATCGACGGCTTCACCGCCGCCCGCACCCAGGCCGCCGAGAAGATCGCGGCGGAGAAGGCCGCGGCGGACCGGCAGCGCGCCGCCGACCAGCGCGCCGAGGCCGAGCGCCGCCGCCTGGCGGCCGAGGAGCAGCGCCGTCGGGCCGAGGAGGCCGCCGCCCGGCGCGACCAGGCCGTGGCCCGGCAGGAGCCGCCGCCGCAGGTGGCGCGGGCCACCGCCTCGGGCCGGCCCGACATCGAGGTGGTGGGCGAGATGCTGGCCGTCTTCAAGAGCGCCTACGAGCACCGCGACATCGAGACCCTGGCCGAGGTCTCCCGCATCAGCAACGAGAGACGCAAGTTCCTCAAGGACATCTTCGGGGCCTACAAGACCATCGAGGTCTCCGTGTCCGGCTTCAACCTGGTGCAGGACGAGGCCTCCGCCGTCGTCACCGTCACCCGCCTGGTGGGGAACGACGGCAACGCCGTGATCCCCTCGGCCGCGTGGCGCAGCGCCAAGCTGTCCATGAAGAAGCGGGGCGGGGAGTGGCAGCGCATCGAGTGGTGAGGCCGTGCTAGAGCTGCAGGTGTTCCAGGAGGGACGCCTGATCCAGCGCGCGGTCCTGCACAAGGGCCGGATCACCCTGGGCCGGGCCCCCGACAGCGACGTGGTCCTGAACAACCCCCACGTCTCCCGCCGCCACGCCGTCATCGGCTGGAAGGACGCGGGCTACACCGTCACCGACCTGAGCCGCAACGGCCTGTTGCTCGACGGCCACAAGCTCACCGGCGAGGCTCCGCTGCCGGCCACCTGCCGCCTGGGGATCCACCCCTTCGAGGTGCGCTGCTTCGAGCAGAGCGACGACGTCACGCTGCCCATCGACCGGCGCCGGGTGTCCCCGCCGGCCGAGGCGGCCCCGTCCGCGGAGGCCATGCACTTCGGCCTGTTGGTGGGGGAGAGCCCCGCCATGGGGGCGGTGTACGACCTGATCGAGGCGGTGGCGGACTCGAACGCCACGGTCCTCATCCGGGGCGAGCCGGGCACGGGCAAGGACCTCGTCGCCCGGGCCGTTCACGCCGCGGGCCCGCGGCGCATGGAGCCGTTCGTGGCGGTCAACTGCGCCGCCATCCCGGTGGAGCTCACCGAGAGCGAGCTGTTCGGCTACGAGAAGGGGGCCTTCACCGGCGCCGCCCAGGCCCAGGAGGGCAAGGTGACGGCGGCCGAGGGCGGCACGCTGTTCCTGGACGAGATCGGCGACCTGAGCCCCCAAGCCCAGTCCAAGCTGTTGCGTTTTTTGCAGAACCGCACCTTCATGCGCATCGGCAGCACCCGCGAGACCGCCGCCGACGTGCGGGTCCTGGCGGCGACGAACCAGGCCCTGGAGGAGGCCGCGCGGGACGGCCGCTTCCGCCCCGACCTCCTGCACCGCATCGACGTGCTCCGCATCGACCTGCCGCCCCTGCGCGACCGGCGCGACGACATCCCCGCCCTGGCGGCCCACATCCTGGGCGAGCTGGCCGGGGAGACGGGCCTGGGGACGCCCGCGCGCCTGACGGACGCGGCCCTGGAGCGCCTCGCGGCGGCCACCTGGCCGGGCAACGTGCGGGAGCTGTACAACGCCCTCCACAGCGCCCTGGTGCGCTCCCGGGGCGCCGAGGTCCTGGACGCGGACGATCTGGGCGAGCTCGGGGCCGCCGCCGACGCGGACGGCGAGTCCGCCGCGGACGCGGCCGAGCGCAGGGAGCTTCTGGACACCCTGGCGGCCTGCGGCTGGGACACGGTGGCCGCCGCGGAGCGCCTCCAGGTGAGCCGCGGAACGATCTACTACCGGCTCAAGAAGTACGGCATCGACATCCGGCGCGAGTCGCGCGGCGCGTCGGAGGCCTGACCCCCCCGGCCGTTTCAAACCTTTCAAACGGCCCCTTCGAATTCCAATTGAAATGGCCCCGGTGGGGCCGTGTTTTCAAACGTGCCGAGGCCCTTCTCCGGCCCGATCCGTGGCCGTAAAGCCCCTTAAGTAACAGCCGGTTGGTCGGTTCTCCCCTGCGTCTTCAAAGCCGCCCGGCGCGATCGGGCACGGCCCTTGCTGACCCTCGGGGCCAGGACGAGTGGTGTGCCGCGTGGTGCGCCCAGGGACGTACGAATGGAATCGACGGCATCGAAGGAGACGCGAAGCGTGCGAGGTTTCGGAGGTGATCGGCGGACGGCGGCCCGGCGGGGCTGGACCGTTTTGGCCCTGGCGGCGGTGGTGCTGGCCCTGACGGCGGGCCCGGCCCTGGCGGCCCAGGCGAACGGCCTGGACTTCGGCTGGGGCAAGCCCGTGGCCCCACGCGTCAAGGGCAAGAAGGCCGCCCCCTACCTCCTGTGGCCGATCCAGGTGATGAACAACTCCGACGGCGTGCTGACCCCGTCGGTGAGCGTCGTGGCGGTGACCAACACGGGGCGCCAGTACATCCCGCTGCCCTACGCGGCGGTGGCCCCGGACGGGCCCTACGAGCAGCTCTACACCCTGGACGGCCTGCGCACCGAGCTGTTCCCGAAGGCCACCCGCCGGGCGGTGGCGGTCTTCGAGCGGGTGGACCCGGACGCCAGGGAGATCCGCTTCTACGTGAGCGGCCTGGTCCGCCCCGGCCCCCACAGGACGTCCGGGGGCACCTCCTACGTGATGGTCACCTTCGAGCGGGTCAAGGACGAGTGGCAATGGGTGAATACCGAGTTCCTGGAATGATCTCCGAGGAGGTCCAGCCCCACGGGGTCGGCCTGACCGACCGGGGCGCCGTGCGCGAGACCAACGAGGACGCGGTCTTCGTGGCCGACGACCTGGGGCTGTACCTGGTGGCCGACGGCATCGGCGGCTACGCCGACGGCGAGCTGGCCAGCGCCATGGTGGCCCAGACCGTGGGCCGGACCTGGCCCGTGGGCGAGGTGTCCGACCCCGGCGCCGCCCTCGCGGAGGCCATCACCAAGGCCAACGCCCGCATCCGCGCCGCCGCCGAGGGCTCCGCCTCCGCCCGGGGCGACGGGAACGGCGACGGTGAAGGGTCCGGGGAGCGCATGGGCAGCACCGTCGTGGCCCTGCACGTGGGGCCCGCCGGCGCCACCATCGCCCACGTGGGCGACAGCCGGGCCTACCGCTTCCGCGACGGGGCCCTCACGGCCATGACCGTGGACCACTCCCTCCGGGCCCAGGCGGCCGCCCGGGGCGGGCACGTGGGGGGCCGGTTCGGCAACCTGCTCACCCGCGCCTTAGGGATCGCGGACGAGGTCGAAGTCGAGGTCCGGCGCGAGGCCGTGCGCCCCGGCGACGCCTTCCTGTTGTGCAGCGACGGCCTGACCAACATGGTCCAGGACGACCGCATCGCCCAGATTCTGCGGGCAAATCCCTCCTTGGAGGGGGCCTGCGGCCAGCTCCTGACCGAGGCCATCCGCAATGGCGGGCGCGACAACGTTTCGGTGATCCTGGTCGCCTGCTGAGCGGTCCCGCGGGCCCCGCCCGCCCCCCGAAATCCCCCGATTTTTCAGCCATCCGGGCCCCGTCTAATTTGTGCGGGCCACTTGCCAAAAAACCGTGTTACTGCTTACATTGCCGAAAGCACTGAAACCGGACCTGCTGTGTGGGTGTGCCGTTCGCCGGGTGTGAGGCACGAGCGGCGGGGCCGAAAGAAAGCCGTTTGGAGGCCGACATGAATCGGACGATTCTCTGGCGCGGGACCACCCTCCTCGGGGCCTGGCTCCTGGTGGCCGGGACCGCCGGGGCGCAGGATCTCCAGCTGGGCGGCGACGACCACATCGCCCCGCAGATCCGCCACGAGGCCCCGGCCCGGGCCGTTCCCGGCCGGCAGCCGCTGACCATCGACGCCATCGTCACCGACGACGTGGGCGTGGACCGGGTGACCCTGTTCTACCGTCCGGTCGGCTCCACCGACTACCGCGAGCTGAACATGGCCCACACGACGGGCGACCGCTTCGCCGGCGTGATCGACGCCAAGGACGTGGTGGACCCGGGGATCGAGTACTACATCCAGGCGGCCGACGCCGCGGGCAACACGGCCCTGCGGGGCTTCTCGTTCTCGCCGCTGATGGTGGCCGTGGGCGCGGCGGCGCCGGGCCCGGCCCTGGCGGAGGGCGCCGAGGGTGAGAAGGCGTGGTACCAGAAGCCGGTGGTCTGGGCCATCGTGGGCGGCGTGGCGATCGCCGCGGCGGTGGCCGGCGGCGGTGGCGGCGGCGGCGCGGGTGCCGCGCCCCCCAACGTGACCTTTGGCGGGTCCACGCCCAGCAACTGACGGTACCCAGGGTTTTGACGTTTGCGACTCCGGCATTGTGCCGACGGTGTGTGCGGGGCCCCCAGGACGGCGCCCGGCCAGGAATGTGGAGGTAATGCGATGGGGTACGTCCCCGCTGCCGTGACGATCCTGAGGAAGGCCGCCCTGGCGCTCGCGCTGGGCGCCCTGGTGGTTGCCGGCGCCTGCGCCCCGAACGGGGGCGGCGGCCTGTCCGCCGGCCACATGTCGGCGAGCCTGCCGGGCAAGCTGTCCAAGCTGACCCTGGATGCCTCGAACCTGGTCGTGCACGTGATCGCGATCGACGCCTCGACCAAGGAGGTGGTCGAGGACAAGGACCTGATCAACCTCGTGGCCCCCGGCGACGGCACCTACGCGGGCGACCTGCCCGACGCCCTGCCGGTGGGCGACTACCTCTTCACGGTCATCTTCTTCCACAAGGACGGCTCCACCCGCACCGAGCTGGCGCGCACCGGCGACATCGCCGGGACGGTCAAGGAGGACACGACCACCCCGATCGACACCGCCTCCGAGACGCTGACCTACGCCAACGACGACGGCGACCAGATCGACAACATCGACGAGATCGACGCCGGGACCGACACCAAGACGTTCACCCCGGTCGTGGCACTGTTCGCCGACACGACCTACGTGCAGTACGACCCGGCGGACTCGGCCGCCGAGGCCAGCAACATCG
>Ga0307436_1000739_pt1 | contig 15286 bp, 16 predicted proteins | sample SalMarWE160440MG_FD_202513 | JGI IMG/M metagenome (GOLD analysis project Ga0307436, IMG submission 202513) | Salt marsh sediment microbial communities from the Plum Island Ecosystem LTER, Massachusetts, United States - WE1604-40 | ecosystem: Environmental > Aquatic > Marine > Intertidal zone >...
CGCGCGGCCACTAACTCATCGCTGACCAACTTCGCGATCATCAACGCCCTGCCCCGCATTCAGGACATGAGCCACGAGGACGGATTGTTCGTCGAATCGCTGATGGCGGCGATCACTTCGGCGAGCGAGGACGCCCGCGACCGGCTCAGGGACTTTCTGGAGGGTCGCGCCGAACCGTTGAAGCCGGACGGGAACGACGGCGTGTGAGCATGGCCCAGACTCCCGGCCTCGGAACCCTCGACGACCTTATCGGCCTGCAGCTCAGGCTGGCACAGCTTCGGTTCTTCGACGACTACTACCGGCAGCTCGGTGACGTGGGCCTGTCGCCGGCCGAACATGCGGTGCTGGCGCTGCTGTCGGAGAATCCCGGCGTCCGGCAGGGGGCGCTCGGCGAGGCGCTGCGCATCAAGCGGTCGAACATGACCAAGGTGATGCGCGGGCTGGAAGAACGGGGACTGGTGTGGCGCGCCGCGCCGAAAAACGACGGCCGCGCGTTCGAGGTACGCCCCACCGAGCGGGGTCGATCGATGGCAACCGAGCTGAGCGTTCGCATCCACGCCACCGATGCGCGCAGCGCGGCGGCGCTCACCGAGGCGGAGCAGGCTCAGCTTCTGAAGTTGCTGAGAACGCTCAACCACGGGCGCCGGCAGCGGCAGCCAACGGCGAGCAGGGAACGGGAACCGGCGCATGGTTGATTTCGACGCGGTGAAAGCCATTGACGTGCACACTCATGCCGAAGAGCCGTGCGGGACCCATGCCGACGACGGCTATGATGAGATGCAGCAGTGGATGAAATCCTACTTCAAAATGGACCATTCGCCGCAACCGACAATCGATCAGACCGCCCAGTACTACCGCGAGCGCAACATCGCCGCCTGCATATTCGCGGTGGACAGCGAACGCGAGACGGGATTCAGGCGCTTCGACAATTACCAGGTGGCGGACCAGGCGGCGCGCAACGCAGACATCCTCATCCCTTTCGCCTCGATCGATCCCGCCAAGGGCAAGACGGGCGCCCGGGAGGCCCGAGACCTTGTGGCAAATCACGGCGTCAGGGGTTTCAAGTTCCACCCCACCCTGCAGGGGTTCTTTCCGAACGACCGCGATGCGTACCCCCTCTACGAGGCGATCGCGGAGACGGGCAGGCCGGTGCTGTTCCATACCGGGCAGACCGGGGTCGGCGCCGGCATGCCCGGCGGCATGGGGCTGAAGCTCAAATACTCTAATCCCATGCTGATCGACGACGTGGCGGCGGACTTCCCGGACATGCCCATCATTCTCGCTCACCCGTCCTTCCCCTGGCAGGAGGAAGCCCTGGCCGTCGCGACCCACAAGCCCAACGTCCATATCGATCTCAGCGGCTGGTCGCCGAAATACTTCCCGCCGATTCTGGTGCGCTACGCCAACTCGGTGCTCAAGGACAAAATGCTGTTCGGCTCGGACTGGCCGGCGATCACACCGGACCGCTGGCTCGCCGACTTCGAGAGGCTCGAGATCAAACCCGAGGTGCGACCGCTGATCCTGAAACAAAACGCGCGCGCGCTGCTCGAGCAGGACACACGAACCGGCGGCGGGTGAGCTCGCGAACGGCCGGCCGGCGAAGCCTCCCCCGGCCGCCTGCCAACCCCGCCGCACTCCAGCGGTTCGGGATTGCCAACGCGCCCGGTCGCTCGATCAGATTCATTTGCCCGCCGACGGCTGCCGGCCGGTTCTGGGGCATGCCAACGGACGCGCGACCTGAAGGGCCTGGCCGGTCGCCACGAGCAGCCCCGACCCCGTGGGCCGCGGCCCGGCGGGTGGATTGGCGGCCAGGGTGTGGAGCTACTTCGCGGTCCAGCCGCCGTCGATGGCAATCGCGGTGCCGGTGATCGAACGAGCCAGGTCTCCGCAAAGGTAGTTGGCCAACTCGGCGATTTCTTCGGTCTCGACGAACCGCTTGGTGGGCTGCGGTGCCAGCATGATGTCGCGGATGACCTCATCGCGGCTGATACCGTGCACCTTGATCTGGTCGTCGAGTTGGGCGGCGACCAGCGGCGTCCACGTGTAGCCCGGGCAAATAGCGTTGACGGTGACGCCCTTTTCCGCCGCTTCCAGGGCGACGGTCTTTGTCAGGCCGACGACGCCATGCTTGCTCGCCACATAGGCGGACTTATAGGGAGAAGCGCGCAGCCCGTGGGCCGATGCGATATTGACAACGCGCCCCCATCCGTTCGCGTACATGCCGGGCAACGCCGCGCGGATTGTCTCGAAGGCGCTATCGAGGGCGATGGCGAGAATCCGGCGCCAATCCTCGAGCGGGAATTCCTCGATCGGCGAAACTTTCTGCACGCCGGCATTGTTGACCAGGATGTCGATGGTGCCGACGGTGGCGGCGGTCTTCTCGACCAGCTCACTGCCGGCCCCCGGCACGCTGAGATCGGCGCGCACATACGCCGGACGGGTGCCGAATTCCGATTCCATTTCCGCGCAAAGCGTCTGCCCGTGCTCGTCGGGCTCGAAGCTATTGAGCACCACGGCTCGACCCTCGCGGGCAAAACGCCTGGCGATGGCCAGACCAATTCCCGAGGTCGAACCGGTGATCAGGGCAACTTTGGGATCGTTCGGCAATTCTGGCTGGCCGTGTTGTGTGGTCCACTCCGATTGTTAGTGGATGCCAGGGCGCTGGTCCAATTGCAATGCGCCTGCGCCGGGCCGGCCGTGCGGTGTTTGACTGGCTTGTTTCCGTCGCGGGTGCTTTCATGCCAGGGGAAACGCACGAACCGGGAGGAAACCAGTGACGGACATTGTTGTCGTGGGAGCCAAGCGCACGCCGATCGGTGTGCTCAATGGAGCGCTTTCGCCCGTGGCGGCGCACGAACTGGGCGCGGGTGCCATCCAGGGCGCCCTGGAACAGGCGGGCATCGGCGGCGAAGAGGTCGACGAGGTCATTCTCGGTCAGGTGCTCACCGCGGCGGTGGGAATGAACCCGGCCCGGCAGGCGTCGCGGAAGGCCGGGATCGTGGATGCGGCGCCGGCGATGACGGTCAATCAGGTCTGCGGCTCGGGCCTGCGCGCCGTGGCGTTGGCGGTGCAGCAGATCACGACCGGCAGCCCGGCAGTGGTTGTCGCGGGTGGTCAGGAATCAATGAGCAACGCGCCGCATGCCGCGGTGCTGCGGCGTGGCAAAAAGCTCGGCGATATGGATTTTGTCGATACCGCAATGCTCGACGGATTGTCGGATGCGTTTTTTGGCTATCCGATGGGCGTCACTGCCGAAAATGTCGCCAATCAACACAAGATCAGCCGCGAGGATCAGGACGCCTTCGCGCTCGCCTCGCAGCAGAAGGCATCGGCCGCCCAGAAAGCCGGGCGCTTCGACGATGAAATCGTCGCGGTGCGCATCGCCGGCCGCAAGGGCGAGACCCTCGTCGCCGAAGACGAATACATCCGTCACGATGCCGATGCCGAGAGCATGGCCAAGCTGAAGCCGGCGTTTGTCGCCGACGGCACCGTTACCGCCGCCAATTCCTCAGGCATCAATGACGGCGCCGCGGCGCTCGTCCTGGTCGCCGCGGATGAGGCCGAGAAGCGCGGAGCGACGCCTCTGGTGCGCATTTCCGGCTGGGCCCATGCCGGTCTCGATCCGGCCATCATGGGCATGGGGCCGGTTCCGGCGAGCCGCAAGGCCCTCGAGGACGCCGCCTGGCGGCTGGAGGATGTCGATCTGTGGGAGATCAATGAGGCGTTCGCGGCCCAGAGCATTGCCGTCGTCAGGGAACTGGGCGTCGATCCCGAGCGTGTCAACGTCAATGGCGGGGCGATCGCACTGGGTCACCCCATCGGCGCATCGGGCGCCCGCGTGCTGGTGACTCTCATCTATGAGATGGCACGGCGAGACGCCAAAAAGGGCGTGGCGGCCCTTTGCATCGGCGGCGGCATGGGTATTGCCGTTTGCGTCGAACGCGACTGACGCAGAAGCAACCGGGCGCTCATTTCACGGGGCGCCGGAAAAGACGCGGCGGCGTGGATCGGCGCGCCCGGATTGCGCCCGGATTGCGCCGCTCAATACATGTGCTGGCCGCCATTGATGGAAATGGTCGAGCCGGTGATGAAGTTGGAGTCGTTGCGGCACAGAAACCAAACGGCGCGGGCGATTTCCAGTGGATCGCCAAGTCGCCCGATCGGCACCGTGGCGATGATCTTTTCCAGCACGTTTGTGGGGACCGCCGCGACCATGTCCGTCTCGACATATCCGGGGGCGACCGTGTTGGCGGTGATGTTGTACCGCGCCCCTTCCAGCGCCAGGGCCTTGGTCATGCCGGCAACGCCCGCCTTGGCGGCGCAATAGTTGACCTGCCCGTATTGGCCGGCCTGGCCGTTTACCGAGGAGATGTTGACGATGCGGCCAAAGTGCTCGGCCATCATGAAGGGCCACACCGCCTTGGTCATGTTGAAGACAGATGTCAGGTTGGTCTGGATCACCGCCATCCAGTCTTCGTAGGTCATGTTCTTGATCGTGGCGTCGCGGGTGATGCCGGCATTGTTGACCAGGATCGCGACCGGACCGTGCTCCTCCACGATGCGTTTCACCGCCTCCTGGCAGGCAGAGAAGTCAGCGACATCCCACTTGTAGGTCGGTATTTCCGTTTCGTCCCGGAACGCGGCCGCCGCCTCGTCGTTTCCCCCATATCCGGCGATGACGTAGTAACCGCGATCCTTGAACAATTCGCACACGCCACGACCGATACCGCGTGTGCCTCCCGTTACAATCGCTCTTTGTCTGGGCACGACTCCCCCCTATTCTTCTTGTTGTCCCTGCCCTTTCTCGAACGTGCCGCCAACGCCTGAGCGTCTCTGGCTCTGGATCTCACGCCTGGTTGGAGTGTTTCCGCATGAAATCGAGGACGAGCGGGCGAATGTTCTGGTGCCATGCACGCCCGTTGAACAGACCGTAGTGGCCGGCTTCGGCCTCGATGTGATGGGCTTTCATGCGCTCAGGCAGGCCGGTGAGCAGCTGCAACGCGGCGGCGCACTGACCCGGTGCGGAGATATCGTCCTGACCGCCTTCGACGATCTTGACGGGCACGGTCTTGATTTTGCCGATATCCACCAGGGCGCCATCCAGGGTGAATTTGTTCCGGGCGATTTCGCGCTTCTGAAACACCCGGTGGACGGTCGAAAGATAGAATTCGGCGGTGATGTCCATTACGGCCAAATACTCGTCGTAGAACACGTTGTGGCGATCAAAGTCGCTCGCCTGGTTGCTGGCGACCCGCAGAACCTGGTTGGCAAACGAGCTTGCGTGCCGTTCGGGGTTCATCATCATGAACGAGGCGAGCTGAAGGCTGCCGGGGTAGACCTTGCGCCCGACGCCGACATGGTTGCCCCCCACCGACATGATCACCATTCTCTCAAGCTCGGCCATCGAAAACCGCTTGGACATGTGGCTTGCGCTGGTGGGGTTCTCCAAGGGATCGACCGGCCCCCCCAGCAACGTCAGCGATGCGGGCAGCGACTTGGGCTCGTGTTCGGACAGCCACGCGGTTGCCGCCATTGTCAGCGGCACAGGCTGGCACACCGCCACCACGTGCGTGTCGGGTCCGAGTTCACGGAAATAAGTGATCAGGTACTTGGTGAAATCCTCGATATCGAACTTGCCGGCCGATACCGGCACGTTGCGCGCATTGCGCCATTCCGCGACATAGACGTCCGCATCGGGCAGGAGACTGGTCACGGTGCCGCGCAACAAGGTGGCGTAATGGCCCGACATGGGTGCGATGAGCAGGATTTTGGTGCGCTTGGACTTTTTGTCCTCGCTCACCTTGAACTGCAGAAGGCGCCCGAATGGCAGCTCGGTCACCGTCTCCACATTGACCAGGTAGTCCCGTCCATCCCGAACCGTGGAATCGATGCCCCAGTCGGGCCTGACGTCAATTCGGTCAAACGAGCGCTCGCTGATCTCGCCCCAGGCGGCCAGAACCGCGGGGAGAGGATTCACGCTCATGCCAAAAACCGGGTTGCCCCAGAAGGTGCGCACGGTCGCGCCAAACCACTTTCCGGCCAGGCGGGATGATTCGATGGCGTCGTAGCTGAAATATCCATTCAAATTCATCGCGGTTTGTTCCATCTTGTTGGTTGCGCAGCGTGCACTGTGGCCTCGATTTGGTAACGAATAGAGAAGCTTGTCAATCACCATGACCCAACCGCGCCACGATCCGGACCTGCTCGCGGCCAACCTCGACAAGCTCGAAGCGCTGATCGTCCGCCTGACCGAGGCCGTGGCCAGGCGGCGTCAAAGCGACACCGATCAGGCGGGCCCCGGCCCCGATTTCTACGGCCGCCTGGCCGCCACCTACCTCGCCGACCTGCTCGCCCATCCGGAGAAGATGATCGAACAGCAGGTGCATTTGTGGCGGGGCACCCTGCTCAACTACTCGAAGGCGATTTCCAAATCGGTGGGGCAGGCCGATTCCGACAACGCCGGCGGGGAGCCCTTACATAACAACCCTTTAGATAAGAGCCAGGATTCGCGATTCAAGAACCCGCTTTGGGACACCCATCCGTATTTCAACTTCATAAAAAGCCAGTACGAGCTGTCCGCCAAGATGCTCGCGGACAGCATGGCCGGGGTGGATGAACTGGGGCAACGCGACCGGAAACGGCTCGAATTCATCTCTCGGCAGATCGCCGACATGCTCGCCCCTTCGAACTTTCTCGGCACAAATCCCGATGCGATCGAAAAAGCGATCGAGACCAACGGCCAGTCGCTTGTCGACGGACTGGAGAACTTCGTTCGGGACGTGGAGGCCAGCGGCGGCAATTTCGCCGTCACGCTGACAGATCCGTCGGCCTTTCAAGTCGGGGAGAACATCGTCTCAACACCGGGCGAGGTGGTATTCCGCAACCGGCTGTTTGAACTCATCAGGTATACTCCGACAACGGACGAGGTTTACACGACTCCGTTGCTGATCCTGCCGCCCTGGATCAACAAATACTATGTCCTGGACCTCAAGCCCGAAAACAGTTTTGTCCGCTACGCCGTATCTCGGGGCTTCGTCGTGTTTGTGGTCTCGTGGGTGAACCCGGACGAGACCTATGCCGATGTGGGGTTGGACACCTATCTCGAAGAGGGTGCTCTGGCGGCCATCGAGGTCGTCAAGGCGTATGCGGGCGTCCGCCGCGTCAACACCATCGGATACTGTATCGGTGGAACGCTGTTGGCGATCGCCATGGCGGCGCTCGCGGCGAAGGGCGACAAGAGCATCAAGGCCGCCACCTTTCTTGCAACGCTACTGGACTTCGAGGATATCGGCGATCTGGGGGTTTTTGTCGACGAGAGCTATCTGAAGGTGATCGAGGCCGAAACCGAGGAACTCGGCTTCCTGAGCGCGGATCTCATGGCGCGCACGTTCAGCTATCTCAGAGCCAAGGACCTGGTCTATTCGCCGGCGGTGAAATCCTATCTGCTGGGCGAGGCGCCTGCGGCATTTGACCTGCTTTTCTGGAACAGCGATTCGACGAACCTGCCGGGGCGCATGGCACGCGAATATCTGCGCGACGTGTGCCTTAATAACGGCCTGACGAAAAACACGATCGAGATTGACGGCGCGACCCCGCATCTGACCGACATCGAAAACCCGACATTCGCGGTCGCCACGCTCTCGGATCATATCGCGCCCTGGAAGGCCTCGTTTCGCGGACTGGCCACTTTGTCCGGTTCAAAGACCCTGATCCTGTCCGAGAGCGGGCACATCGCCGGCATCGTCAATCCCCCCGCAGCCAAAAAGTACGGGTACTGGACCAACAGCTCCGAATTCGATTCCCCCGCGCACTGGCAGGAGGGGGCGACCCATCACAGGGGCTCCTGGTGGCCAACATGGGCGCAGTGGCTGCGCCAGAAATCCGGCAAGCGCGTGCCGGCGCCGGCGGGCGGTCACCCGGACTTTCCCGGGCTTGCTCCGGCCCCGGGAACCTACGTCCTGCAACGCCCGAAAAAATAATGCTGCAGCGCAGAAAAAAGGCTTGCAATGCTGCGGCGCAGCATATATGTTGACGATCGCGGAGGCAAAGCCTCCCCCAGATTTCGAAAGGAACATATGATGTCCAAGACACCCGACCCAATGGAGTATTTCAAGGCCATCATGAACGGTGATGTGATGGACGTGAAATCGGCCAGCGCCGTGTTCACAAGCGCGAGCGAGTACGCCGCCAAGTTGAACAGGATTGCTCTGGAGGCGGCTGAAAAGTCCGCCGAGTTGAGCAGCGTGTGGACCAAGGAGTCGCTGAAGAAGCTCGAAGCTTTCGGAGAGCCGCTCTCGGAGCCCACGCAAATCGCGAAGATCTCGTCCGAGATCGCCGCCGAGCAGGCCCAGGAAGCGCCTGAGCACCTGGCCAAGTTCGCCGAAGTGGCGAAATCCGCGCAGATGGCAACGATCGAGTTGCTGATGACTGCCGGCAAGCAGGCACAGGGCGAAGTCGCGGCCGCTGCGAAAAAGGCGACCGCCGCGGGCGCCAAGGCGACCTAGAGCCGCTTCAGGTTGCCGGGTCCGCTGACCAGATAATGTCGGAAGGGGTGGGACCTGTCCCATCCCTTCTGCGTATTGGCTGGTTCGGTTTGCGCCGGGGATCGGCGCCGTTCCGGACCCGTTGACAGGCGGCGGCGAGTGTGTGGACGATCCCGGGAACCGGAGGATTGTCCCGATGGACACTGACAGCGACACTGGCAGCGACACCGTCACGCTCAAGCGCTATGCCAGCCGCCGGCTTTATGATGCGGGCGCCAAGGCTTACGTGACGCTGGAAGATATCGCCAAGCACATCAAGCAGGGGCGCAACGTCCGGGTTATCGATCAGAAGACCGGCGAGGATCTCACAAGCCAGTATCTGCTTCAGATCATCGCCGAGCAGCACACCCAGGGCGAGCCTGCATTGTCGGTCAGCGTGCTCACCGACTTGGTGCGCATGTACCAGCAGCAGGCAAGCGCGTTGACCCCGACTTTCCTTTCGGACCTTGTCGCGGCGTTCAACGCCCAGCAGGAAAAGGTGGTCGAGGATCTGGAGAATCTCGGGCGCCAGGTGGTCGGATCGAACACCCTTGGAGAACCGATCCTGGCGATGATCGACGACTGGCAGGCCAAGCAGCAGGAAATATTCAAATCCATGATGCGCGCATGGGAGACGCCGGCGGAAACCGCAACGCCAGCGGATGGGCAGGACAAGTCCGATTCGGCGGCGAGCGCCGATTCCAATGCCGGGAAGATCGCAGACATCGAAAAGCAGATTGCCCGATTGCGTCGCCAGCTTGACGAACTCAAGTGACACGGGGCGCCGCCCGGCCGACCGGACACCGACGCCAGCTGCGATTGGCAACTTGCGGGTAATCAGCGGCAAGCAGATCTCAGGCGTCGAAGCGCGAGCAGCACCCGCCGGACTTCAAGGCGAAAGCGGCCTCTTTGGCTTGGGTCATCCACGCGCGCTGCAGCGCGACCGTTCAACTCAAGTCGGGAATGCGGTTTGGGTCGTCACCACGCGCGAAGTGATTGCTCCCCCGATCAAAAATGACCGGGCAAGAAGGTGGCGGAGAGAGAGGGATTCGAACCCTCGAGACGGTTGCCCGCCTACACGCTCTCCAAGCGCGCGCCTTCGACCACTCGGCCACCTCTCCGGTTGCGCGGACTTCCCGTCCGCCACGCCACCCCGATCGCCGCCCAACTGCACCGATTGAGGTTAACGGCAGCTTCGACGTGACGACGGGCGGGCAATATAGCTATGCATCCTCGCACCGCAAGGCCACGCCGGCGGCGCTTGAATGCCACATTTAACCGCATAAGTAATTATCGGCGACCGGTGGCGTGGCCGATTCGTCGCGGGAGCACCGGAGTTGAGCCGTAAGTTGATATGAAGTTCGCATTTCGTCTTCTGGGCACCTGGCTGATCGGCATCGCACTGGTCTTGCTGATCATCGACGGCGCGCGGATGCTGGCGGTGACCGAGTTTGTCTACACGCCGCTCCACCAGACGTGGGAGGCGCTGAATTCGCCCAGCCTCGAGGGACTGCGCGAGGTTGTGGTGACGCGCCTGCATCCGGCGATATGGGATTCGCTGATCTGGCCGCTGCTCAGTCTGCCGGGATGGGCGTTGTTCGGGCTTCCGGGCCTGATGTTCGCTGTCGCCGGCGCCAAGCGGACCGCGCGCCGCTATAGGAAATTTGAGCAGTTGTGATTATCGTTCGCCGCAAATCGGGCTAAGCACGTCCGGCAAGGGCCGGAAAGCCGAGCATGAAGGTCGGGCGATGATCTCGGTAGTGCGATTTGTGGTGCGCCTGATCGGTTTCGTGTTCGCGATCGTCGGCGTCGGCCTGCTCGCGTTGCTCGTCGTGGTGACGGTGATCGGGCGCGCCGGCGAAGTGCTGGGTCAGGTGTGGTTCGAATACCATCACTCGAGCGAGAATCTGGCGCAGGCGATCGTCCAGCGCTACATCCATCCCGCCATCTGGGACCCGGGGATCGTGACGGTGCTGGGATGGCCGAGCTGGCTGGCGCTGGCCGTGACGGGGCTCGCCGCCTTGCTGATCGGCTGGCTGCTGTTCGTGGCGAGCCGCAGGCGCGCCGCCTGAGCACCGCTTAGGGAGAAACACCATGTTCTTCACCACCAAGCCGAAGCAGATCCCGGGCGCCGAAGACGCGCTCAAGGGCCGCGAAATGCCGCTCGACGTCGCCGAGCGCCACTTCGTCAACGACCGGCCGTTGAAGGGGCCCTACCCCGAGGGGGCCGAGACCGCCTATTTCGCCCTGGGGTGTTTCTGGGGCGCCGAACGGTTGTTCTGGCGGCTCGACGGGGTCTGGGTGACGGCCGTCGGCTATCAGGGCGGACACACCGCCAACCCGACTTACGAGGAGGTCTGCTCCGGCCGGACCGGGCATGCCGAGGCGGTGATGGTGGTCTTCGAGCCCTCCAAGATCTCCTTCGAGAAACTGCTCCAGACCTTCTGGGAGGAGCACGACCCCACCCAGGGCATGCGCCAGGGCAACGACGTGGGCACGCAGTACCGCTCGGCGATCTACTGGACGACCGAGGAGCAGCGCCGCCTGGTGGAGCGATCGCGGGACGAATACGCCAAGGCGCTCGACGCAGCCGCGATGGGGCCGGTCACCACCGAGATCGCCGAAGCGGGTCCCTTCTATTTCGCCGAGACCTATCACCAGCAATATCTAGCGAAGAACCCGCACGGCTATTGCGGGCTCAAGGGGACCGGCGTGAGCTGCACGATCGGCGGCGCCTAGGGGCAGGGGGTCGCCCGTCTGGCGTTGTGGCGCCGGCTCAGCCGGAGAAGCCCGGCGCGGGCGGGCGCAGCTTGAAGATGCGGATCGGGGCCGCCGGATCGCCGACTTCCTCGAGCCAGTCGGGCATCCGGCCCTGACGCAGAAGCGAGACGATGGAGTCCTCGCTCGCGTCCTCGAAGCCCCTGAGTTCCGGCAACCCCGTGCACAGCACCACGGTGTCGATCCCGTGCCGGTCGAGGATTTCGCGCGCCGTGGCTTCACCTGAGTTGAAGAAGCGGAACGCGTCGAGCAGGCCGGCCTCGTTGCGGTGATAGGGGCCGGCGACCACCGAATGCGCGGTCTGTGCGAGCACGTGGGCGCCGAGATCGGACGGCGTCATCACAAGCATCGGCGGCATGGCGCGCAGGGCGTCGAAACTGGCGGGCATGAAACACTCGGCCTTGGTGATCGCACCCCCGGTGACGTCGGAGGCGTTCAGCCGGTTGCCTTCCTCGGGGAAAAGCGTCGTGACCGTGACCGCCACCGCCATGCCGGAAAACACCAGCCAGGCGAGCACCAGGCCGACGGTATTGGCGAGCGTGCGGGCCGCCAGATAGCGCAGGCGGGCAGTCACGATCACCCAGGCGGCCCCCGGAACGGCCAGGATCGCGGCCAGCCTGGCGCCGCGAATCTGGATGACCATGACCAGGATCGCAAAGGCCAGGAAGGCGCCGAGGATAAGCCATTGCGGGCGGTCCTTGGGATCGCGCCACAGCTTGACGACAACGGCGATGAGCGAGATCAGCGGCGGCACGACGATGCCGATGGAATAGGCCGGCAAGGCCGCGATGGAAGCCCACACCGGTTTCGCCTCGGAAATCTGGGAAAGCCAGTTCCGCTGCAGCCACGGATCGAGCTGACCGTAGGGGCCGTGCAGGCATTGCGGAAACACAATCGCGACGAGCCCGGCCGCCGCGATGCCGAGCCCGCCGATCACGAGCAGCCGCGACCACCAGCTGTGCAGCCGGGGGGCCAGCGTCGGCACGATTGCGAGCGCCACCCCCGAAGCCACCGCGGCGGTGGCATAGACGATCGACAGGGCATCGCAGGCGGGCCGCATCCACCGATCGGCGCCGACGGTCGTGAGCATGATCGCCACGGTGGCGACGGCAAAGGTCACACCGAAGCTTCGGGTCGCAACGCCGTGGGCGGGCGCGAACACCCATATGCAGCCGAAAGTGGCGATGGCCATGACCACGAAGGGAATTGTCTCGATGCCGATCGCCAGCGATGTCGCGGCGGCGAGGCCCGCCACCGCGGCCCACCAGGGCGATCGCCAACTGCCCAGGGTCGCGGAGACAAGCAATAGCGTTAGCAGCACCTGGACGTTGTGGTGGTCGATGCGTCCGGGCGCAAACTGAAACAGCAAGGTGGCCGACAGCACCGGCAGAACCACCGCCGGCAGCAGCGCCTCTCCGCCCAGCAGCCGAATGCACAGATGCGCGGACACCGCGAGCAGACCGGCGAGGAGCAGCAGCGGCCAGACATAGACCGCCACGGTCTCGGTGAGCGAACCAAGAAACGGTCCCAGCACCAGGATGATGGCGGCAATCGGCGCGTCCACCAGACGCGACCAGTGGACCGAGGTGCCGTCCGGCGGATTCATCCGGTACTGGGTGGTGTCGAACCAGGACTGCCCGCCGATCAGATCTCGGACCTGAACCAGGCGCATCGCATCGTCGGTGTCGCCGAGCAGAGGGGTGGTGTCCGCCGTGTAGCGGGCCCTGACCACGAACACCGCGCACATGAACAGCCAGAAACTGAACACCGCCAGCCAATTGACCGAGTCGGTATGTCCGGCCGGCTTGGGGGCTGTGCTTGGTGTGCTCATCGCGTCTACTCGGCGCCGCCCGATCAGTGACGGAGCATTAAGCCGGGCGGTGTTAAGATGCCATGAAACCGCCGGTCATGCACTCGCGGCGGGCGGAGCCGGGTGGCCATGCCAGACGCATCCGAGCGAGGAAACGTCCCCTACAGCCAGCGCCTGAGACGGTTCGCGCTGGTGGGCGCGACCGGCTTTGCGATCGACGCGGTGGTGCTGACGCTCCTGATTTCCCGCGCCGGCCTCGACCCCTTCACCGCGCGGGTGTTCGCGATCAGTGCGTCCGCTTTCACGACCTGGCAGCTGAACCGCCGGATCACCTGGTGGAAGAGCTCCGACGGCGCGGCCCGGGAAGGCTCGCGCTACTTCTCGGTGGTGGCAAGCGCCGCCCTGCTCAACTACCTGATCTACTCGGCGGTGCTGGTGTTCATACAAGCGGCGCCGCCGCTCGCCGCCCTGGTGGTCGGCACCGGAAGCGCCATGGTGTGGAGCTTCGTGGGGTTCGACCGCTTCGCCTTCCGGCAATAGAAAACGGGCGGCCTCGCGACCGCCCGATGAGTGCCTTATGGGAAGCTGGCTCAGGCCTGCGGCTGCGGGACCACCCGGATATAGGGTTTGACCTCTTTCCAGCCGTCCGGGAATTTCTCCCTGGCCTGCTCGTCGGAGACCGCCGGCACGATGATGACATCCTCGCCCTGATGCCAGTCCGCCGGAGTGGCGACCTGGTGCTTGGCGGTGAGCTGCATGGAATCAATGACCCTGAGCAATTCGGTGAAGTTGCGCCCGGTCGACATCGGATAGACAAGCATCAGCTTGATCTTCTTGTCGGGCCCGATGACGTAGACCGTGCGCACGGTCTGATTGTCGGCCGCGGTGCGGCCCTCGGAGCTGTCGCCCGCATCGGCGGGGAGCATGCCATAGAGTTTTGCGACCTCGAGATCGGGGTCGCCGATCATCGGGAAATTCGGCGCGTGGCCGGTAGCGTCGAAAATATCCGCGACCCATTCCTGATGACTGGAGACCGGGTCGACGCTGAGCCCGAGGATTTTCACATTCCGCTTGTCGAACTCCGGCTTGAGCGCCGCCACGGCGCCGAGTTCGGTTGTGCACACAGGCGTGAAGTCCTTCGGATGGGAGAACAGCACGGCCCAGTGCCCATCGATGTACTGATGGAAATTGATCGGGCCGTCGGTGGTTTCGGCGATGAAGTCCGGCGCCTCGGCGCCAATTTGCAGAGCCATGATGGAGACCTTTCTTCCCGCGAGTCGGGTTGGGATCAATATCGGCTCTCAGGGCCGCCGTGTGAACGGCGCGCAGCGAAAACGATTTCCCCAAGCAAGGCGGGCGCACGGATAGGGTTCCGTGCGCCCGGGGAGTAGGGCAAATGCTTTTTGGCGATCGTTTTTTCGGCCTAGAGAACGCCGGCGAGAACGCCTCGAGTCGAGCCGTTGTCCAAAGCCCAGAAGAGCAGGAGCGGCGAGAACGCAAAGGCGAACGCCACGGCGCCGCGAGCAGACGCCAGTCGGGCGATGACATAGGCCGCCAAAACGATAGAGACGTTGAAAAGAACGCCTGTTGCCTGGGTGTCGATCAACTCAATCATCGTGTTCATCGCTGTTGCACATCCTTTCCCAACAAACTTGCAGTGAAAGGAACGCGCAGACACTGGACCCGCGGATCTTCACGAAGCCCTAAGATTAATGGCGGGGTTTGGCTCGAAGTGTCGATATTAAAGGTCGATTAACCATACGCCTGGCGGCCCCGCCGACCGCCGAACGGCGGATCGCCCGCATCGCCGACGGCGCCAGCCGGGAGTGGGCGAGACCACCCTCACCCCTTGCTGGCCATGGCCCGAGCCGGCCCGATTGCGCCGGCCGCGGGGAGTTTGTCCGGTCCGGTGCGCAGCGAGGCCAAGTCGCCGCGGTTCGCGGCGAGGCCGGCGCCGGGGCCGTCAAAAGTGTCCCTGATGGCCCAAAACGCAACAGGGGCAAACCGACCGGAAGCCGGTCCGCGTCCCGAATTCACATTTTTGCGAGGCAATTCGACCCGGTTTGGCACGGCACCGCCAACCCGTGGCAAGCGGCGACCGGATCACTCGCGCGCAACAGCGCCGGGCGAGTTACTTTTCGACGGGTGCCGCGGCCGCGCGCGTCTGGATCGACAT
>Ga0307436_1000741_pt1 | contig 15264 bp, 16 predicted proteins | sample SalMarWE160440MG_FD_202513 | JGI IMG/M metagenome (GOLD analysis project Ga0307436, IMG submission 202513) | Salt marsh sediment microbial communities from the Plum Island Ecosystem LTER, Massachusetts, United States - WE1604-40 | ecosystem: Environmental > Aquatic > Marine > Intertidal zone >...
CGGGCAACCGACTAAACCGTTTTCGGCGCGATCGCTGCCGCCGTCGGTCCCGGTTCCTGAAGCTGCTCAGGAGACGCACCGTTCATTTGAGGGACTAGAAAGGGACTAAGTGACTAATGAATTTTGTCTAACTCATTGATTTTATTGGTGCCGGCTGAGGGACTCGAACCCCCGACCCCCTGATTACAAATCAGGTGCTCTACCAACTGAGCTAAGCCGGCCGCGTGGCGCTCCAGCAGTGATTAGTCGCTTTTGCATTTCGTCTCAACGGCCCTCGTCGCTTCCGGTCGCTGCTTCACGTCTCGGCCAGCAGGCGCTCCAGGTAGCGACCATACGGCGTCTTGGCGTAGCGCTCGGCAATGAGGCGTTCAAGCGCAGCCTTGTCGATGAAGCCGCTCATGTAGGCGATCTCCTCGGGACATGCGATCTTCAGGCCCTGGCGCTTTTCGATTGTGCGTACGAAGTTGCCGGCATCAATGAGGCTCTCATGGGTGCCGGTGTCGAACCAGGCATAACCGCGCCCCAGCTTCACCACATCGAGACGGCCGCGATCGAGATAGACGGCGTTGACATGAGTGATCTCCAGCTCCCCGCGCGCCGACGGCCCGATCGAGCGGGCGATGTCCACCACCTCGCTGTCGTAGAAGTAAAGGCCCGTGACGGCCCAGCGCGAGGCCGGATTTTGCGGCTTTTCCTCAATGGTGACGGGACGCCCCGAGGCATCGAAGCTGAGAACGCCATAGCGCTCGGGGTCCTCCACCTGGCAGGCGAACACGGTGGCACCCTCGACATGGCGGCCTGCAGCGCTCACCCGCCCGGAAAGGCCGTGACCGAAGAACAGGTTGTCGCCCAGGACGAGCGCTGAAGGGCCATCCCCGATGAACTCGGCCGCGATGAGAAAAGCCTGGGCGATGCCTTCAGGGCGCGGCTGCACGGCATAGGAAAGGTTGAGGCCCCACTGGCTGCCGTCGCCGAGCAGGTGGCGGAAGGCGTCGGCGTCATGCGGAGTGGTGATGATGCAGATGTCGCGGATGCCGGCCAGCATCAGCGTGGTGAGCGGGTAATAGATGAGCGGCTTGTCGTAGACCGGCAAAAGCTGCTTGCACACCGCCAGCGTCAGCGGATGCAGCCGGGTGCCGGCGCCGCCGGCCAGAACGATGCCTTTCATGGGCATAGCGGGACAATCCTCGTCATGGCGGCCCAATCAAGCCCGATCGCGCGCGGCGAAGCAACGGGAAAGCCCGTCGCGCCAATGGGGCAGGGCGATGCCGAAACGCTCCTCGGTCGCGGTGCAATCGAGCACGGAATATTTTGGGCGCCTAGCCGGGGTGGGCCACTGGTCGCTGGTGACCGCTTCGAGGCGCGGGCACCGATGGCCGCGGGCAGCCCATTCGGCAAAAATCGCCTCGGCAAAGCCGTACCAGCTCGTTGCGCCGGCATTGGTCAGATGAAAGGTGCCGATGATGGCATCTGCGGGCTCTGCCAGCACCAGCCGGCCCATGGCGATGAGCCCCGATGCCAGGTCGGCGGCGTTGGTGGGGGCGCTTGTCTGGTCGGCGACCACACGCACCACATCGAGCTCACCCGCCAGGCGCAGCATGGTGGTAAGGAAATTGCGGCCCCCGCCGTCATAAACCCAGGCGGTGCGCACGATGAGATGGTGCTGGAGTCGCTCGCGGATGAGCGCCTCGCCCGCTGCCTTGCTGCGGCCATAGGCATTGACAGGCGCAAGCGGATGATCGGGCGGATAGGGGTGAGGTGCTTTGCCGTCGAACACATAGTCGGTGGAGACATGCAGCAGCACGGCGCCCGCGGCCGCGCACCAGCGTGCCATCTCGCCCGGCGCCTCGGCATTGGCCACATGGGCGCGGGCATCTTCCGTCTCAGCCTGATCGACGGCGGTCCAGGCGGCGGCGTTGATGACGAGGCGGGGTTTGGTTTTCTCCAGTGCCGGTGCGAGGGTTCCTGGCCGCTCAAGATCGATTTCGGGCCGCGCCAGCCCCACCCAGTCGAGGCCTTGCGCCTCGGCCTCGGCCCTCAGCGCCCGGGCAAGCTGGCCCGAGCCGCCGATGATGGCGATCCTCACCGAAGCCGTGCTCACCGCACCCGCCCGCCGAGGCCGAGCCGGCGCCCGTCATAGACAGCCTCGAGCAACGGCCGCCACCAGGACTCGTTGTTGAGATACCACTCGACCGTGCTCTTCAGGTCGGAAGCGAAGTCGCGCGACGGCCTCCAGCCCAGCTCTTGCTCGATGCGCGAGGGGTCAATGGCATAGCGCAGGTCGTGGCCGGGGCGATCCGCAACGAAGGTGATGAGATCCGCATGGCACGAGCCGCCAGGGCGGGGGTGCAACTCGTCCATGACGGCGCAAATGCGGCGCACCACATCGATGTTGCGGGCCTCGATGCGCCCGCCGATGAGATAGGTGGCCCCCGTCTGCCCGCGCTCCAGGACAGTGACGAGCGCCCGCGCGTGGTCCTCCACATAGAGCCAGTCGCGCACGTTCTCGCCCTTGCCGTAGACGGGCAGGGGCTTTTGCGAAAGCGCGTTGATGATGGTGAGGGGAATGAGCTTTTCCGGAAACTGGCAGGGGCCGTAATTGTTGGAGCAGTTGGTGACGATAACCGGCAGGCCAAAGGTGCGCTGCCAGGCCCGCGCCAGATGGTCGGAGGCCGCCTTCGAGGCCGAATAGGGCGATGAGGGATCGTAGGGCGAGGCCTCGCCGAATGAACCCTCCGGGCCGAGGCTGCCGAAAACTTCATCGGTCGAGACATGCACGAAGCGGAAGGCTGCGCGCCTTGCCGCATCGAGCCGCTCCAGATGGGCGCGCGCCGCCTCCAGCAGGCAATAGGTGCCGTTGATGTTGGTCTCGATGAAGGCCGCGGGGCCATCGATGGAGCGGTCCACATGGCTTTCGGCCGCCAGATGGATCACCGCATCGATGTCCTCGTCCGCCATCAGCCGGGCGATGGCGGCACCATCGGCGATGTCCACCTTGTGGAAGCGATAGCGCGGATCGTCCGCGATTGCCTCCAGAGAGGCCGGATTGGCGGCATAGGTGAGCTTGTCGGCATTGATGCAGATGTGCGGTGTCGCGGCAATCAGATGGCGGCACACGGCCGAACCGATAAAGCCCGCACCGCCGGTAACGAGGATGCGGCTCATGGCGCCGCGCCTGCGGAATGGCTGAACACCAGTTCCAGTTCGGCGAGAGGCGGCTGGGCGCGGTCCTTGTCCGACACCATCGCTTCATCGGCTTTCACCGGCCAGTCGATAGCGAGCGCCGGATCGTTCCACAAAAGCCCCTTGTCGTGCGCGGGCGCGTAAGCGGCGGAGACCTTGTAAAGCACCTCGGTGTCAGGCTGGAGGGTGCAAAAACCGTGAGCAAAACCTGGCGGCACGAAGAGCTGATACCAGTTCTCAGCGCTCAGTTTCACCGCCACATGCCGCCCGAAGTTAGGCGAGCCCTGTCGTATGTCGACCGCCACATCGAAAACGGCGCCGCGGGCGACCCGCACCAGCTTGGCCTGGGCAAAGGGCGGGGTCTGGAAATGCAGGCCCCGCACCGTGCCCTTCACGTGCGACAGGGAATGGTTGTCCTGCACGAAGTCGCAATCGATGCCGATGGCAGCAAAGGCGGTGCGGCTCCAGGTCTCGGAGAAGAACCCGCGCGCATCACCATGCCGCGCCGGCGCAATGAGGCGCGGGCCCTCAAGGGCAAGCTCTATCGGTTCATCAACGACCGGCATCGGCAAGGGTCAAGCAGTGTATGGCCATGCGACGGTGCTAAATGCTAAACGGGACAAGATCAACTGGTCGCTCGTCAGCAAGGCTTTTGATGGAATGTCGATCATGAGGTCCGTGGCCATGAGCCCCGTTTGGGTGCTGCAGGTCTTCGGCATGTCGAAATCGTTCCGGGACAACCCCGTCCTCGGCAGCCCGCTCCTCAACCGGCTGGGCCTGCATGCCGCCCGGCTGGTCGCTGCGCATGCGCTCAACCGCTTCCGCCTCTGGATGCTGAGCCCGCTTGTAGATGCCGGAACGCGGCGGCGTTTTGCCCGCGACGGCTTCGTGGTGATCGAGGATTTCTTGCCGCCCGAGCATTTTGCCGCGCTCAACAAAGAAGTGTGCTCGTGCCGCGGCGAGGTGCGCGAATGTATCCAGGGCGATACCCTCACCCATCGCCTGCTGCTCGATGAGGAAACGCTGAAGGACATGCCGGCGGTCAAGGCACTGCTGCACCTGCCGGGCTATGAGCGCCTGTTGAAATACTGCGCCGCCCGGCTCAAGCGGCCACTCTACTACATCCAGTCGATCAAGAACGGTTATGCCTCGGGCGGGTCGGACCCGCAGAAGGTGCTGCATGCCGACACCTTCCATCCCACCATGAAGGCCTGGTTCTTCATCGACGAGGTGACCCCCGACAAGGGCCCCTTCACCTATGTGCCAGGCTCGCACCGGCTCAGCCTTCAGCGGCTCAAATGGGAATATCGCCGCTCCATCCTCGGCCGTGACTTGCATGACGGCTATTCGGAAAAGGGTTCCATGCGGGCCGAGCCGGCTGACCTTGCCGAGATGGGCCTGCCGAGCCCGCGCGCCATCACCGCCCGTCCCAACACGCTGGTGGTGGCCGATACGCACGGCTTCCACTGCCGTGGCGCCGCAGCGCCCCACAGCAGCCGGCTGGAGATCTGGGCCTACAGCCGCACCAACCCGTTCAACCCGCTGCCCGGCCTCGGCCTGAAAATCTCCAGCCGCATCGAGCACCGCCTCGCCCATGCCTGGTGGCGCTGGCAGGACGAGCGGGCAAAGCGCCGCAACACCGTTTCCTCATGGCATCGCGTGCCGGCCGAGAAGATGCACGAAGGTACGAGTTAACGCGCATTCTCCTGCCTCTGTGCTGTTACCGTCGGCCTATTTTCAGCGCATAAAGCGCCAGCGCTGCCGCGTTGGAGACATTGAGGCTGTGGATGGGCCCGGGCACATCGAGGCGTACCAGAAAGCTGCAATGCTGCCGCGTCAGGTGCCTGAGCCCCTTGCCTTCCGCGCCAAGAACCAGCGCCACGGGGTGCTCACCGCTGTGCGCCTCGATGGGCTCCGGCGCCTCGCTGTCGAGGCCGAGCACGGTAAATCCCATGTCCTTCAGCTCATCGATGGCGCGGGCAAGGTTGGTGGCGGTGACCATCTGCACGTGCTCGAGCGCTCCCGATGCCGCCTTGGCGAGGACGCCGGTCACCGCCGGGCTGTGGCGCGACGTGGTCACGAGGGACGAAACCCCGAAGGCGGCGCAGGAGCGAAGGATGGCGCCCACATTGTGCGGATCACTCACCTGATCGAGCACGACGACGGTGCCCTCACGGCCGATGTCATCGAGCGCCGGCCGGGGCAGGGGCTCGGCCACGAGTGCCACGCCCTGGTGCACTGCCTCGGGGCCGGTCAGGCGGTCGAGGTCGCCGGGGCGCACGATCTCCGCCTTGAGGCCGCGTCGCTCGAGGCTCTCAGCGAGGCGCGAGGCCGCATTCTGCGTCGCCAGCAGCCGGCGGATGCGGCGGCGCGGATTGTCGAGCGCTTCTGCGACGGTGTGCAGGCCGTAAAGCAGCTCACCCCCGTCGCTGTCCCGCTTGACCGGGTGCGGCGGTTTCTGGCGGGTATGGAGTTTGCGGCTGCGCGACATGGCCGCTGCTTATATACCGGGCGGCGGCAGGGAAAAGGGGCTTCGCGCACCGGCTTTCGTCCGAGGCTCTTGCGGCGGGCGGCGAAGGCTCTATACACGGGAAACTCATAACGAGATCACGCGCGGCGGTGCGTCCACAAGAAGCGCCCCGGCAACGGGAAGCCAAAAATGTTCGACATCAGATGGATCAGGGACAACCCGGCCGCCTTCGATGCCGGTCTGGCCAAGCGCGGGCTGGACCCTCTGGCTCACACCCTCATCGAGCTTGACGAGAAGCGGCGCACGCTGGTCGCCGCCTTGCAGGACATGCAGGAGCAGCGCAACGCGGCTTCGAAGGAGATCGGCCAGGCCAAGGCGGCCAGGGACGAGGCGCGGGCGCAAGCGCTGATGGCCGAAGTCAGCGAGCTCAAGACGAAGATGCCGGATGAGGAGGCCGCGGCCAAGGTGGCCGAGGAACAATTGCAGACGGCGCTTTCCGGCATTCCCAACCTGCCGTTCGAGGATGTACCGGTCGGGCCCGACGAGACCGCCAATGTGGAAATCCGCAAGGTCGGCACCCCGCGCGCGTTCGAAAAATTTGAACCGCGCCAGCATTTCGAGCTGGGTGAGGCGTTGGGGCTGATGGACTTCGACACGGCGGCCAAACTCTCCGGCGCCCGCTTCGTGGTGCTCAAGGGCGCGCTGGCACGGCTGGAACGAGCCTTGGGCTGCTTCATGCTCGATGTGCAGACGGGCGAGCACGGCTATACCGAAGTCAACCCCCCGATCCTTGTCAGGGACGAGGCGATGTTCGGCACGACGCAACTGCCAAAATTTCACGACGAACAGTTCACCGCATTCAGGGATCCCGACCTTTCCGACCAGTTCCTGGAGACACTGAAGCAGCACACCGACTACTTGGTTTCCCTCGTCGAGCGCGGGGGCCTGGGTGCGGCGAGGAGGGTTGAGATATCGGATATCAAGCTGCTCCCGAACCCAAATCGTTTCTGGCTCATCCCCACCGCCGAGGTGCCGCTGACGAATCTGGCGCGCGAGTCCATCCTTGAGGAAGAATCCCTGCCCATGCGCGTCACCGCCTGGACGCCGTGCTTCCGGGCGGAGGCCGGGGCGGCGGGCAAGGACACGCGCGGGATGATCCGCCAGCACCAGTTCTCCAAGGTGGAGCTTGTCTCCATCACCACGCCGGAACAGTCCGCCGCCGAGCACGAGCGCATGACGGGCTGCGCCGAGGAGGTCCTGAAGCGGCTCGATCTGCCGTTCCGCACCGTCGTCCTCTCAACCGGCGACATGGGCTTTGCCTCGCGCAAGACTTTTGACATCGAGGTGTGGCTGCCGGGTCAGAACACGTTTCGCGAGATTTCCTCGTGCTCCAACTGCGGCGATTTCCAGGCCCGGCGCATGAACGCCCGCTACCGCCCGGCCGAGGGCAAGGGCAAGGGCACCCGCTTCGTCCACACCCTGAACGGCTCCGGCCTCGCCGTCGGGCGCACGCTAGTCGCCGTCCTCGAGAATTATCAGAACGCCGACGGCAGCATCACCGTGCCCGATGTCCTCAGGCCCTATATGGGCGGGCTCAAGGCCATAGGGCCGGCATGACGGACGCCCTCACAACCGGCGACGGCCGCCCGCTTCGCATCCTCCTCACCAACGACGACGGTATCCATGCGCCGGGCCTTGCGGTGCTGGAAAGGATTGCCAAAGAACTCTCCGGCGACATCTGGATCGTCGCCCCCGAGCACGAGCAGTCGGGCGCCTCGCATTCCCTGTCGCTCGCCAACCCGTTGCGCTTGCGCAAGCTCGACGAGCGCCGTTTCGCCGTTCTCGGCACTCCCACCGACAGTGTGCTCATGGCGGTGCGCCAGGTGATGCCTGAGCCGCCGGACCTGGTGCTGTCAGGTGTCAATCGTGGCCAGAACCTTGCCGACGACGTGACCTATTCCGGCACCATCGCCGCCGCCATGGAGGGCTGCGCCCTCGGCTTCAAGTCCATCGCGCTGTCGCAGTCCTATGGCGTCTTGGGCGGGCGCACGCTGCGCTGGGAGGTTGGCAAGGCCCACGGGCCGGAGCTGGTGCGTGCACTTTACCGCCTCGATCTCGGCCCCGGCGTCCTCGTCAATGTCAATTTTCCCGATTGCGCGCCCGAGGACGTCGCCGGCATCGAGATCACCCGGCAAGGCAAGCGCGACCAGAACCTGTTGCGCATCGAAGAGCGCATCGACACCCGCCAGCGGCCTTATTACTGGCTCGGTTTTTTGCGCGAGCGCTCCGATCCGGCCGAGGGCACCGATTTGCGCGCCGTCTACGAGGGGCGTATCTCGGTGACGCCGCTGCACATGAACCTCACCCAGCTCGAGGCCATGGAGGCCTTGCGTGATGCGGTGGGCAGCGGCGATTAGGGGAGGGCGGCGATGAGCGAGGATGTGCGCAAGGTCCAGCTCATCATGTCCTTGCGCAACCAGGGCGTGCGCGACAAGCGGGTGCTGGAGGCGATCGAGCGCATCCCCCGCCAGCTCTTCGTGCCTCAAACCTTTGCCGACCAGTCCTACGCCGACCAGGCGCTGCCGATCGCCTGCGGGCAGACCATCTCGCAGCCCTTCGTCGTCGCCTTCATGACCGACCGGCTGAAACTGACCGACCGCATGAAGGTGCTGGAGGTCGGCACCGGCTCCGGCTACCAGGCGGCGATCCTGTCCCAGCTTTGCCGGCGGGTCTACACCATCGAGCGCTACCGCACCCTGTCGCGCGAGGCCGAGGAGCGTTTTACGGCGCTGAGGATCACCAATATCACCGCCATGGTGGGCGATGGGCTGAAGGGCTGGCCGAAGCAGGCCCCGTTCGACCGCATCATCGTGACGGCCGCGGCGCGCGATATCCCCGAGGCGCTGATCGAGCAACTGGCCGTCGGCGGCATCATGATCATTCCTGTCAATGCCGGCCCCGGCCGCCAGGAGCTCAAGCGCGTGGTGCGCACCGAGGACGGCATCGAGGTGGAGACGCTGTTGCCTGTGCGCTTCGTGCCGCTGGTGGAGGGGGTGGCGAAGGAGCTTTGATCTGTAAGATTCTTATCGAATTCTAAAGGTCCTCTAAACCCTCCCTTAACCAAACCCGTTTAGGCTCGCTTCACGATCCGTCAAGGTTTGTGGAGTCTGGGGTCAAATCATGCCTTCTTTCCTTTCCGCCCGCAAAAGCGTCGTTTTCCGCGGTGCTCTTTTCCTGATGACAGCGGTCTCGCTGGCCGCCTGCTCGGCCTCCATGGACCGGTTTTCCGACTATCCCGACGTGAACACTGCCTCGCTGCCCGACCAGGCGCAACAGACCAAGATGGCCGAGCAGAGCCAGACACCTCAGCCCAGCCAGCCGGCCCAGCAGCGGGCCTGGCAGAATGCCCCGGTGAGCCCGCAGCCACAGCCGCAGCGGCAGGCCTACGCCGCGCCGGGTCAGGTCACCATACAGTCGGGCCAGACGCTCTATTCGATCGCCCGCGCCCACAACCTGACCGCCGCGGAGCTGGCCCGGGCCAACAACATCCCGCCGCCCTACATCATCCAGGTTGGCCAGGTGCTGCGCATTCCGGGCGACCGCACGGCATATGTCCGCCCCCACGTTCAGCAGCGCATGAAGGCGGTCATCCACACGCCGCAGCAGCCGCGCATCTCCCATGCCGCCGTGCATGTGGTGCGGCCGGGCGAGACCCTTTTTGCCGTGGGCCGTGAGTACCACATCCATCCTTATCGCATCGCCGACTACAACGGGCTTTCGCACAACGTCTCCCTGCGCGCGGGCCAGCGTCTGCGCATTCCCGGCGCCACCGCGCAGGTGCGTGCGACCCAGCCCGCCCGCCAGCAGGCCGTGAACACGCAAATTGCGCCGGCAAAGCAGACCCGCACCGCCAAGGTCGTTCAACCGCAGGCGACCCAGCCGCGCCAGCAGGTCACGCGCAACACTACGTCATCGCAGAACCCGTCCGGCATGACTGACGGCGGCTTTCGCTGGCCGGTGCGCGGTCGCATTATCTCCACCTTCGGCAAGAAGCCCAACGGCATGCGCAACGAGGGCATCAACATCGCAGTGCCCATGGGAACCAGCGTCAGGGCAGCCGAATCCGGTGTCGTCGCCTATGCCGGTAACGAACTCAAAGGCTATGGCAACCTGGTACTCATTCGCCATGCCAACGGCTGGGTGACGGCCTATGCCCACAACTCGAAACTGTTCGTCAAGCGCGGCGACACGGTCAAGCGCGGCGACATCATCGCCCAGGCCGGCGAGACCGGCTCGGTCACCAGCCCGCAGCTTCACTTCGAGGTGAGGAAGGGCGCTTCCGCCGTCGACCCGCTGAAATATCTGGACACCAGGCAAGCCTCCAAGTAGCGGCTTTACTCCGTCCCCTGCGAAAGAACGGAGCGAAAGCAAGGCCCGGTGCTGTTCTCGTGCCGGGTCTTGTCATTTTGCAGGCGCCGGTCCAGAGTCCCGCCCCGTTTCACGCCAGAACGGGAAGGATGAGGCCGGCATGATCATCGTCTATGGACGTCGCAGCTCGATCAACGTGCAAAAGGTCCTGTGGGCCATCGCCGAGACGGGGGTTGCCTTCGAGCGCCAGACCATTGGTGGCCAGTTCGGCGGAGGCGACACACGCGAATACCGCAAGCTCAATCCCAACGGCCTGGTGCCTTCCATCAAGGACGGCACCATCACCATGTTCGAATCGAACGCCATCGTGCGCTACCTGGCACGCCGCTACGGCAAGGACTCGATCCGCCCGCGCGGGCAAAAAGCCTGGGCGCTGGCCGACCAGTGGATGGACTGGGCGATCACCACGGCTTACTCGCCTCTGGCGCAGGTTTTCTGGAACAAGGTGCGCCTGCCGGCCGACCAGGCCAATGAGCAGGTGGTCAAGTCCGCCACCAAGGCCCTCAATGCCCATCTGAAGGTGGCCGACCGCATGCTGGGCCGCAAGGCGTGGCTGACCGGGCGCCATTTCAGTTATGGCGACATTCCGCTGGGTGCCATGTACTGGCGTTACCAGAACCTCGACATGGAGCGCCCGGGCTTCAAGAACCTCGACCGCTGGTATGAGCAGCTCAAGGAGCGTCCCGCCTATCGCGAATGGGTGATGGTGCCGTTCGGCCGCAACCCGGCCGAATGGAGCGAGAACGAGAAAAAACTCAGGTAGTGAGCGGCTTTCCCAGCCGCCCCGCCAGATCCTGAATGAGCTGCCAGGCCACGCGGCCTGAGCGGGCGCCGCGCGTGGTCGACCACTCGATGGCTTCGGCGCGCAGTTGCTCCTTACTCATGCCGAGTTTGAAGTAATCGGCATAACCATAGACCATGGCAAGGAATTCATCCTGCGAGCAATTGTGGAAACCGAGCCACAGCCCGAACCGGTCCGACAGCGACACCTTCTCCAGCACCGCTTCCGAGGGGTTGATGGCGGTGGAACGCTCGTTCTCCATCATGTCGCGCGGTATGAGGTGCCGTCGGTTGGAGGTGGCATAGAGGATCATGTTGTCGGGCCGGCCCTCGATGCCGCCTTCCAGCGCCGCCTTGAGCGACTTGTACGAGGTGTCGTGGGCATCGAATGAGAGATCGTCGCAAAAGACGATGAAGCGGTAATCGGGCATCTGCCTGACCAGCGCCATCAGCTCGGGCAGGGTCTCGATGTCCTCGCGGTGGATTTCAATGAGCTTCAGCCGCTTCTCGACCCTGGCCGTTGCTTCGGCATGGGCGGCCTTGACCAGCGAGCTCTTGCCCATGCCGCGCGCGCCCCAAAGGAGCGCGTTGTTGGCCGGCAGCCCGTTTGCGAAGCGATGGGTGTTCTCCACCAGGATGTCGCGCATCCGGTCGATGCCCTTGAGCAGCACCATCTCCACCCGGTTGACCCGTGTGACGGGCAAAAGCGTGCCGCGCGGCTCCCAGACGAAGGCATCGGCGGCATCGGGATCGATGGCGGGCTTGGGCTCAGGCGCCAGCCGTTCGAGCGCTGCGGCGATGCGCTCCAGCTTTGCCAGCAGATCCTCGTTGCCACCGTCCATGACCGGTCCCCGACATTCAGTCCCCGGGGCTAATAGCCGCGAGCGGGCAGGGCGTGCAAGGGTTCTACCGATTCATGAGCCACAGAATCAGGCTCAGCGCGACGCTAACGAGCAGCGATGTGGCGAGCGGAATATAGAGGCGGAAATTGCCGCGCTCGATGACGATGTCGCCCGGCAGGTGCCCCAGCCCCAGCTTCGAGATGAACGGCCACAACAGCCCCACGACCACCAGCACCAGGCCGAAGATGATGAGAAGGCGGGACACCGGCATGACGGCTGCCTGAAATTCCTCCAATGACTCGCGGCGCGCGGTGGTCGAGCCGCGCATGGTATAGTTGGATCCAAAGCCAGGGGAGGACAAGGCATGCTGTTCATGGTGATCGAGCGGTTCCGCGACAATGACGTCATCCCGGCCTACCGCCGCGTGAAGGAAAAAGGGCGTGGCCTTCCCGACGGCCTCAGCTATGTCTCGAGCTGGATCGAACTGGGCGGCGGGCGCTGTTTCCAGCTCATGGAGACAAGCGATGTCACGCTCATGCAGCAATGGATCCTCGGCTGGCGCGGGACGGGCATCAGCTTCGAGGTGGTGCCGGTCGTCACCAGCGCCGAGATGCAGGCCGTCGTCGCGCCGCACCTGGAAGAGGAGGCTGGCTGAACGCGCGGACGAGAGTCCTTGCAGCGCGTCGGCTGCCAGTGCTGTTGCAATGCCGGGTGACCTCGCTATATACCGCCACTCAAACGCGGCGCCGCTATCAGGCCGTTCTGATCGCTTCGACAGCAGGGGCGGCCATGGCTGTCGGGATCAGGAGTTATTCCATGTTCGTTACACCTGCCTACGCCCAGGCCGCGCAAGCTCCCTTCGGCGGCGATATCTTTGGCATGATCCTACCGTTGATCGCCATCATGGGCGTCTTCTGGTTCCTGCTCATCCGCCCGCAGCAAAAGCGCGTGAAGGAGCATGAGGAACTGGTCAAGAACGTGCGCCGCGGCGATGTGGTGGTGACCACCGGCGGCCTCATCGGCAAGATTGCCAAGGTCGTTGATGACAACGAGGTGTCCATTGACGTGGCCGACGGGGTACGCATCCGCCTGCAGCGCAACGCCATCTCCGAAGTGCGATCGAAAGGCGAACCCGCCGCGACCGAGGCGAAGAAATAGCCTTTTAGGGCTTGCAGGCCGAATGCCGGCGGGTCGCCGACGAATACGATTAAAGGCAACAGATGCTGCATTTTACCAAATGGAAGGCCGGCGCGATCCTCGCGGTCGTTTTCTTCGGCTTTCTGATGGCGCTGCCCAACGTGCTGCCGAAGAGCATACGCGCCGACATTCCGCCCTTCCTGCCCTCCACCCCGGTGACCCTGGGGCTTGATTTGCAGGGCGGCAGCAACGTGCTGCTCGAGGTCGACCGCAAGGACTTCATCAACAATCTCTCCAAGCAGTTGATCGGCGATATCCGCCAGACGCTCAGGGAAAACAAGATCCGGCGCTATTCCAATCTCGGCCGCAGCGCGGATGGCGGCGTGAGCGTGCGCATCACCGAGAATGCCGACGTGGAGCGCGCCTACACGGCGCTCAAGAAGCTGTCGCATCCGATCTCGACCGGCTTTTTCGGACGCGGCGGCCCGGCCAACGAATACGACGTCACCCTTAGCGGCAACACCATCCACTTCGCCTTTACCACGGCGGGTCTCGATGCCCAGATCGGGCGTGCCATCCAGCAGTCGCTGGAGATCATCACCAAGCGCGTCAACGCGCTGGGCACCACCGAGCCCACCATCCAGCGCCAGGGCGTTGACCGCATCGTGGTGCAGGTGCCGGGCTTGCAAGACCCCGACCAGATCAAGCGCATTCTCGGCCAGACCGCAAAGCTCGATTTTCGCCTCCTGTGCAATACCCAGCCGACAGGTCCGAACCAGCGCCCGCCGGCCGAATGCGAGGCATTGCCGGAGCAGAAGGACCCCCAGCGCATTTACTGGGTGCAGACATCAAGCGCGGCCACCGTCTCGGGCGCTGACCTGACTGATGCCCAGCCTGCATTCGACAGCCGCACCAACGAGCCCATCGTCACCTTCCGCTTCAACCAGAAGGGTGCCGTGCGCTTCGGCCGCCTGACCCAGGCCAATGTCGGCCGGCCGTTCGCCATCGTGCTCGACAACAAGGTGGTGAGCGCACCGCGCATCAACGAGCCGATCCTCGGCGGCTCAGGGCAGATTTCCGGCCGTTTCACCGTGCAGGAGGCGCATGACCTCGCCATCGTGCTGCGCTCGGGCGCACTTCCGGCCAAGCTCAACATCGTGGAAGAGCGAACGGTGGGTCCGAGTCTCGGCTCCGATTCTATCCATGCCGGTCTCGTCGCCTGCATCATCGGCCTCATTGGCGTCTTCGTCTACATGCTGATCTCGTATGCGCTGTTCGGCGTCTTTGCCAATGCCGCGCTGATCGCCAACCTGCTCATGCTGGTCGGCCTCCTGTCCACTCTGGGAGCGACGCTCACCTTGCCCGGTATCGCCGGCATCGTGCTCACCATGGGGATGGCGGTGGACTCCAATGTCCTGGTGTTCGAGCGCATCCGCGAGGAGGTGAGGAACGGGCGCACGCCGCTCAACGCCATCGAGACGGGCTTCAAGACGGCGTTCGCCACCATCCTCGATGCCAACCTGACGACCCTGATCGCTGCCGTGGTGCTGTTCGGCATGGGCTCCGGCCCTATCCGCGGCTTCGCGGTGACGCTGGCGCTCGGCATCATCACCACCGTGTTCACCGCCTTCACGCTCACGCGGCTGATCGTCGCCTGGTGGGTCCAGTTCACGCGCCCCAAGATGGTGCCGCTCTAAAGAGATACTTTCGATGTTCAAGCCGATCCGCTTCATACCCGATGACACCAAGATCGCCTTCATGCGCTTTGCGCGCTTCGGCTTTTATGTGTCGATGGTTCTTTGCGTCATGTCCGTCGGGCTGTTCTTCACCATGGGCCTCAACTACGGCATCGACTTCAGGGGCGGTACGCTGATCGAGATCAAGACGCCTGGGCCCGCCAACCTTGCCGATCTGCGCAAGCGCATCAGCGGCCTCGGCCTCGGCGATACCGAGTTGCAGGAGTTCGGCCAGCTCAACGACGTGCTGATCCGTGTGCAGTCGCAGCCGGGCGGGCCTTCCGCCCAGCAGGCCGCCGTCGAGAAGGTCAAGGCGGCCTTGCCCAAGGGCATCGACTATCGGCGCATCGAGGTGGTGGGGCCGAAGGTGTCGGGCGAACTGGCGCGCGATGGCACCATCGCCGTGGTGGTCGCCATTGTCGGGGTGCTCATCTACATCTGGTTCCGCTTCGAATGGCAGTTCGCCTTCGGTGCGGTCGCCTCGCTGATCCACGACGTAACGCTCACCATTGGGCTGTTTTCCATACTGCGCATCACCTTCGATCTGTCGATCATCGCCGCCATCCTCACCATCGTCGGCTATTCGCTCAACGACACGGTGGTGGTGTTCGACCGCTTCCGCGAGAACTTGCGCCGCTACAAGCAAAAGCCGCTGGATGAGATCATCGATCTGTCGTTGAACCAGACC
>Ga0307436_1000742_pt1 | contig 15260 bp, 12 predicted proteins | sample SalMarWE160440MG_FD_202513 | JGI IMG/M metagenome (GOLD analysis project Ga0307436, IMG submission 202513) | Salt marsh sediment microbial communities from the Plum Island Ecosystem LTER, Massachusetts, United States - WE1604-40 | ecosystem: Environmental > Aquatic > Marine > Intertidal zone >...
CAAATGCCGTAACTCAACAAGGCGATCGTCGCGAAGGCGGCGACTGTCGCATTGGCGCCGGCGGCGCTGCCGCGGTCCGCCGAGAAAGCGCGCATGCCGCATAGGATCAGCGTCACGATGGCGGCGGTGATCACGGCGCCGACGGCGCCCAACTCCAGCCAGACCTGCAGGATCGCGTTATGCGGATGCAGAGGGAGCGCCGGCGCGTTCTCGAATTTTTCGGCTTTACCGCCGGGAATGGCGCGGGACGAATCGAATCCATGGCCGAACAACGGCCGCTCGGCAATATGCGCCAGAGCAAATTGGGCGATGAGAAGCCGGTGCCGTTCGCTCGGTGCGGTTTTCGGAAGCTCGTCGGCGACGACAGGCAAATTTTGAACCGCGCCGGCGGCGATCAAGACGGGCGGCGCCAGCAAAATCGCCGCAACCATGCCTACGGTCAAAATATTGAGCACGGCGCGCGGCTTCCACAGAGAAATCAGATAAACGAATCCGCCGACCGCGAAGGCAAGCCGCGCCGCGGCCATCTGAAGGAGGAACAGAAGCACGAGAGTGAGAATCGCGAATACGATGGCGGCGCTCGGCCGCACGCGCCGTGACAGCACAAGGACGGTGGGCCAGGCGATGATCGCGGCGATGGCGGCGCCACGGTCGTAGCGCACCGGGTTGTAGACGAACACCTCCGGCCATCCGCGAATGGCATGCGCGAGGATTCCCCTGTCGATGAGCTCCGAGGCGGCCAAGAACAGCAGGATGGGTCCGGCGATTGCGATCGCGCCGATGGCCCGTTTGCGTGTGACGTCGTCAAGGCAGGATACGGCGGCGATGAGAACTCCACCCGCCGCCATCACGGCCGCGACTTGTATTACGAGCACGACGCTTCCCCCGGGGTGCGGCGCCCATACGCAGCTGACCGCCGCCCAGACCAACAGGGCCGCAATGGTGCGCGACAGCGGCGAGCGCAGCATCTCCGCAAAACGGCCTCGGACCCCCGAATCGCTCAGCAGCGCCAAAGCCCCGGCCACGGCGAGCGGCACAAGGCTCGTCGGCGTCAAAACGGCCCCGACCGGCAGCAATCCGATGACGGCCGGGAGCGCAATGCGCGCCGCTCGATTCATCGCTGATTCCCTCTTCATGCGGTTCCGGCTGTATAAACGGGATTGCGGGGCCTGCCAATCGCGCTTCTAGGCCGGGCCGCCTTAGGCTAAGACATGCCCATGAGGTATTGCCACCGCACCCAATTCCGGCCGTTCTGCCGCGCATGACGGACCTCTCGGCGCTTGTCGTCGCACGCAACGAGGAGGGGCAGCTTGCCGCTTGCCTCGAAGCCTTGCGCTTCGCGGACGAAATCGTCGTGGTCCTGGACCGGTCCACGGACGGCTCGCGCGCCGTCGCATCGCGTTACACGCAGAAAATCATCGAAGGCGCCTGGGAGATCGAAGGAGAGCGCCGCAACACCGGCATCGGCGCCTGCAGCGGGAATTGGATTTTGGAAGTGGATGCCGACGAGCGCGTGACGCCCGAACTTGCCGCCGAAATTCGCCGCACCATCGCCGCGGCGCCCCCCGGCCATTTCCTCATCCCATACGACAATTACATCGGCGACCGCCTGGTGCGTTACGGCTGGGGCGCATCCTGGGGCGTGTCGGCGACGGTGCGCTTGTTCTCCAAGGGCATGAAGCGCTGGGGCCCGCAACGAATCCATCCCAAGGTCGAGCTCAAGGGCGCGCGCGGACGCCTCACGACGCCGATGGCCCATTACGTCGACCGCAACATCTCCGACATGCTGCGCCGCCTCGACCGTTATACGACGGCCCGCGCCCGGGACCTCCGCGAGTCCGGCGACATCGGAAGCTTCGCGCTCAACGTGCGGCGCATCTTTTCGCGATTCTGGAAATGCTATGTCGCGCGCAAAGGTTATCGTGAGGGTCCGTACGGCTTTCTGATCGCGCTCATGGCCGGCCTTTACCCGATCCTTTCCTACCTCAAGGCCCGGCTCGAAACGGAATGACCGGCCCCCGTCCCGCGCAATCGTCGTCAGCCGTAGCCGGGCAGGCCCCGCGCGTGCTCCAGGTCATGGCGGGCGCCAAATCCGGCGGCGCGGAGCTTTATTTCGCGCGCCTGTGCCTGGCCCTTCACGGCGCCGGTTTGCCGCAATCCGTCGTGACACGGCCCCATGCGCCGCGCATCGGCGAATTGAGAGCGGCGGGCATCCCTGTCGCCGAGGCGCGGTTCGGCCGCCTGTTCGATTTCACGACGTCGCGGATCTTGAAAGACGTGATTGGCCAATTCAGGCCGCACATCGTTTTGAGCTTCATGACACGGGCGACGCAATTCGTGCCACGCGGCGACTTCGTCCACATCGCGCGGCTCGGGGGCTACTACGATCTGAGGAACTACCGCAACTGCGATCATCTCGTCGGCAACACGCCGGATCTCGTGGATTATTTCGTGCGCAACGGTTGGCCGAAGGATCGGGCTTATTTCATTCCCAATTTCGTTGACCTAAAATCCGCGCCGCCGGCCGCCCGCGCCCGCTTTGACACGCCCGAAGACGCGCCGCTGGTGTTCGCGCTCGGCCGGCTGCATCGCAACAAGGCCTTTGATATTTTGATCGCGGCGCTTGCGGACATGCCGGCTGCCTATTTGTGGCTGGCCGGCGACGGCCCGGAGCGTGCCGCGCTCGAGCAGACGGCCAAAGATACAGGGACCGGCCCCCGCGTCCGTTTTCTCGGCTGGCAGGACGATCCGGCGCCCTTCTTCGCGGCCGCCGACGTCGTGGCCGTGCCGTCGCGCCACGAGCCCCTCGGCAACGTTATCCTCGAGGCATGGGCGCAAGGACTGCCCGTGGTTGCGGCGGCGAGCCAAGGCCCCCGTTATCTCGTCCGCGACGGAGTGAACGGCTTGCTGGTCCCGCTCGAGGACGCGGGGAAACTGGCTGCCGCGATAACGCGCGTCTTTTCCGACCGTGCATTGGCGGCGCGCCTGGTCGAAGGCGGCCGCATGACGCTCGAGGACCAGTTCTCGGAATCGTCCGTGATCCGGCGGTATCTCGATTTGTTTGCGCGGGTCCTGCGCTGATGTGCGGTTTGGCGGGAATCATGACGGCGGCGGGGCCGCCGCCCGAATCCGCGCTTGCGGCCATGGAAAAGGCCTTGTCCCATCGCGGGCCGGACGCCCGCGGCCGCTATGTCGCGGACGGCGTCGGCATGATTCACACGCGTCTGGCGATCATCGATCTTCAAACCGGCGATCAACCGATCCGGGAGGCCGATGGCGCCACGCTCGTCGCCAATGCCGAGATCTACAATTACGTCGAATTGCGCGAAGAGCTCGGGCTTGCCGCCTTCGTCACCGCCTCGGACTGCGAGCCGCCGCTGCACCTCTACCGCCGCTACGGCGCCGATTTTGCGGAAAAGCTGCGCGGGATGTACGCCGTCGCCATTCACGATCCCGCGCGCAACCAACTGCTGCTCGCCCGCGACCCGTTCGGCATCAAGCCGCTCTATTACGCCGAAACGCCGGCCGGATTCGCTTTCGCCTCCGAGCCCGCCGCCTTGATCGCAGCCGGCGTCGTCAAACCCCGCGTCAACGAACGCCGCCGCGACGAGCTTCTTCATCTGCAGTTCACCACCGGCGTCGAAACTCTCTACGAGGGGATTCACCGCGTCGCCCCCGGTGAAACCCTCGTCGTATCCGAGGGCCGGGTCATCGAGCGCCGGCACAAGGCGGCGCTTCCTCAGTCCGGTCCGCGCCCGGAATCCGAAGCCGACGCCTTGCGGCGCATCGATGCCGCGCTTGCGGATTCGGTTGCCATGCATCAGCGCGCCGACGTTCCGTACGGCATGTTTCTCTCCGGCGGCATCGATTCGACGGCGCTCTTGGTGATGATGGCGCGGCTCAACGACCGGCCCGTTCGCGCCTATACGGCGGGGTTCACCGGCGGCGGCGTCGCCGACGAACGGGCCCATGCGCGGCTCGTCGCGCGCAAGCTCGGCGCCGAGCATGTCGAGGTCGAATTTTCGGAAGCGGACTTTTGGTCGCTGCTGCCGGCGGCAGTTTCCGCCATGGACGATCCGGCCGCCGATTACGCCATATTGCCGACCTACAAACTCGCCATGCGGGCAAAGGCCGACCTCAAGGTCGTTCTGTGCGGGGAGGGCGGCGATGAAATGTTCGCGGGCTATGGGCGGTACCGGAGCCTTTTGCGTCCCTGGTGGCTGGGCGGGCGGACCATGCGTTTGCACGGAATTCTCGACGGCTTGGGCGTGTTGCGCGAGGAACGGCCGGGGTGGCGCGACGGCATCGCGGCGGCCGAAATCCAAGCCGCGGTTCTCGGCCGCAGCCGGCTTCAAATCGGCCAAGCCACCGATTGCGCCGACTGGCTGCCCAACGATCTTCTCATCAAACTGGACCGTTGCCTGATGGCTCACGGCGTCGAGGGCCGCACGCCTTATCTCGATCCGGTGGTGGCCGATGCGGCGTTCCGGCTTCCCGATTCGCTGAAAATCCGCAAGGGCAGGGGAAAATGGCTGCTGCGACAATGGCTGGCGCGGCACCTGCCCGACGCCAAGCCGTTTTCGCGCAAGCGCGGGTTCACGGTTCCCGTCGGCCGCTGGATCGCCGCGCGGGGCACAGTTCTTGGACCCCTTGTCGCGGCGTCTCCGGGCATTGCCGAAATCTGCCGGCCCGAGGCGGTGAAACGGCTTTTCGCCGGGGACGGGAAGCGCGCCGATCTCGCGCGTTGGGTGCTCCTGTTCTACGCGTTGTGGCATCGCCGTCACATTTTGGGGCTGGACCCCGCGGACGATGTTCTCGAAACTCTCGCCCGGCACGGCTGAATTGCGCGTGGGGGATAAATGACAAGTCAATCCGGCGAGGCCTTTGACCTGGTGGTCAAGGGCGGTCTGTGCGCGACACCGAACGGCATCGAAGAAACCGACATCGGCGTGCGCCAGGGCCGTATCGCCGGTTTGGGCGATCTCGGCGCCGCCAAATCGGCGGAAATTTTTGATGCGCGCGGGCTTCATGTCTTGCCCGGAGTCGTCGACACCCAGGTGCATTTCCGCGAGCCGGGCAACGAACATAAGGAAGACCTGGAAACGGGCACGAAAGCCGCGGTCTTGGGCGGCGTCACCGCCGTCTTCGAAATGCCCAATACGAATCCCAGCACGGTTCACGCCTCGGATTTGGCGGACAAACTGAAGCGTGCCGACGGACGCGCGTGGTGCGACATCGCCTTCTACATCGGGGCCGCGGCGGAGAATGCCGACAAACTGGCGCGCTACGAGCGCCTGCCGGGCTGCTGCGGCGTCAAGATCTTCATGGGAAGCTCCACCGGCAGCCTCTTGGTCCCGGATGATGACTCGCTGCTGAAAGTCTTGAAGTCGGGGTCGCGGCGGGTCGCCGTGCATTCCGAGGATGAGTACCGCCTGCGCAAGCGGCGCCCCTTGGTCGAAACCGACGATTCCCATCCGCGGCTTCACCCTGTCTGGCGCGACGAGGAGACCGCCGTCGGCGCCACCAAGCGGCTATTACACCTTGCCGTCGAGGCCCACCGCCGCATTCATGTGCTGCACGTTTCCACCGGAGACGAAATGGACATCCTGCGCCAGTACCGCGACATCGCGACGGTGGAGGTCACGCCGCAGCACCTGACATTGGAAGCTCCCGATTGCTACGACCGCCTTGGAACGTATGCGCAAATGAATCCGCCCATCCGCGGCGCCAAGCACCGCGAGGCGCTGTGGCGCGCGGTGACCGACGGCACCGTGGACGTGCTGGGGTCCGACCATGCCCCGCACACCAGGGCGGAAAAGGACACGCCCTATCCGAAAAGCCCGTCGGGAATGCCGGGGGTCCAGACGCTGGTTCCCGTGATGCTCGATCACGTCGCCGCCGGGCGGCTGTCCTTGGCGCGCTTCGTGGATTTGACGAGTGCGGGACCTACCCGTGTCTTCAACATCGCCGGCAAGGGACGGATCGCCGCCGGCTATGACGCCGATTTCACCCTTGCGGATTTGCGCGCCAAAAAAACCATTTCCGACGGTTGGATCGCCTCGCGCTGCGGCTGGACGCCCTTTGCCGGAATGAAAGTCACGGGCTGGCCCAAGGGCACCATCATTCGCGGGCACATCGTCATGCGCGACGACGAGGTGGTCGGAAAACCTGCGGGGCGTCCGATCCGATTCGGGGAAACCTTGTGACGCGACGCAAAGCGAAAAAACCGGGGGCAAAGCCGAAGCCGCCCCGCAAGAAGGCCCGCAAGGCGGCCAATCGAAAATCCGCCGCGCGAATGCAAAAACGGCGGACAATGGCGCTTGCCCCCCTTGCGGGCTGTGCGGCCGTCATCGTCGCCCGCGGCGATTCGGGGCTGGCGCCGCGGCTCGGTGAAATCAAAGCGGCGGATTTGCGCGCGGGAGGGCCGCCCGATGCCGACGTGACCCTTCGGGTCTTGTATTCGACCATGAATTACAAGGACGGCTTGGCCCTGACGGGTTTGGGCGAAATCGTCAAACGCTTTCCCCATGTTCCCGGCGTCGATCTGGCCGGCGTCGTCGAAGAGTCCGCGGACAAGCGATGGAAGCCGGGCGACATGGTGATTGCCGGCGGCTTCCGCATGGGCGAACTCTATTGGGGCGGGTTCTCGCAGCGCGCGCGGGTCAAGGGAAGCTGGCTGGTGCCGCTGCCGCCGAAATTGTCGCCGCTTCGCGCCATGGCCATCGGAACCGCGGGCCTGACCTCGATGCTGGCCGTGATGGCCCTGGAGGATCATGGGCTCCGTCCCAGTTCCGGCGAAATTCTCGTCACCGGCGCCGCCGGAGGCGTGGGGAGCGTCGCGGTGGCCTTGTTGGCGTCCCTCGGCTTCAAGGTTTCGGCCGCAACGGGCCGCGAGGAAACCCGCCCCTATCTCAAACGCCTGGGTGCGGCCGCCATCATCCCCCGCGGCGAACTGGCGGCACGGCCGGAAAAGCCGCTCTTGCCCGCGCGCTTTGCGGGCGCCGTCGATACGGTGGGCGGCGTCGTGCTGGCGAACATCCTCTCCCGGCTCCAATATGGCGGCAGCGTCGCCGCGACCGGCCTCGTCGGCGGCCGCGACCTCGTCACCACCGTCATTCCGTTCCTTCTGCGTGGCGTCAACCTGCTGGGGATCGAAGCCACCAATTGCGCCATGCCGCGCCGCATCGCCGCTTGGGAGCGGCTTGCCCGCGACTTGCCGATGAAGCTCCTCGACGAAATAACGACCGTGGCGCCTCTCGCCCAAGTGCCGGAAATCGGCCGCCGCATTTTGGAGGGTAAGGTCCGCGGCCGGGCGGTCATTGACGTCAATGCTTGAGGTATCCGCCCCGTACCGCAAAAATTATGGTTAACAAAGGGTTACTGGCGGCCGCGGTGTCTTTGTAATACCCTGATTGCCATGGATTTCGTTCGCCGATCGGGACTGTTCTTGGGACTGCTGGCGCTCGCCGCTTGCGGCAATCCGTTTTCCGGTTACGCCCCGACCCAGGAACAGATTCTAGCGCGCGGCTGGACCACGCTGCCGGCCACGGCCGACGCGCGCGGGACGATCTATTGCTACCGGACCCTGGCGGTGCCCGATTGTTTCAATGCGCCGCAAGCCGGCCAGGAGAATCGCTTGGTCAGCTATAACGGCGACGCCTTGGGGTCGCCGCCCCGTTAATTTCATTCTCTAAACCGGTCTAACCCTGCTGCCTTTGCCGGGGTGACCCATGCGCGCGGCGTGTTAGTGTCCCGCCGATGAAATCACCGCCCGCTGTGTCGAAACTCTTTGGCAGCCGAGTTTTTCGCTGGGCGCTCGGCACCCTCGTCATTCTGTTTGTCGTGACCGAAGTCGCCGTTTATTTGGCCCGCACTTACGATCCGGTGCGGGTCCCGTACCGGCGCTGGAAGGCGGACAGCCCTTATACCTACGAAGAAATCGACCCGCGCTATCTCAAAACGGATCCCGCCGAGCACATTACCGTCCGCTCGCCCGAAGATGCGGTGCGGCTGCGCGAGGCCCTGGTTGGGGTGATCTGGGGTGCCGGCGGATTTCCGGCCGGCAAGAAGCCGGCATCGGTCGAGCCGGGATACAGCGATCCCGCCTTCGCCGGTTTCGAAAATCTCACCGGGATCGATCGCGTGCGGGTCGAAATGGAACACGGCATTTACAGCATCGCTTATCACTTCCGGCCCATCCACGCGAATGGCCGCATGATCCTCTATCATCACGGATACGCGGGCGATGTCCGCGACATGGCCGATTTGTTCCGGCCACTGGTGGCGGAGGGTTTCAACGTCATCGCGCTGAATTTTCTTGGTTACGGCGAGAACTGGTTTTCCAGCGAAATCTATTATCCGAAGTGGGGATGGTACTTCGCCAGCGTCCATCGCCTTCTCAGCCTTGAGGAGCACCCGCTCAAATTCTTCGTCGAGCCGGCGATCGTCGCCGTCAATCACGCGCAGTCGCTGGGCTTTCCCTATGTGGACATGATCGGGCTGTCCGCGGGCGGCTGGACGACGGAATTGGCGGCGTCCGTCGATCCCCGCATACGCCGCAGCTATCCCGTGGCCGGCAGCTATCCGCTCTACCTCCGTTCGGGCGCCGAGGCCAATCAGGCGCCGCCGCCCCAATACGATCCGCAGCTGCTACGCACGGCCAGCTATCTGGATATCTACGTCCTGGGCGCGGAGGGGAAGGGGCGCCGGCAACTGCAGATTTTCAACCGTTTCGACCGCTGCTGTTACCGGAACACGCACGCCCGGCTCTACGAGCCGGCGGTCAAGAAAGCCGTCGCCGAAGTGGGGGAGGGGAGCTTCGCCGTCGTCATCGACGAAACCCACGCCGATCACAAAATCTCGGAATTCGGCCGCGAAACAATTCTCAAGGATTTGGCGGCGCCGTAGCCGTTCGTTACAGCCAGCCCTTGCGCTTGAAATAAATATAGGGCGCGACGGCGGACAGAATCATAACGACGATGATGGCGGGATACGCCCACGGCCAGTCGAGCTCCGGCATGAAGTGGAAATTCATGCCGTAGATGCTGGCGATCAGCGTCGGCGGCATCATGGCGACGGCCGCAACCGAAAAGATCTTGATGATGTTGTTCTGCTCCACGTTGATGAGGCCCAGCGTCGCCTCCAACAGGAAATTCACCTTGTTCGACAAAAACGTCGCGTGATCCGACAGCGACGTCGCGTCATGCGTCAGCGTGTCCAGATGAGCCTTTATCTCCGGATGCTGGGTGGTTGCCACCCGCTGCGTCAGAAACGCCAGCATGCGGCCCAGCGAGACCAGACTTTCACGGCCCTTCGAGATCAAATCTCCCTGATGGCCGACGCGGCGCAACAGCGCCTTCAGGTCCCGCGAACCGTTTGTCGGCTCCTCTTCGCCGTGCCCGAAAACGTGCGAGGACAGCGTGTTCACTTCGTCGCCGATGCGCTCGAGAATGTCGGCCGTCCGGTCGATGATCGAATCCAGCAGACCCATGAGGATGCCTTCGCCGTGGCGGTACACCCCCGGCCGGATCTGCACGCGTGAACTAAAGACGCGGAACGGCTGCGGGTCGGCGTAGCGAATGGTGGCCAGCTTCGCATTCGAGAGGATAAACGTGATCGCCGAACACAGCGGCCGCTCCGTTTCCGATTGCGACAAAACCATCGCCGTCATCATCAGCACGCCCTCTTCTGCGCGCAGCCGGCTGGACGCTTCGATCTCCTTCATCTCGTCGAGCGTCGGCACGTCGATATCGAGTCCCCGTTCGACCGCCGCCACCTCGGCCTGCGTCGGATTCATGAGGTCCATCCATAGGGTATCCCCGGGCACCGGCGAACCAGGCCTCGGCTCCGAGCGCACGACACGGTTGTTCTCGACCCGATAGATGGCGAGCATTTCATTAACCGTTCCAATGACCCTATTGGCCGCGCCGCTCACGCGGCCGCCGTTAACATAAGCGGAAGTTTTGCGTTTGCCTACCTTTGAAATCGGGTCCGGGAGGCCGTGGAATGGGCCGTTTCGGCGCTCACACGACCGCGATAGAAATTGCGAATGCGGCGGCAAATGCCTCCGTTCCCGCCGATGTTTTGTTTTCGTGGAGCCGGAAGAATTGTCCGGGCATGGGCCGCTCGTGCGCGCAAAGCCCCGGCGCATGTTGGCATCGGCGCCGACGCGATTGGCAAGATACGGACTGGGGAGAACTGGTGCTGCCGAGTGGAATCGAACCACCGACCTACGCCTTACCAAGGCGTTGCTCTACCCCTGAGCTACGGCAGCGCCGGACGGTGCGAAGTGAAGGGGCGCACTGTAGACGGCCACGCCCCCCTTCGCAACGCTCTCCGGCTCTTACGGCGCGCCGGGCAAGCGAAGACTTAATCGTGCGCAAGATTTCGCGGTCAGGCCCGCCATCCGCGCGGAATCCGCAAAAAAAGGGGCGGCGCCAAAGCGCCGCCCAAGCGAGCCACCTGAACTACCTAGGGGTTAGTGTAGGTAGTGTAGGCCGGACGGAAGTCCCTCCGCGGCTTCCGCCCAGGTAGAGAGCCGGGATAGTGCCTGCGGACCACCCGGCCCCCTCTCGTGGAGGCGCTTAACGCCGCCATCGCCATCCCATCCGCACGCGTGGGGAACCGCGCGCATGACGCGCACCATGCCTGGCGCGACAAAGACGACAAAGCGTTGACCGGCCCGCGGACGGTTGCCGCTCTTTCCAGCCAACTTCGCAGCGTTCGAGCCTCGCATATCGACCCCCTTTCGGCAGCCCCGCTTTCTGGAAAACTCCAGACCGGAGGCTTTGCGTCCCGCCGTCGCCGGCGGTTTGCCTTTGTCGAGGAGGACCAACACGATCACTCCTGCGATGTGCGAGAAGTCTATGCGACAACTGTTTCGGAAATATTAATTTCGGAAGTTTTGCGTTTTCTTTTGAATAGAATTGGAATCAATATTTGCGGTTATTTGCATAAAATTTTCCCGATATTTTTCCTAAAATTTTAGGGATCGGCCGCAGTTTCCCGCGGTTTTCGCAATAACGGCCGGCCGCAAACCGGTAAAATGGCCCCTGTCATGAGCAACCCCAAGACTCCATCCGGAACACGGGCGCGTGTGCGCAACCGCCCGGCGCTGACACCGAAGGGCGAACGGGAAAGCGCGGAACGCCAGCGCCGCCTGGCGGCGGCTCTGCGCGCCAATTTGCGCAAGCGCAAGACCCAGCGCTCCGCCCGCTCCGGTGCAACGCCCGGTGATAAAGAATCGGTGCCGCCGGGGCGAAAGGAACCGGGGCAAGACTGAGCCGTCGCGACAGGCCTGATACGGGAATTTCGCCGGCCTTGAGGGTGGGCGTCCGCTCAAGTAGAACAAGCCGACCGATTGGAGAGAGAGGCGCCGCCCATGTCGATCATGCCCGACAGCTGGATCCGTGAAATGGCCCAAAAGCACGGCATGATCGAGCCCTTTGTCGAAACCCAGCGCCGCGAAGACGTCATCTCTTACGGCCTGTCGTCCTATGGTTACGACGCCCGCGTCTCGGACGAGTTCAAGATCTTTCACAACATTGACGGCGCCGTTGTCGATCCCAAGAACTTTTCGCCCAAAGGATTCGTTGATCGCAAAGTGCCGATTTGCATCATCCCGCCGAACAGTTTTGCGCTCGCCAGCACGGTCGAGTATTTCCGCATCCCGCGCGACATCCTGGTCATCTGTCTCGGCAAGTCCACGTATGCGCGTTGCGGCATCATCGTGAATGTCACGCCCCTGGAACCGGAATGGGAAGGCCACGTCACGCTCGAATTTTCTAATACGACCACGTTGCCGGCCCGCATCTACGCCAACGAAGGCGCCGCTCAGTTCATCTTCCTCAGGGCCGACACGCCTTGCGACGTGTCCTACGCGGACCGCAAAGGCAAATACATGAAGCAGAGGGGCGTGACGTTGCCCAAGCTTTAGGCCGCCCGGGTCCGGCGGTGCCCGGCCGCGGGGGGTCCAACAGGCTTTACATCGGGCCAGAGGGCGACATATCTCTCCCGCGCCCGCGGAGCGGGCTCCGCTTGCGGACGCGCGGACCACACATCTAGGCAGACGGCGGCATGGACAAAATCCTGATCCGGGGCGGCAACGAACTGAAGGGCGCAATCCGCATCAGCGGCGCGAAGAATGCCGCTTTGCCGCTGATGGCGGCGAGTCTGCTCAGCGAAGACACCCTGACGCTGGCCAATCTGCCCCATCTCGCCGATATCTCCACGCTCGCCAATTTGCTGGCCCGCCATGGCGTTGCCATCGAGATGGACGGCGGCGCCGACGGCGGCCACGGCGGCCGCATCTTGTCCCTGACGACGCCGCGGATCGAAAGCACGGTGGCACCTTACGATCTGGTACGGCGCATGCGGGCCTCGGTCCTGGTCTTGGGGCCGCTCCTGGCCCGTGCCGGCGAGGCCAAGGTCTCGCTCCCGGGCGGCTGCGCGATCGGCAATCGGCCGGTGGACTTGCACGTCGCCGGCTTGGAACAGCTGGGGGCCGACATCCGGCTCAAGGACGGCTACATCCACGCCTCTGCGCCCAAGGGGCTCGTCGGCGGGCATGTGGTCTTTCCGCTGGTTTCGGTCGGCGCGACCGAGAATGTGTTGATGGCGGCGGCCCTGGCCAAGGGCGAAACGGTGATGAAGAACGCCGCCCGCGAGCCGGAGGTCTGCGATCTCGCCCGTTGCCTCGTCGCCATGGGCGCGAAGATCGAAGGCATCGGCACCGATACCCTGACGGTCACCGGCGTGCCGCGGCTGCACGGGGCCCGTCATTCGGTCGTGCCCGACCGCATCGAAACCGGGACCTACGCCATCGCCGCCGCGGTCACCGGCGGCAACGTCGAGCTGATCGGCGCCCGGCTCGAACTGATCGAGGCCCTGGCCGAGGTCCTCCATCGCGCCGGGGTCACGGTCACCCAAACGGCGGCGGGACTGAGTGTTGCGCGCACGGACGGTGTCCTGCGCGGTGTCGATGTCACCACCGAACCCTATCCCGGATTCCCGACCGACATGCAGGCGCAGATCATGGCCTTGATGGCCACCGCCAAGGGCGCCGCCATGATCACGGAGTCGATTTTCGAAAATCGCTTCATGCACGTGCCCGAACTCATGCGCATGGGGGCGGATATTCACGTGCACGGATCGTCGGCGATGGTGCGCGGCGTCGAAAGCCTGAAAGGCGCGCAGGTCATGGCGACCGATCTGCGCGCATCGGTGTCCTTGGTGCTCGCGGCGCTGGCCGCAAGCGGCGAAACGACGGTCAACCGCGTCTATCATCTGGACCGGGGCTACGAACGCCTGGAAGAAAAGCTCGCGGCCTGTGGCGCCGACATCGAACGGGTTCGGGATTAGCGCGTGACGAATCGTCTCAAGCTTCGCGCGACCGACGACGAGGACCTCAGCATCATCAGCGCCTGCATGCAGGACGCGCTGGTTGCCGGCAGCGATCTTTCCTTTTTGCCGGGCGAGCGGCGCTTCGTTCTCTTGGCGCAGCGGTTCAAATGGGAAAACTGCCCCGAATTCATGCGGCCGGACCGCGCCGGCGCGCCTTGCGCGGATTTCGAGCGCGTCAATTCGATGCTCGTTTTCGACGAAGTGTCCGGTGTCCGTCTGTTCGATGTAGGGCCGGTGGCCGAAGCGAAATTCCTTGAACTTCTGGCTATATCCCTCGAGGAGGAGGCGCAGGCGAAGGATGAAAACCCCGCCATCATCCTGTTTTTCGCGGGCGGCGGGGCCATCCGTCTGGAAGTCCGGCGAATCCTATGCCATCTAGAAGACCTGGGCGAATCTTGGCCGACGCATAAGCGGCCGACTCACCCGACGGACGAAGGCCGTTAGCCTCTTCCGTGCCGCCTGGGAGACGATTGCGTGCAGCAGAACGAACCGCTGGTGCTGGCCCTGCCGAAGGGCCGCATCCTGGACGAAGTCATCGATTTGGTGCGCCGCGCCGGAATCGAACCGGAATCCGCGTTCGACGATCCCGATGCGCGGCAACTCCGATTCGCCACCAATCGCGGCGACCTCGCCATTATCCGCGTGCGCGCGTTCGACGTCGCAACCTTTGTCGCGTTCGGCGCCGCGCAATTGGGGGTCGCCGGCAACGACGTATTGATGGAATTCGACTACGCGGAGATCTACGCCCCCCTCGATCTCAATGTCGGCCACTGCCGTCTGGTCGTCGCGGAACCGAAGGAAATGGGCGAACGCGATGATCCGTCGCGTTGGAGTCACGTGCGCGTGGCCACCAAATATCCCGAAATCACCCGGCGTCATTTCGCGGCGCGCGGCGTTCAGGCCGAATGCATCAAGCTGAACGGGGCCCTGGAGCTGGCGCCGCAACTGGGTTTGAGTCAACGCATCGTCGATCTCGTTTCGACCGGACAAACCCTCAAAGCCAACGGCTTGATCGAAGTCGAGCGCATTGCCGACATCACCTCGCGCTTGATCGTCAACCGGGCGGCGCTCAAAACCCGGTATGCCGAGATCAATCCCTGGATCGAATGTTTCCGCGAGGCCGCCCGTGCCGCGTGAACTGGACAGCCGCGCCCGGACCTTTGCCCGGGATTTTGCGTCGCTTGTCGATTCCAAGCGCGATGTCGAATCCGACGTGGATGCCGTGGTCGCCGAAATCGTCGAGCGCGTGCGGCGTGAAGGCGATTCCGCGCTTCTCGAATACACGCGCCGCTTCGATGGCCTCGATCTGACCGTGGACAGGCTGCGTATCGGCAAGGACGAAATCGCGGCGGCGGTTGATGCGTGCGAACCCCGGGACATCGCCGCCCTCGAACTGGCGGCCTCGCGGATCGAAGCCTATCACGGCCGCCAGTTGCCCGAAGACGATCATTACCAGGACGAGTCCGGTGTGGAGCTCGGAGCGCGCTGGACACCCATTCAGTCGGTCGGGATTTACGTCCCGGGCGGAACGGCGGCTTATCCCAGCTCCGTTCTCATGAATGCGATGCCGGCCCGCGTCGCGGGCGTTCCCCGCGTCGTCATGGCCGTGCCGGCGCCCCAGGGAAAGCTCAATCCCTTGGTGTTGGCCGCGGCCCGGCTGGCCGGCGTCGGCGAGATTTACCGCGTGGGCGGCGCCCAAGCGGTGGCGGCGCTCGCCTTCGGCACGCAAACGATCGCCGCCGTGGACAAGATTGTCGGACCCGGCAACGCCTATGTCGCTGCCGCCAAGCGCCGTGTCTTCGGGCGCGTCGGCATCGACATGGTGGCGGGGCCGTCGGAAATTCTAGTGGTGGCGGACG
>Ga0307436_1000743_pt1 | contig 15247 bp, 12 predicted proteins | sample SalMarWE160440MG_FD_202513 | JGI IMG/M metagenome (GOLD analysis project Ga0307436, IMG submission 202513) | Salt marsh sediment microbial communities from the Plum Island Ecosystem LTER, Massachusetts, United States - WE1604-40 | ecosystem: Environmental > Aquatic > Marine > Intertidal zone >...
CGTGAAATCGCGGATCGCTGTCAGCTCAGTGCCGTCAGCGCCCACATGCGTCTTCTCCTCGACGTGGATCTTAAACTGGCTTGTTACGCCAGCGTGTTGAATATCGTTCAAGGGGCTGCACCAGTAGGTATTCGATCGCCAGCATGATCGCCACGAAGGCGACGGTATAGCCGAGGATCGCCGTCACGTTGAACAGCTGGAAGTTGAGATGAAGCTCGAAGCCGACGCCATTCGGGCGCCCGAGGAGCTCGACCACCAGCACGATCTTCCAGATCAGAGAGATGCCGGAGCGTGAAGCGGCGGCGAAATAGGGCTGGAGTTGCGGCAGAGTGACGTTGCGGAATTTGCTCCACGGCGTCATCCGGTAAGCGCGGGCCATCTCGTTGAGGCCGGGATCGAGGGCACGCGCGCCTTCGCGCAAGGTCACGACCACGTTGGGAATCTTGTTGAGGGCCACCGCACCGATGGCAGTGGCCTCGCTCAGGCCAAACCACACGTAAGCAAGAATGATAATCACGAGCGCAGGCAGGTTCAGGAGCACGATCAACCAAGGATCGAGCGCCCGGTTGAGTGCCGGTATCTGCCCCATAGCAAGCCCGAAGGCGCTGCCGATCACCATGGCGACAACGAACGAGGCGACCACCCGCCACAGGGTAATGCCGAGCTCGGCCACGAGCACGCCCTGCATCGTCTCCTCGTAGATGTACTCCAACACGGCGCCGGGGCCGGGCAGGAGGCGGCTCTGAGCGATCTCAGCGGCGATGAACCATACGAGGACGAAGCCCGCCACCGAAAGGATGGGTACCCAGGGCCCGCGCGAGAGGCGCAGGTTCTGGCCAGTCTCCGTGCGGGCGAAGGTGATGCTCACTGCTCGGCACCGTGCCAGAAGGTTCCAGGCGCAAGCTCGGTACCGGAGCCAACCAGCTTCTTGCCGCCAAGCTCGCGCAGGAATTGAAAGAGGACTTTCGCATCCGCCTCGTCAGAGGCACTGGAGCGTTCGGGGATGCCTTCGCGATAGCGCCGTCGCAACGCTTCAAAGGTCGCCTCGGTGAAAGACGGATCGTTCGCCGACATCAGCGGCTTCAGCCTGTCCCACTGTGCATTGGAGGTGGCGAGCAGCTCGTTGGCCTTGGCCGCGGCGCGTACAAACCCCTGAATTTCCTTAAGATTTTCGTCCGCCCAATGATCGCTGAAGACGAAGCCGACCATGGACACCTCGCCTTTGGCGCCGAGCTCGCGCACGACATCCTCGAGGCTGATCAGCTGCTTGAAGCCTCCGGCCTCGAGGCGCGCCGCGTAAGGCCAGAAGTTGAGCACGGCATCGATCTCGCCCTGTTTGGCTCTTTCGTTGAGGAGCGGAGGGGCGCCGTACTCCTGGGTCGTCTCGGTGCGGAGATCGAGATTGGCGGTGCGCAATGCATAAGCCACGATCAAGAGCCAGCTCTTGTCGAGCGGTCCGCCGGCGATGCCGAGCTTCTTCCCCTTGAGGTCGGCGAGCGTTTTGATCGGAGAATTGGGAGGCACCATGATGGCGCCGAGCGCGGTGGTGAAGGGAACGAAGGTGAAGTCGGCGCCGTTGGTGCGTTCGCGCGACACCCACAGCCAATCGGTGGCGGCGACGTCGAGCGAGCCCCCCTGCAGCCCCACGGTGGTGGCTAGCGTACTCGCCAGAGGCACAATATCGAGCTTGATACCTTCCGCCTTGTCGAGACCGTTGGCCTGGATGGTATCGAGCAGCCAGCTGACCGTTCCAAACTTCAGAACGCCGATCTTTATCGTGTTCGCGGCCTGCGCGCCCTGCACGACGGCAAAGCTCGCCAAAGCGAAGAGCAAGAAAGCTAACAGACGTGACCGCAACGGGGCTCCTCCACGTTGGTTATGGTTCTAATCCAAGTTCTTTGGGACTCGCCACCCGGCGCGCGCCTTTTGGGCTCCTGTCGCCGCAGACGGGCAAGCGCGACCATGGCCCTGTGGCGAGGCCCGGATGAGTTATGGCGCGTAATCGGCGAGAGTGGCGGAGCATAATCTACCGATCTAACTCCACTTAGCAAGTTTCCATTCCCCGCCAGCCAACCTTGTGCCAGTCGTCCTGGAAAATATGAAGGCATGGCGATCTGCATCAGCTCGGCGCCTTCAGGCGGTAGCCGTGGCCCCGCACCGTCTCGATCAAGGGATCGCGGCCTTTCGTATCAATCTTGCGCCGGAGCCGCGCGATATAGACGTCGACGACATTGGTCAAGGGATCCTCGCTGTAGCCCCAGACCTGATTGAGGATCCTGGTGCGCGAAAACACGCGGCCAGGGGCGCCCATCAGAAGCTCCAGAATGGCAAGCTCCTTGGCCGTAAGCTTGATGGGCTCGCCGCCGCGGGTTACCTCAAGCAGATCCCGGTCGAGCTCGAGATCGGCGACTTTAAGGACGTTCGAGCTCGGCGCGAATTGGTGCGAGCGGCGCACCAGCGCCTCAATGCGGACCAAGAGCTCGTCGAAGTCGAACGGCTTGGTGAGATAGTCGTCGGCGCCGAGCTTGATGCCTTTGATCTTGTCCTCTAGCGCATCCATGGCAGTCAGCATTAGAATCGGCGTGTGCTGGCCGTCCTGGCGGAGGCGCTGACAAACGTCGTAGCCGTGCATGTCCGGGAGCATCAGATCGAGGATGATGACGTCGAACTCGCCGGTTTTGGCAAGGTCGACCCCTTCGGCACCCGTAGACGCCACGGTCACGCCGTGGTTCTCGGCCCGAAGCCCGCGATCGATGAAATCGGAGACGCGAGGCTCATCTTCGACCAGGAGCACGTTCACGCCTGTCCCCCCTCAGCTTCGGCCGGCAAGGCGATGGTGACGGTCGTCCCTTCGCCCACCCGGCTCTCCATTCTTATCTGGCCTTTGTGCGCCTCCACGATCGCTTTGGCTAGCGGCAGGCCGAGCCCAAGGCCCTCCTCGTTCATGTCGGAGGCACTGCCTCCGCGACGGAACCGCTCAAAGACGCCTTCGAGCTCCTCCTGAGGTATGCCCACGCCGCGATCGGCGACGCTGACCGTGACCTCCCCATTGGACCTTCCAACCTTGACCTCAATGGCGCCTTTGGACTTGGAATAGCGCACCGCATTGTCAAGCAGTACCATCAACATCTGCCTGAGCCTGGCCGGATCGCCCTGGACCATCTCGTGGCCCGCAGACCCGTTGGCCAGGGAGATGTCGATCGCCTTGGTGTAGGCGATGACCTTGGCGTCGCCGCACACCTTCTCCACGAGGTTTCCGAGATCGATGGGCTGCAGGTTGAGTCGCGCGGCTCCCGCGCCCTGACGGGCAATAAACAAGAGGTCGTTGACGAGGACTGAGAGGTGCTTGGCCTGCTCGACGATGCGCTCGATGGAGCGCTTGTACTCGACGATGCGCTTGTTCTTGCCGCGTAGCGAGATCTCGCCTTCGCCACGAATGACGGTCAGGGGGGTGCGCAGCTCGTGGCTGATATCGGCAAAGAAGGCTCGGCGTGTCTCGTCGATCTTGCGCAAGGATTCATTGGCCTGGCGCAGCTCCTCGGTGCGCTCCTCGACGATCGTCTCCAGATTGGCGTGGGCATCCTGCAACGCCTTTTGGTGAGCCTGAAGATCGGTGGCCATGGCGTTGAAGCTCTGCCCGAGCTCGGCGAACTCGTCGCGTCCGGAGACGGTGATGCGATGAGACAGGTCGCCTTCGGCGAGCTTTCGCGTGCCCTGCAACAGCTCGGCGAGCGGAGCGCGCAAGCCCCGCACGAGGAGGATCACGAGCGCGAGCGTCGTCAAGATGGCCAGCGCCGCATGAATTTGGCTGATGCGCTCAAGCCGGGTGAGGAGCTTGGAGGCGTCAGCGTCGATCCGCAGCACTTCGGCGGTCTCATCGGCGACGGCGACCTCGATAAGCTCGTTAAGTTGCTGGTCGATGCCGCCTTTGAGCAATTCGATCAGCTTTTGCCAGGCGACGTCGGGCCTGCCGCGGCTGCGGAGCTGCTCGACCTCGGCCAACTGATCGAGCGTATGCTGGTACTCGTGCCGGATGGCTCCGAGGCGGTCGAGCTCGGCCGATTCGACACGCTGCTCATCGCCTTGGACGATGGTGAGCTCCTTCTTGGAGAGATCCTGAAGCGCCGACAGGTCCGATTCGATGACCTTGTTCAGATAGGCCGCGCCCAAGGGGCGGTCTGTCATCCCGGTCAACAGGGTGTCCGTCCAGGCCTTGAACAGCTGCTGGCTGTGCCGGGAGAGCTGGAGCTGCCGCTCGAGCTGCTCATGGGCGATGCGGGATCGCGTGAGGTAGCGGTTGGACTGGGCCACCCCCCAATAGGCCAACGCCGCCGCCGAGAGGGACATAGCGAGCAGCAAACCGGCTGCGATCATGAGTTTCGTGCGGTATCGCATCAGATGCCTGTAACCCCTGGTCTACCGCCCTTGGCGGTAGGGGGCGGAAATCCTCCCTATCGTTACGTGTAGGGCGCATAGGATGCCCTGAGCGCTCCAGGCGCCTGCTTAGCTATACTGTTTTTGGTGCCCACTACCCAGGCTTCCCGAGGTCCAAATCTCCGCTTTTTCCGGTCCGGAACTATAGGTCAAAAAAGGGGCGCCGCAGCGTGGCACTCAGATTGCCAAATCTTCCCGAAATTCTTACCCCCAACATGTAGTGATCCCGCGTATTCAAATCACCCCAGGGGTGTTCTAGGGTGTTCGCGGTCGTAACGTTGGTTGTCGGCCGCAGGGGACAAACAGAACCCTAAAAAGGGGCGGTTGGGGCAGGGGGAGAGCGTCGTTCGGGACGCTATCGCGTCGCACCTAGGTAAAGGTGACTCTCATCTGCATTTGTCGGCCGTCCCGGCAGAGCGAATGGCATAAGCCTGAGCCTGCTTGAGGGTCTGACATAAGCAGGACTCAACTCGGGGGCGAGCTTTGCGACACTATCTTGGAAGACTTTGCGGACTGGCATGGACGGCGGCGCTGTCCATCATTGCGGCCGCAGGCCTGACGGCAACCGTTTCGCGGCCCGCTCTCGCCGAGTACGAAATTCAAGAAACCGACGTCGAAAAGGGCGAGGTGGAGGTCGAATATCGCGGCGCCGTTCATTCGGGCTTCTCTAAGGGGGAGGAAAAGGCGGCCGCGACCGAAGGCACCGCAGCCGACACCGATGAGGAGCAAGGCGAATTCCTCCGCCAAAGCCACGACCTTGAGGTCCAGTACGGCCTCACCGATCGATTCATGTTCTCCACTTCGCTCACTACCGATGAGCCGCTGGATCAGGATTTCAACCTCAGCGCAGTCGAGCTAGAAGCCCAGTATGAGGTGATCGAGCGTGAGGGGGACGGGATCGGCTTTGCGCTTGATGCGAGCTATAGCTTCGCAACCCGTGGCGGCGAGGCTGATGAATTTCAATTTGCTCCCTACGTCGAATGGGCAAGCGGTCCTCTGATGCTGACGATCAACCCGTATTTCGGGACTCAAGTTGGCAACAACCGCGATACCAATGGCCTTGGCTTCGAGTACGGCTGGCGCGCCGAGTACAAGGTTGCGCCGCGCTGGGGGCTTGGCGTGGAGATGTTCGGCGAGATCGATGAACTCGCGCACACCGGGCCCTTCAATGATCAGACCCACAGCATCGGCCCGACGCTGTTCTATAATCCTGCTAGCGACGACAATGACGTCGGTGGTGAAGGGGATGCCGACGAAGACGACGTCCCGAGTTCTCCGGAGATGGAACTCTCCTTGAATGTTGGCGTGCAGTTCGGACTGACGGATGCTACGTCGGACACGGCACTCAAATTTCAGGGTTCGCTCCAATTCTGAGCGCGCGCGCTTTCAAAACTCCTAGCTATGACAACGGCCTTCCTCACAACTGATGAAGGCCGTTCTTTTTGCCTTGACGGGTCGGGTGCGCAGAAGCCATTTGATCGATTGTCATGTTGATCAAAGTTATCGGTGCAGGGGCAGGCGGGGGCCTACCTCAGTGGAACTGCAACGGCCAGAACTCGGCTGATGCGCGCCATGGCGTGCCGACGGTGAAGCCGCGCACGCAAGCCTCTGTCGCGGTGAGTGCCGACGGCCGGCAGTGGGTCCTGTTGAACGCATCGCCCGATCTCCGGCAGCAGATCAACGCGACGCCGGAACTGCAGCCGGACCGAAACGGCCCGCCGCGCAACAGTCCCATCAAGGCCGTGGTGCTGGCCAATGGCGATGTCGATGCCGTGGCGGGGCTCTTATGCCTGCGCGAGGGGCAGCCCTTCACCGTTTATGGCAGCGCGCGTGTGCTCGACGTGCTCGCTGAAAACACCATCTTTGATGTGCTTAACCCGGATCTCGTCAAGCGCGAGACCATGGAGCTCGGCAAGGCGTTCGCGGTCGAAGGGCCGTCCGGTGGGGTGGGGCTTACGGTCGAGGCATTCGACGTGCCCGGCAAGATTCCGCTTTATCTCGAGGATGAGGAGAAGGGGACCGGTGGGAGCTTCGGCACCGAGGAGGGCGACACGGTCGGCCTCAAGGTCACCGAGGACAAGACCGGCAAGCACTTCTTCTTCATTCCAGGCTGCTCAGGCCTTGATGATGACTTGCGCGCGCGTCTCAAGGGTGCACCGCTGCTCTTCTTTGACGGCACGCTCTACACCAATGACGAGATGATCGTGCAAGGTCTGATGAGCAAGACCGGCGATCGCATCGGACACATGAACATGTCCGGTCCGAAGGGAACGGTTGAGCAGATAGCGCCGCTCGGCATCGCGCGGAAGATCTTCATCCACATCAATAATTCCAACCCCGTGCTGCGCGACGACTCGCCGGAGCGGGCCGCCGTGGAGGCGGCCGGGTGGGAAGTCTCCTATGATGGGATGGAGGTGAAGCCTTAGCTCTGGCCGCCGCGCCCCGTGCGCGCGTCGCCGAAGGCCACCACGTTGTCTTGTTGTTGCGGCTGCACGACAGGCTTGTCGGCGCCGACCGCCGCGGTTGTCCAGTAGGCGTGGATGCGCGCGGTGAACGGTCGAGGCTTCTCGACGAATAATCTCTCACCTCTGACTTTCGCTTCTCTGCGCAGCGCCTTGTGCCGCTTACGGCAGCGCTTGACGAAAGCGGCGGTCTCCTCGGGACTGCCGAACGTCATGGTCGGCGTCGACACAAGGTGGAGCAGCATGGCGATGTCGTGGTCGTCGCCGAGAAGCTGCGATAGTGCGCGCGCGGCGTCGGCGCGCGCGGTGAGTTCCGACGGCCAACATGGGGTGAGAAGTTGCATCTGACGCCAATGATGCTGCACCCCTTTTCGCCACTCGTGAATTTCCTCGGCTTCATGGGTATCGAATGCAGCCCTGAAACTCTTGCGCGTTGTCCGGTAGCAGCGCTCCAGACCTTTGGCGAGCGGGCTGAAATCGTCCGGATAGACCGCAAGCCCGGTGAAGGCCGGGCGAAGCTCGAGCAGCTGGCGCATCGCTTCCGATGCGGTGCTCTGCTCGAGGTTTTGCTCAGCGGATTGCCGGCGTTTGTGGAGCCAGCCGCGCATGGACTGGATCGGGCCTTCGCCTTCGCCTGGCGCGGTGTTCCGTTCGAGCTTGCCGACGGCGTCGAGCAGGGCCTGAGCATCGCGCGCCGCGGCGAGGCCCTTGCCGATACTGGCGACGCGCGCGGTCAGACTGGCGAACACGGGCTCGGGCATTCCAGGGCGCGCGAGTAGCAGCAAAGAGCGTAATCTTTTGAAGCACTTACGGGCACTGTGAACGCCGGTGTGGCGGTCCGACTCAGACGCAAGCGAGGTGTGAGCGATGTCGAGTTCGGCGAGGGCCACAGACCGCAGGGCCTCGCTCATCGGCAATGCCGGATCGAGCCGATAACTCATCGATGCCCCCGCGTTAGCCTCCAAGTTCCCCGAGAGGGAATGATTGCCGCCGAGGGTCACAGGGTCAACCCAAAAGTCAGTACTCAGCCTTGTGGAAATTCTGTTGATAAGTGGCGCCATGGCTTTGTGACAGCGATCCAATTTCGTGTCCGCAGCTCAGGGTCTTGGTGTGCCATAATGTCCGTTATGACAGCGACGCTGTCGGCGCCGGCCGCAAGCACGATCGGGGCCCGTTCGAGGGTGATGCCGCCGATAGCGACGAGGGGACATTTGACCGCCTCCCGCCACTCCGCGAGCCGCGGGAGACCTTGCGGCGCCCACGGCATTTTCTTGAGCAGGGTGGCGTAGATGGGCCCCAGCGCCACGTAGTCCGCCTCCGCCGCAAGCGCCTTGTCCAGCTCCTCATGGCTATGGGTGCTGACGCCAATTCTGATGCCGGCAGCGCGGATGGCGGCAAGGTCAGCGCCGGCCAGGTCCTCCTGGCCGAGATGCACGAAGTCGGCGCCAGCCTCGATCGCCTCGCGCCAATAGTCGTTGACCACGAGCTGGCATTCGTGGCGCGTGCAAAGCGCGATCGCGCGTTCGATCTCAACGCGGATGGTTTGCGCGTTCTGATCCTTGATGCGGAGTTGCACGAGCTTGACGCCTTGCGGCAACAGGCGCGCAAGCCAGGCGGTATCGGGGACGATGGGGTAGAACGGGTCGAGATGGATCAAGAGGCGTGATCGATCTTGAAGAAAGGTGTGCCTGCCACCGGCGTCGATGGGGACGCCATGTCGCGCGGCTCGATCGGGCCAGCCTCGAAGGCGAGCCTTCCGGCCTCGATCGCCTTGGCGAAGCCCTCCGCCATCTTCACCGGATCGCTGGCCTTGGCTACGGCCGTGTTCAGCAAGACGGCGTCATAGCCCATCTCCATGGCCTCCGCCGCATGGGACGGCGTGCCGATGCCGGCGTCGATGATGAGCGGCGTATCGGGGAAATAGGAACGCAAGCTTTTGAGCGCCGGCTTGTTGATGAGACCGCGCGCCGAGCCGATTGGCGCCGCCCAGGGCATGAGGACGGCGCAACCCGCAGCGATAAGGCGCTCGGCGGCGCTCAAATCTTCCGTCGTGTAAGGCAGCACGTCGAAGCCTTCGGCGCAAAGCACGGTGGCCGCTTCGACGAGACCGAACAGCTCCGGCTGAAGCGTGTCGTCATTGGCGATGACTTCTAGCTTGATCCAGTTCGTGCCGAACAGTTCGCGGGCCATCTCAGCGGTGGCGATCGCCTCTTTGGCCGTATGGCAGCCCGCGGTGTTGGGGAGCACGCGGCGGCCGAGCTGTTCGATGAGTGCCCAGAAGCCTTGGCCCGTGCGGACGCGCGCCGATTCACGCCGCAGCGAAACAGTGACAATCTCCGCACCTGAGGCCTCGACGGCTTGGCGCAGGACGTCGGGGGACGAATACCCGGCCGTGCCCAGCAGCATGCGCGAGGCGAAGCGTTTGCTGTAAAGCTCAAGCATCAGCCGCCCTGCCTTGGCGCCACGATTTCGACCTCGTCGGCCTCGGCGAGCTGCGTCGCATGCCGCGCGGACGCGGCGACGAAGCCGCCGTTGACGGCCGTGGCGACCTTCGCCTCGGCGAAGCCGAGCTTGGCGCAAAGCTCATCGAGGTTGCGGGCATCGGTGGCGAAACGCTCACCGTTGAGCAGGATCTGCAACGAACACCTCCGGGTCGGTGGCGCCGGTCTCCAGATAATCGGCGACCAGCTCGGCCATGACCGGCGCCAGCAGAAAGCCGTGCCGGTAGAGGCCGTTGACGTAGATATAGCCCTTCGCGGCGATAATCCTAGGCCGATTGTCGGGAAAGGCGGGGCGGACGCCGGCGCCAAGCGCCAAGATCTCCGCCTCGCCGAAGGCGGGGTCGAGCACGTAGGCCGCGCTCAGGAGCTCCAGCGCCGAGCGCAGCGTGACGGGGCCTGCGTCCTCCCGCTCGATCGCCGTGGCGCCGACCATGAACCGGCCATCGCCCCAGGGTACGAGATAAAGCGGAAAGCGCGGATGGAGTAGACGCACGGGGCGCGCGATGGCGATGTCGGGCGCACGCACCACGATGCGCTCCCCGCGGACGCCGCGGAGTGTGGGGAGAGAATCTTTCGCAGCAAGGCCGCGGCAGTCGATGACGAGATCGGCACCCGGCGGGATATCGTCCATGCCGAATTGCACCGTGACGCCGGCCTTTTGCACCTCACCGAGAAGGAAGGCGAGGGCCGCGTCCGGGTTCAGATGCGCCTCGCCGTCATAGTAAAGAGCAATGCCGAAGCGGGGACCGAGATCGGGCTCAAGCGCGGTGAGCGCGCCCGCATCCAGGCGTTCCCCGCCTTCGGTCATGCGCGTGAAGCGATCGAGCAGGACGCGGTCGCGCGGCGGGGCGACGACGAGGCTGCCGTTGGCGATGGTTCCGGGATAGGTGTCCTTCCACAATGCGATGCCACGCAAGCCGAGCTCGCGCACGATCGCCTCGGCGCTCTCTTCCTCGCAGCGCGGCGCGAGCATGGCGCCGGCATAGGGGCTGCACGCGTCTGCGAATGGTTCAGCCGAGCGCTCGGCGAGCGTCACCCTGTGGCCGCGGCGGGCCAAGGTGAGCGCCTGCCACAATCCGACAATCCCGGCGCCGCGGATGGCGATCCTAAGAGCTTGGCCTGTCATCGTGCATGGGGTGCATGGGAGAGGCGCGCCTGTCTAGCCCCCAGAGACTAGTCACCGAGCGCTACGCCTTCGCGGCGCGGGTCGGCGCCGCCTTCGAGGCCGTCGGGCGTTACGGCGATGATGTGCTCCCCGCTCGTCATATCCAAGCGGCGCACTTTGTGGCCCTTGGCCGCCAGTCTCGCGGCGAGCGCGTCGCCCGCCGGGCCGTTCTCGATCAGCACCCCTTGCGGCGTGCCGCCGAAATTGACCAATGCGGCAGCTTCGGCTGCATCCTTTTGCCAGTCGAGCAACGCGAAGAGCGTCTTCAAGTTGAACAGGATGATGCCCGGCCCACCGGGCGACCCCAGCACGTAGTTGAGGCGACCGTCCTTGCCGAACACCATGGTCGGATCCATGGAGCTGCGCGGGCGCTTGCCCGGCTCGACGCGGTTGGCGATGGGATTTCCTTCCGCGTCCTTGGGCAGGAAGGAGAAATCGGTGAGCTGATTGTTGAGCAGGAACCCGCGCACCATGGTCCGCGCGCCGAAGGAATATTCGATGCTCGTGGTCATGGAGAAGGCGTTGCCTTCGTCGTCCACCACAGAGACCTGACTCGTACCGCCTTTCTCCGTGGTGTGATCGTGCCCGAAGGTGCCGATCACTCTTGGCGGGTTGCCGGCCGTCACCTTGTCCAGCGCGTGTTTCGGATCGATAAGCTTACGGCGCTCGGCGAGATAGTCGGGATCGAGCAGCCCGGCTACAGGCACATCCACGAAATCCGGATCGGCAAGATAGCGTGCGCGGTCGGCAAAGGCGAGGCGTTCGGCTTCGGTGATCAGATGCGCGGCATTCGGGGCGAAGGGAGACGCGCCGAGATCGAAGGGCTCGACAAGCCCAAGCACCTGGCCGACGGCGACGGCGCCGGATGATGGCGGGCCCGCGCCGCAGACCTTGTGCCCGCGATAGGGAACGCAAACGGCTACGCGCTTCTTGGCGCGATAGTCTGCGATGTCGTCGGGAGTCAGGGTTCCGGGCTTGCGCGGATCGTTTTGAACCGCATCCGCGATATCGACGGCGATCAAGCCTTTGTAAAACGCGTTCGGTCCGTCGCGGGCGATCTCCTCGAACGTGTCGGCGAGCTTGGGATTCTTGAGAATGTAGCCCGTCGGTCGTGGGCGCCCGTCCGCATCGAAGAAGTAGGCGCGGGCGGACGGTGCGAAACTCTGCGGATCGGTCTGGCTGAGCATCTTGGTGAGACGCGGCGAGACCGGGAAACCGTCGCGCGCAAGTTTGATGGCGGGCTGGAACAGCTCCGCCCACGGGAGCTTGCCGTATTCGTCATGCACGCGCTTCAGCGCGGCAAGCACGCCGGGCACGCCGACCGACAGGCCGCTATGCATGGCGGCATCACGCGGCAAGGGCTTGCCGTTTTTGTCGAGGAAGAGCTCGGGCGTAGCGCCGGCTGGTGCGGTCTCGCGGCCGTCATAGCTGCTCAGCGTGTGGGCGGCTGCATCCCAATAGAGAATGAAGGCGCCGCCGCCGATGCCGGAAGACTGCGGCTCGACGAGGTTGAGCACCATTTGTGCGGCGATGCCGGCATCGATTGCCGAGCCCCCCTTGCGCAACATGGCGAGCCCGGCTTCCGCGGCAAGGGGATGGGCCGCGACGACCATGTGCTTCTTGGCCTTGACGAGAGGCTTAGGGCTAAGGCCGCTGGCGCCTTCGGGCAGGTCGAAGGCGTATGCGGGCGTGGCCAGCAGGAGGAACGCAAGCGCGGCAGCGAGGGCTCGGCGGAACATGGCGCGCAGCATAGAGGTTTTTACCGGCATGCAAATCTGTCACCGCGCCGCGTGCCGCGACCGGTTTTTGTTGAAATTTGGTCCCTCCGGCCTTCTCAGGATGGGGGGAGTGGCGCGCCGATAGGCGCAAATCCTAATGGCTCGTGCCTTACGGCACGCGTGCGCCTTCCGGCGCGCCAGTCGCGGCGTCTATCGGCACCGGGCCCCGCTTTTCATTGTTCGTGGCTGTCGGCCTCTTTCTTTGTGCTACCGCGCTTCGCGCTACATGAGCACTGGCCTAGGTGAGCGCACGAACAAATCCCAGCCAGCTTCTGGCGGGGGCTCCTAGTAGCCCCGGGGGGTGGCTCCGGCGCCGCCCGGAGGCCTCCTTGCGAGAGAGACCCGCAGGCGCCGCACCCCGTCCCGCTCATCGCAACGCCTCGCGAGAACGCCCCTGAAGCGGACGAGGTGATGCAATCATAAGGCAGGTTGGAGCGGCGGGGATAAGGCGGGAAGCTCTAATGAAAGTCGCGGGATTTGGGGATGATGCGCTCGTTGCGTGGATGGCATCGCGGGTGCCAGCGTGGATGGCGGCGCTCGCCTTTCTCGCGCGGATCCTCGCCGCCCGGATGTTTTATGTGGTCGGCGGCGGAGAGGGGGAGCGGCAGCTCTTGGCTTTCCCGGGAGGAGCGCCAGGACCCCGGCTCGGGGCGGCGCACCTCGTCGGCATTGGCAAGGGCCGCATCCATGGCTTCGCCGTCCTCGGTCAAAAGGTGTAACCAATCGCTGCGGTCCTCGAGGCGCTCGGCCACCACATGGATGATGTCCTCGTGACGCTGCACGCGGCCATGCACCACGACGAGCCGCGCGCCCATCACCACCTTACGCATCCGCTCCAGCACTTTCGGCCAGATCACCGCATTGGCGACGCCGGTCTCGTCCTCGATGGTCATGAACACGACGCCTGCTGCGGAGCCCGGGCGCTGGCGCACGAGGATGACGCCGGCGACGTGCACGCGCGCGCCATCGCGCACCGATTTGAGCGTATCGCACGAAACAATGCGCGCGGCGGACGCGCGGGCGCGCAAGAAGCTCATGGGATGGGCTTTGAGGGAGAGTCGAAGCGTGCGGTAGTCGTTCACCACGTGCTCGGACAGCGGCATGACGGGAAGGGCGACTTGCGGTTCGGTTCCGGTTTCGGCGGTGGCGGCGTGATCGAACAATGGCAGGGGAATTTCCTCCGGCAGACCGCGTATCTCCCACAAGGCTTGACGGCGGTCGAGCCCGAGCGAGCGGAAGGTATCGGCGCTGGCGAGCTTTTCGAGACTGGCGCGGCCGACGCCGCTCCGCCGCCACAGGTCGCGCACGTCGCGATACCTATTCTTGTCATGCCCGCGGAGGCGGGCATCCAGTAACCCCTGATCTTCGTTATCGAGACTGCGGGGGCTACTGGATCGCCCGGTCAAGCCGGGCGATGACAAAGAGGGGATGTCGCGGGCTGCAATGAGCTTCTGCATGCCATCTTCGCGCAGGCCGTCGATCTGGCGGAAGCCGAGGCGCAATGCGCAGCTGTTATTATTTTGCGCTACCGCGCTTCGCGCTACTTGAGCGCCCCCGTCTGCCGGTTCCAGCGTGCAGTCCCAGCGGCTGTGATTGATGTCCGCCTCGCGCGCCTCGACTCCATGGGAGCGGGCGCAAGCCACAATCTGCGCCGGGGCGTAAAAGCCCATGGGTTGGGAATTGAGCAGCGCGCAAGCGAAGACGTCCGGGTAATGGCATTTGAGCCATGACGACACATAGACGAGATGGGCGAAGCTCGCGGCGTGGCTCTCGGGGAAGCCATACTCGCCGAAGCCCTTGATCTGGTTGAAGCAGCGCTCGGCGAAGTCCGGCGGATAGCCGCGCGCCGTCATGCGGCCGACCATCTTGTCCTGCAGCTTGCCGATGGTGCCGCGGCGGCGGAACGTGGCCATGGCGCGGCGCAGCTCGTTTGCCTCGGGCCCTGAGAACTTCGCCGCCACCATGGCGAGCCGCATGGCCTGCTCCTGGAACAGCGGCACGCCCATGGTCTTGCCGAGCACCTGGTGGAGCTCGTCTTCCGGACCATGGTCCCGATGCGGCGAGGGGAACTCGACCGGCTCGGCGCCAGAACGGCGGCGCAAATAGGGATGCACCATGTCGCCCTGAATTGGGCCCGGGCGCACGATGGCGACCTCGATGACGAGATCATAGAAGCAGCGCGGTCTCAGCCGCGGCAGCATGTTCATCTGCGCGCGGCTTTCCACCTGGAACACGCCGATGGAGTCGGCCTTGCACAGCATGTCATACACGGCCGGGTCGTCGCGCGGCACGGTGCCGAGCGTGACGTCGGTGCCGTAATGCTCCTTGAGCAGCGCAAAGGCTTTGCGGATGCAGGTGAGCATGCCGAGCCCCAGCACATCGACTTTGAGGAGCCCGAGGGCGTCAAGATCGTCCTTGTCCCACTCGATGAATGTGCGGTCCTCCATGGCGGCGTTGCCGATGGGGACGACCTCTGACAGAGGCCCGCGCGTCAGCACGAAGCCGCCGACGTGTTGGGAGAGATGGCGGGGAAAGCCGATCAGCTCATGGCTGAGCTCGAGGCAGCGGGCGAGCAGCGGGTCTGAGGGGTCGAGCCCCGCCTCGCGCACATATTTCTCCGGCAGCGCGGCGTTGCTCAAGCCCCAAATGGTGGTGGCGAGCGCGGCGACGGTGTCCTCGCTAAGACCGAGCGCCTTGCCCACTTCACGCACCGCCGAGCGGCCGCGATAGGAGATGACGGTGGCGGCAAGCCCGGCGCGGTCGCGGCCGTAGCGGGCATAAATATATTGGATCACCTCCTCGCGGCGTTCGTGCTCGAAATCGACATCGATATCCGGCGGCTCTTTGCGCTCGGGCGAGACGAAACGCTCGAACAGAAGATCGATCTCGGTGGGATCGACATTGGTG
>Ga0307436_1000744_pt1 | contig 15239 bp, 12 predicted proteins | sample SalMarWE160440MG_FD_202513 | JGI IMG/M metagenome (GOLD analysis project Ga0307436, IMG submission 202513) | Salt marsh sediment microbial communities from the Plum Island Ecosystem LTER, Massachusetts, United States - WE1604-40 | ecosystem: Environmental > Aquatic > Marine > Intertidal zone >...
TCCAGCTTCACCGGCAGGCCCATCTCCTTGACCGGGATTTCCAGGTTGCGGGCGATATCCACCGCCAGCGCCTTGAGCGGAGAGATGTAAAGCGTGTGCAGCCCGTGCGACCGCCGCGGGTTGCGGCCGGTGGAGACAAGCGCGGACCCGGAGCGCGGGCCGGTGAGCTCCACCAGCGTCGGCAGAAACCCGGCCAGCGTCTTGCCGCCGCCGGTGGGCGCGATCAGCAACACCGAGCGCCCGGCCTGCGCTTTTGCCAGCAATTCGAGCTGATGCGTGCGCGGGACCCAGCCGCGACCGGCGAACCAGCGGGCGAATATGTCCGGCAGCAGCGACGCGGCCTCAGCTAGATCAAGCGCAGTTGCTGGCTCCATTTCGCGATTCTAAGGCATATCTGAAACCTGCGCGCGGCAATGTGCTAGGCTGTATTGATGACCCAGGAACAGACCACCCGAGAAGAGGCCCCAATGAGCAACGACACCGTGACGCGGATTTTCGGCGGCTCGCCGCTCGCGGTGCTGGGCCGGCTGGTGCTGGTGTCGATCCTGGTCGGCGTCGTGCTGACCGCACTCGGGCTCGATCCGTGGAATATTCTTGATAGCGTGGAACGGCTGATCCGCACCATCTGGAACATGGGCTTCGACGCCGTAAAGTGGCTATGGCGCTATTTCCTGCTCGGCGCCGTGATCGTGATCCCGATTTGGCTGGTGATGCGGCTGATCAACGCGCCGCGCGGAAAATAAATCAGCGGGGCGGCGGGCCACCGGGCGGCGGTCCCAATCCCGGCGGGCCCGGCAGACGACCCGTTCCGCCGAATCCGCCGCGCCCGGGCGGCGCGCCGGCGATTGTACGCACCAACGCGCGGTCGTATTCGCCGCGCAGGCAGCCGATGGTGTAGGGAAAATCCGCGGTCGCCACGTAGTGGTACAACTTGACCTTGCGGCCGTCCCAATCGATCACACTGGTGCGACCATGGCACGCGTCGAGATCGGCGCTGGTCAGCCGCTTGCCGTTCGCATAGCTGCCATAAATGCCGAAACCGTCGATGGCGTAGCCGACCAGCGGCGAATTGCCTTCGCGCCCCGGCTTGTCATCCAGGCAGCTGGTCAGGCTGTGATAGTGATAGACGCCGCCGCGCTGCGGATGGCCCTGGCAGCGGTCCTGCGTTTCGTGCGCGAGCGCGTCGCGCCCGGGCGCGTCGAGCGCGTTGAACAGCGCGACGCCGGTGAGCAGGATGCCGACCGCGGCGGGCGCGCAATGCGGCTGCGCGGCCAGCTTCGGATTGGCCGGCAGCTCGATATGGATGTTCTGCGGCGTAATGCGGTTCGGGTTGCGGTCGTACCAATAGGCCGGGTCGTCGCGCGCGATCGGAAAACGGCCGGTCGGGTGATCGGGAAAATCGTTGGAGGTGAGCACGCGCTTGTCGCCGACGCGCCTTATCCAGAATTGATGCGGCCAGCGCACCATGCCGCGCACGGCGGTCTTGGCGGTCACGTCGAAGGTGCGATCCTGCTGGTCGATCCAGGGCCCGGCGCGCTGGGCGCCGCCGCCGTAAGGATCCACATGGCAGGCCCAGATCCGGCCGGCCTTGGGGCCTTGCGAAATTTTGCCGTCGCCGAGTGGCAGATGATGCGGGTCGATGTCATGGGCGGCGGCCGGAACCGCGAGCACGGCGAGCAAGGCGATCCAGCAAAGACGCGGCATTCTTACACTGGCCAGCTTTCCGCCGTCATCTCAGCGGCGTCCACGCCGACCATGGCGGCGAGCGAGTCGCGATGCCCACGCTTGAGCGCTGCCACCAGATCGGCCTTGATCTCCGACAGCAGCGCGATGCCACGGAACACCAGGCCCGTATAGAGCTGCACCAGCGTGGCGCCGGCCTTGATCTTGGCAATCGCGGTCGGGCCGGAGTCGATGCCGCCGACGCCGATCAGCGGAAAAGCGCCCTCGGCGCGCACGAAGGTTTCCGCCAGCATGCGGGTCGCCAGCTTGAACAGCGGCCGGCCCGACAGGCCGCCCGCTTCGCCGGCCTTGGCGCGCTCGCGCAGCGAGGGCGGACGCGCAACCGTAGTGTTGCTGACGATCATGCCGTCGACGCGGTGCTTGCGCGCGATGCCAACCACGTCGTCGAGCTCGGTGAGCGTGAGGTCGGGCGCGATCTTGAGCAGTACCGGCGTCGGGCCGCTGCGCGGGCGCACCCGTTCGCGCGCGTCGATGACGCGGGCGAGCAGGTCGTCGAGCGCGCTCGCCTGCTGCAGGTCGCGCAGGCCGGGCGTGTTGGGCGAGGAGATGTTGACGGTGAAATAGCTGGCGACGGCGGCGAAGCTTTCGATCAGCCGCACGTAGTCCTCGGCGCGGTCGGCCGAATCGCGGTTGGCGCCGATATTGACGCCGACGATGCCGCTCTCGCGCGCGCGGGCGCGGGCGGCGAGGCGCGCCAGCATGACCGGTGCGCCCTCGTTGTTGAAGCCGAGCCGGTTGATCACCGCGCCATCCGTTTCGAGCCGGAACAGGCGGGGGCGCGGATTACCGGCCTGCGCGCGCGGGGTGACGGTGCCGACCTCCACGAAGCCGAAGCCGAGGCGCAGCAGGGCGTCCGGCACCTGGGCGTTCTTGTCGAAGCCGGCGGCGAGCCCGACCGGATTGGGGAAATTAAGGCCGAAGGCGCGCACGGCAAGCGCGGGCGCATCCGGCGCCGCCCGCGCAAGCGGCATATAACGCAGGGCCTTGATGGCCAGCGCATGCGCGTCCTCCGGGTCGAGCGCCCGCATCAGCGGGCGGGACAGGCGGTCGAAGAGACCGATCACCGGCGGCGGCTCCTGGGGTTGATGCGCTTTTCGAGCCTATCGGCGGACGCGGCTTATTCAAGGCCAAAGCGGCCTGTTCAAGCTCAATCGGGCCGGGCGAAGGAAGGTGTTGCGAAAGGATGGTAATTCAAGGTTATATTCCTATATCGTGCAGAAGAGTCTAGAGTCTTGAGAGATTCGCCGGAGATTTGACCCGTGGCCATGCTCACCCACAACCAGATCTGGAACGCCCTCGACCGACTGGCCGCGCGCGCCAAGCTCAGCCCCTCCGGGCTTGCCAAGAAGGCGGGCCTCGATCCCACCACCTTCAACAAGTCCAAGCGCATCACGCCGGAAGGCCGGCCGCGCTGGCCTTCGACCGAGTCGGTGGCGAAAGCGCTGCAAGCCACCGGCACCAAGGTCGACACCTTTATCAGCCTGCTCACCGACAGCGGCAAGGCGGCGATCTCGAATGTGCCGCTGATCGGCTTCGCCGAAGCCGGTGCCGGCGGCTATTTCGACGACGGCGGCTTTCCGGTCGGCAAGGGCTGGGAGGAGATCGCATTCCCGTCCGTCACCGACGAGCACGCCTACGCGCTGGAAATTTCCGGCGACTCCATGAAGCCGGCCTACCGCGACGGCGACATCATCATTGTCTCGCCAGCGGCGCCGGTGCGCAAAGGCGACCGCGTAGTGGTCAAGACCAAGGACGGCGAGGTCATGGTCAAGGAGCTGCGCCGCAAGAATTCAAAGCACGTCGAACTCAAGTCGCTCAACACCGAGCATCGCGACCGCACGCTGGCGATGGCCGACATTCTCTGGATCGCCCGCATCATGTGGGCGAGCCAGTAACCGCGTTCCGGTACGCCGTTCTTGTATTGTCACACTGCGTCTTCGCCCGGCGTGTGCAGGCGATTCCGCATTTCCCCTAAGCCAATTCAAGCGGTTTATCTTTGTTGATCTGCCGTCCTTAACCGATCTAGGTTGCTGCCCGCACGGATCCAGCCGGTCGTCGCAAGCTGGCGCATTAATTGTCGTTCCTGCAGGGACGACCGGGAGAGGAGCATGGACAAGCTGAACTATCCGGACTTGCACGCGCATATTGCCGCCCTGGAGAAGCAGGGATTCTTGCTCCGGGTGCAACGGCCGATCAACAAGGACACCGAGATGCACCCGCTGGTGCGCTGGCAATTCCGCGGCGGCATTGCCGAATCGCAGCGCAGGGCGTTTCTGTTCGAGAACGTCACCGACTCGACCGGCCGCCGTTTTGAGATTCCGGTGGCCGTGGGCATCCTCGCCTCCAATCGCGAAATCTACAGCGTCGGCATCGGCTGCAAGGTCGAAGACATCAAGAAGCAATGGGACCGCGCCGAACAGCAGCAGGTCGAGCCGGTGCTGGTCGACAACCCCGCCTGCCAGGAGATCGTGATCGAAGGCGCCGCATTAAACGAGCCCGGCAAAGGCGTCGACGCGCTGCCGATCCCGATCTCGACTCCGGGCTTCGACAACGCACCCTATGCGTCGTGCTCGATGTTCATCACCAAAGACCCCGACACCGGCCGCCAGAACATCGGCAACTACCGTGCCATGGTCAAAAGCCGGACCCGCGTAGGAATGAACCCGGAGGTTGAGCTCAACCAGGGCATCCATGAGCATTGGCTCAAATACAAGGCACGCGGCGAGAAGATGCCCGCCGTGCTGATGCTCGGCGCGCCGCCGGCGATCACCTTCGCCTCGGTCCACAAGCTGCCTAAGCACCTCGACGAGATCAGCGTGGCCGGCGGACTGGTCGGCACTCCGATCCGCGTCTGCAAGGCCAAGACGGTGGACCTGATCGTGCCGGCCGAAGCCGAGATCGTCATCGAAGGTTTTATCGACACCGAATGGCTGGAGCCCGAAGGCAGCTTCGGCGAATCCCATGGCTACATGAATCTCAAGGAATACAACGCTTTCATGGATGTGACCGCGATCACGCGGCGCAAGGACGCGGTGCTGGTCTCGATCATCAGCCAGGTGACGCCGTCGGAATCGAGCCTGATCAAGCGAGTCGCCTACGAGCCGGCCTTCCTCCACCATTTGCGCCATCATCTCAACATCAGCGGCGTCACCCGCGTGTTCATGCACGAGCCGCTGACCAATCTGCGCAAGCTGATCGTGATCCAGTTGAAGTCCGGAACGCTGGAGGCGGAAGTCTGGCGTGCGCTCTACGGGGCCTCGGCATATTCCTCGGCGGTGGGCAAGATGACGATCGCGGTGAACGAGGATATCGAGCCGGAAAATCTCGACATGGTGATGTGGGCGATGGCGTACCGGATGCGCCCGCACCAGGATTTGCGCATCCTCGACCACAAGGACATGGGGCACGGGCCGCGCACCGGCGCGGACGACAACCATTACGAGGCGACCGATTCGGCGATGCTGATCAACGCCATGCTCAAGCGTCCCTATCCGCCGATCTCGCTGCCGGCCAAGGAATTCATGGAAAACGCCAAGGCGATCTGGGAGGAGCTTGGCCTGCCGCCGCTCAAGCCGGAAATGCCATGGTACGGCTATTCGCTCGGCCAGTGGCCGGAGGAGTTCAAGGTCGAGGCCGACCGCGCGGTAAAGAGCGATTACTGGACGACCGGCGAAATCATCAAGCAGCGTCGCCGCAACGACAAGCGTATGAACGATCCTTATCTGTCGCTGTGATCGGACCGCTCGCGGTCACGCGCCATGCTTACGCGCTTCTGGCCAGCGCGCCGTCGATCATGTCGATGGTGTTCTGCAAGCCGTAGACCGCCACGAACGAGCCGAAGCGCGGGCCCTTCTCCTGGCCGAGCAGCACCTGGTAGAGCATGTTGAACCAGTCGAGCGAGACGCCCGGCTTGCCATCCTTGGCCTTCTTTTTCTGGTCGAGGAACGGCTCGCGGCGGCCGACCTCGTAGACTACGTTCTGGATATCCTCGGCCGGAGCATCGGCCGGCAATTGCGCCAGCGCGTCGCGCAGGTCGATCAGCGCCGCGCGCTCACTGTCGGTCGGGTGGCGGAACTTCTTTTCCGGCTGCACGAAGTCGCGGAAATAATGGATGGCGTATTCGACCTGCGCGTTGAGCTCGGGATGCGTTTGCGGGGTGACGCCCGGCCGGTAGCGGCCGATGAAGCCCCACAGCGTCTCGGCGTTCTCCGCGTTGGAGGACGACACCAGCGTGAGCAACATGGAGAACGAGACCGGCATCTCGACCTTGGGCGGATGGCCGGAATGGATGTGCCAGACCGGGTTCGACAGCCGCTGCCGCAAGTCCTGGCGCTGATAGCCGTCGAGCAGTTGCTGATACTCGTCGACCGTGCGCGGGATGACGTCGAAGTAGAGCCGCTTGGCCGATTTCGGCTCGCGATACATGAAGAGCGACAGACTTTGCGGGCTGGCATAGCGCAGCCATTCATCGATGGTGAGGCCATTGCCCTTGGATTTGGAAATCTTCTGGCCGTTCTCGTCGAGGAACAGTTCGTAATTGAAGCCTTCCGGCGGCAGCCCGCCGAGCGCGCGGCAGATTTCGCCCGACAGCTTGAACGAATCGATCAGGTCCTTGCCGGCCATCTCATAGTCGACGCCGAGCGCGACCCAGCGCATGGCCCAGTCCGGCTTCCATTGCAGCTTGCAGCGGCCGCCGGTCACCGGCATGGTCACCGGAGCTTTCGTATCCGGATCCTCGTAGGTGATGGTGCCGGCCTTGGCGTTGTGGCCGGTGACCGGTACCTGCAGAACAATGCCGGTCTTCGGATCAATCGGCAGGAATGGCGAATAGGTGCCGGCACGCTCCTCGCGCAAGGACGGCAGCATGATCGCCATCACCTTGTCGAAGTGCTTCAACACTTTGAGCAGCGCCTCGTCGAAGCGGCCGGAGCTGTAGCACTCGGTCGATGACAGGAATTCGTAGTCGAAGCCGAAATGATCGAGAAAGGCGCGCAGCCGTGCATTGTTGTGCGCGCCGAAGCTCGCATGCGTGCCGAACGGATCGGGCACCTTGGTGAGCGGCTTGCCGAGATGTTTTTCCAGCATGTCCTTGTTGGGCACGTTGTCCGGCACCTTACGCAAGCCGTCCATGTCATCGGAGAAGGCGATCAGCCGCGTCTTGATCTTGTCATCGGTGAGCACGCGGAAGGCGTGGCGCACCATGGTGGTGCGGGCGACCTCGCCGAAGGTGCCGATATGCGGCAGGCCGGAGGGGCCGTAGCCGGTCTCGAAGATGACCTCGTCCTTGGGCTTCTTCTTCAGGCGCGCCACGATCTTGCGCGCCTCCTCGAACGGCCAGGCGTTCGAGCGCTCGGCGAGTTCGCGTAAGGGTGCGGCGGTTTCGGCGACGGACATTAGGTCGTTTCTCCAGACCGCCGGACACTATGAATCCAGCGCGCGAACGTCAAACGCCGTCATTCCGGGGCGCGAGCACTTGAATCGGCGCTTCGCGCCATCCGAGCACAGGCTCCGCTCGCGAGCCCGGAATACATAATCTCAGACCGGGGCTATGGAATCCGGGTACGTCCGCCTGCAGCGGGCGACCCGGAATGACAGAAAATTTAAAACGGGCTGATAGGAAAATATTTCAGCCACAGGTCGGTGAAGCGGCCCTTCTCCCACAACTGGAACAGCGCCCAGTTGAACGCCTGGCGCAACAAGTCGTTGCCGCGCCTGACCGCGATGCCGACGCCCTCGCCGAAATAGCGGCTCTCCAGAAACGGCCCGCCGCGGAAGACGCAGCAGTTGCCGGAATCGGTGCCGTTGAGCCAGAAGGCGAGCGAAATGCCGTCGCCGAACAGCAGATCCACCTCACCTTTCTTCAGCGCGAAGCGCGCCGCGTCGGCGTTCGGAAAGGGACGCAGCGTGGCCTCGGTGAACAGGGCCTTGAGATAGGCTTCATGTGCGGTGCCGGCGACCACGCCGATCTTGCGGCCTTCCAGCGCCTGCGGCCGCACGTCGTCGATCTCGACGTCGCGCCGCGACACAAAGCGCGCCGGCGTGCGGTAGTAGGGATCGCTGAAGTCGACCTTAAGGCGCGTCTCCGGCGTTTCGGCGATCGAGGCGATCACCGCGTCGCCATTCTTGTCGTTCAGCGACTTGATCAGGGTGTCGAAGCGCCGCATCTGCACCGTGCACGGCACCTTCAGCTCCTCGCAGATCAACCGCGCCAGATCGACATTGAAGCCGGTGGGCGCGCCGTCGGGACCGGCAAAATCGAACGGCGGATAGTCGGTCTCGGTCAGGAAGCGGATGAGGGTGATGCGCGAAAGGTCCGGCCGCTCCGGCCGCCGGCGCGGATCCCAGAAGCCGGGCACCGCGGTGGGATCGCCGAGCTGGCTGGCCGCTGACGGCGTCACCGGCGGCTCGGGCGGGAGCGGGGCCTGCGGACTGGCCGCGGGATTGCGCGGCGGTTGCCGGGTCTGCTGCGCGCCGGCCGCCGCGAACGTTGCCAGGCCCAGCAAGGCGGCCAGCACGGCGCTGCGTGTGCATTGACGGAGACGAGAATTCATTGGCCGGCCTCGACGCTTGAACCGCGGACCATAACACCGCAAATGCGGCGGGCCAGCCATAATCGGAAATCCCGCGAAGAGCGAGCCGCTCGGATGACGCGTCAGGCGCCGCTCAAGTGCTTCTCGATCTCGTGCACCGGCATCTTGACGAAGTCCTTGTCCACTTCGGCGCGCACCGCGTCTTTCAGCGTGTGCGAATAGGCCGGGCGTAGCACGCCGAGCGCGCGCGGCGGCGCCACGATGATCATGGACTTGGTCTTGCCGGCGGCAACGGCGGCGTCGAGATGCTGGACGAGCTGGGTGAGGAAGGCCTCTTCCGCCTGCACGTGCCAGTCGGTCTGCTGGTAGGAGCTGCGGCCGTAGCCGACCGAGCTGTGGGCACGGCCGGGCGCGTCGGTGCCGAGCTCGCGCGTCGGCAGGTCCTTCTGCTCGAACACCTCGATGGTCTTGAGGTTGGGAAACTTGGCGTCGCCGGCGTTTTCCAAGATGAGCGCCTTGGCGCCGTCGCACACCACCACCCATTCGCCGTTGCGGATCAATAACGCGGACATGGAAGCCTCCTGACCTGCGCGCAACGCTAGCCCACGCATGGCACCCGCGTCTTGCTCTGGATCAAACGCGGGAAGGACGAATTTTGTTGCTATCTTGGGCAGTTCAGTTGGTGCCATCCAGCAGGCGGCGGGCGATGACCTGGGCCTGGATCTCGGCGGCACCCTCGAAAATATTGAGGATGCGGGCATCGCACAGGATGCGCGAGACCGGAAACTCCAGCGCGAAGCCGTTGCCGCCATGGACCTGCACGGCGTTGTCGGCGGCGGCCCAGGCCACCCGGGCGGCGAGCAACTTGGCCATGCCGGCTTCCAGGTCGCAGCGGCGGCCGGAGTCCTTCTCGCGCGCGGCGTAATACGTGAGCTGGCGCGCGATCATGATCTCCACCGCCATCATGGCGATCTTGTCGGCGACGCGCGGAAAGCTGACGATCGGCACGCCGAACTGTACGCGGTTTTGCGCGTAGTCGATCGCCTGCTCCATGGCGGCCTGCGCCACGCCGATGGCGCGCGCCGCCGTCTGGATGCGCGCCGATTCGAAAGTCTGCATGAGCTGCTTGAAGCCCAGCCCCTCGATGCCGCCGAGCAGATTTTCCGCCTTCACCTCGAAGGCATCGAAGGCGATCTCGTATTCCTTCATGCCGCGATAGCCGAGCACCTCGATCTCGGTGCCGGTCATGCCATTCACCGGAAACGGGTTGGCGTCGTCGCCGCGCGGTTTCTCCGCCAGCAACATGGACAGGCCGCGATGGCCGGGCTCCTTCGGATTGGTGCGCACCAGCAGGATCATCAGGTCGGCGCGCACCGGGTGCGTGATCCAGGTCTTGTTGCCGTAGACCTTGTAGACGTCGCCCTCGCGCACGGCGCGGGTCTTGATCGAGGCGAGATCGGAGCCGGAGTTGGGCTCGGTGAACACCGCCGTCGGCAGCACCTCGCCGGAGGCGAGCTTGGGCAGCCATTTCTCTTTCTGCTCGTTGGTGCCGCTGCCGAGGATCAGTTCGGCGGCAATCTCCGAGCGCGTGCCCAAGGAGCCGACGCCGATATAACCGCGCGACAACTCTTCGGAGACTACGCACATGGATTCCTTGCCGAGCCCCATGCCGCCGAACTCTTCCGGAATGGTCAGCCCGAATACGCCGAGCTCCGACATCTGCGCGATGACTTCCATCGGGATATAGCTGTTGGTGCGGTGCCAGCCTTGCGCGTGGCCGATCACCTCGCTGTCGGCGAACTTGCGCATCTCTTCGCGGATCGATTCCAGCGTCTCGTCGAGGCCGCACATACCAACAGTGGCATGATGGCTCGCGCGCATCAGCTCGACCAGGCGGGCACGTCGCTCGGCGGTGTTGCCGGTGGCGAGTAGACTTTCAACGGCGGGGCTGATACGTGCCAGCACCTCCGCGAGCGACAGGCCGAGGTCACTCGGCCGCATCACCTCGCTTTGGCTCATCGAAATCCCGCCGATGATCTGGGCGAGATATTCGCCGATCCCGATGCGGACGAGGTGCTCCTCCATTTCGCCCAGCATGCCGTTGCCGGCCATGCGCTCGGCGTAAGACGCAAGCTGGCGCAGCGCCTCGACATAGGTAGCGATCCAGGCCAGCCCGTGGGTGGCGCGTTGCTCGCGGTCGACTAAGCGGCCGACCGTATGGCCCTCCACCACCACGCGCTCGCGCACCTTGGCCATGGCGTCCGCCAAAATGGCATCGGCGGCCGCAACCGCCTCGCGGGCAAGTCCCACCAGTTCGTTTTCCGCGCAAGAACGGGAAGCGGCGATCGGCATCGGGACCCCTCGGTCAGGCAACGTCTGTGGTGCCGGTGTCAGACAATACGAGTGCGGTGCACAAAAGCAAAGTCCGCAGAACAGGCGGGATTTCCGGCCATTTCAGTGGCGTCGCGATATCAAATTGCTACAAAATTAACCATTTCGGGCTTTCATCGCGGCGGCGCCTCCGCGCAAATCTTGCTACCGCGAGACCGACCGATTCCATGCGCTTTAGCCTCCACTTCAAAGGACTTTCACTTCCCGTCACGCCGTCGCTCGTATTCAACCGGACGAGCCGGCTGCTGACCTCGTTCTCGGTGCGCACCCGCGTCATCGTGCTGGCGCTGATCCCGGTGGTCGGATTCCTCGCCAACGGGCTCACTTACGTCTCGGGCGAAGGTGATGTCGACAACTCGTTCCAGACCGTCAAGCAATCGCGCGCGCTTGCTGATGCCAGCCGCGATTTCAAGATCGCCGTCGGGGCCATGCGGATCGCGGTCAAGAACTTCACCACCGAGCCGCACACCCTGATCGACTCGTTCGAGCGCTCGCTGCAGCTCGCCAACAAGAGCCTCGACCAGATTGAGGCTTCGATCGGCGGCAAGCACGCCGACGACATCGCGGCGCTGCATCAGGCGCTCGACAAGCTCAAGAAAAACTTCAACCAGCTGACCTTGGAGCAGCGCACACTCGGCTTCACGGAATCCGACGGGCTGCATAGAAAACTGCGCGATGCCGGCAACAAGATCGAGACCGCCATCAACGAAAACATGACTTGGCTGGCTGACGCTGAGGCGAAAAAGCTGATGATCGCGCTGCTGACCATGCGGCATCACGAAGCGGAATACCGGCTCAATCCGAGCGAGCTCACGCGTCAGGAATTCCTCCTGGGCTATCAGGAATTCACCGATACTTTCGCGAACATCGACGGTACGCCGGAGATGAAGGTGAAACTCGAAAGCGAAGTGCGGAATTATGCCGACACTTTCGCGAGCTGGATCAAGGTCTCCGACCGCATTCATCCGATCCGCGCGCTGATTGACATCGACAGCCAGAACATGCTGCCGCGCGCGGACGCCATCATCGCGTCCGCAAACGCCGCCGCGGCGCAGGCATCGGCGGCACTGGCGGTTTCGCAACGCCGCACCCGCACCGGCATCATCGCGGTTGGTATCGCCATGGTCGCGCTCGGCCTCGATTTTTCCTGGCTGATCGGCCGCAGCATCACGCGCCCGCTTAACGGCCTGGCCGGCGTGATGAAGCGGTTGGCCGCCGGTGACACCAGCGCCCTTATCCCCGCCACCACGGCGCACGACGAAATCGGCGAGATGGCGCGCACGGTGATCGTTTTCCGCGACAACATAATCGAACGCGAAAAGCTGGCCGCTTTCCAGGCCGAGACCAGCCGAGCCCAGGAAGTGCGCAGTTCGACGATTTCGCTGACCATTGCGCAATTCAAGCATTCGGTCGAAAACGTGCTGGGCAAGCTGCGCGCAGCGTCGATAAAGCTCGAAATGAGCTCGGCCGACCTCAACAAAACCGCCGACACCATGTCGTCGGAAGCCCGAAGCGCCGAACAACGCGTTGGCGCCGCGTCCGACAACGTCACCGCGGCCGCGAGCGCGGTCGAAGAACTGGCGACCTCGATCGGCGAAATCGCCTCGCAGGCCGCAAGGTCGACCGACGTGGCAGGGCGCGCGGTGTCGGAAGCCCAGCGCACCGTCACCACCATGTCGGACCTCGCCACCGCCGCGACCCGCATTGGCGAGGTGGTCGGCCTGATCCAGGCGATCGCCGGACAGACCAACCTGCTGGCGCTCAACGCCACCATCGAGGCCGCCCGCGCCGGTGAGTCCGGCAAGGGCTTCGCGGTCGTCGCGGCCGAGGTAAAATCGCTGGCCGGACAGACCGCTAAGGCCACCGAGGAGATCGCCGAGCAGATTGGCTCGATCCAGTCGGCCGCGGCGGACGCCGGGCAGGCGATCGAGCAGGTCAACGCCATCATCCGTGAAATGTCCGCCATCGCCACCACGGTGGCGGTCACCGTCGATCAGCAGAACTCGGCGGTGGCCTCGATCGCCGAGGGCGTCAGCAGCGCCTCGGGCGAGGCGCGTACCGGCGCCGAGGCGATGGTCCGGGTCGCCGGCGTCACCACCGATGCCCGCACTACCGCCGGCGACGTCAAGGCGCTGGCCGACTCCGTCGCGATCGAGGCCGAGAGCCTGGAAGCGGAAGTACGGCAATTCCTCGCCAACGTGCAGGCAGCGTAGCTACTGCCCGCTCATTTCCGCGACAGCGGAAATCCAGCCAAAAGCGCCAGGAACTGGGTCCCCGTTTTCGCGAGGACGAGCGGAGGGAATGCCAACCCTTGCAAAGCTCGCGCCGATGGATGATTTGAAAGGCAGTCCGTCAGGAGCTGGCCTTTGCACATCCTCAAGTCGTCGTTGCGGATCATGGTCGAAGCTTTCCGGCATTTTAACGCCGATGATGGCTGGGCCATCGCCAGCCACATCGCGCTCTCCACGCTGATGGCGTTGTTCCCATTCCTGATCGTGGTCACGGCACTGGCCGGCTTCTTCCTCGGCTCCAAAGAGCTCGCCGACGAGGCCGCGCGTTTGCTGCTGGAAGCCTGGCCGAAGGAAGTGGCCGGGCCGATCGCGCTGGACATCACCGGCGTTCTGACGAGCACGCGCGGCGACGTGCTTACTTTCGGGCTGCTGTTCGCGGTCTATTTCGCCTCGAGCGGCGTAGAAAGCCTGCGCATCGGCCTCAACCGTGCCTATAGCGCGCCCGAGCCGCGCGCTTGGTGGCTGCTGCGGCTGGAATCGATCTTATACGTGCTGGTCGGGGCGGTCGCGATCCTGGCGTTCGCGTTCCTGGTGGTGCTGGCGCCGCTGATCTGGGAGAAGCTGGTGCATTACCTGCCGCAGCTGGCGCCGTTCAGCCGCCTGATCAATTTCGCGCGTTACGCGGTGGCGGTCGTGGTGCTGGTGATTGCGCTTGCGATCCTGCATCGCTGGCTGCCGGCCGGAAGGCGCCGATTCGCCGACATCGCGCCGGGCATCATCGCCACGCTGTTGTTGTGGCTGATCAGCGGAGCCGCCTTCGGGCGCTACCTCGCCAGTTTCGCCTTTGCCTATGTGTCGATGTATGCGGGCCTGGCTTCGGCGATGATCGCGCTGGTCTTTCTTTACGTTTGCGCGTCGATTTTCATCTACGGCGGCGAGTTGAATTCAGCGATCGCCAAGAGGCGTAACGAGCCGCGTCAGCAAAATGATTACGAAGCCGATCGACCGGACGAGGCCGCGCACTCATAAATCGAGTTTGGTGCCAACGGCCTGTCGAAGAACTTGCAGAAATTTGGCAGCGATTGAGCGCGACTCGAGTCAATTCAACTGTCACCGAACAGCCAAGACTCCGGATTTGCGATCGGTTCGTTGCGATTGAGAGCCAATATTCCTTTTATGTTTCGTATGAGCGACCAAATAAACGCCCACAAGAGAACAAAACCACCAATAACGTGAAATAAGAGAAGGAGACCAACAACCAAATAAAGCAAACCAAACCAAAACGTTCTTATTTGAAAGATGTAGTGACTTTTCATTGCGGATTCAGCTGATGGTGCCTGCAAGTATGCAATTACAGCGCCGATTAGAGTGGTGATCCCCGTGAAATATCCAATGAAGTACAAAATATAGATGGCGAACGCCAACCCGCGATCGTCTACGACTTGATCTTTAGCTTGAATGGACTTCGGTCTCTTCACGAAGCCTCCTGCGCTGCGTCGCAAAATCAGATGATACTATGAAGGTGATTATGTCAGAGCAAGCTAAAATGACAACCACGCCATGTGCACAACCCGTCACGATCAGAAGAATGGGCAAAAAACCTCAGATCTTTTGGTGGCGGCCGCCAGCGCCCAGCGAAGATTTAGCGCAAAAACAGACAATTTTAGCGGCCAGACCTCAGGCCGGATACTGATAGTCCTAACGATCATACCAATGGCGCTTGCCAGGCTTTTCGGCGCCGATATCCAAACCGGTTTCACGCAATGATTGGACCGATGCGTTTGTTCAGGTCGGCGCGGTTTCTGTTCTATTTTCCGATTGCTCGGACAAAATATTGAAAGCCGCGTCAATAAATGGCTCCACTAATTCAATCCCGTCAGCCTTCCATAAGCACCAGCAGCATTCCATAAACTGTTTTTCGGCCAGGTCGCCACCAACAGCCAAATTTGGCTCAATCTCTTTTCTTGTCAGTCCTAGGGACCGACTAAGCTCAGCGTATGCAGCGGCCTCCCCAAACATGACGTTCTCCTCATTTTTTCAAATCGGCCCTTAAATTCCTCCGCCATTTTTCTGTTTTCAATTGTACGGCTTCACTCGCCGTCAGTACAGACATACTTTTGCCGGTAAACATGGCGGCAGAACAGCCCCGCCTAACCCTCACAGACAAGGTGCAAGACTTCGTCACTAGCGTTGTTTGATCCAGATCAATGACTTTTCTGAGAGGTGGTCCCGGTTTCCGGGACAGTTTGGCGGCTTGGCTAAGATGGATTCTGGGTTTGATTACGCCGCCAGTTTCTCCTGCTCCATGTCGATAGCATAGGCCTCGTCGGGTGTCCTGCCGGCG
>Ga0307436_1000745_pt1 | contig 15230 bp, 12 predicted proteins | sample SalMarWE160440MG_FD_202513 | JGI IMG/M metagenome (GOLD analysis project Ga0307436, IMG submission 202513) | Salt marsh sediment microbial communities from the Plum Island Ecosystem LTER, Massachusetts, United States - WE1604-40 | ecosystem: Environmental > Aquatic > Marine > Intertidal zone >...
GGATCGGCCGGTGTAGAAGGTCCGATAGCCATAATCGGCGGCACCGTGGGCTCCGGGATAGGCCAGTACTCCAGGGCCTCCGGCCAAAGGCTGAAGCTCCTTATAGCGGCCGGCGCCGGCGCCGGCATAGCGGCGACTTTCAACGCCCCCATCGCTGGTGTAATGTTCGCCATGGAGATAGTGCTGCTGGGAGATTACGAGATGTCCTCCTTTGCCGCCATCGTCATAGCCGCGGCGATGGCCACGGTCGTAACGAGGGCTGTTTACGGCCCCAACCCTGCCTTCATTGTCCCGCAATACCATTTAAAGAGCATGGCGGAGTTGCCCCTCTATATGGTATTCGGAGTCCTGATGGGTTTTCTGGGCGTCCTGTATATCAAGGTCTTCCACGGCATCGCCGACAAGTTCGAGAAAGTTAAAATCCATCCTCAGATGAAACCCGTGCTGGGCGGCTTAATAATAGGCTTAATCGCCATATTCCTTCCGCAGGTCATGGGAAACGGCTACGATATCGTCAACCTGGCCCTGGTCGGCAAGATAACCTTCGTGGTCGTCTTGCTGCTCACCTTTTTCAAGATCGTGGCCACCTCCATAACCATCGGTTCCGGCGGCGCGGGCGGCGTCTTCGCTCCCTCGCTTTTCATAGGTGCCATGGCAGGGGACACTTATGGCTACATAGTCCACTGGCTCTTCCCCGGCTTTACGGCCGGTCCCGCGGCTTATTCCGCCGTGGGGATAGGTGCCTTCCTCGCAGCGGCAACGCATGCTCCGCTTACGGGGATTTTCCTCATGTTCGAGATGACCGGCGATTACAAGATCATAGTACCCGTCATGCTCTCAGCCGTTATCGGCACACTTGTGGCCAAGAGGGTCTGCCATGACTCTATCGATACGGTCCCACTGACCCGGAGGGGCATAAATCTGCACGCCGGCAGGGAAGTAGGCATCATGAGCAGTATCAACGTAAAGGACGTCATGAGAGAAGACTTCGTAACGGCCCAGGAAGACTCCAAGCTGGATGAGCTCATAAACGAAATGATTAACAGGGAGAATTTCTACATTCCCGTACTCAACACCGAAGGACTGATGACGGGCATAGTCTCGTTCCACGACGTGAGGCTCGTAGTGACGGAGGAACGCGTAAGGGATGTCGTCCGGGCGAAGGAGATAGCCACTGAAGACGTGCTCGTCCTATTCCCCGATCAGGACCTCAATGCGGCCGTAGAGAAGTTCACGCTGAAAGAAATAGACGAACTGCCGGTTGTAGAAAGAGGCCAGCCGAGAAAGGTAATCGGCATGATAAGCAGAAAAGATGTTTTCTCGGCCTATAACAAAGAGGTACTGAAGAAAGCGGCAGAGCATTAACCAATATGCTCCCTTCCCGGGAGTTTATCTTCAAAATAGACTCAAGATGGAATAAACTTATGGAAGGTTTCTCAGGGAACGATTCAACGAAAAAGAACATATAAATGAAAGAGGTTTAAAATGATCACGAAAATACTTGTAGGTTTTGACGCCTCCGAAGAGTCATACAAGGCCTTTGATTTTGCAGTCGACATGTCGATTTCACACAAATCTGCTCCCGAGATTATTGTGCTTTCCGTAATCAGGCCTCCCGAGGGCATGAATCTCGTCGACACAGACAGCCTGATAGACGAAGCTGCCAACGAATTTAAAACGGAGTTAAAAGGACTTGTAGAAAAGGCCGGCTCCAGCAACGTGAAGATCAGCACCGAAGTTGCCGTGGGGCACCCGGCCGACACGATTGTAAAGTACGCCGATGAAAAGGGATGTTCCCTGATAATAGTTGGCCACAAGGGCAGGTCGAAGCTTGGAGGCATTCTTCTGGGGTCCGTGTCAAGGCATATTGTCACCCTGGCTCACTGCAGTGTCGTGGTTGTCAGATAGGGACCAGGAGTATCCCTTTCAGCATCGGGGACAGGTTACTTTACGGAAAAGTGTTATCACGATGTCCGGCCTTTATTCCATGGCAGCCCCACATATGTTATTGTTAAGGATGAGACCTCAATGAGAGGCTGAGAACTTCCTTGTTACGCCGGGGCGCCTGACTGTTCTCCGCGTTTCTGCAGGAGGGGCCGGACGAATAGGCTCTCGCCGTGGCAAAGGAAGTTGAAGGGGCCGGAAAAACATGCATCGGGGGGGGCGACTTATCCTGCCGGGCCGGCCACAGGTCTTACCTTGTGAGAAGGCTTTGAGAAATGGGCAAGCTTCTGTCTTTTCCACATCCATACTTCTCTGCACGTCCGGGATGGCGGTGGTTTATCCTGACAACCGTTCTAATAGGCGCAACCATGTCCGCCCTGGATGTAAGCATAGTAAATATCGCCATGCCGACTCTCAAGTCCGACTTCAGCGCTTCCATGGCGACGATCGAATGGGTCGCAATAGCTTACATGCTCACGCTTACCATCTTCCTGCCGCTTTTCGGAAGGCTGGCGGACATGTACGGCAGGTCCAGGCTTTATAATGCCGGGTTCATAGTCTTCACAATCGGTTCGGCATTGTGCGGCATGTCACCTTCGGCCCACTTCATGATCGGCTCGCGTACATTGCAGGCTGTGGGGGCCGGCCTGTTGCAGGCGAATTCCATCGCTATAATCACGGCTGCCTTTCCTTCCTCCGAGAGGGGCAGGGCTATCGGCATACAGGGTGCCGTGCAGGCCGTGGCGATGTCGATCGGTCCGTTCGTAGGCGGCGTTCTCATAGCTGCCATAGGCTGGAGGGCCATATTCTATGTAAACGTACCAATAGGCATTCTTGGCACTGTGGCCGCCCTCCTCATTCTGCCCCGTGATGAGCTGAAGAAGCGGAAAGAGAAGGTGGATTATCCCGGCGCCGCCTTTTTCTCCTCCGGTCTTCTCTTCCTGGTGCTGGCCTTTAACGAGGTCGCCAAACTGGGGCTGACATCGACGAGGATCATCCTGTACTTCGCCCTTTCGGTCGCACTGCTTGGCCTCTTCGTGATTACGGAACTCAAGGTAAAATATCCGCTTGTAGACCTTAAGATGTTCAGGAGCTTCACATTCTCCGCAGGCAATTTGACCGGCATGATGTCCTATTACGTACTTTTTGCGGTAATGTTCCTCATGCCTTTCTACCTTGAAAGGGTGGTCGGCTACAGCGTGGCGCTCACCGGCAGCCTGCTCACACCGATACCGCTTGCCATGGCGGTAGTGGCTCCCTGGGCCGGCAGCGTCTCGGACAGGCGAGGTCCGAGGCTGATGACCACTGCCGGCATGCTGGTCTCCGCCCTCTCCTGTTTCCTGCTCATGATGCTGGGCGAGTCCTCCCACCTTGTCATGCTTGTGGGCATACTGATAATGCTTGGCATAGGGATGGGCCTCTTTACACCGCCCAATAACAGCGCGATAATGGGCGCCGCCCCCAAAGATAAACTCAGCGTGGCCGGCGGCCTCCTGAACATGATGCGCTCACTGGGTCTCATATTCGGTGTAGATATCTCCGGCCTCATATTTACCAGCCTGGAGGACAAATATGTGGTAGACAAGGGATTCTACAACGTCCGGCATATATTCCATAACCGGCTCATACCTGTCTCGGTAAAGGATGATGCCTTCATGAAGGGATACCTCGTCGTACTGGGAGTGCTTGTGGCACTCGGCCTTTTCTCGGCGTTCCTGTCGGTCCTGAGAAATGAAAGGCCCGACGAAGAGGCCATCGCAGCAGCAAACGAATTTAAGGGGGTCTAGTCACCCTCTCCTGTCCCCGTGCGCCTCGCATCACTACCACTCAAGTTTGCGAATTGACCGGGCCAACAGGCGTAACAACCGGCACTGTTGCAGGAGTCCCAATAGAGTATAATATGGAGAAATGAAGATAGAAAATAATATTATACTCTCGAATGTGTTCAACATTGCGCTGATTCTTCTGGTGGGGTTTTTTGCGATGCAAAACCTCAATGTCATGTTGACCAAACTGCGGTTTGTCGAGATAGCCGACGACCTGAACGCATCCTTCCTTGAAATGAGGATCTCGGAAAAAAACTATTTCCTTTACGGAGATGAGGCTGCGCTGTTCGAGATAAGGGACAAGATAAACAATACCATGGAGTCCATCGAGGGGGTAAGAAACGATATTGCCCGGGCGATCGGCGAAGACAACCTTGAGAAGCTCAGGGACTATCTGAAGAGGTATTCGACCGCGGTAGAGGAGATGAGGAGGAGCGGCAGCAGGGATATACAGATGGAAACTATGCTGAGGGCGGCAGGCAGAAAATTACGGGAGTTTTCCGAGACAACAACCAGACTCGAAAAGAGAAGGGTGAACGAGATAATCGCAAACTCCAAAAAGGTACTGTTTTATTCCTTCTGGGCAATCGTTGTCATGGCTGTTGTCGTCAGCCATTTCATATCCCAGAAAATCCTGCGCTCACTGAGAGAAATAGAGAAACTGGCAGAGTCTATTTCCAAAGGGAACTTTAGCGGCGTAAGCGGAGTGATACCGGCCGATGAATTCGGGGCGGTGATGAGTGCCATCAACACCATGTCGGAAGAATTGAAGACCCGCGAGGAAGAGCTTATCCAGTCAAAAAAGCTGGCATCCCTGGGAGTGCTCACCGCCGGCGTGGCGCACGAATTGACCAACCCCCTGAACAACATCTCGATGATAGCCCAGAACTTTGTCGAATATCACGATTTCCTGAACAGGGAGAACAGGATAGAACTAATGAGGAAGGTGGAGGGCGAGGCCGAGAGGATCCAGGAGATCGTCAGGAACCTCCTGGACTTCTCGAAGCCCAAAGAGGCAAACCTCAAAGAGGCCGATATAAACGATACCTTGCAGAAAGCGCTGAAGCTGATGCAGAACACCCTTGACATCTCAAATATCGAGACCAGACTGTCTCTCCGGCCTGACCTTCCACACGTCTTCATAGATGGCCACCAGATAGAGCAGGTTTTCGTGAACCTCATCCTGAACGCGGTGCACGCGATGTCGCCATCGGGAACCCTTTATCTTGCAACGGGATTCAGCGAGAACGGTGACACGGTCAGGATCGAGGTCAGGGACACCGGCAAGGGTATACAGCCCGAATTTCTTCCCCATATATTCGACCCGTTTTTCACTACGAAAGGTGTGGGCGGGACGGGTCTCGGGCTGTCGGTCAGTTACGGCATAATCAAGAACCACAAGGGCAACGTCAGGGTGGAAAGCACGGTAGGGGCGGGGACTACCTTTACTATCGAGCTTCCGGTATACAAAGGAAAGGAGGCAGGAGATGAACAAATACAGGATAATGGTGATCGATGACGAAAAGATAGTCTGTGATATGGCGAAAATGTCTCTGGAGCAGGAGGGTTACGATGTGGAGACGTTTATGAACGCGGAACCTGCGCTGAAGAGGCTTGCAGAAGAAAAGTTTGACATAGTAGTCACCGATTATAAAATGAAAGGCATAGACGGGATGGAGGTGCTGAGGACCGTAAGAAAACTTTACGCAGGCACCAAGGTGATAATGATTACGGCCTTTGCAAACCTGGATGCGGCGATAGAGGCACTGAGGTCTGACGTGCACGACTTCTTTCCCAAGCCAGTCAAGATCAAAGAGCTGAAGGCGTCGATCCAGAGGGCGCTTGACGAAGGAAACAAGTGACGGAAACATCCTGGGGAACATGAAAAATCTCGTCGGACATTTGAAGTCTTTTTTCGGACTATCAAGGAGGCAGCAGGGGGGACGCCTTCCGTTCACGGAGGCCTTCGAGAGGTTCAGGGGGGTCCTGGACAACAACAACCGCGCGCTTGAGATCATCACGGATATGGGGGAGAAGCTGGGTGGCGACTATCTATTTGACGTCAACTACATCAAAGACGCCTATTCGCGGCTGTCAGCTGTTGTCGCCGGCGCCATCAGCAACTTTGACACCCTGACCCGGGGCAGGCACGAGCAGTTGCTCGGGGTGTTCAACCGGATCAACTCCCAGGTCACAGGGATGATATACGATGTGGCGTCCGTCACGGGGGAGAGGGTTTTCTTTTACGAGGATATTTCCTGGGACATGTCCCGGGAGGTCGGGGGGAAGAATGCCGCCCTCGCAGAGCTCAGAAATTATCTGAGGCTTGACGTTCCGGAGGCCTTCGCCATCACTACCCGCGCCTTCGACGAATTCATGGAACATAACGAGCTGACCGCCGCGGTGGACGATCTCCACGGCGGCGGAGGACCTCATGAAGAGAAGCTTGCCCGGCTGCGGGATTTGATTATGGAAGCGGAGATCCCGCCGGGGGTCGGTTCCGACATCGAAGCGGCTCTGGATAAGATGAAGAAAAGATGCGGCGACCCATGTTTTCTGGCTGTGAGGAGCAGTGGAGAGGATGAAGACGGGGAGTTTTCCTTTGCGGGACAGTTTGAGACAGTGCTGAATGTGCCCCTTGAATGCGAGGCTGTAAAAAGGGCCTACAAGAAGGTTATCGCAAGCCTTTTTTCGGCCAAGGCTGCGGCATATCAGGAGAGGATCGGTTATGAAACAGGGAAGATGAAGATGGCGGTAGGGTGCGTTGTCATGGTGGATGCGGTAGCGAGCGGAGTGATATATTCCTCCAGTCCCGATGGAGAAAGGCGGACCCTTATCGTCAACGCTACATGGGGATTGGGAGAATCAATAGTCGAGGGCCGGACAGACAGTGACTTCTACCGTGTAAAAAAGGATATCGTGCCGGAAATAGTCAACGAGAAGACGGGCGGCAAACAGTTCATGGTCGTGAGCCGGCCGGGAGGAGGGACGGCGAAGGTCGAAACGCCCGTCGACCGGGCGGGGAAACCCTGTCTCACGCCGGAACAGGTGAAGGAGCTGGCCGGCCGGGCCATCTCGATAGAAAGGCATTTCAGGAGACCGCAGGATATCGAATGGTCGATCGACTCAAGTGGAAAAATCTACATCCTCCAGGCCAGGCCTCTGCGGATCGAGGAAAGGGCGGCAGTCGAGACAGGCCCTGCTGCTCCCCGCGTGGAAAGGCCCGGACGTATCCTGATGAAAGACAGGGGGATTATCGTCCAGAAGGGGACGGGCGGCGGTACGGTCTTCATCGTGCGGACCCCCGACGACCTCGAACATTTTCCGAAAGGTTCCGTGCTTGTTGCAAGACACGACTCTTCGAATTTTGTGCGCGTCATGCCGTTCCTGTCCGCGATAATAACGGACACTGGCACGCCGACGAGCCACATGTCCTCCCTCTGCAGGGAATTCAGGGTGCCGACCATAGTCAATGCCGGCGATGCCACCGGCACGCTGAAACAAGGGCAAAAAGTTACCGTGCAGGCGGCTGAGGACGGATCGACCGCTATATATGAGGGCATTCACAGGGACCTGATCGAGTATTCAGAGAAGACCTCCATGAAGATGGAGGACGTCTATGAATACCGTAAGAAGAGGTTTGTCCTCAGGTATATCTCGCCGCTGAACCTCGTCGATCCCCTTCTGGACAATTTCTCGCCCGAGAGATGCAAGACCGTCCATGATATCCTGAGGTTCATGCACGAAAAGTCGGTGGCGGAACTTGTGGACAGCGCCAGGTACGGCACCTCGATGCTGAAGAGGCACGCCGCGGTAAAACTGGACCTGCCCATACCGGCCGGGATCATTGTAATCGATATCGGCGGAGGGCTGAACATCGAGCCGGGGCAGGGAAAAGCTACGTTTGAGCAGATCACGTCGATGCCTCTCAGGGCGATTGTGAAGGGGATGATGCACCCCGGTGTCTGGAATTCCCGTGCTGTTTCCCTGAAGGTAAATGATTTTCTGTCAAGCATGATGAGGATGTCGGACATAACGTCCGGCGACAGCGAATACGTGGGCTACAACGTCGCAGTGGCATCCGGTGAATATATGAACCTGAGCCTGAGGTTCGGTTATCATTTCAACATGATCGACTGTTACTGCAGTGAAAATACCCGTAACAATCATCTCTATTTCAGGTTTGTCGGCGGCGCCACGGACATCGTAAAACGCTCGCGGCGGATAGAGCTTCTCGCGACCATTTTAAGGGAATACGGCTTCAACATAAAATCAAAGGGCGATCTGATCATCGCGAGGCTTGCAAATATAAGCAGCGACGAACTGGTCGGACTCCTCGATCAGACAGGGAGGCTGATCGCCTTTACACGGCAACTGGACGCCGTCCTTAATGACGACAGCGACGTCGAACTGTACTCGCGGAATTTTATCGGGGGGAAGTACGAATTCTAGCCGGCGCGCCCGGGACTTCTTTAACGTGTTCAATAAACGGACCTTTTCCAAGAGCTGCCTTGTAAAGAAGACGCCCTGGAGGAGTTGAGACATGATACCCCTGAGCGATGCTGACCGGAGGCCGGTACAATTTCCGCTCGTCACTGTCCTGATCATTGGCGCCAACTCCGCTGTTTTCCTGCTGGAGCTCCTGAAGGGGCCGCATTTCATACTGGCCCTGTCCTACGTCCCGGCCAACATCGTCCGGGGCAGGGACCTTGTCACCATTGTCACGGCGATGTTCGTTCATGCCGGATGGTTTCACATCCTTGGAAACATGGTCTATTTCTGGGCCTTCGCTCCGGAGATCGAAGACGTAATGGGACGGTGGCGTTTCGCAGCGTTTTATCTGGCGGGAGGGCTTGTCGCTTCCCTCGTCCAGATAGGGGTAAATCCTGTCTCGACCCTCCCCAATCTGGGGGCCAGCGGCGCTATCGCCGCCGTGATGGGAGCCTTTCTCATAACATTTCCCAAAGACAGAATCCGCACCATCGTTCTGCTCGGTTTTTTTGTGATCATACCTTTCATCCCCGCGATGGTGCTTGTCGGGATCTGGTTCCTTCTGCAATTATTCAGCGAGGTCGGTTCGGTGATGGCAGGACAGACCGGCGGGGTCGCCCACATGGCCCACATAGGAGGTTTTGTCTTCGGTCTCGTGACGGCTCGCATCTTTGAGACACGAGGGGGAAAGCCCGGTCGCCTGGCGGGGAGACAGCGGTGACCCTGCGTGACCGCATATTCTTTGCCTGTATCCCCGCCCTGATGGAAGACGGGAACGTACGTCTCAGACCTCTCCGGATTGGGGACGGAGCTTTCCTGAAATCAGGATTCAACAGGCAGGAGAGCCTCAGGGCCTGCGGTCTTTCCTCGCCGGTTTCCTCGTCGGGGGCCGCGATCCGCCGGTGGATAAAAGGAACGTATGATGTTGCCTGGTGCATCGAGATTGACTCGCGACCCGCCGGATTCGCCGGCATTTACCGTCTCAGACCGGGAGAATCGGCCGAGGCGAGCCTGATGGTATTTGACGGGAAACTGAGGCGCCGCGGTTACGGCAGCAGGGTATTCCGTATGGTCTCGGAGATGCTGGTCATGCGCACCGGGGTAAAGAAGCTTACCGTCAGTGTCCTGAAGGAGAATCAGGCGGCACTGTCATTCTGGGGGAAAATGGGCTTCGAAGGCGCCAGTTACAATGACGGCGTCTGCAGCATGGAGCTTGATTTATCGCACGGTTTTCCGTTGAAGATACAGTCCTCATGAGATATAATGTTTGCGAAAGTCCGGCAACAAGTCAGGCATCGCGGAATATGCCGGGACCATGACCGGTTAATTCTTTCGTCTTCTGTCGTAACAATGCACCAGGAGGTATATAGATGGACGATGTAAAGCGTATTCTTGTTGTAAGCAGGATGACGAGGTACTGCGCCAGGGCTGTCAGGTACGGGGTCGCTCTCGCCCGGCAGTACGGGGCCGAGTTGCACATCCTTCATGTGTTTTACGATCCTTTCGTACTGGGCGGCTGGAACATGCCCTATCCTTCCATCGAAGACGCTTACCGAAAGTCTCTGGAGGATGCCAAGGAAGAGCTGGACAAGATCGTTTACCATGAGGTCAAGCGAGGCATGACCGTGAAGGAGCAAGTCAAGGGAGGAAGGCCCACCAGGCAGATACTCGAATATGTGAAGGAACAGAACATAGACCTGATGATCCTGCTTTCGCACGGGGAATGGAGGCTTGAGCACTTTCTCTTCGGCCGGTCCAATGAAGAGATAATCCGCAAGATGCCCTGCTCTGTCCTCATGATCAAACAGGAGCCGGAAGAGGTGCCGTTTGAAGAATGATCGCCGCCACTGACATTCTGACCTCCTTGGGAAGCAGATGGTTAGAGCGACGACTTAATTTTTTGCAGAAATTTCTTGTGGTGTTTTCCTGCCAAATCGAGATGTCGATAAACATGAATCTTCACCGCATCCTCAATAAACACCCAAATAAGGCAGTAAACCCATACTAACCCCACCAGCGACCAGGGGATGCGGGCCACCAGGAAACCGAACCCGACGATCATCGCTGCCACTGTCTGGGTTCCTAAAATAGCCGCCAGCAGGATCGGCGCAGGATATGGCTTCGACAAAAAAGGTCGTCTGGTCCGGGCCACAAACAGGGTCAGATGGCCCGCAACCGCCAGCTTAAGGTAGATAAGCGACTGTATCTGTGCGTTATTGATCTTCAGTAGCAACTTGGCGATCAGCAGCATACCAAAGGTTTCGGCTACGCCGACGAGGCCCAGAATCGTGGCAATGGTCAATACGCGGTGCATGTCCCAGCGGACCGGATCGGGGTCCAGCCAGGTGTTGTCATAGGCAATCGTCATGATCGGCAGATCATTCAGTAATGCCAGCAATATGATCATTATCGTGGTGATGGGATAAAAATTAAAAGCGATCATTGCCAGCACCACGAAAAACATGATGCGGATAGTTTCAATGATCCGGTAGATGGCGTAACTGTTCATGCGCTCAAAGATCTTCCTCGCGGACTCTACCGCCTGAACTATGACCGAAAGACCGGGCGCCGTGAGCACCAGGTCCGCCGCTGCTCGCGCCGCGTCGGTCGCCGCGCTCACGGCAATGCCGGTGTTGGCCTGCTTCAGAGCTGGCGCGTCATTGACGCCATCACCGGTCATTCCCACAATATGACCGCGATCCTGGAGTGCTCTTACAATATTGAATTTATGTTCCGGAAAAACCTGGGCAAACCCGTCGGCATCCTCTATGCGCTCAGCCATATCGGAGGAGCCCTTGTCCTTCGAACTGGCTGTCCCCAAGAGTTCCTCCGTAACGTAAATATCGGATCCGAGAGAGAGCCTGGACGCGATCTCTTTCGCAATGGCCAGGTTGTCGCCTGTCAGCATTTTTACCTTGATGCCGTGTTCTCCGGCCCTCTTGATGGTGTCCGCCGAATCCTCCCGGGGGGGATCGAAGAGCGGCAGGAGGCCCATGAAATCCCACCGGTGCGTCGCCCCCGCGGCGGTCCTCGCAACGCCGAGAGTGCGATAACCCTGTCCAGCAAATTCGGTTACCTTATTGTTAACTTTCTCTGCGAGTTCTTTTGTCGGCTTGCACAAATCGAGAACAACCTGAGGCGCACCTTTTGTGACTTTGAATATCTCCTCGCCTTTTTTGATTTCCGCCTCGGTCCGTTTACGGACAGGGTCGAAGGGTACAAATTTTAGCTGCGTATAACCCGCCATCGCGTCCGCGCTCGCCAGTCCCTCCATTACTGCAAGATCGATGGCGTCACGGTCCTCGGCTTTCGACGCCAGCGATCCCGCCAATATCAGTTTCTGGACGTCTTTTTCCCCGAAGGGCGCTGGTTCTCCAAGGGTAAGCCTGTTCTGGGTGAGCGTCCCTGTCTTGTCCGAGCAGAGGATATCCATTCCGGCCATCTCTTCGATGGACTCCAGCCGCGTTACGATCGCCTTCATCTTTGCAAGAGATGCGGCGCCTATCGCCATGGTTACGGTCAGCACAGCCGGCATTGCCACCGGAATGGCGGCGACGATCAAGATCAAGGCAAACTGCACGAGAGTGAGAAAGGCGGCGCCCCGGGAGAGCATAAATACGACAAGCAAGACGGTAAGACCAAGACTCAGATAGATTAGGTAATCGCCGATCGTGAGTACGGCCTTCTGAAAGTGGGATATTGATTTCGCAGAAGAGACCAGTTTGGCCGTCTTGCCGAAAAAGGTTTTTGAGCCTGTTGCCGTCACAACTGCCACCATCTCACCCTTCTTGGCAACCGACCCCGAATAGGCTAGATCCTCTACCTTCTTGTTAACGGGCAGGGACTCTCCAGTGAGGGCTGACTGGTCTACGCTCAAATAATCGCCCTCCATCAGTTTTACGTCTGCCGGGACGATATCCCCCAGACGCAGGCGAATAATATCTCCCGGCACCAACGTTGATGCGTCGATCTGTGCCCACTTCCCGCTGCGTTTGACCCTGGCCTTGACGGCCAGTGTCTTTTTCAGCGCCTCCACCGCGTTGGCTGCCTGGTGCTCCTGCCAGAAACCGACCACGGCATTAAAGACCAGCAAGATAACGATAATGATAAAATCGGCCCAGCGTCTTACAACCATGGAGAGGCCCGCCGCCACCTCTATCATCCAGGGGATGGGACCCCAAAAGTAAGAAAGAAATTTCAGAAAGGGACTGACCTTCTTTTCTTCCAGTGCGTTTGGACCGTATTGAGTCAGCCGGCGGGCCGCCTCATCATCGGAAAGGCCTTCCGGTGACGTTTCCAATTGACGCAACAGTTCTTTTAAGGATAATTTTTCAGTCTCCGCACTCCCGGTATTGTTCATCCTGCGTCTCTCTTTCCGTCGTCAGAAGCTGGACCCGCAATTTTTTACCAGTATATCTCAACGCCCACGTCATTTCAACGGACCATTTCAGAGCACTTTCATTGACGCTGACATTGTGGGAATGTCAGCCACTGGCCGGGAGGGATCCGGAATATTACCCGAAACATTCCTGGCTCAGCGGCGTCCCAAGCCGTACTTGTTTAGTGCGGCGCTTCATTACTTTCGGTAAGGCCGATTGTAAGCGGTCCCTTTCTCTGCTATACATGGAAGGAAAAGGAGGGGCTGTCATAAACACCGGACAATTTTTGAGAAGGACTTTTCTCAAAAAAGCAAGTGGGCATAAGGGACGTAACCGTGTCGACGATCAGCGGTAAGACGTGGGGAGAGATAATGGGAGCACCTGTCGGGGGAACAGGACGCGGCAGTTATTATAAATTATCTGGCTGCCCGATACGGGGCAGGAAAGTAAAGGTGGATGCATGATGAAAAAAATCACGATCTTGGGTATCATGTTGGCGCTGGTGGCTATTATCTACGCCTTTCCTGCTTTTGCCGGTACCGATGACGCTCTTCTGGGTCGCGCGAAACAGTTTTTCGGTCCGCTTCCGTCGGCCATGACGTCCCCGGAAAACCCGATAACGCCGGAAAAGGTCAAGCTGGGCAAGATGCTCTTCTACGAATGGAGGATTTCGTCGGACGGCACGGTGAGCTGCAACAGATGTCATCAGTTCAATTTCTACGCTACCGATGCCCTGAAGAAATCGATCGGGGTGAGGTGCAGGGAGAACCCGCGGAACTCGCCTACCGTCCTGAACGCGGCGGACCAGATAGCCGAGCACTGGATAGGCAACCGTAAGAGCGTCGAGGACCAGGCTAAACAGGCCCTTTTAGGAAAGGCCTCGTTCGGGATGCCTTCTTACGAATCGGTAGTGAAAAGACTCGGGAAACTCGGGTACGGGCCTTTCTTCAAAGACGCCTTTCCCGGAGAGGACGACCCCGTCTCCATGGACAACTTTGCGAAGGCTGTAGGCGCCTTCGAACGGACTCTCGTAACGCCGTCACCCTTCGATGCATATTTGAAGGGTAACACAAACGCCCTGACGGAGAGGCAAAAGAAAGGACTGAAAACGTTCATCGACACCGGTTGTATGACATGCCATTCAGGCACTTACGTCGGGGGACAGATGTACCAGAAATTCGGGATATTCGCCCCTTACTGGAAATACACAAAGAGCGGGAAGATAGATAAGGGCAGATATGCCGTGACCAGGAACGAGGCGGACAGATATGTCTTTAAAGTGCCTGTCCTCAGAAATGTCGAAAAAACGGCCCCCTATTTCCACGACGGTTCAGTGGACAGGCTGGAGGAGGCCGTATTTATCATGGCGAAAATCCAGTTGGGGAAAACTCTGAACAAAGAGCGGCGGGATGACATTGTCGCCTTTCTGAACTCCCTGACAGGTGAACTTTCCGATGAGATCCTTAAGGTCCCCCTGTTGCCGGCGAAGGATTGATTCTCTCCTTGCAGATCAGCAAGGAGATCCCGGCGGTCCTCCGGTTGTCTCAAATCTGCTTTTGTGCTATATTGTCTCCAGTCTTATTTTGTTTTCTTGAGGTACCCTCGAGAAATTTTCGATCCGGGAGGCTGAAATGGAAGATGTTAAGAAAATTCTTGTCGTAAGCAGGTTGACCAGAGAATGCGAGAAGGCCCTACATTACGGTGTGTCCCTCTCCAGGAAATACGACGCGGAACTCAATATTATTTATGTGATCCACGACCCGCTGCTTGGGGGAGGATGGAACCTTCCGATACCAGCGATAGAAGAGGCTTACAGGGAATCCCGGGAGGAAGCCAAGAAGGCATTGGACAGGATTATAGGGCTGGAAAGAGAAAAGGGCATGACCATTAACGAACTCATCCGGGACGGGGAGCCTTCCAGGGAAATATTCAAGGCGGTGGAGGAAAAGAATATCGACCTGATCATCATGGTTTCCCACGAAGAGGGGCGACTGGAACATTTTCTCTTCGGGCGCACAAACGAGAGGATTATCCGGAAGATGCCCTGCTCGCTCCTGCTTGTAAAGAAGGAACCCGAAGCCGTTGACAATCTTGATTAGTTTCGTGACAGTCGGCAGATAGGAAGGAGAGGATAATGATTACAAAGATCCTTGTCGCAACAGACGGCTCGAAAACAGCCATGAAATCCGTCAAATACGCGGCCGACCTCGCCCGGCAGACCGGTGCAAAGATCATAGTCCTGAGCGTCGTGGACAGGAATTACGTCATTACACAGTCGATACCCGCCTTCTCCACGCCTACCCATATTACCGAGTCTGTGGAAGACTACATGAGGCATGCCGCGGAGGCATACCTGTCTTCAGCGGAAAAGCTGTGCAAAAAGAAAGGCGTTGAGACGAAAACCGTAGTCAGGTCGGGTCATCCTGTCGAGCAGATTGTCAGGGAGGCCAGGAAATCAAAGGTCGATCTGATTGTAATGGGCTCACATGGGAAGAGCGCCATCGAATCCGCCGTGCTGGGCAGTGTCACCTACGGCGTAATACATAACGATACAAGGATCCCGGTGCTCGTAACGAGAATGTGAAGCGCC
>Ga0307436_1000746_pt1 | contig 15224 bp, 18 predicted proteins | sample SalMarWE160440MG_FD_202513 | JGI IMG/M metagenome (GOLD analysis project Ga0307436, IMG submission 202513) | Salt marsh sediment microbial communities from the Plum Island Ecosystem LTER, Massachusetts, United States - WE1604-40 | ecosystem: Environmental > Aquatic > Marine > Intertidal zone >...
AGAGGAGCTATTTGTTCCCACTCCTCATCGGTTAAATCATCGGGATAAGCTTTTCGCATGCACGCCTCCTGTGCGTTTTGAGTCGGCAAGCAACTATACCAAAATCTTTAATTCACATACACCCTCTTAGAGAAAGTCTCTTAGATATTTTCAATGTGATGGAAAAGGTAATGCCGAAAATTGCACGAAAGTCTCCTGCTAAAGATGAAAAACCCAATGGTTGCCTTCTACTTTCCAGGGGATGTCTCGTTCCTTAATTTCTTCAGGAGTTCTCTAGCTTTTTGGTTTAGGGCTAGGCTCTCTTCGAATTGTGTTTTGTCTTTGCCAGGCAATGAAACTCGAAAAATCATTGCTCAGAGAGATTGTTACATTAATGATGAAGAAGTCAATTTTATTTTGACATTTTTCAACTTATTTCAATGGATTTAATTTTGCTTCCCTCAGAATTCGCTCTCTTCTTTGTTTATTTTTCTCCAATCTTTTAATCCTTTTTGGATTTTCTAGTGGGGACCTAGGCCTTCTTCTTGTCCTTTTTGTTTCATGTATACTATAAGGGAAGTCGATTGGGGGCTCAGAATTTTCTTCAGCTGAGCAAGCGCCTGATGATTGCGGAAGGTTTTCTACCATTTTTGTGAGAGTATTGTTCGTTTCTGAGATGGTTTTGTTCATTTCTGAGAAATTGTGTTTTATTGCTCTGAGTAGGTCTTTAATTTTGGCTTGTTCTTCTGGAGTCATTTCATCTTCAAGGATTTGATTGTTTGTAGGGTTCATTTCAACTTTGTCTTCAAATTCGCTTATAATTTTAACTATATTTTTTATTGTTTTAGTCGTTTTGGCATTGTTAGCGTGTAAATTTTCCCAAGATTTAGCAAGTTCTTTATCCTCCACTTCCTTGGGTGTTGCTCCTTCAGTTTCTGATTCCTTCTCTGGTTCTTTCCCCTTTTCCGCTTCTTTGGTTCCTGCTTCAGGTATTGTTGTAGTTGGAGAAGGAATCTCTGGTGATACTTCCGATGCAGATTTTTCATCCCTATTATTTCTGGTCCTGGAGAAGAGACCATTGGCGATATTATTGACCGAAGGAATTCCATGCTTCAAGAAATAGATGGCAGGCACAAAAGCAATGACACCTGTTGCAAGGAGGGTTTTGTTCTGAAAAATCCAGGGGGTTGCTTGAACTAGATTTTCAAGAAAGAAAGAGATGTAAGATTCTGAAGGTTTCGAAATATTTGTTGCATTTAGAGCACTGGCGTTTGTCGAGAAAAAATTGGAAGCGTTGCTTAAATTGAAATTTGTTAGAGAATCATTTGCGATCTTGATCACTCTTTTAGGAGAAAGAGGGGGGATGAACCTACTTAGATTTACAATGTCGCTTAGGAAAATTGGGGGAGGCAGTGCTTTTTCAGGTAAAATGCTCCCAGCATTGTTAGTCACTTGTTCTTTTAAGGCTACAAGAGCATTCTCAGAATGGTGGGTTCCAACCTCCGCAGCATTCTGGAAGTAGGAGATAATGGATGGGTAAGAGTAGTAGAGGGTAAGGATCGTAATTGTACCCAATACGACAGCGGTGATTGTTTCTGGATTTTTCTGGAAGGTTGCAAAGACACCATTTTTTTTATTTTGTGCATAGTTGAGCGTATCGTTGAAAAAGCCGCAGATAGTTTCAGGAGCTGCAGGTTCTAGATGTCTTTTTTCTGATTGAGCTGCTCGGATCGTTGCAATAGCTGCAGTTGCATCTAAGATGGTTTTGGCTGCAGATTTTGTCGCGCTTGTCATGTCTGTAAATGTCTTCTTCGAAAAAAAATAGAGCGGCGAGGCGACAATAAGACCTGCTGTGCGCGCCAAAAACTCAAAAGTAGCAAGCACTGCGAGGGAGACTTTTAAGGAGATTCCTCCTGCGAATTTCGATGCTACGATCATCACGCCATCATCGGGTTTGATATTCGTGAGGCGAATCGTTTTTTCTAAGGCTAAAGCAGAATATGCTGATTGGGTCATAATTATATTTTTGTGAATTTTTTCTGGAAACATGTTAACACTTTTATTCTCTTTTTTCAATGTGAATTTATTTGTCTCTAGAGGAGAAGGTGTATTCTATAGAATTAGAGAAATGGAACGGATTATTTCCAAAGTTTTCCTTGAATACAGAAAATCTTTTTCATGAGTGGATTCCTACTTGGGCACTTCCCCTGCAAAGTTCAGGAAAATTTGAAAATAGCTGCATAGAATCCGTCCATTCCTCCTTCGGTCGGAAGGGATCGGAAGGGTTTGGCTGCTAAATCGAGGCTGAAATTCTCTTGAAAGTAGGTAATCTGTTCTTCATTTTCCTGTGGTAAGATGCTGCAAGTTGCGTAGACGATGCGGCCATCGGGTTTGAGGTAATCGAGAGCTTCTTTGAAGATGGCTCGCTGATCTTCGATGACACTTCCTAGCATCTCTTTGGAAAATTTCCATTTGAGGTCTGGATTTCGGCGGAGGGTTCCCGACCCAGAGCAGGGGGCATCGACCAGGATCCAGTCCATCGTTTTTTTGAGAGCTTCTTTATGGGGAGAGTCATGAGGAAGAATTTGGGCATTTTCAATCCCAGCTCTCTTTAATCGTCGCTTGGCCTCTTGCAGAGCTTTTGGGCGGATGTCGTGCAGGTAGATTTGCCCCTTCCCTTGGAGTTTGTGGGCAAAGGCAAGGGTTTTTCCTCCCGAACCGGCGCAAAAGTCGAGGACTTGATCCCCAGGTTTTGCCTCGACCAGGCCCGCTACGAGCTGGCTGGCTTCATCTTGAACTTCGAAGTAACCTTTTTTGAACTCCTCAAGAGTTTGAAAATTGAGCCTTTCGGGAAATTGAATTCCGAAAACAGAAGTTGAGGTTGGCTGTACTTGAAATTTTTCTTTCCATCTCTTGAGAAGGCTCTGGCGGTTGGTCTTGAGGATGTTGATGCGGACGGTAGTGGGTGCCGGTGTGTTCGATGCCAAGCAGAGCTCAAGGGCCTTCTCTGCCCCATAATGCTGCTCGAGAAGTTCAAAAAAGACTTTTGGAAAGCTGGCTCTCACATGAAGGGGAATCGTCTCATCAGTAATGCTTTTTTCAATGTTGAGTTTTTCTTTGATCCGAAATCGCTCATCCCAGGAATGACAGCCTCTGCAAAAATGGTCAATGAGCCCCATCCATCGGATCAGAGAATAGATGTTCTCTGCGACAAATTTCCGGTCTTTAGACCCCAAAGCGCGGTTGTTTTTAAAGTAATTTCCAAGAGAGATGTCGAGGGGGAGGGTGGTCTCTTCATAAGCAGAAAGGGCCTTCATCAAGTGGTGGGTTCGAAAAGTTTTTTTCATAAATAGTCCTCTCATTATACTGCGCATAAATCACAAAGTAAAGAAGAGGAGGCATCATGCAAAAATTCATTGGATTCCTGGGGAGGCTCTGCTTCAGTTTGATCTTTATCTTGGCCGGTATCTACAAAATCATGAATTGGGATGCCACCGAGCAATATCTCGTGAACCAGATGCTCGACGTTCTCAGTAAATCGTATCACTACAATTGGGCCAAGGGAATTTTTGATCATATTATTCCCCTTGCGCCGACGCTTCTGGTCATTGCAACTGTTGCCGAACTTCTCGGTGGATTTCTCGTCTTGTTCGGAATACAGGTGCGATTGGGAGCACTCATCCTCTGTTTGTACTTGATTCCAGTTACCCTCTTATTTCATAATTTCTGGACATTGGAGGGAAAAGAAATGGAAATCCAAATGCAAATGTTCTTGAAAAATCTCAGCATATTTGGTGGAGGACTTGTTATCCTCGCCTTTGGGACAGGTCCTAAAAAGGGAGTGACTCAAGGAAGCTGATTTGCGCGCTGCCGCCTTTTTGCAGGGGTTGATCGCGTTTCTCATCGTCGCTTTTGGTCAACCCAGTTTTGCCCCGATCTTAGGTCCCTTAGCAGCAGCGATTGGCTATGCTATCTTTTGGCGCGCTATTCGCATTTTCCCCTTTAAAATGCAAAAGTTTTGGAGAGGGACTCTTTGGTATGCGTCGGTTTCCCTCCTGCAGCTATCCTGGATGACCTCCATCGAATACCAAGGGATCTATATCCTCTTCGTGTGGGTAGCCATTAGTCTCTGGGTTGGGCTGCAGTTTGGCCTTTTGTCGATTCTTATTCCCTACAATCGTCCCCTGAGACTTCCGAGGATTCTGGGAATGGCGGCTATCTGGACTTTACTCGAGTGGTCTCGTTACCACTTTGTCTGTGGATACAGTTGGAACCCATCAGGATTGGCTTTGTCCAATCCAATTGCGATCCAGTTTGCTTCCCTTTTCGGGATATTAGGCCTCTCTTTTTGGGTGATTCTCTCCAACTTGATGGGGCTGCGCGCTCTGACGAGAAAGGGGATCGTTCACTATGCAGCTTGGCTGGGGATCGCAGCCATACCTTATTTCTTCGGATGGGGGCATTTCCACTACCACGCGAAGAAAATGGAGGCCAGTGGTCCTGCACTCAATTGTCTTCTCGTTCAGACGGGAGTTCTCCCTCCAGAAAAGATTCCCATTCAAGGAAAGATCCGCTCCTTTATTTCCCCCTATGAACAGTGGAAAAATATTTTGCTCCATATCGAGCCCCACCGAAATCAGAAGCTCGACTTGATCGTCCTGCCCGAAGCCGCTGTTCCGTTTTCCCTCAATACCGAAATCTATAATCCTGACCTAGTGAACGAAATCTTTACCCAGGTCTTAGGAGAGGTAAACCAGGAGATTTTCCCGAAAGTGGAGGGAGAAAGAGTCTCGAATTCCTATTGGGCAAAATCCCTTGCCAATGCTCTTTACAGCGATGTCATCATAGGGCTCGATCATAGAGAAGAGAGTGGGAGCTCCTACAATTCAGCCTTTTTTATCCGTCCCTATTCCTCCTCTTTGGAGCGCTATGATAAACAGATTTTAATGCCTCTTGCCGAATACCTACCCTCTAAGTATTTGATTCCTCTGGTCAAGGCCTATGGCATCACAGACTTTTTTACCCATGGGTCTGGAGCCTGCCTTTTTGAGGGAAGAGTTCCTATGAGCACCTCCATTTGCTATGAAGAACTCTTTCCTGCAAAGGTGAGAGAGGGGCGCCTTCTCGGTGCTCAGCTCCTCGTCAATGTGACCAATGATGGTTGGTACCCATTTTCGAGACTCTCAAGCCAACACTTTGAACACGCTCGCTTCCGGTCCGTCGAAAATGGCGTACCTCTCGTTCGGGCCTGTAACACGGGGGTCACAGCGGCAGTCGATAGTCTCGGACGAATTGTTGGAAAACTCGAAGAAAAAAACGATCAGGGGCAAATCCGAAGAGGGGCCCTACTTGCACAAATCTTCCCTTATGACTATTTCACTCTTTTTGCTATATGGGGAAATAGCGGAATTCTATCCATCTGTTTCGCTCTAGCGACCCTGTTTATCCTTCTCAAAAAGGGATTCGGGTGGTAGAAAATATTAGAGGTTGCGAAAATCAAAGCGTTTGAGGTAATTTCGGTAAGTTCAGAGTGGGCTAACATGGAAAGAGGTGGCTTTTGGCCGTTCAAGTTGAAGCGGTACGAGAAATTCAAAAGAATTTCGACCCCCGCAAGCAAAAGACGTTAAAAAACTCTGTTTCGATTTCTGGAATTGGATTGTTCACGGCAGAAAATGCTACGATGACGCTCCACCCATCCGATCCCGATTCAGGAATTGTGTTTCTTCGATCAGACCTTCCAGGTAGGCCCCATTTACCCGCCGATCTCGATCATGTGGTCAGCACACCAAGATGTACGATTTTGGGGAATGAATTTTTCACCATTCACACGGTCGAACACATTCTCGCTGCTCTAAAGGGATTGCAGATTGACAATGCACTCATCGAATTGACAGGACCCGAAGTGCCCATTATGGATGGCAGCTGCGAGGCCTTTGTTGAACTCATCCAGAAAGGAGGAGTGGAAGAACTCGATCACAATCGAGAGATTCATCAGCTCGTAAAGCCCGTGAGCTGGTCCAAAGGAGAAGTTCATCTCGTTGCTCTTCCCTCCAAGGAGATGAAAATCAGCTACACCCTCCACTTTCCGGAATCGGCAATCTTGCGCTCTCAGTACTTGTCTGCACAAGTTGATCCCGACTACTTTGCTCGTGAAATTGCCCCCTGTCGCACTTTTTGCCTTTACGAGGAGATTGCTCCCTTCATCGAAAACGGATTGATCAAGGGGGGAGGCCTTGATAACGCGGTGATCATCAAAAACGATGTTGTGATCAATCCCGATGGCATCCGCTTTCCCGATGAAATGGTTCGGCATAAAGTTCTCGATCTCATTGGGGACCTCTCGTTAATTCCGATAGGATTTATCGCACACATCATCGCCATTCGCTCTGGCCATGCTTCCAACGTTGCATTTGCCGGAGCTCTCTACAATCACATTAAGACGGAGAAAGCCGAATATGGCTCAAGTTAGTCAGCCTATGATTTTCGACATCAAAGAAATCTCAGAAATCTTGCCCCACCGCTACCCCTTTCTGCTCGTCGATCGGATCATCGAGCTCAATCTCGAAGCAAATCAGATCGTTGGTGTTAAAAATGTCACGAGGAATGAACAGTTTTTCCAAGGGCATTTTCCCGGCGTTCCCATTATGCCGGGTGTCTTGATTCTCGAAGCTCTTGCGCAAACAGGCGGAATTCTCGTACATCAAAAAACACAAAATGCCAAGATCGCCCTTTTACTCAACATCAACAACGCAAAATTTCGAAGACCTGTCGTGCCAGGGGATGTGCTTGAGCTTCATGCTACCGGCATTCATTTCAGCAGCAAGGGTGGAAAAATTGAAGCCAAAGCGCTTGTCGATGGAGAACTCGCTGCCCAAGCTGAGATTGGATTTGCACTCATTCAAAAAGAGCAACTATAATAAGGGAAAGAATAAGGTCTCATGTCAAAAGAAGCCCATATCCATCCTGCCGCGGTTATCGAACCCGGAGCGAAAATTGGAAAGAATGTCGCCATTGAGGCCTATGCTGTCATCAAGGGCACCGTGACGCTCGAAAATAACGTCGTCATCAAGTCCCATGCCTATATCGATGGCCATACGACTATTGGCGAGGGGACCATTGTTTGGCCTTCTGCGAGTATTGGGACCAAGACTCAAGATCTCAAATTTCGAGGAGAAAAGACCTTTGTTGTCATTGGGAAAAATTGTGAAATTCGCGAGTTTTGCACGATCAATTCCTCTTGCCAAGAAAATTCTGTTGTCAAGGTTGGGGATCGCTGCCTGATCATGGCCTATTGCCATGTCGCTCACAACTGCGAAATTGGCAATCGCGTGATCATGGCGAACAACGCCAATCTCGCCGGCCACGTCGTCGTCGAAGACTATGCCATTATCGGAGGAATGACACCCGTACACCAGTTCTCGAAAATTGGCCGCCATTCGATGGTTGGGGGGTTTAGTCGTATCACACACGATGTTCCTCCTTTTACCATTGGAGCAGGATCTCCTTACAAAATCGGAGGTCTCAATCTCATTGGACTGAAAAGACACGGCTTCCCTCTTGAAGAGCGCCGAGCTCTCACACAGGCATTTCGATTGACCTATCGAAGTGGCCTTCGCCTGGAAGAGGCCCTGGCTAAAATCGAAGCAGAAGTCCCTTCCAATCCCCACGTCAAACACTGGATTGAATTTTGCCGCTCGTCACGTCGAGGCCTTATCGGTTTTCAAGGATCGCCGGTTGATCCACAAAACGATTTTTCTGAGTACGAAGAAATCCTAGAAGAAGTGTGAAGATTGTTTTCTTTGGCACACCGCCGTTTTCCGCCCAAATCCTCCAATATCTCATCGAGCACGACATGGAGGTCGTGGCTGTTGTCACACGACCTGACAGGCCCAAAGGGCGCACACAAAAAATGCAACCCTCGGCGGTAAAAGCCCTCTGCGAGGAAAAATATCCCAAATTGCCCCTTTTTCAACCCGAAATGGCATCCAACGAATCTTTCGCTGCCACACTAGAGGCTTTTGAGCCTGATGTCTTTGTCGTGGTCGCATATGGAGAGATCATCAAGCAAAACCTATTGGACATTCCCAAAGAGATCCCCATCAACATTCATGCGAGTATCTTGCCTAAATTTCGAGGTGCAGCCCCTATTCAACGCGCCATCATGGAAGGGGAAAAAGAGACAGGAATCACGATTATGGAGATGGTTCTCAAAATGGATGCTGGCCCCATGCTCGAAATTGCGAAGACAGAGATTGGAGAGGATATGACTCTCGAAGAGCTCGAGCACGAGCTTTGTAGACTCGCGGGCCCAACTCTTTTGCGTGTACTCAAAAAAATTGAAAACGGCACCCTTCAAAAAAAAGAGCAAGATGAATCTCAAATGACCTTTGCACAAAAAATTTCACTCGAAGACCGAATCATCGACTGGAAAAAGCCCTGTCACGAAAGTCACAATCAAATTCGGGGGCTATCCCCATTTCCCGGCGCATTTTGCTTTATCAAACAAAACGGCCAGCTCAAGCGCCTCGGGATCAAGAGAGCTCAAAAATGCCTCGATTTATCGGGAGATCCCGGAGAAACGATCACGTATGGAAATGGAAAATGGGTGATTAGCTGTGGTTCTGGTGCCCTTTCCCTACTCGAAGTGCAAATGGAGGGAAAAAGAATTCTTGATATCGAATCTTTTCTTCGAGGACAGCTCATTCCTCCCATATTAAAGATTGAATAAAAGAGTTCTCTCGGTGTATGATTTTTCATCATTCAATTTGAGGTGAGGATCGTCCCCCATGAGTACAGTATCAAACACCCGTTTTCACGAATGCGGACCCCAAAACAAGTCTGAAGTTAAAAATAACCCAATAGATGTTTTCGTAAAATATACGACGGAAAAGCACTACAGCTTTGCCAAGGCCATTTACGTTCTCGGAGTCGATGTTCCTCGTGCGCTTGGTTTGATGTCTGAAAACAATCAAACGGCCACGATCATTAAAGAGAACGCAACTCTTTTTAAACTCTCGCGCAGCCCGGCAGTCTTTTTCAACGCTGTCAACACAACAATTCGCACTTCCTGGAGCTATCTGACGGGCAACCCCATTGCCAATGGCAATGAGAAAGTCGCAAAGGTTAAGCCTCTGTCACAAGTTGTGCGAGATGCAGCTGGGATCGTCAATCCCGTCAATGAAATGGCGACGTTCCTGACGAAGGCGATTCTCTTCATCCCCAAAGCGAGCATTCACACGCTCAAGGGAGTCAATGGGATTGCCTTGACCTTCTTGATGGGATGGAAAACCTGTGAGAGTGTTCACACTTTGGGTAAAAACCGCGTCTGCGATTTGACAAATGACGAGGCGATTGTAGCGCGTCAAACTGAGATCAATGGAACTCTTCTGAAAATCGTGGCAGAAGTTTCTTATGTTGCGATCGGCGTTATCATGACTCTGGCTGTTTTTGCCGGAGTAGCAGTAAATCCCCTCGTTTTGACGGCTCTATCTGCTACGACTGTTGTCTTTTCGATCTTAGAATTTTCATACAAAAACCTTTTGGAAGAGAAACAAATTAACTTAGGGTGATTTCATGGCAGCAACAACGCTAAATCCTAAAACAGTCGCAAACAACTACTCTGTGAGTCAGTTTGCAAATGATTTCTCCAAGATGGCATCATCTCGTGACGGCGCGAAGGACCTGCTCGAAGTCGTGATCAATGCATGTAATTGGATGTCTCATCTCGGGATGAACAAAGAGATCGCGGGTGCTACCAGTTCGACCTTAGGGCCCATTAAACAGGGGTTTTCAATCACCGATCTCATCCACCACTTCGGTGGACTTTACGATCAAATACGAGTGAGTGAAGTGAAAGATTCCGATGCGCTAAAACGAGAGGTATTCCACCATGCAATCCTGGGTGTGAAGAGCGGGGCAGAGTTTGCCATGTTTCTCAATACCACAGGCCTCTATGTCATCAAAGAGGGAATGAAGTCGATCAAAACCATTTTTTGGATGGCTCTTGGTGTCTTTGATGTTGTGAATATCTACAGCAACGTGGGCAAGATCAAAGATTACAGAGCTCAGCTAGACCAAGTCAGAATCCAAAACCACCGCGAAATACTCGAGTCGAAAATCAACCTAACCTATTTGCAGATCATTCAAAGTGTCACGCTTGTCGCGATGGCTGCGATTTCACTCGTTTCCATTGTATTTGCTGCTGCAGCGCAGGGATTTCTATTCAACCCTGTTGTGATGCTTGGATTGTCTTCTGCTTGGTTGGTCTTGCAGTTTGTCAACCATTTTTATGACAAAATCATCGCACATCGGGAAAACAATCTTTTTGCAGTGCGAATTTGGCCAAAAGCGAAAGAGGCGTAAAGCGGGTTAATGGCGGTCAGTGGGACAACTCATTTTTGGAATCGCCTGTCGAATCTCTCAACCGAACGTCTTATAGAAGGGGGCTTTTGGACTCTTTGGTGCGGGTTCCATTTGAGCAATTGGACTCAAGCTGTCAAAGAGCGAAGCGAAATCAACCTCCAAGCTCTTTCAGCAGCTGAGCACGCTGAACGAGTTTGGGAAGCTTCCAAAAAACTCTTTGTGAAAACCTGTGCTGCTCTTTCTGGACTCAGCGCAATTATCTGCTGGGCGGCCGAGACAAGTCTCATTTTCATCGGCTCTTCTTTTCCCTATGTCAGCGCAGGGGGATATTGGGCAAGTACCCTGGTATCAGGTTCAAAAATTTGGGATACATTTGGTGAAGTTGGAAGAGATCTCTTTCTTTATGTGGAAGTCGACTCGTCGCAGACAAAAGGAGAGGTGGCCTATCGACAGCTTCAGAATCTGCTCAAACTCTCCTTTTTTGTATGCATGGCAGCGTGGACGGCTCTGATGGGAGCGCATATCCTTTTTGGAAAAGAGGGGCTCTTTTGGGCTGCGGACACCTGCTTTTATTACGGAGCCATCCTATTTTGCACAAATCTCGCCACCCTGATCATTCAGCCGAAAGCCACTCGCAAACCCGCCTCTTAATTCGGGAGTGGATTCTTATTTTCGGCATTCTCGGCCTTGTTGCAGCTTTGCTTGTCATCTCGCAGCTCTCAAAAGTCCGTCATGATCAAATGTTACAAACTTGCATTGAACAGGCAGATCGAGCCATTGCCATCACCCTAACAGGAGCCATTCAGCGCCCGGGAACGTACGAGGTGAAGCCGGGGACAACGCTCAAAGATCTTCTCAAGAATGTTCCCCTTGCAGAGAACGCGGAGCGAAAAAAAGTACCATTAAAAAAAGTTTTCTATTCTACACAGGACATCCATATTCCTCATAAAAAAGAGGCAATTCCAGAGGGTTAGAAAATTTCGCTTTGGAGAAATTGAGATTTTTGCTACTCTTTGACGTCTTAGCGTATTTGAATGAGGGATCAGCCAACTTCCCAGCAATATCCTGGGTTTGGGGTCCCTTACTCACTTGAAGAAAATGCGAATTTGAAGGAACAAAGATGTCTCTAAGATTAATGGGAAAGAAGATAGGAATGACCCGTGTCTTCAATGAAAAAGGGCAAAGCGTTGTCTGTACCGTCATTGAAGCTCAGCCCAACGTGGTTGTTCAAATCAAAAATCTCGAAAAAGACGGATATCGAGCCGTTCAGATGGGCGCAATCAAAGTTTCGCAGCCCAAGCTCAAGCGGGTCAAAAAACCCTTAAAAGGCCATTATGCCAAAGCAAAAGTTGAACCCCATCGCAATCTCGCTGAATCGAAAATCGAAGAGGGAGAAGAGTATACTCTTGGTCAGGAAATCGGGGTCGAATACTTCAACGAGGTAGCCTATGTCGACGTTACAGGAACCACAAAGGGAAAGGGTTTTCAAGGAGTGATGAAACGCCATGGATTCAAAGGGGGACCTGCTTCCCACGGTTCGGGATTTCATCGATCATCGGGCTCAACTGGAATGTGCTCGAACCCTGGGCGCACCCTTCCAGGACTCCGGATGGCTGGTCACATGGGAGACGTGAAACAGACAGCCGAATGCCTTCAAATCGTCCGTATCGATCAAGAAAAACATGTGATCCTCGTCAAGGGCGCTATCCCGGGATCTAAAGGCGGTCTTGTTTATATCCGCAAATCGAACAAACGCAAATAAGAAGAGGAAAGCTTGGCAACACTTAAGAAGTATGATTTAGCTGGAAAAGGTCAGGGAGAAGTCGAAATTGACGACGGCCTTTTATCTCCAGAAGCTAACGCTCAAATGATCAAAGACTATCTCGTGGCTATCCGCGCCAATCGTCGTCAATGGTCGGCAAGCACTCAGACACGTGCTGAAGTTAGCCATTCGAAGAAGAAGCCCTTTGCCCAAAAAGGAACGGGAAATGCGAGACAGGGTTTCCTAGGGTCCCCTCAATTCCGCGGTGGAGGTCGCGTTCATGCGCCGAGGCCCAAGTTTGACCAGCACATCCGGATCAACAAAAAAGAGCGTCAAAGCGCTGTTGGTAGCCTGCTCAGTGCCGCCATCCGAGAGGCTCATGCTCACGTGCTCGATTACAAAACACTCGACGCTCCCAAAACCAAAACCCTCTCTCAGTTTCTCAGCTCCCTCAATTTGGCAGGGAAGCGCGTCTTGTTTTTAGCAGAGCAAGGAGATGCTGATTACACAACTCTTTCGAAGAGCCTTCGCAACCTACCCAAAGTTCAGTTCACTCATCTTCCCAACGTCAATGGCTATGATTTAGCCCTTTGTCAGGAGATCGTGATTCTGAGCTCAGCTCTTGATGGGTTAAAAGAGACCCTTGGAGGAAGCAAAAAATGAATAAAAAGACTCCTTACGATATCGTCAAATCCCGCTATATAACTGAAAAGAGCCGCATTCTCGAAGAATTGAAAGACAACAGGAGCAACCGCTCGGTTTCAAAATGCGAAAAACCCAAGTATGTCTTTCTCGTCGAAAAAAAGGCTAACAAACGTGAGATTGCGGATGCGATTGAGCAAATTTATGCTGAGAAAAACATCAAAGTGAAATCCGTTAACACCATCACCATCAAGCCCAAGAAGAAACGGATGCGCGGTCGTATCGGTTTCAAACCGGGCTTCAAAAAAGCCGTTGTGACACTTGAAAAAGGTGATGATCTTGGAGAGGCCGTCTGATGAAAAAATTTCGCCCTACAACACCTGGCCAGCGCTGGCTCATCTTACCGAGCAACCACGAACTCACCCGCGACGGAAAAAAAACAGTAAAGCCCCATAAGGCCCTCTTGAAAATCAAGAGAAAAACCAATGGCCGCAACAACAACGGGCATATCACATGCCGTCATCGCGGTGGTGGAGCCAAACGCTTTTATCGCATGATCGATTTCAAGCGCGATAAGGAAAACATCCCGGCAAAAGTCGCCTCCATCGAGTACGATCCCAACCGAACTGCTCACATCGCTCTGCTCCACTATGCAGACGGAGAAAAGCGCTACATCCTCGCTCCAGAAGGGTTGAAAAGAGGCCAAACGATCATGACGAGTGATCAGCCCCCTTTTAACGTAGGATGCTGTATGCGCCTTAAAGCTATGCCTTTGGGCTCTGTCGTTCACAATATCGAGATGAACCCAGGACGCGGAGGAAAGCTTGTCCGCGCGGCGGGCATGTCGGCTCAGCTCATGGCCAGAAGTGGTGGATATGCGACCCTTAAAATGCCATCAGGCGAAGTGCGTCTCATCAACGAAAACTGTAGAGCTACGATCGGGAGCCTTTCCAACAGCGAACAGCTGCTTCGCATCGATGGAAAAGCAGGGCGTCGCAGATGGCTCGGCTTCAGACCCACTGTTCGTGGAACAGCTATGAACCCCATAGATCACCCACACGGCGGTGGTGAAGGGCGCCACAATGGATATCTTCCCCAGACACCTTGGGGACAATACACAAAGGGCTACCGCACCCGTCCGAAGAATAAATCCAACGATATGATTATCAAACGGCGTAAGAAGTAAGGAAAGATATGGCTAGATCTCTAAGAAAAGGACCTTTCGTCGATCATCACCTTCTCGAAAAGGTTTCGAAGCAGAATAGAGAAGGGACAAAGAAACCGATCAAAACTTGGTCGCGTCGATCGATGATCATCCCAGAAATGGTGGGTCATACGTTTGAAGTACACAATGGCAAAACCTTTCATGCGGTTTTCGTATCGGAGAACATGGTGGGTCACAGGCTCGGTGAATTTTCACCTACGAGAACGTTCAAAGGACACCCTGTGAAAAAGGCAGTGACTAAATAAGGAATCACGACGATGCAAGAAAAGTCCAGAGCAATCACGAAATATGTCCGCGTCTCTCCCCGCAAGGCTCGCCTTGCTGCTGGGTTGATCCGCGGCAACCAGGTTGAACAAGCCCTGATCCAACTGCAATATTCAGGTCTAAAAGGAGGACGCCTCCTCATCAAGACTCTAAAAAGTGCCATTGCAAATGCAGAGACGGTTCACGGAGTTAGGCGCCGAGATCTCAAAGTCAAAGAGGTCCGCGTCGACCCCGGTCCCATCATTAAACGCGCAAGACCAAAAAATCGCGGTGGACGAGTCCCCATTAACAAAAGGACCAGTCACTTCACCGTCGTAGTTGGAACGGAAAACTAGGAATAGGAGTAACAATTCATGGGACAAAAGACATCCCCTATCGGCTTCCGACTCGTACGCAATAAGAAATGGCGATCAGTTTGGTTTGCTGGAAAACAGGAATTTGGCGATCTCCTTGAAGAAGATCGCAACATCCGCAAATTTCTCGAAAAGCGTCCCGCCAATGCAGGGAGCTCTCGCTATGTCATCAAGAGGATGAGTGGGAAAATCGAAGTGACGATCCACACGGCTCGTCCCGGGCTTGTTATTGGGAAAAAAGGTGCGGAAATCGAAGCCCTCAAAAAAGAGTTAAAAAAGCTCACAGGCAAAGAGATCTGGGTTGAAGTGGAAGAAATCAAAAGGCCCGATCTAGATGCCAAGTTGGTAGCTGAGGGGATTGCCAAGCAGATTCAGCGCCGAATCCCATTTCGCAGGGTTTTGAAGAAAGCTCTTCAAGCGACAATGGATGCCGGTGCTGCAGGGATCAAAGTTCAAATTTCTGGACGAGTTGGCGGTGCCGAAATTGCCCGAACTGAGTGGTACAAAGAGGGGCGCATCCCTCTTCACACACTCCGCGCTGATATCGATTATGCGACAGCCCGTGCTGAAACCACTTATGGCTCCATTGGGGTAAAAGTGTGGATCAACAAGGGTGAAGACAACACGGGGAGTATGT
>Ga0307436_1000747_pt1 | contig 15214 bp, 11 predicted proteins | sample SalMarWE160440MG_FD_202513 | JGI IMG/M metagenome (GOLD analysis project Ga0307436, IMG submission 202513) | Salt marsh sediment microbial communities from the Plum Island Ecosystem LTER, Massachusetts, United States - WE1604-40 | ecosystem: Environmental > Aquatic > Marine > Intertidal zone >...
AGTGGGCTGCGGGTATGGGTTTTTTCTGGATGAGGCCAAAGAGTTTTTCCCCGTCCGGACAGGCATCGAGCTTTCGGCCGACGCGGCTGTGACAGCGCATAATACGAGCAGTGCAGGCATTCACGTCGGAAGCGTTTACTCGCTGCCTCCGGATGTAAAAGACTTTGATGTCATAATATTGATCAATGTCATCGAGCACGTGTATGATCCTCTGCCTCTGATTGTCTGGCTTCGTAACCGCCTGAAGGCAGGGGGAGTGATAGTGCTTGCCACTCCCGACATCGGGAGTTACTGGTATAAGATAATGAAGAAGCGGTGGCCTTCCTTCAAGATTCCGGAGCATGTCGTATTTTACAACAGGAGAACCCTTGCGGCTCTGCTGGACAAGGCGGGCTTTCAGTCAGCAGGCACCATTCCTTATCCTCACGCGTTCCCCATAGGGGTAATTACAGAAAAATTCGGGATAAACCTTCCTCGGGCATTGGCGGGAAAAATCATCTGGTTGCCTGATGTGATGATAGCCTCGTGCGGCAGGAAGTAGGAGAGCAGGATCTTGAGATGCGGTCATGCTCCACCGAAGTTACAGATCCTTTTCTTTCCATTAGCAATCTTTTTCTATATTATAATAGTGCATTCGCCGATGCACACGGAACCACGCTATTTCATGTATGCTTACACTTTCATGCCTATGACAGTTCCGGCCCTGTTGCCGGGGTGTTTCCCAAGGGAAGAACCAGGGTCTGGAGGGCCGGAGCATCATGGATAAAAATTCTCTCTCTATAGTCATTCCCGCCTATAATGAAGCCGCTTTATTGCCCGGTATCCTTGACGCAGTGCGGCGTCAGCTGGATCTAATTGAAATCTCTCACGAAATCATAATAGTCGATGATGGTTCCACTGACGGGACCTGGGACCTTCTCTCCAGCATTTCAGGAGGGGCGCCTGGAATCAAAGGTATACGTTTGAGCCGGAATTTCGGCAAGGAATCGGCTCTCGCCGCAGGCCTGGCGGTTGCATCCGGAAACGCCGTCGTCGTCATGGACGGCGATGGACAGCACCCGCCTGACCTCATACCGGAGATGGTGAGGATCTGGCGGGAGGAATCTGCTGACATTGTGGAAGGGGTCAAGACCGGGCGGGGGAATGAAGCTGTCTTGTCCACTTTGAGGGCAAGGCTGTTTTACTGGCTGATGAAAAAGCTCACGGGCATGGACCTTGACAATGACTCTGACTTCAAGCTCCTCGACCGGAAGGTAGTTGACGCCCATAACAACCTGCCTGAAGGATCAAGGTTCTTTCGGGGAATAGTATCCTGGCTGGGGTTCAGAAAAGTCCGTATACCTTTCACCGTCGGCGAGAGAATATCGGGGAAATCGAGATGGTCTTTCGTCAGGCTTGTCAGTCTGGCAATCCATGCGTCCACGTCTTTTTCTTCTGTTCCTCTTCATATAATAACCTTCATGGGGATCGCAATGTTCGGCATAAGCATAGTGCTCGGTATCCAGACGCTATATGTGAAGTTTTCAGGAGCGGCCGTTAGCGGTTTCACTACCGTAATTCTTCTTCTGCTCTTCATCGGCAGCGTATTGATGGTAAGCCTGGGGGTTATCGGAGTATACCTGGGCAGAATTTTCGAGGAAGTGAAGCGCAGGCCAAAGTTCGTTATAGAGGATATGGTGAATTTCAAGAGGTTTCAGCAATAGACCGGAAAAATCTTGTATAGCTCTTCTTCAACGAATTAGTACCGGCGCGTTTATCGGCTCCATGCAATATCCCGGTTTCTCGAGAAATCCAGAAACCACTCGGGAGAAACAGTTACCCACCCTTGAGGTGATTGCCATCCAACTCTGGCATAGACCCGCAGGCTGGTGGCGAGACTAAGAGTTCCAATCCGTCCGGCGGCAACCTTCATGCAGTAGATTTCAGGCTTATATCCCAGAAGAATGAAGTAATTCCCCGACTTTTTCGGTCCAAGCGAATAGCGCAGGACGCCGTGATCAACCTTGAGGCGCACGGTCAGGGACAAGGTCCGCAGACTGGAGAGAAACTGTCCCCTTTCCCGCAGGTACGAACTCGTAATTTCAGACATTGCTCCTCTGCTGGCGTCGTACGTAACAACTTTGATCCCTCTCAGCCGCGGAGGCGTTGAATAACCGAGAAAGGCGAAGGGCCCGTAAACCACGAGAGGAGAACTTTCGCCGGTCCGTTCCTTTCTGAAGGTCTCCAAATCCTGATAATAATAAGTTCCGGCCCAGACAGGGCTGGACTTGACGAGCAAGAAGTTGTTGCCGGCGCTCATAAAGAACTTACCCTCTGTTGCGAGCGGTCGCAGCGTCACATACCCTTCAGTCCTGATCCAGACCAGGCTACCCGCAAAGATAACAGCGGCGATACTCAGGGGAAGGACAACCTTCAGTGCCCGGCCTGCAAGGCTTTCAGCATAGGTTTCCCACAAGCTGGAATTGCGGTATAAGAATTCCAGGCAGAGTACTGAAATCGCCGAGATATACGCAGCAATCAGGAACACGATCCGGTATTGAGTAAAATCCGCTGCAGCGTAATACGGATTGATCACGCTGAAAGGAACAGAATATACAGCCCCTAACAGGGAAATATGAAATATCAGCCAACTGTACTTCTTCTTTCTGAGGAGTATAAAGACTGAGAGTACGACAGGAATAAGAATTACAGGGCCTAAGAAGGGAGTTATGAGTTTACTGAGCGGCGAAACGCCCGTCATCATTATGATAGTTCCATACATGTTTTTCAGCAACAGCACAGTTGAACTCAGACTCCTGTATGAACCAAACAAGCCTCCCCTGCTCGGGCCTGCTATAAAGCCGCCCAGCATGTAATGTCGCCAGACAAAATAGAGAGCCATGGCCGCCACCAAGGGAGCGACACGGACAATCCTCTCCCGAAACCTCCCCTCGGGCAGGAAAAAGAGCACAACTGCGAGGGGGACATAGAGCTCTTTCGCTGTCATCGAGAGAAAATAGACTGCCGCAGCCAGAAGAGAATAAAGAAAAGATTCCTCCCTCACTGATCTGACGAAGAAATAAAAAGAGACGAGACAGAAAAACAACCCCTCTATATAATGCCGCGTCATGAGCATCTCCGCCGACGCGGCCGCCGGCGCACTCGCCAGGAAAAAAATGGAACCGCAGGCTGCGAAAAAAGGCTCGTTCCATAATCTCAGCAGCTTATAAAGAGCGATGGAAACCAGCCAAAGGGAAAGCAGCTGATGCAGGTAGAAAAAATGCTGGTTCAGTCCGAACAGCCAGTAATCGATCTTGTATGAAACCATCACCCATGGAGTCAGGTTGCCCACCGATACCTTTTGCCATATGCCGGGCGTTACGAAAAAAGACCATGCACTGTGAGACAGGGCGTTTCTGAGAAGATAGGGATCATCATAAAGCCAGTAGCTGTCCAGTACGTGGCGGTACAGGACAATAATTACAACCGCGAAAAGAAGAGATGCGGCGCCTTCGACATATCTGCTCTCTTTAAAGCGTGTGGGGAAGAATATACCTGGGAGAATCGCTCTCACCGGCGCCACTTGATGAAGCCTTTATCCTTTTTTATCGTGAATTGCAGCGCCCGAGAGTAAGTGATCCAGCCCTCCGGCGACTCGTACCTCAGGCGGATGAGAAGTGTTGAATCCTTCAGCGTTACGATGCGGCTGCCCCTTGGGGGTAAAGAATAAACCGATTCGGCCATTTTTCCGAAGAGAACCGCGTAACTTCCACTTTTGTAAGGACCGAAATGCCAGTTGATTCGTGAATCATCGTAGGCAATAACAAGCGACAGAGGGACCCCCGCCTTTAACAGGATTCGACTTTTCTTGCAAACATTGTCTGCGAAATCCGCAAGGGATTCAAAAACAAGTCTGTTTTCCCGGGAATCGTATAGCCACGCCCGTTCATACTGCGCCGCAGGCCGGCCGCCAAGACAGAGGCAGACCGGATCAAACGTCACACCGGGCCCGTCGGGCAGACGGAGGACATTCTTTCTAAGCCATAGCAGGCCTTCATAGTACCACGGCGATGAGCCGGGGCTGGTCAGCAGGTCGGCCTTCTGCCCTTCCTGTAAAACAAATCTGCCTTCTTTTTCCTGACGTACGAAGCCCTTGTTGAGACGTTGAGAACAGGCATAGGAAGAACAGAAAAAAAAGGTAAAGAGGAATGCACCCCACAGATAAACTCCAAAATGAATGAATAAACCCTTTCCCCGCTTGCGAAGTTCGTACATGGCAAGACCGTTTAAAACCAGCCAGCAGAAAACAGCCAACCATACGTATCTGGATGACATGTGGGGCGACACGGGAACAACGGGCAGGAGGAGCAACGGAGAAACGGCGAGAACAGACAGGAGCACCGACCTGTTGTACCGGAACAACGCAACAATTGCCATGACCGAGCCACATCCCAGCAGCCATCTCCATAATAGCCCGGCCTTCCCCCCTAATTCACCTCCCATGGAATCGGCAAGCCTGGGGAAGAAAAGCAAGGCATCTCCAGGCCAAGCCAGATTATAACCGTATCCGCCGACCAGGCCCCCCAGCATATACCACCGCCAAATACCATAAAACACAAGAGCGGCAGCCCATGGCATCGCATATCGCAGCCGGCGTCGTATCGAGCCTTCATGCAGTAAGATGAGAAGGACTACCAGCGGCGCGTAGATCTCCTTGGCGCTCACAGCCAGCATGTAAAAGACGATACCCGCCGAACTCATTCTCATGCTTTCTTTTCGCACTCCCACCACAAAGCAGTAAGAAGCCAGGAGTGAAAAAACAAGACCCTCTATATAATGACGATCCATCAGAAGTCTGGCACTTTCTGCAAAAGGCGCGGATAGCTCAAACAGTAGTACGATGAAAAAGGACAAATCCCTCGGGAACCACAGCCGGAGCATCGCATAGGCCGTAACTGCGAGAAAAGACAGGCTCAAAAGATGATGGAGGTAGAACCCGTAAGGTTGCAGGCCGAATATCTTCCAGTCCGCCGCGTAAGAGAGAATGACCCAGGGCGTAAAATTATTGGAACTGAACCCCTGCCACACTCGGGGGGAAAAGAAGTACTCCCAGGGATGGAAAGAAATGGCGTACTTCAAAACCTGAGAGTCGTCTCCCAGCCAGAAGTCATGCAAGGTCGTGTGATAGCGAGCCAAGACGACTATCGCCAGAACAAAGGGAGGGAACGCCTTTACCAACAGTCCCCTGCGGGTGGAATGAGAGGCCGTGTCCGATAACGCCTTATTTCCCATTTGCGAGCGTCGGCGAATTAAGCAAGTCAGATGTCTTCTTCCGGTACGCCACGTGCAGTAATCGTCCGCAGCGGGTTACTTTTCATGCGAACACACTAACAATGACATTGTCTGAATAAGCTCTTCGGCACGGACATTTCGATACAGGAAATATGTTACCATATGGTGGTAAAAATGAACATCGCAAAAACTGAATAACGGGATGTCTTTACTGCGCATCAAGGAAATTGCGACCTCCACGTTCGACACAATAAAAAACATTTTTGCTTTTCGTCACATCCTTTTTCAGTTGGTCGTCCGGGAGATTAAAGGGCGTTTCGTGGGATCGATTGGCGGTCTCCTCTGGCATTTTATCAATCCTATCCTGACGTTGATCATCTATCTGTTCGTATTTGTATACGTTTTTAAGCTGAGGGTAGGAACAAGTGGGGGAGCCGGCGCTTCCGCAGTTTACATAATGGCCGGCTTGTTCCCGTGGATGATAATCGCAGAGGGGTTGCTGAGAGGCACCTCTTCCATGATAGAGAACGCTGCTCTCATTCAAAAGACCTACTTCCCGACTGAGATACTGGCGGCAAAGGCTGTCGTGGCGCCTTTCCTCAGTTACGGAGTCGCGATTTTATTGTTCACGATCTATATCTGCTTGTCTCATGGTTTTCTAATGCTCGTATTTATTCTGCCGTTCATTCTCATGCTCCAGCTATTCTTCACCCTGGGTGTTTCCCTGCTCAGCGCCACACTTTCCGTTTTCTTCAGGGATGTCATGCAGCTCATGAACATCATCATTACCTTCTGGATTTACGTAACCCCAATCCTGTACCCCGCGAGCATGCTCCCTGAATGGGCCAAGAATTTCATGTATGTCAACCCTCTCTACCCTTTCATGTCAATATATCAGTCCCTGTTCCTCTCGGGAACCCTTGGAAACTGGCACATGCTCTTACTGGCTGCCCTGTGGTCGGCGGCCTTTTTCGTTACAGGCGCGTTCGTCTTCAACAAGTTAAAATATGAATTTGCGGACTGGCTATGACAGCTCTTGAAGTAAAGAATATCAGCAAGATATACAAGATATACGGGTCCCCCGCTCACCGCGTAAAAGAGATTGTCCTCAAGAGACCGTTCCACACGGTGTTCCATGCTCTTAGGGATGTTAGTTTCACTCTTTTGCCGGGGGATACTCTGGGCATTATGGGGGAGAACGGCGCAGGGAAGAGCACCCTGCTCAAGATCCTCGCGAAGACCCTGAAGCCGACATCGGGCAGTTTGACGGTAACTGGAAGGGTGGCAGCCCTGCTTGAACTGGGTGCCGCATTCAATCCTGAGTTCAGCGGCGAGGAAAATATTTACCTGAATGCCTATCTCATAGGGCTGTCAAGGGACGAAATAGACGCTCGAAAAGATGATATAATCGCCTTCTCGGAGCTTGGTGACTTCATCAAGAGACCTGTAAAGACTTACTCATCGGGCATGCAGGTCAGGCTGGCATTTTCGATAGCTACCAGCGTCAATCCAGATATCCTCATCATCGACGAGGCATTGTCGGTCGGCGATCAGCATTTTCAGAAAAAATGCGTAGACCGGATGATGGAGTTCAAGCGGGCCGGGAAGACAATACTCTTCTGCAGTCATTCGCTTTATCTGATACAGGAGTTATGCGGCAGAGCCATCTGGCTGAAACAAGGCAAAACAGAAAAGATCGGCGAGACGCTGGCTGTCATTAATGCATATAGTGACTGGGTCCGGGAAAAGGATGCCGGTCTCCACATTAAAGACGGGGGCGCTAAGGCTCCCGGGGGGCCTCGATCAGAGAATCCGCTCTGGCTTGAATGGATAAAAATCACCGATGAGGAAGGGAGAGAAAAAGAACTCTTCAATACCGGCCGGCATGTTAAGCTCTCGATGCGCATCAGAGTGGGCGATTCCAGAAACCGGTATAGCGGGCATGTCGGAATAGGCCTGCACAGGAATGACGAGGTAATCATGTCCGGCTTCACCACAAAAATGGACAATCTGCCGCCCGTGACCTTCCGTGACGGTCAGGAAATCGACTTGTCATTTCCATGCTTCCCCTTGCTTGCGGGCCAATATTATTTTTTTGTTGTTATCACCGATGAATACGCCTTGCACTCTTTTTTTCATCAGAAATCAAGTGTTTTCTTTGTCGAACATTTTACTGGTGAGCTCGGCGTCGTGAAGATGGACCATCAGTGGAATATCCGTCCGTGACTCCTGCGAAGGTAATGGATGGCGCAAAAGGGATGAATTCTCTGCGATACTATTTCTTCGATCTGCCCCTATGGGGTTTGGGGGTAAGATCGGAGAGGCTTGCGAATCGGCTTGAAAACTTTCTTTCGTCCGATGCTTTACAGTTTCGAACAGCCTTCACTTCACTCAACCGCTATCTTGGACAGGCGGCGGAGAAACCCCCAGTTGAAGAGATGACCGGGAAGGCATTGTGGGTAAGAATCATACGCGAGAGTGATGCTTATGCGTCCTTGCTCATGACAAAGAAAAAAATGAAAGACTATTTCCGCGTGGAAGGCATGGAACATCTGACACGTATTTTGCCCTCCAGGAGACCGATCTTCCTTTTGACGGGACACATCGGCAGTTTCTTTATTCCCGCCATCGCCTTTGCCCACATGGACGTCTCCGTTTACCCTATCGCACGAACGGTAGGTACAGCCCATGAACTTCCGTTCGCAAGACGTCTATTCGAGAAACTTAACTACACGCTTTCGGAAATGAGGTTCTCTTCGCGTTATATATTCACAAGTTATCCGGGTATAATCGATCGATCTCTCATACACATATGCAAATCCGGCGGACTCGTATGGGCCGCAATCGATTTTCCCCGCTCGTTTTACCCCTTCAAGAGGACACCGGTGAAACTCCTTGGCTTCACCTCTTCGCTTCCGTCCGGATTGGTCCGCCTGGGTCTGAAATACGACGCTGTCTTCCTGACGGCGTGGAACACCGTCGAGACCGACAGTCCCCGACATTTCTATCGCCGTCTTACAATAGATCCCCCTCTTCCGGAAGGCATAGGCATGTCTGCGATCCTGCAAAATTACGCGGACAGACTTTCTTCCGTTGTCATAAGGCAGCCATGGGAATGGGCTGGCATTCAAGTTATAGACGAATTCTGCGAAAAAGAAGCGTGCGATTGACAAGAGCTCCCCGCAAAAAAGAGTGGACAGTGTTGCAGCTCCGGTATTATCCGGAATCATTCACGGCCTGTGCCAGGATGTAGGTTTCATCGCCGAGTCCACTGTAGAGAAGGAAGAGAAGCGAATTCAGAAAATTGAACCTCCGGTTGAAGAACGAAATCAGTCCGTACTCTTTCCTGAGGACGCGGAACCTCCCCTGCAGGAGCCCCTCGATCTCGTCACAGGTAAATTCCCTGATGTGGTCGTAGGTATCACCCGCTTTAACAGGATTCAGGGGAGGATTAATGCCCTTTCCGACAAGGAACCTCAGACGGTTTGGCAAGCGGGCCAGGTTGGGGGTGGAAAGCACCAGATATCCATTTTTTTTTGTAACCCGCCTTATCTCATTCAGCGATTTCTGCACAATAACGGCTGGTAAATGTTCAATCACATCGCAGCAGAAGACCATGTCAAAAGATCCGCCCGTAAACGGTAAAGGATAATTGAGGTCGTGTTCAATCACGTGAATACCTTCTCTTTTCAAGAGTCCCATAAATTCAGCAGATTGGAGATACCCCCGTGACGGATGCTCGGTCGCCGTAACATCGAAAGGGTAATGTCTCTTCAGCAGTAGGGACAACATTCCGTAGCCTACGCCGATTTCAAGGACACGCGCGGGAACGTTTTCAGGAATCAGGTGGACAATCCTCCGGTAGTGATCACTCCATATTTTCAGAAAACTGTCGTCTGTCTGCGGAAGGCTCTCGTTGTAATCTATCCCGGAGAGCATGACCATGAGATCACGAATCTCCCTTCTTGATGGTGGCTTCAAGTCGACCTCCTGAAAACTGCGTCTATTCTAGCAAAAGGAAGAACTTTTTACACCGGCTTAGGCTGCTCGCTGCTTACATCATGCCGCAGGAAGAAAAGGAAAGAGACCCGTGTGCGACTCTTTCCTTGTGGTAAAATACTCCATAAACAGTATTTGAGGTAGTGCAAATGAACGGGCTTCTCTCCATCATAATCGTTAATTTTCATTCCGCCGAGTATGTACGAGACTGTCTGAAGGGAATCAGTGAGCAGAATGCGGATGTCGAAGTAATCATTGTAGATAATGCTTCCGGAGCCCATGACAGGGATGTCCTTGAGTATTTGCAGACTCAATATGCTTTCCTGACAGTGATGTTCAACGGGAATAACGAGGGTTTTTCGAAGGCAAATAATCAGGGGTTCGCTGTAAGCAGGGGGGAGCAGATTCTCTTTCTCAATCCCGATACCTTCCTTTCCCCCCGTTGTCTGGAACGTCTCATTCCCTTCCTGAGGACTGCCACCGAAGCAGGCTGCGTAACCCCGAAGCTCTGGATGGACGAGTCAAAAATTTTTCTGCTGCCTCCGTCATATCTGCCCTCGTTATGGAGGAAAATGCAGGCCCGCCTCGCCTTCAGCAGTGGTCCCTTGTTCGCAGCATATCAGGACAGGTGGATCAGTAAAGCCCTGTCGTTCTGGAATTCCGACAGCACCTCCGTTCTGGATGCGATTTCGGGTGCGTTTATCATGACCAGGAGAGACGTGCTGAACGCCGTGGGCCTGTTCGATGAAAGATTCCCTCTCTATTTTGAAGATTCCGATCTTTGCAGAAGAATACGGAGGGCCGGGCTGAAGCTCTATTATTTCCCTCATTCTGAGGCGATACATTATTACAACCAAAGCGCAAAGGGCTCTCCGGAGTCCATTCACAAATTCATGACCTCCGAGAAGATCTATATGGAAAAGTATTATGGACAATTTCTGGCCAGACAGCTTTCTCTCCTTGACAGGCTACCGGAAAGAAGAAAACATTATTCGATCAGAGCTGCCAGTTTTTCTAAGCCGCTGGATACGCCGGAGAACGGCTACCTCCTCTTTTCCCCCCTTGAGACCATAATCCCCTGCGCCGCGCACAGGGTCACTGACGCGCAATTTACATTTCCCCCGGATTTCGTCGCAAAACTCGCCGTCGGCATGTATTATGTTTTACTTACCACCATTAATGGTAAAATATACGATAGATTTGTATTGGAAAAACGCTGAAATTTTTGATGGGTCTGATGCGGCTTTTTTCTCCGTTTGGGACCTGGATACATGGGGGATAATGAAATGGCATCGATAAATTCAGGGCAGGCGCTCCGCGGCGAGGGATCAACACCCCCCTATCCCGGATCGGTGGTACTCGAAACGACCAACCAGTGCAACCTGAGATGCAGGATGTGCCATGTGTGGGGTGCCGACGTAACCCGAAGGCGTGAAACCGGGTTCATTAGAGAGGACGTTTGGAGAAAGGCGATCGATGAGATGTCTGATTGGAGGGAACCGGTAAATCTCGCCCTTCACGGGGCAGGCGAAGCCCTTCTCCACAAGGACTTTCTGAAGATCCTCGCTTACGCAACTTCAAAGGAAAATCTCTCTGTCGGTTTTCTCACTAACGGATCTCTCCTGACGAAGGAACTGTCTGATGCAATCATGCAAACCGATATTGCATGGATCGGTTTTTCGGTAGACGGAGCAGAAGAGGACAAATACAGAAAATATCGCAACGCCGACCTGAAGAAGGTGGAATCGGCCATCGAAAATGTTGTGTCTTTGAGAAAGAACGGAAGACCTCGCATATTCGTCAATATGGTTGCTTTGCCAGATATTGACGTGGAGAAGTATGTCAGCAGGTGGGTCCACATGCTCGATGAGGTGAAGGTTTCCACATACAGGCCGCCCGGCCACAGGGATTTTCTTACCCGGGAGATCGAAAGAGTGCCCTGTTCGATGCTGGACGAAATGCTCGTCATAGCCTGGAACGGGGTCGGGGTTCTCTGCTGCGAGGACATTTGGGCCGATGTAAGTCTGGGACGTTTTCCGGAGTGGTCTCTTCTCGATCTGTGGCATTCCCCTCCTTTGGAGCAGGCAAGGAAACTGCATCGAGCAGGAAAATATTCCGGCATCCCGATCTGCGCCCGGTGCGACTCGTGGAGCAACCAGTTCACCTCCACCGAAATAAGGGAACCGGAAAATCTCAAGCTTGTCAAATGTGCAGCCCAGACAAGCTATCGGAGAATCACAAAAGAACAGAATCTGAAATGAAGATTGCCTATCTCCTGGAGGACAAGTCTCTCTGCGGGGGAGTGAAGGTCGTGCTGCAACATGCCGTTCTCCTGGCCAAAGAGGGATTTTCGGTCACCATAATCTCCAGGACCTCAAGCCCCGAATGGTTCGACACTGGGGACGTGGTTCTTCTGACCATCGACAACAGGGAATTCTCCGAAGTCGTCGACCTGCTCGCAGCGTTCGATCTCGTCATTGCCACCCATTACCCGCAGGTATTAAAATTATACAGCACGCCCGTTCGTCTGGCTCACTTTTCCCAGGGCTACGAAGCCGATTATCCTTTCTGGCAGGGAAAAAGGAGCGATATAGAGAAGGCATATCGCCTGCCAGTTCCAAAAGTAACGATCTCCAGAAGGGTGGCGGCAATCATTGAAAATGTTTTTTTTCAGGTGCCGCACTACGTCCAGCAGGGCATAGATATCGACAAGTTCTTCGTCAAAAAAATATCTCCCGTTGTGAGACGAATCATCATAGTGGGGACATGGGAAAATGGGATCAAGGGGATAGCATTTGCCGTAAAGGGTTTTTCCCTTGCCAGAGAAAAAATGAAAGATCTGAGTCTGGTTCGGGTCTCGACCCTTCCTCTCTCTGAAGAAGAGAGGGAGGTCTGGCAACCGGAAGAGTACCATTCCGCTGTTTCTCCCGCGGATATGCCCGCCCTTTACGGAGGGTGCGACATTGCGATCGTTCCTTCCGTCGAAGGAGAGGGTTTCGGTCTTCCAGCGATAGAGGCAATGGCTTGTGGTCTGCCGGTTATCCTTACAAGAATACATTCTTTCCTGAGTCTCGACGACGATAAGGATTATGCCTATTTTGTATCTCCTTCTTCTGCCGGTGAAATTGCGGAGGCTATAATACGGCTATGCGGGGACTTTAGCTTGCGGGGAAGGCTGGCGGAAAGGGGGCGGCAGGTAGCCGGGATGTTCTCCCTGCAAAATACGGCTAACCAGCTTGTCCCAGCGATAAAAGAACTCATGCTCGGGAGGGTCGAGAGGCCAAAGGATGTCCATTTCGTCTACGTGCAACGTCCGCAGGAAGAAGCTTCGCGGGAGGAAACATTCCTGAGGGAGATGTCACGGGATACGTTTGCGGGAGGCTTACCCTTCCGGTCAATTGTCTCGGAGGTCCCTCAGAATATCACCATCCGTGAGATTCTGGACGGTTCAGATGAACCTTTCATCGCAGTCTGTCTCGACGATACCATGTACTTCTCAGAAGAGTGGGTTTCCCCTTTGCTTGAAGCACTGGGAGAAGGATTTGACATGGCATCGCCGGTATGCTCTGATTTTTTCGATGTCGATATGCCTTATCATACTCCTCTCACCTTCAACGACGCAGCGGATCAGATGAAGCAAAAATACCGCGGGCAGTACCTCGAGAAGTCCGGAATACCACCTCGAAGTTTTGCGGCCAAAAGGACCTCGCTTGCAAGCTTGCCGCCTGCGACGCCTCTTTCGGAAGTGCCCGGCAGGTTGAAGTCAATTATTGCCCCCTCATCGCTTGTGCACAGGTTCGGCGACTACTTTGCATTTAAGAGGGACGATCTATTGTCCTTCATTCCTTACGGCATAAAAAAGGTCCTCGATATAGGCTGTGCAGGAGGGGGACTGGGGGAGACCGTCAAGAGAGAGAGAGGATGCGAGGTGTACGGAGCGGAAGCCAACAGGAAGGCGGCTGAAGAGGCGAAGACGAAACTCGATGCCGTTTTCTGCACGGACATAGAGCACTCTGACCTTCCTTTTGACAAAAACCTCGACGTCGTGATATTCGCCGACGTTCTTGAACATCTGGTTGAACCTTGGTCCGTTTTGAGGAATACTCTGAAATGGCTCAAGAATGACGGGATCGTTGTGGCTTCAATTCCGAATGTCGCTCATTATTCGATAATTCTTGACCTTCTGCGGGGAAGATGGGATTATGTTCCCAGCGGTCTGCTCTGCATCACTCATGTCAGGTTCTTTACGAAATCGACCATACAGGATATGTTTAAAAAGGCCGGATATACCCTGCTGACCGTGAAGGACCAAAAATGGCCGTCACATATCAGGGAACGAATCGAAGAGACACTCAGCCGCTACATAAGACTCGAGAACATGGATGAAAACATATTTTGTCCCGGCTTTTACGTGGTTGCCAAGCGGTCAGCGTGACATGGTCATTTGTTGAGACATATATGAATAATACAGGAAAGAGGAACACCGCCGCTGCGGAGGGCGACACTCAGGAAACCTTCCTGGTACGGTCATACCGGCAAGGGGACGACCATCCTATTAACGAGATGTTCAATGAAGTCTTTTCTCAGAACAGGGACATGTCCCACTGGTACTGGAAATACAGGGACAATCCCTACGGTTCGTTCTGTATCAGCGTAGCCACAGGAAAAGACGGCGTTCTTGCGTCGCATTTCGCCGCCTATCCCCTGAAACTCTGCTTCTTCGGAGAAGAGGAAAGGAGTAATTGTGTTGAATACACTATTTATCATGCAGGCGACAAGATGACGCGGAGGCGATACAGGCGTGTCGGCTTTGGAAAGAGCGCCCTGCTCACCCGGACTTTCATGCATTTCAGGGAAACTTATGCTTCGGCTGCACTTTTTACTTACGGATTCATGACACATCACAGCCTGAGGTTCGGTCTGCTCTTACTCGGCTATACGGTCATCGAGGAAGTGCCTTACAGGACACTGCCCTTCGAAAAATTGCCCCGCCGTAGAAATCGCTTTTCCGAAAAGTTCATACGGGGCATCACTGTTGAAGTCGTCTCCGATATAGACGATTCCTGGACCGACTTCTTCTCCCGCACGGGGAAGGAATACAGTGCCCTCGTCAGAAGGGACGCTCCTTATCTGCAGTGGAGATATCTGAAGAGGCCTGACAGAAAATATCTTGTCGTGGTTACAAGAAGAAGGTCCAGTATTTCGGGCTGGTCGGTTTTTTACCGGGAGGCAAACAAGATCATATGGGGAGATGCTCTTTTCCAGAAAGGAGACATGGATTCCGTCAGGTCCGCCCTCTCCTTTGTGAGGTCGCTTCCTTTCTCGGAGGGGGCGGACCTTATGGAAGGCTGGTTCCCGCCAAGGCCCCGGTGGTGGGACTCGGCGTTGAAGGATCTGGGGTTTACAACCGGGACCGAGCCGAACCGCCTCCACTTTTGTATAGGCAACTATACTGATCAAAATGCCCCGGAAAGGGTAAGAAACAATTTCTATTACACCATGGGCGACAGCGATCTCTTCTGACCCGGGAACGATGTCGAGGCGTGAAATGTGTGATCCCGGCCTTCGCCTATCTAACACTCCTCACCCCCGATTTAGGTGGGGTGAGGAGTGCCTGCATGACATACCTTCATTTCTCACATCGCTGCAGTGCGACTTTTTCAACGCAGTCGGCCGCAGCTCTCCCGATCCGGATTTACCTTGGTGGTACATTCTTCCGGGTCAAGAGCGGCGCAAAGTTGAACTTCACTTTAGCATCACTCATGGCATTTTCAACGAAATCATTTATTCTGGCGCGCTTAAAGTCCTTAAAGACCTGCTCTCTCACCTTCTCCTTGACCTTGTCGTAAGGTTCAACGGCGGGTTCCTTCCGGGCCTCCACCTTTATGATGTCATAACCCACAGGGGTTTTCACAACATCGCTGACCTGCCCCGGCTTGAGTTC
>Ga0307436_1000749_pt1 | contig 15193 bp, 20 predicted proteins | sample SalMarWE160440MG_FD_202513 | JGI IMG/M metagenome (GOLD analysis project Ga0307436, IMG submission 202513) | Salt marsh sediment microbial communities from the Plum Island Ecosystem LTER, Massachusetts, United States - WE1604-40 | ecosystem: Environmental > Aquatic > Marine > Intertidal zone >...
GCTTTTCCATTTGATATTATAGCTCTGGTCTTCTTTTCAACGTTTCTTTTATGTCAAGTGGCTTGACCTCTGGTTTCCGAGACTTGTAAACGTTTATTGCTTTAAGTCTGGCGAATTGCCCTTCAACAACTTCCATATCCTGCGGCGGCAACGGCAGCACACCACAAGGACGCAACGGAGTGTTTAGCTCAACTTCCTCCGGGGATAAGGATTCCGCTATTTTCGCTAGCTCACCAGCATAGCGCATATTGGCAGCAACAAACATTATCTGGAGCACCAGTCTTCCTCTGTATTCCTGCCTGAATTTCCTGATGCCACTCACTATATCCCTTAACCTTAAGCTCGAAGCAGGTCTGTTGATTTTACGGAACAATTCCTCATTTGGAGCATCCAGCTTAGCCACCACGGTATCAGCCAAAGCTAGTTCCCCTCTCACTTGTTTATTCATCACCAGCGATGAACCTGTAAGCACGGCTACTGGAAAAGGCAAAGTGGATTTGACTAACTCTATGGCTTTGCCTAAATTGTTAGCTAAGGTTGGTTCTCCCATACCGGAGAAGGTAACATAATCAATGTCTAATCCTTTTACCAACTCCAGATCTTCAGCTAAGCGCTCGAGAGGAATAAACTGCGCCCGCTCAGTTAAGGGATGGAGAGTTCGCCCTAACTGACAGTAAACGCAATCAAAAGAGCAGGTCTTGCCTTCAGGGGGAAGAAGGTCTATCCCTAATGACTTGCCCAGCCGCCATGATGGAACCGGGCCATAGATAACGGAACTCACTGCGGTTGACTCTTAGATTCGATCAACTCTACCAGCACGCCATGGGTGGATTCAGGATGAACGAAGATGTATGAAACTGGACCTATAACCACAGGCTGTTCAGGAACAACTCTCGCTCCTTTTTCCTTCAGCCTGGCTATCATTTCAGGTAAGTTAGTTACCTTGAAGGCAACATGATTTAGCCCTTCTCCCTTATTTTTAATGAACTTCGCCACCACCCCTTCAGGACCCGTTGGCTCTATTACCTGAAATAGAGTCTCCCCTATGGTAGCAGCTTTGACATTCATATTCTCGTTAGGCATGCTCCATTCAAGGTCAAACTTCAAACCAAATAAATCGTGATACAACGCTGCTACCTGATTTGCATCCTCCGCAGCAACGACAACTTCATGTACACCCACTACCCTAGGCTCTTCGGTTTCATTGCTCATCTCAAAAACCCCCTTGAATATTGCTTTATCGAGCAAGTTTTCTCAACGCCACATTTGCCGCCACTAAAATAGAATCCCAGAAAGGAGCAAATGGCGGTGAATAGCTTAAATCCAGCCTCGTTATATCATCGACCGTCATGTTATTCTGGAGTGCGGTAGCAAAGACATCTATCCGCTTAGCCACACCCATCTTGCCTATCATCTGCGCACCAAGTAATTTTCCGGTTGGTTTTTCTACCATTAGCTTAACGGTTATATCTTCAGCCGGAGGGTTAGGATAAGTATGACCATGTGAGGGATGAGCTACCTTGGAAGTGATGAAATCATAGCCTTCATTAGCTATCTCAACGGAACTTAATCCGGTGCGAGCAACGGTCAGGTCAAAAATCTTGGATACCGCAGTGCCCACAACGCCTTCAAAAACATCATTTCCACCAGAAGCATTCTCTCCAGCGACTCTTCCCTGTTTATTAGCGGTAGTGCCACGAGGAATATAAACTTCCTTTCCGGTAATAAGATGTCTCTGCCCTACACAATCACCAGCAGCAAAGACCTCAGGATTGCTGGTCTGCATTCTTTCGTCAACAGCGATGGTTCCATTCAAGCTAACTTTAAGCCCCGCTTGTTTAGCCAGGTCTGAGTTAGGTTTCGCTCCCGCCGCCAGTAAAACAAAGTCAACTTCCAAGCTCCTATCAGCAAGTGCTACAGATCTGACCCTGCCATCCGAGTCTCCCTCAAATCCTTGAATAAGGGCGTTTTTGATAAGCTCGACTTTTTTATCTTCAAGCTCCCGTTCAACCAACTTGACCATGTCATCGTCAAACATCTTTAGAATACTGCCAGGCCTTTTTATCACTGCTACTTCGAGACCTCTCGTCCTGAAAGCTTCAGCCATCTCCAATCCAATAAGTCCAGCACCAATTATGGCTACTTTCCGAAGAACTTCCTCCGTTATGAAATTTTTTAGAGCTAATCCGTCTTCGGCAGTCCTGATAACAAATATATTCCTGAGCTTGATGCCGGGAAAATTAGGACGCGAGGGCGAAGCTCCAGTACATATTACCAGCTTATCATAAGGCAGCTTCATTTCTTGACTACGGTCAAGGTCTTGAACAAAAACTAACTTACCTTCAAGGTCTATCCTGGTAGCTTCATGTCTTAGCCGGACATCAATCCCCCTGTTTTCACGGAAAAAATCAGCGCTATGAACTACCAATCCTTGAACATTTTTGACCAGGTCCGACACAAAATAAGGCAGCCCGCAAGAGCCATAGGAAACAAACTTCCCCCTCTCCAGGACGGTGACCTCCCAGTCAGGCCTATTTCTCCTGATACGACTGGCGGCACTCATCCCAGCAGCTACCCCACCTATCACTAGAGCTCTTTTCTTATCTCGACTCACCCGTTGCTCCTCCTTTTCGCTTCCACTCCTTCAGTGAGTTATACCTAGCTTTCTAGTCTACCTGGTTGTACTGCTCAATTACCAAATTTCGCTTTATACTGACTTTGCTTTCAATCATAGCGCCTGAAGAAAACTGGTAATAAAAGTCTTGAGAATGTCTGAATCGTAACGCTCAATATTGCCTTCATCGCAGAGCTGCGCCAACTGAGGGTCAATTGGAATTTGGGCCAGAAGAGGCCTTCCCGACGCCTTCGCCATTTCTTGCCCCTTACTCTTACCAAAAATTTCTACTTTCTTGCCGCTATCGGGCAAAACGAGATAGCTCATATTCTCCACCACGCCTAAAATAGGGACATTCATTTTTTGGGTCATCTTAATTGCCTTCCTCACCACCATTGCCGCCAATTCCTGAGGGCTAAACACCATCACCACACCAGACACCGGCAAGGTCTGCATTACCGTCAACGGAGCATCGGCAGTGCCCGGAGGTAAGTCAACGACAAGATAATCAAGCTTGCCCCACAATACCTCCTCCCAGAATTGCGTAATAGCTCTGGATATCAATGGACCCCGCCAGATAACAGCATCATCCTCTTGAGGCAGCATGAAATTGATAGACATAACCTCAATCCCCAAGCGAGACAAAACGGGCAAGATTCCAGTTTCACTGCCTGAAGGCCGCACGCCACCCAAACCAAACATCCTGGGAACGCTGGGACCGGTGATATCAGCATCAAGTATGCCCACTTCATTCCCCTGGCGGGCAAGTTCAACACCGAGAAGCGCTGCCACCAGCGATTTGCCCACCCCACCCTTGCCACTCATCACAGCAACCACATAACGAATATCATTGACCTCCTTAGGCTTAGCTTCTACAAAGTCAATAGATACCTCGCTCACCGCGGGAAGCTTCTTAATAACCTCGATGACCTTTTCCCTGACAAACTGCTGAGCATCAGAATCTAAAGCTGTTGAAGCCAGGGTGATGCTCACACTCTGGTCGGAAATGGTAATCTTCCGGACTAGATTCATCCTGGGAAGACTGCGCACCACCCCGGGAACAAATACACTTTCCAGAGCTTGTTTTACCTCTTCTTCAGTCGCCATAGTACTCACCTATCCTTCATATAATCTCGTTCCCCAAAGAGCTTGGTACCTATCCTCACTATGTTGGCACCCTCTTCCACGGCAATTTTATAGGAATTCGTCATCCCCATAGAAAGATATTTCATCTCCACACTGGGCAAGCAAAGCCTTTTAACTTTATCAAAGATCTCCCTCGTTTTGATGAAATAGGGTCTTGAATCTTCAGGATTGCCAAAACGAGGCCCCATAGTCATCAACCCCACCACCTTTATATTCTTGAAGCCTGAAACCTCCTTGATTAGCTGTTCGGCATCTCCGGGAGATACACCCGACTTTTGCTTCTCTTGACCACTATTGACCTCAACTAACACAGACATTACCTTACCAATTTGCTCACAGCGCTTATCTATCTCCTTTGTTATTTCAACGGAATCAACTGTTTCTATCATGTCAAATATGTCAACTGCTTTTTTCACCTTGTTTTTCTGGAGATGCCCGATGAAATGCCATTTTACTTTATCCCCCACCATTTCATAAGCCTTCTCTGCCTCCTGGACATAATTTTCCCCGATGATTTTTACTCCTGATTGAACCGCCTCAAGCACCTCCTCAGGAGTCCTCGCTTTAGCTGCAGCCACTACCTCCACCCCCTCAGGTAAGTCACTTAATATCTCACTTATATTTCCTCTGATGCTCATGGCGTTAGTCTCTCAGATACCTTCCGCCATAAATTATATATCTCCTGCTTGACCCTCCCATCGGAGAACTCCACCACAGGCAACCCATTAACCAGAGCCTCAGTAACCACATTATCAAACGGTATCCGGGATACAACTTCTACTTTCTGGTTAGCACAATAGCTCTCAATCTGGCGCGAGTTTTCCTCATTTATATCGTATTTGTTTATGCATGCCAGGGCAGGAATGCCAAAATGGCGACAAAGTTCAAGGACGCGGCCTAAATCATGCATTCCCGATAACGTCGGTTCGGTTACCAGCAAGGCTAAATTTGCCCCGGATAGTGACGAAATAACAGCACAGCCAATGCCTGGAGGACCATCAACAATTATGTAGCTCAAATTCTCTTTTTCAGCGATATGTTTGGCATTCTGCCTTACCAATGCTACCAGCTTTCCTGAATTTTCCTGAGCAATGCCTAGTCTGGCATGAACCAGAGGACCATAACGCGTTTCTGACATGAACCAATGCCCTGACATGTTTTCGTGCATAGTAATGGCATCAACAGGGCAAATCTGGGAGCAAAAACCGCAACCTTCACACGAGATCGGGTCTACAGCATAATTCTGTATGGCTCCAAAACGGCATACCTCCTCACAAAGCCCACATTCATTGCATTTTTCATTATCAATATGTGCAGTTTGTCCACTCCAAAACTCGTGCTCCTGTTTAATTTGCGGTTGGAGGAGAAGGTAAAGATCAGCAGCGTCGACATCGCAGTCAGCCAGGACCTTACTCTGGGCTAAAGCAGCAAAGGAAGCTACTATGCTTGTCTTCCCCGTTCCACCTTTACCACTCAATACCACAACTTCTTTCATCCAAAGTCCCTTCTAGCTAGATTGTTGCTTTTTGTTTAATCTCCTCGAAAAGCTTAACGAAACGCCCACGCCATTCCGGAATGCCATTTACCAAAGGCACACCTCTCGAATAGAAACTGGCAATCTTGGCATCGAGGGGAATGGTAAGTAAGACAGGAATATTTTGTGTACTACAGTATTCCTCCACCTTCCCATCACCTATTCCAGTGCGGTTTATCAGTACACCACAGGGAATACCCAATTCCCTAACCACCTCCACTGCTAAAGAAAGGTCGTTCAGGCCAAAAGGCGTCGGCTCCGTCACCAGAAGGCAAAAATCGCTATCCTTGACTGCTTCCACTACAGGGCAAGAAGTCCCTGGCGGCACATCAATTATAACCTCACTCTCAGAATCAATATGCTTTTTAACTTCTCTGATTATCGGCGGAGCCATTGGTTGACCAATGGTGAGCCTTCCTTGAATTAGCTCTATATTCCCTGAATTACCCTTCTCTACTATACCTATTTCTTGCCCTTCTTCGGTGATAGCAGATTCAGGACATAAGTAAGAGCATGCTCCACAGCCATGACAGAGCTCGGGGAAAATAAGAACTTTCTTGTTGACTACAGCAATGGCATTATAGGCACAAACTTCAGCGCATTTGCCGCAATAAGTGCACTTCGCTTCATCCACTTTAGGAATAGGGATAAACACAGGATAGCTTTGGGTAACGCTGGAACGGATAAAAATGTCGGCGTTTGGCTCCTCTACATCGCAATCCAACAATTGCACTTTATTCTTTTCGCTCAAGGTGAGAGCCAAACTGGTTGCTATCAGTGTCTTCCCTGTACCACCCTTGCCACTGGCAACAGAGATTATCACTCCCGGACCATCTTAACGCCGCACTTCGGGCAGCTTAAATTGTAGCAAGGAACGCCGATTTGATGAGAAGTTTTTGTTCCACAACTGGGACAAACGCAATTGCCACTGGGGCCTGCTCCAGGGCGATTTCCACCCATCCTTCCTCTACCAGCGCCACTCCCCATTCCCATTCCTCTGCCTGTTCCCGGTCCCTGACCGTAAGGACCTGTGCCATCTCCTCTAGGCATAAATACCTCCTTGACAGATTTATTCCATTGGCGGTAGCCCACAGACTCCAGAGCTACAGGTAGGGTAGCTTGATTCTGAGAGTTCACCTGTGCTAGAGCCAGGGCTAAAGAATGAGGAAAACAGTCTTTTAGGATTTGGGGCATGACACTTAGGACAATTCAGTTTAGTCCCATCCTCACCAAGAGGCTGGCGAACTTCAAATTTTTTCTCGCATTGAGTGCACTGATATTCATAGATAGGCATAATTCACCTCCTATTTTCCTTCCTCTAGCTCTCCAATACGTCGCTGAGTTTCCCTTAACTGCTGCAAAAGCATCTCCACTTGATTCTTGAGCACCTCTATTTCTTGCTCCCGGCCCATAGTTTGGGGAGCTGGTCCTGCCACAGGTGGCATTCCTGAAGTCATCCCCATTCCCATTCCTCTACCCATGCCCATGCCCATGCCTCTACCCATACCACGTCCCATTCCCATGCCTCCGCCCATGCCAAAGTGAGCATCCACGCTGGGTTCAGCACTGGTTTGAAGCTTACCCGCCTTGTAGGCTTCCGCAGCATCTCTTATTCTGCCAACGACACCGCTGATCACTTGAACGCCTGCAGCGGATAAAGTCTGGTAAGCATTGGGGCCACAGTTGCCGGTAAGCACCACTTGCACACCCTTGCCGGCAATCATTTGGGCAGTAGAAATTCCTGCTCCACCAGCAGCCATCATGCTGGAATTCTCCACAGCTTCAAACTCCATCGTTTCCGGGTCAACAATGATGAAGTACTGGCAACGCCCAAATCGAGGGTCTACTTCGGCATCCAGGCTGGGAGCTGTCGCTGATATCGCAACCTTCATAGTTTGCCTCCTTTTTACTCTTCTTTCTCTAGCTCCCTTATTCTAGCATCAATTTGTTCCAATTGTCCTCTTATCGCCTCCGCCTGACTCCTCAAAAAATCAAGTTCTTGTTCTCGTGTCATCTGCGGAGCATAAGGGTCTGCTCCCGGATAGGGTGCGCCACTATAGCCACCGTATGGCATGCCTCCACCATAAGGATCTGCCCCCACAGGCGCTCCGCTATATGGGATACCCCCAGTATAAGGGCTGCCTCCATAAGGCACTGCTCCGGGGGAAGGATAACCCGGCGACATAGGCATTCCTGCAGCTCCGCTGAAGAAATACCCACATCGGGGCAGTCCCCCTCTCCCTAACCCTACAAACGGCCACGGTGGAGAACTTCCCCGAAAACCAAATCCCCAGCCACCCCTTCCAAACCCACCTCTACCAAAGCCATTAGGCATTTTATCACCTCCTTAACAAAGTTGTAGATTTACCACCCGGGGTATCCATAATAACCACCCCATCGCGACCAGCCACGTCCAAAACCACGACCACGACCGAAACCTCTTCCGAAGCCCAAGCCAAATCCGGCCGACATTGGTGCTCCATAGCCCAAGCCGAACCCCGACGACATCGGTGCTCCATAGCCCCCACCAAACCCGGGCGACATTGGTGCTCCATAGCCCCCACCAAACCACCTTCCAGGTACGGGATTGGCAAAACCTGGTCTGCCAGAACCGGCACAAAAGCCAGCCGCTCTACCAGTCATTGGTCCCAACCCCCTAGGTCCAGTTCCATCTCCAAATGGCATCTTCTCTCACCTCCTTTCTATCTATTTCTTGCTACCATCGCCTTCCACCGCGAAATCCCCTGCCACGTCCCCTTCCCCACCCAAATGGTGGAAGCGGCGTAGGTTGAATATTCACGCTGGAGCAGACAGGACAGGATAAAGGCAACCTGCTCGCCAGAACCTCAAAAGGGACATTCCACTCATGCCCATCGTTATCGCATCTGAAACGTTGCTGAGGTAACCCGAAGTTTCCCCCCTCAACTTGAATAGCCTTCCCGTTGACCAGGGCATCAGCTAGTTTCTTACGTCCCAATCCCAGAACTCGATGAAATGTCGGTCTGGAGATGTGCATCCTCTCAGCACATTCCTCTTGCTCCAACCCCTCCAAATCCTTGAGGCGAATAGCTTCAATTTCCTCAAGTGAAAGGCGCACCTCCTGCAATAAATTTGTCGGAATCCCCATCGGTCTGAAAGAATTAGCACTGGGCAATTCAGCAACATAGCGCAACTTAACAGGTCTAGCCATCAAAAATTACCACCTTTTCGCTAGGAATTATGGACATATGTCAATAATAACAGGCAAATTATTTAATGTCAACTCGCTTTGCACAAATAAAGGTGTTAAAATAGACGACGTGGAAATCAGGTGGCTGGGGCATTCTTGCTTTCTTCTTAAAGGAAAGGAAAAGACCGTTCTCACTGACCCGTATTGCCCTGAATTAGGCTATTCATTGGGCCAACGTGAAGCAGATATAGTAACGGTGAGCCATTTTCATCCCGGGCACAGCTATATTGAAGGCATCGCCAACAGCCCTAAACAGATTAAGGGTCCCGGGGAGTATGAAATAGGAAATATATTTATCACCGGGCTTGCCAGCTACCACGATAAAGAAAAGGGCGAGACCAGAGGTAAAAATACCATCTATCTCATAGAGGTGGAAGGTTTAAGGTTATGTCACCTTGGAGACCTGGGGCATGCATTAACATCATCATTAGCAGGGGAATTAGGAAACTGCGACATCCTGTTTTTGCCTGTTGGCGAGGTATCTACGATAACGGTAGACGAAGCTGCCGAGATAGTAAAACAATTGACTCCCCACATTGTTATCCCCATGCACTACAAGACAGATATGTTAACTAGAAATCTGGAGAGAGCAGACAAGTTCCTGGCTAAAATGGGCATTCACGAGATGCAACCCAAACCAAAACTCCTCATCACCCAGACTAGCCTACCAAGTGATTTACAAATTGTGGTTTTCGATCTGAACCAGGCTACGTGACACTAAACTACTTCTCTTTACGCTAAGATTTTCTCCGCTTCTTCTATATCCGATTCCATCACATAAGGGATGCCGGAAACATCTGCTGCTTCTCGTGTCAGAGCAACGAGGTCATTTCTATCTATGAAGTTAAGAGCAAATTTGCGCTCACCTGCCATCAGTTGTCTTAAACCTGCCGCAAGTCTATCGTAATAGGTATAAACACCCATCGCCGCCGGCGGAATTCTACCGAAATCCTCTTTATATCTTTCCCTAAGTTCAGGTGCACTGATAAAAGTTCGCAAGAGAGCTTCTCGGTACTCCTCATCTTCCCCATGTTTTTTCTTGAGAAGCTGCTCCTGAGTCCTCCCCACCACAGCTGCAGTGAGTGTAGAGCGACCCATGCACACCGTCTTTACATACGGAGCTCCCAAGGCCAAGGCCTTGAAAATGTGGTCCTCAAGAGCAATCCCCCCAGCTATGGCACAACTAGGAATAAAAGCCCCCTTTTCACCAAGCTTCTTAAGGTATTTATAAAGAAGGCTTTCCAAGTAAACCGTAGGAATCCCCCATTCATTCATCATCCGCCAGGGACTCATCCCGGTTCCACCACCAGCGCCATCAACAGTGAGAAGGTCTATTTTAGCTTCAGAGGCGAATTTTACCGCCCGAGCTAAATCCACTGGTCTGTAGGCACCCGTTTTCAAAGTAACATACCTGGCACCTATCTTTTTCAATCTTTCCACCTCCCTCAAAAATGCCTCCCTATCTACCATTCCAAGGCGAGAATGCCTCTCGAATTCCTTTATTCCTCCCGCTTTGTAAGCCTCTTGAACTACAGGAGCTTCGGGGTCAGGTATGACGATATATCCTCTTCGTTTAAGCTCAAGCGCTCTTTCCATAGTCGGTAGTTTAACCTCCCCCCCTATATCCTTGGCCCCTTGCCCCCACTTTATCTCGATGCCCTCAACCCCAAGCTCCTCCACTGCGTATTCAGGAACGCCAAGTCGAGTATCCTCCACATTCGCCTGAACAAGCATCGCCCCATAGCCTTCATACCAATCTTTATACACCTTCACTCTCCGTTCAAGCTCAGGTGACTTAACAATCTTTCCATTTTTAAACTCGGCATCAGGGTCCATGCCACAAACATTCTCCCCACAGACAAGCACAGCACCACATATAGCAATGGCAATAGCAGCACCCTCCCAATTCACCCTGGCTATTTCCGTGGAACCTAAAGCACCGGTGAAGAAGGGAACCTTTAGTTTTATCTTGTTTTCACCAGCCCCTATTTCAGTCGAAATATCAACCGCAGAGAAAAGAGCCTTATCCGAATCTGCCTCAATACCAAACGCACCGACACAGGTTCCTTGAATATTAAAATGAGAAAAATCGACGGGATAATCCTTCTCTGACCCAGCTATAACTTCCCCAAAAGGCTGAGGATAAAGGACCTCCCTCCCCCTGACAGCAGATTTTCCCACTTCACAAAGCCCGGGACAACCATCCAAACAAGTTACGCAGAGTCCAGAGGCTGGCGAAGGTGTTACTCTGTTTCTCGTTTTGGTTGCTGCACTTGCATTTGGCTTACTTAAAGACATTACGTACCTCCTTCATATGTTTACTGCTATTCCCTTCTCCTTAAGGTATCTTTTTGCCTCAGGGATAGATATTTCCCCAAAGTGGAAGATTGAGGCAGCTAGAACCGCCGAGGCCTTACCAATCGTCACAGCTTCATAAAGATGTTCCAGCTTTCCCGCCCCCCCTGACGCAGTAACCGGAATGCTAACCGCCTCGGCAACTGCTTTAGTCATCTCCAGGTCATAGCCTTCTTTTGTACCATCAGCATCCTTGCTGGTAAGCAGAATCTCGCCAGCCCCCAACTCTTCCACCTTCTTTGCCCAACTGACAAGCTCTATCCCTGTGGCTTCACTTCCACTTCTAACCACCACCTCTAACCGGGGAAGATTACTTCCAAGTGAATTTTTGCGCCCATCAATAGCCACCACAAGCTTCTCTTTCCCAAATTTCCTTGATGCTTCCGATATAAGCTCAGGACTTTTCACCGCAGCGGTGTTGATGGAGACTTTATCTACACCAATGTCGAACAAGGCTTTCATATCCTCGATACTTCTAATCCCCCCTCCAACGGCAAAGGGAATGGTAACCCTCTCCGCCACTTTCCTGACCCATTCTAATCTTGTCCCTCTATTCTCCACAGTGGCAAAGATATCCAGGAAAACCAGCTCATCAGCGCCCTCTCGGCAATAAGCCTCCGCCGCTTCCACAGGGTCTCGGGCATCCCTCAAATTCACAAAATTTACCCCCTTGACCACTCTGCCATCTTTCACATCAAGACAAGGTATAATTCTTGCCTCATTCACTCCAAGCCTCCTTAAAGTTAACTAAATCTCGATACTCCATGACGGTGCTCATAGACATATTTTCAGCTTCTATACCTTGTTCCTCAGCAGCAGCCACAGGATTTAAACCTCCCATGAGAACCATCCCCACCCTGTTTAATGCTATGGGTATTTCGCACACTGGCTGACTTAGCTCGCCCATCACTATCAGCCCTCCCAACCCGGCTTCCTTCAGCTTTGTTATTATGTTATCCGTCATTGGGCGGCAGAAGGCTGGTATCTCACGATAATTTGCCACAATTTTCCCGCCTCCACTGCTTACTATTTCACCCACAGATGTCATCCTGGCTTTAATGAATACCTCTGAAGGGTCTAATGTCGAGCCAGCATAATGTATGAAATCCACAAAACGGGTGGGCTTATGGTCTCGAATCTGGAGGATGCCACCAAACCGAGATTCCAGCGGGATACCCGCCTTAAGAAGAGATCCATTAATGATAATGCTGCAAACTGTGGCAAATCCTACCTTCCCCTGAGGGACCATTACTTCGCCTAGCTTTTCTCCTTCAGACGCCACTGCTACTAACTCACTCACACAAAGCTTAGCTTCAAACGCTCCCCTCATTGCTCTGAGCGCCTTTTTAAAGTTTTCGCTTGGAAAAAGCGAGATATTGACTGGAACCAGGCCGGAACATTTTTCCCAATCAAAGCTGGTGCGAAAGGCAAGTGCTTCAATCCTTGACAGGGCGAAACCCATTTTGTCTCGAGCTAGAGCATTCCTTGTCTCCTCGATTCCTTGCTCGGTGAGCAACCGACCATCTTTCCCTACAAGCTTGGTTAATCCTCTTTCATCCATTAATTTAAGGTGATACCTCACTGCCCTTTCACTAAGCTCAACACCATGATCTTTCAAACGACGAGCAATAACTCTGGCACCCAGTGGCTCCCGCTGCTTACCCAAGACATTCAAGATGGAAATTACTTTCCTCTCAACCTCTTGGCTTTCAAAGCCCATTACAATACTCCCAACATCCCATTTAATTAAGGTAATAGGTAACTGCTTACCTACCTTATACTATCCCAAAAATCCTGTCAACCCCACAGACTCGCTCCTCAATAACGAGCAAAAGATAGGAAGGATTCCGTGATTACCATCCAGGTTGATATCCAGCTTCGTGTGCCTGCTTATCCAAATCGAGGGTGAGAATACGCTCTAAGGGGAATAACACCTCGCCTTCAGTGCGACGCAGGTCAATAGCCTTGATGTAAGTTCGACATTGCTGGCAAGTATAAAGGCGGTATAATTCCTTCCCGTCGGTGAGATAAGCTAGAGAATCTTGGTCTCGGTTGCCGCAGAAAGGACACTCAAGCCGAAGAAAAAGCCATTCAGCATCACATCGGGAGCATATCAGCCATCTAGCACCTGTTTCTCTATCAAGGAAAGAGAAATCTGGCTTACCTCCACAGACAGGACATACCCTTTGGCGCCAGGAATCCTGTTTTACTAAAGGCGATAATTTTTCAGAATACCTGACCAGTATCGGATGGAAAGCACTTTTGAGACAGAGTGAAAGCGCTTCCCAGCTAATGCCTATTTCTTGAGCGACATCGTTCATCGAGGAATATTGATACCAGGCATCAGCTGCCTTTCTTATCACGGATGGCTGCGGATTCTCCACCCGGGAATCGGGAAATTGTTCGCTAACTATACTGTTTGCTTCTGAGAACAATTCGCAGAATAACGCCTGGTCAGGAAACACATCTTCAAATCGGAGAACAAGATTAAATTGGGCAAAGCCTTTAGCTACCCGGCGAATACGATCATCTAATACAGGCAGATATGAATCTTTTACCTTTAGTCCGAGCAATTTTCGGTGAAGTTCTATATAGCGGGTCTGCTTCCATTTCCCCAATTGCTCTACGGTCCCGCTATCGGCCTGTGTGCTCACTCTCTACTGCTGGCTGGAAATTTCCTCATACCACTTGCCGTAGTGACTCTTAGCATACTCCTCGGATACCTTGCCGGTTATCATAGAGCGAAGGGATTCACTCATTCTAGGATGCACAGTACCCAGGAGAACATGCACTATAAACATACAGCCACCAATGATGAAGGCGAGAGCATGGGTAAAGAGAGACCATTGGAAAACGCCTGGAGACACAGCACCCTTAGCAAAACACAGGATAGCCCCGGTTACAAAGAAGATTACACCACAGACAATGGTGATAAGCTGCCATAAATTCTGTCCTGGGTTTATATGTCCCTGAGGTGGCATCTTGCTCTCATCGCCGCCGGTGTAGTAATCAGTTGCCGCCTTAACCCAGCCAATATCTTCCTTCTTCCAGGTAAAGGCTTCCTTTATGAACGCCAAGCTGGCCTTGGGATATGATATAAAGTAGAGCACCAGGACAATTCCAAAGGCATAAGCACAAATCCGGTGGATGATACGAGTCCAGCCTGTCAAGGCGATTGCACCCCAACCAGGCACAAACAATATCAAGCCGGTCAGTCCCATCAATATAACCAATCCTGCCACTGTCCAGTGAAATGCCCTTGATTGCAAGCTAAATCGTCTAACCCCCGGCCTCCCGGGGTCATCAAACAAAGCATCGTGAATAAAGGTTGCGATAATATTCCCTATGGGCTCGAAGATAGAGGCCCAAAAACCTTTCTCTTTCGCATCTTTTTCATCTTTCTCATCTTTCTCATCTTTCTGCACTTTCCTCCTCCTTCTTCTCAATCATTCTTGCTCTGGCAATCATGGCTGCCCCAAACATCCCAGCACCAGCCAGCAAACCAAGCCCAACACCTGCCCACTCCCCAACATTCAATGCAGTGGCAGCAGCAGGCATCTGCGGGTCTACAGGAAGGTCATAAACTTCAGGCTTCTCATCTAAAACATACAGCATATGTAACCCTCCCAGCTCATACTCACCATAGAGGTTGGCATCAGGGTGGGTCCCCTTCAGAACCTGGACTCTTTGTTTTCCCTCTATTACCAAGTCCTCCCACTCACCAAATTTTATCGCTCCAGTGGGACAAGCTTTGGCACAGGCAGGTTCCAGTCCATTGCTGACCCGGTCGAAGCAAAAGTCGCATTTGCCTCCCATCAGCCCCGTACCAAGTAGCTTATTAGATTCCTTGTCCCTCCGAGGAACATCAAAGGGACAGAATTCGATACAATAACCACAGCCACTGCACTTATATCTAACATAGGTCACAAAGCCCAGGGTTGGGTGACGCTGAAGCGCACCGGTAGGACAAATATTAACACATGGCGCGTCGGTGCAGTGCATACATTGTTCCTTCCTGAAAAGCCACCTAAATGTGCCGTCGTTACCATATTCCTTAAATATGATCTTCGTCCAGGTATCAGCAGAAAGGTCCGGGGGATTCTCATATGTCCCCCGATTGTTAGTCTCCTCAGCAGGAAGGTCATGCCATTCTTTGCAAGCAACCTGACAAGCACGACAGCCAATGCACCTAGTGACATCATTAAGCATCGCTTTAGCCATCGTTCATCTCCTTTTGTTCTACGCTTTCCTTATATTGCACAAAAATGCCCTTAATTCAGGGATCCCGGTGTTGGCATCGGCTATGCAGGGCGTA
>Ga0307436_1000751_pt1 | contig 15173 bp, 13 predicted proteins | sample SalMarWE160440MG_FD_202513 | JGI IMG/M metagenome (GOLD analysis project Ga0307436, IMG submission 202513) | Salt marsh sediment microbial communities from the Plum Island Ecosystem LTER, Massachusetts, United States - WE1604-40 | ecosystem: Environmental > Aquatic > Marine > Intertidal zone >...
TTCGACTCCACCATGCGCTCCAACGTCTCGGTCGGCCCGCCCATCGACCTCATGATCTATCGCCGCGATACCCTGAAGCCTGGCTTCACCATCAGGCTCGAGGACGACGACCCGTATTTGCAGGCGATCCGCGAGGGCTGGGGCGGGGCAATCCACAAAGCCTTCCACGACATTATTCACGATCCGGGCTGGGACATCTAACGCGGCAGAGCGCAATCCCCGCTACGGTTGCTAACCGAATGACGATCCGCTTTGCGGCAAAAGTCTCGCCACAAAGGTGGAGATGATTGGAGCGCATGAGCATCCACATTCATTATTCTGAGCTCGGGGAAGCAGTCGATGACCAAGCGGCGCTTGAGCAGTTTCAGAAGCAATGGACGACCTATCAGAAGCTGGTCGATCATGATTCCATTGCACAAAGAGAGACGGCTGCGCTCCTCCACGACGCATTGAAGGTTCTTACCAAGTCCTTCGATTTTCTGGACATTGCCTGTGGCGACGCAGGCCAGATGAAGCGGGCGCTGGAAGGGACCAAGATCCGCCATTACTGCGGCATCGATTTGTCGGAGCCCGCCCTCGAGCTGGCCGCGAAGAACCTGGCTGGCGCGCCCTTCGCCGTCGATCTCGATCATTGCGATTTCGTCGAGACGCTCACCAAGAGGCCGGAGCGCGTCGACATTGCCTGGTGCAGCCTCTCTCTCCATCATCTTTCCACGGGCGGGAAGCGCAACCTGCTCACCGCCATTTGTGACACGATCCGCGACTTCTTTATGTTGTACGAACCGACCCTCGCCGAGGACGAGGACCGCGAGGCCTTTTTGGAGCGGTTCCGGCGCGTGAACCGGCCCGCTTGGCCCTTCCTCACCTCCGAGGAGTGGGACCAAGTCGACCAACACGTCACCACCTGCGACTTTCCCGAGACGGACGCGACCTGGTGCGCGCTCGGACGCGACGCCGGCTTTTCCCAGGCGCGCCAAATCTATCTCGATCCAACCGGGTTCTACGGCCTCTACCGCTACGACCGGTAAGCGCAGCGCTATGTGCCGCCTTCCGTCACCCCATAGGAACCGCTAGAAGGTCCCGTTCTCCGGGCCGTTTATCCCGTGAATGAGGGGACAGCCATGACGACGAGGCGCAAGACCGCCGGCCGGGCGGCGAAGCCGAAAGCCGCAGGCCATGTGGCTGGTGAAGGCCTTTGGCCGAGGCTCCGCACCGAGCTTGGGTTGATCGCCGGCGTAATAACTACGGTCATTTTCTTCACTGTTGGCAAGGCGTGGCTCCTCGATCTCGATAACCTGCCTTTGTCGATAGCGCTCTTCGCCTGGCTCTTCGGCGTGATGATCTGGTGCGCCTTCGGCGTCGTACGTCATGCCGATGCCTTGGCTGAGCTCCTCGGCGAGCCTTACGGCACCCTGATCCTCACTGTCGCCGTCATCAGTATGGAAGTGACTATCCTCGCCACGGTCATGCTCGGCGGCACGCCGAACCCCACACTGCCGCGCGAGACCATGTTTGCCATCCTGATGATCGTGCTCAACGGCATGGTGGGCACAGTGCTCGCGATCGGCGGGCTCCGTCACGTCGAGCAGGATTACAATCTTCAAGGCGCGCTCGCTTATCTCGCTGTCATCACACCGCTCGCCGTCATTGCGTTGGTAGTGCCGACTTTCACCCAGTCGACGGACAGCCCGACCTTCACCACGCAGCAGGCGGTCATCTTCGGCACGCTAACTGCGCTGCTCTATGCCGCGTTCCTCACCATCCAGACGACGCGGCATCGCTATTTCTTCATCCAGCCGGAGAAGGGAGCGAAAGATTCTAAGCGCGTCGAGCCCGCAAGCCCCGAGCCGCATCAGCACGGCCCGATCTATTCGGCGCCCTACCATGCGATCCTGCTGCTCGCGACCCTGATGCCCGTGGTCCTCTTGTCGAAATCACTGGCAAGGCTCATCGATTACGGCATCGAGCAAGCGGGTCTTCCCGTCGCGCTCGGCGGTGTTGTGATCGCCGTCCTCATCCTTTCGCCGGAATGGACCGCCGCCTGCCGAGCGGCCGCCCGCAATCAACTCCAGCGCGCTGTTAATCTCAGCCTCGGCTCGGCGCTCTCCACCATAGGGCTCACCGTGCCAGTGGTGCTGGCGATCAGCGTGCTCACAGGCTCGCCGATAGAACTGGGCCTCTCCAATGTGGAGATCACGCTCCTGGCTGTGACATTGTTCATCTGCCACGTGACCTTCTCGGGTGCGCCGACGAACATCCTTCTGGGTTTCGTCCATCTGGTGCTGTTCGCCGCCTATCTGGTTCTCATCCTCACCCAATAGCCGGATCAGCCCCATCTCTTGGCGAGTTCGTTGAGCCCCACCTTCGCCAGATCCTCACCGCTCATGAAGACCTTGAAATGGCACTCGGCGTTGAAACTGAGGAAGAACGGCTCGGCGATTCGTGGGACGTCCGACGGAGATGGAAGATCGATGACGAGGATTGCGCCGCGCTGTCCGCGAAGCTCGGTGAATTAGACGGCCTCCGGCTTCAGCTCTTCGACAATGCCTTGCAGGATCTTACCGGCCTCGCCCTTGCGGGCCAGCAATCGAAGGGTTCGGCGGGAAAACGCGCGGTCAGAAGCATCCTCATGGGTCACCTCCCTCGGTGAGGTCTTTGACGGTGGGGAGGTGCAATCTAAGAGCGTAAGTACGGCAGCCCGACCACGCGGCTCACCTAATCCACGATCAGGCTCTTCACGGTCTCGAGCGTATCGGCCTCCTCGGCCGGCTTGTCCCAGCGGATGCGGTGAATGCGCGGAAAACGCATGGCCACGCCTGATTTGTGCCGCGTGGAGCGGTGCACGGAATCGAAGGCGACCTCGAATACGAGCTTTGGCGCCACTTGGCGCACGGGTCCGAAACTGTCCACGGTATGGCTGCGCACGAAGCTGTCCAGTTGCTTCAGCTCATCGTCGGTGAAGCCGAAATAAGACTTTCCGACCGGCACCAGCTCCGGCGCGCCATTTTCAGCCTCGCGCCACGCCCCGAAGGTGTAGTCCGAGTAGTAGGACGACCGCTTGCCGCTGCCGCGCTGGGCGTACATGAGCACGGCGTCGATCATCAGTGGCGCCCGCTTCCACTTGTACCAATGGCCTTTGGGACGACCGGCGATATAGGGGCTATCGCGGCGCTTCAGCATTAGGCCTTCAATGCCCGTCTCCCGCGCGCCGGCCCACAGCGCCTCGAGCTCGGCGACGGACTCGAAGTCGATAATGCCCGAGACGTCGGTGCGTTCAGGAGTGTGTGCCGCGTGCCACGTTTCGAGCCGGGCGCGCCGTTCCGTGAAGGGCAGGGGGCGCAGATCCTCGTCTCCTACGAACAGCATGTCGTAGAGGCGGATATGGGCCGGGTGCGACGTCAGCATCGCCCGCGTCACGGTCTTGCGGTTGAGGCGTTGTTGGAGTTCGTTGAACGGGGCGACCGCGCCCTTGCGCATGACGAGAAGCTCGCCGTCGAGCACGACACCTTCAGGAAGCGCCTCCACCACATCCGGGAAAGCGCCGGAGATGTCGTCGCCCGTGCGCGAAAACAGCCGCTTCTCGCCGCCTTGATGGCTGGCCTGCACGCGGATGCCGTCCCACTTCCACTCGGCGACGAAATCGGACGGCGTGATGGCGGCAAGCTCCCGGTCCTCGATGGCGTGCGACAGCATTAGCGGCCGGAACACGGCGCTGCCGCGTGTCTCGGGCCGCGGTCCTTTGCCCGTCAACCAAGCGAACAGCGGGACATAAGGGGGCGCCAGTCCGTGCCAGACCTCCTCGATATCGGCGAGCGGCTTGCCGGACCATTCGGCGAGCGCGGTCTTGGCGAGCCGCGCCGATACGCCGACGCGGAGCGCCCCTGTGAGCAACTTGAGCAGCGCCCAGCGGCCAGTGGCATCGAGCCGGTCGAGAAAGCCCGCAAGAAGCGCTGGAAGCTCCGTGGGCGCCGCGACCTGCACCGCCGCGACCACATCGGCGAGCCGTGGCGACGGGGCGTCCTCTTCACGCGCCGGCCACATCAACGCGATGGTCTCGGCCGTGTCGCCTAAGTAGTCGCGCGAGAGCGTGAACAGCACAGGATCGATCTGGGCATCCAGCATCTCCGTCAGGATGCGGCGGAATGGTAGCCGAAAGAACAGCCCGTCGGTCAGCGCAGCCAGCGCATAGCCCCGGTCAGGATCGGGCGCCGATGCGAAATAGTCCGCCAACAGGCGCAGCTTATCGTTGCGCGACGGCGTATAGGAGAGCCGGTCGAGAAGCGCGGCGAAGGCCCTCACTGGTCCTCGTCCTCGCGGCCGATCAATGCCAGCGCGCGGCCCCGCCGCCCTGTCGTCTCGATGTGGTGGAGCAGGACGTCCTCGCGGCCATGGGTCACCCACACCTCCTCGGCGCCGGTCTCGGCGATGGTCTCGGTGAGCTCGCGCCAGTCGGCGTGGTCGGAGATGACGAGCGGCAGTTCGATACCCTGCTGCCGCGCTCTGGCCCGCACGCGCATCCACCCCGAAGCGAATGCCGTGACCGGATCGGGAAGACGGCGCGACCACCGGTCGGCGATCGCTGAAGGCGGGGCCAGGACGATGGCGCCTTTGAGGTCGTCGCGTTTAGCGCCGGTGGCGGACAGGAGCACCCCAAGACCTACGCCGAACGACTCATAAAGATCGCAGCAGGCTTGCAATGCGCCGTGCAGATAAATGGGGCGCTCATAGCCGGCTTCGCGTAAAAGCGCGATTACCCGCTGGGTCTTGCCGAGCCCGTAAGCGCCGACCACATGCGCGCGCTCGGGAAACTGCTTGACTGATTTGAGAAGCTTGGCCACCTCGGCGCGCGCATCGCCATGCTGGAACACAGGCAGCGCAAAAGTCGCTTCGGTGACGAAGAGGTCGCATGGCACAAGTGCGAAGGGCGCACACGTAGGATCGGCGCTCCGCTTGTAATCGCCGGAGATCACGACGCGCGCGCCTTTGTATTCGATCAGAACCTGGGCGCTGCCGAGCACATGACCGGCCGGGAACAGGGTGACCGTGACGTCGCCAATGGCCAGGGGCTCGCCATAGGTGGTGGCTTGCGGCCGCCGCGGCGCGCCCACGCCGAGCCGCGCGCCCATGATGGCAACGGTCTCTTTCGTGGCCAGGACGGCGTCGTGCCCAGGCCGTGCGTGGTCGGAATGGCCGTGGGTGACGATGGCGCGCCGGACTGCCCCGTGCGGGTCGATGTGGAAACCACCCGGCCGGCAATAGAGGCCCTTACGGTCGACCTTGAGCCAGCTTTCGAATCGCTCGGGTGTCATTTCACGGCACGTGTATTGAACAAAGCGGATTTACCAACCCAAGATTGTAATATGCGGGGTTGGTAGCGGGTGGACCCATTACCTGCGGGGTTGCGCGCGGTCTAAGATGCATCAACGTGATGCAGCAGGCGAGTGTTCGCCGTGCAGGGGGGCAGTATAGCAGGTGTCCGACCCGCACTCCGCGGAAGCGGGGCGCTTTACGCAGCCATTTTCGCTTTCGGCCTCTCCGCCGAGGAAGCCTGCGCCCAGTCCGACACGCCACACGCCGAAATGTTCACCGGCATCAAGACCAGCGACAACTACACGAGCGGCTATGTGGGCGCCGGCTACGCATTCGGCAAGGACCTCTACGCACCGGGTCTGCGGCTCCGCGCCGTCGGCGCTTACGGGCGCTAACTATGAGGGCGCTCAATTCGACGGCAGCGACTATGGCGACGAACTTCGACGGCCAGGACAGTTTCGCCGCGGCACTGATCGGCTATCAGTTCCGTCCCGGCGCCGTCACCATCAAGCTGTTCGGTGGCATCGATGCGGAAGACCAGCACGTCGTGCCGCACGATCTGAATAACGCGGTGCAAGGCACGGAGATTGGCTTCCGGGTTGTCGTCGAGACCTGGTACGACATCTCACCACGCTGGTTTCTGTCTGCCGATGCATCCTACGGCACCGCCCTCCAAGAATATTGTAGTCTCGAACGCGTCGGCTTTCGCGTCCGGCCGAAGCTTTCACTTGGGCTCGAAGGCGGAGCACTCGGCAACGAGGAATATAGTGCCGGCCGCGGCGGCGGGTTCATGCGTATCAACCTCCGCAGACTCGAAGTCACGTTGTCCGGCGGGTTCACCAGGAACTATCTCGAAGGCGACCCGAGCGGCTATCTCTCGCTCGGTCTACCGAACATTTTAGAGAATAAAAAAAGCCGACCAGAGTGCACTGCCGGCCCCGCCCCGGCAGTGCTTAGGATCATCAGCATAGTCCTCGACAATGTGAGCGAAGGCTCAAAGGGGCCATGCTGCGTTCTGGTCGTGCATCCTGTGTAGAGAGATGTCTGTTGGGTTCCCACCCACCGAAGACTCACTCGAAAGCTCAGCATGACATGAAGACGACAACGAAGGCAAACGCCAGTTGTTGCTTACCCGCATTTTCTTTGAAGGGTCATTCGGCGAAGCGAACCTGGCTGCAACGCGGCTGTGCACCGGCGGAGCCTAGGGTGCCGCCTTGCTGACAGGCCGCTCCTTTGCGGCCTCTTTTGCCTTGCGTTCCGCTTCCTTAGCAGCTGCCGCGGCCTCCACTTGCGCTTGCCATTCGGCAAAGCGTTGGGTCAACGCCGCACCATTTTGATTCCACCAAGCCTCGTCGAATTTGAGCGCCTTCTTGAAGTTCTCGGGCGCTGTCGGCAGGTATTGCTGCATCTCCACGTTGATTATGGGATGCTTGCCCACCAACGCCACGGCGGATTTGCGCATCGGCCCGTAAGCAATGAGCTGCGCCTGCGCCGCGAGCTGCTTCGGCGAGGTGGCAAAGCTGATAAAGCGCATGGCTTCTTGCTTGTTGTTCGACGTCTTGGGGATCGCCCAGGCATCGATATCGTAGATCTGACCGTCCCACAGAATCCCAATACTACGGTCGCCAACTGCGGCACGGAAGATGCGCCCGCTGTAGCCGGCAGCCATCGTCACCTTGTCCGCAAGCAGCCACGTGATCGGCTGCTCGGCCTTACTCCACAGCAGAACGTCGTCCTTGATCTTGTCGAGCGCGGCAAAGGCGCGGTCGGCGCCTTCCGGCGTCGCGAGCTCGCTATAGACGTCCTCCGGCGGAACGCCGTCCGCGAGCAGCGCGAGCTCGAGCGTGTGGCGCGGGTCTTTCGGTAGGGCACGCTTGCCCGGGAAGCGGGCCGTGTCCAAAAGCGCGCTGATCTTGGTCGGCTCGCCTTTGCGGAAAGCTTTTCGGTCGTAGGCGATCGCCGTCGACCAGGCGACGCTTGCCACCCCGCACTGCGAAAGCCCTCCATCCATAAAGTCTTCCTCGATGCTTTCGCCGTTCGGCGCGGCGTCAAGCGAGTCGGCCTTGATCGGCTCGAGCAGGCCTTCATCGCACAGCGTGCCGAGCGTCCCGGCCGAGACGTCGACCACATCGACGGGCGTGCCACTGCCGTCGATCATGCTCTTGAGCTTGGCGAGGCTGCCGTCATAGACCTCGGTGGCGATGACGGTGCCGGTTTGTTTCACGAACGGCTCGAACAAAGCGATCTCTTGCGACTTACCATAGGCGCCGCCCCATGTCGCAACGCTGAGCGTGTTCTGCGCGGCATGGGCGCCCTGAGCCACGACGAGCGCGATGGCAAGCGCGGCCACCCGGCCACACTGCGCGGCGGCGGCTTGGAAAAACAGTCTGTGACGTTGCCCAAACACGGCGATGGTCTCGGTCGAATTCCGTTCCAGTGAGTGCTTAGCGGGGCGAGGCAGAACTGGTCCCCGGATTGGCCTGCGTTGATCCGTCTCCGAGGGTGGGCCGATTCGCTCTCTGGATCAGGGGTTGCGTTAGCGGACCGCGCACGGTTACCCGCGGTGGAGTTTCCATGACGAGCTGGGAGGCGCTCAGCGGGGTCACAGGATTGGCGATTAGGAAGTCCCAATCAAGCGTTTGCTGTCCTACATCCACGCCGCCCGATCCCGAAACCAAGCTGCGGGGCGTCTGCATGCGGAAAGATTGGCACCAAATATGGCCAGCAGAGAGGCGGCAATCAGCGTCAAGCGTCTGGAATGGCGTGATGCTTTGGCTCCAGCCGTCTCCTTTGGGGACGGTGCCTGTCAGGAGTTGGTGCAAATCGATCGGCACAGCACCGTTCTGAGCGGTCACCTGGAACGCCCCGACCAGCCCGCGAATAAGTGCATCTTTTGTCGTGCCGCTGGTCGAGATATCGATCTTCAGGTTGCTGGCGCCCTTGATCGGGACACCGAGATTGAGGGGCTTAAGGCAGGTCTCAAGGGAAACGTTCGAGAGGTCGCCGACCAAAGACAGCTTGGTCCTCGTGCCGGAGAGATCGAGGCCCACGCGCCCCGACGCCTCGCCGCCGCAGAGCTCGAGCTCACCCACCTCGCTCGAGATGACGCCGCCTTTGGCGGAGATTGTGAACCCGCCGCGGCCGAGCTCTAGGGAGGAGGCTGCAACTGCTCCGGCGGAGATCCGCAAGTCGGCGTCGAAATACTTGAGGAGCGCCCAATCGAAAAGAGATCCCTCAGGCGCCGGATCCTCGCTTCCCCCGAAATAGGGATCGAGAGCGAGACGCTCGAAATCAAGCGTCCCTTCCACCCGCGGCCGCTCGCCCGGCGTGAGGGCGAGAAGCCCGTCAGCCTCATTGCCATCGAGCGAGAACGTGCCGTCGTCGAAGGTGAGTGTGGATCCGTTCCAATGGGCGGTCCCTGACGCCGATAGGCTCTTGAGGCTCTTGCCTGGGGGAAGAGCGATTCCGACCCAATTCAAGAAGCGGCGGCCATCGTCCATCTCGGCCTGGACATCGCCATCCATCTCAAGTTCGTCGGCGTAATGTACGGGTCCCGAGAATTTGGCCGTCACGGGATTGGACGAGACCGTGACCGTGAGAGGCGCGCTCCGTCCCTCTTCCGTTTGCGTAATCTCGCCGCCATCGACGGCAAAGTTGACAGTCTCGCCGCGAAAGTCGAAGGAGCCCATGGCCGTCAGGGCCCCGCCGCCGTCGCTTGCGTCGAGCCGCGCATCGATCTTGCTGACGATCGTCTTGCCCGAAGCCGTCTTGATCGAGCCGCGGCGAATGCGCATGGCGCCGACCGGGACCTCGGCAAGGGCGCTGGTAATGAGAGAGGCGGATGCACCTTCTTTCAGGGTGATGTTCGGATCCATGAGGCGCAGCCCATCGATCTTGATGCGTCCTATCAGGAGGTCGAGCGGGTTCAACGAGATCTTGACGCCCGGCGCCGAGATGGCGCCGATCGAAGGCAGCTTAGTGGCATTGGTAAGCACCAGCCCCCCGCGGAGTGATAGCGGCGGGAAATACCGCACGCTCAAAGGCTCGGTCAGCGTGACCGTGGCCCCCGTCCATTCGGACAGGACTGCAGCGACTCGATCGCGGAGGGCTGGCGGCGAGCCGATCACGCGAGGAAGCAGCGCGAAGCCCGCGATGAGAACCACAAAGAGGGCGAGGAGAAGCCATTTCCAGTAAAGTTGGCGAGGCTTCATACCGGCCTTTCCGCTAAGAGCTTCGGCAGGAGGCTCTGGAGATCGAGCCCGGCGCCCCGTGCGACCGCCGCACGGACCGCCTCTTCTAGCCCAAATTGCCTGGGCCGAGCGAGCCTGACCCTCACATTCTCTTGGGTTATCAAGAGATCCGCAACGCCCATTCCGATTTTGTTTGAGGCCCCACCCGCCGGCTCGTTAACGCGCCCGGGCGGCTCCTGGCGATGATTCCGTGAAGCAAGAGCACCGGAGCCAGGCTCACCACGACAATGGTCAGCGCCGAGAGCCCTGCCTCCTCATAGCGGTAGAGCGAGGCGAGCGTGAACACCCGGGTCGCGAGCGTGTCGAAGTTGAACGGCCGGAGCAGAAGCGTGGCCGGCAGCTCCTTCATAGAGTCCACGAACACGAGCATCGCCGCTGCGCCGAGCGCTGGCCGCAGCAAGGGTAGATGCACGGTCCACAGCATGTCGCTAACTGTGGCGCCGAGCGTGCGCCCCGCCGCGTCGATGTTGTGGGAGATCTTACTCAAGCCCGCTTCCACTGCTCCGAGCGAAGCGGCGAGGAAGCGGATCGTGTAGGCGAACACGATGGCGAAGGCCGTGCCCGAGAGCAGGAGGCCGGTGGAGACGCCGAACGCCGAGCGCATCGCCGCATCGATGCTGTTATCGAGACCCGCGAGCGGGATGAGAAGACCGATCGCGAGCACGGTGCCGGGAACGGCGTAGCTGATGGCGGGAACAAGGCTTGCACCCTGGACAAGTTGCGAGCGCGTCTGGCGCCGCCCGTAGGCGAGAACGACGGCAAAGGCGACCCCGAGCGCGGCGGCGGCGAGCGAGAGGAACAGGCTGTTAAAGGCCGCTTCCCAAAACTCAGACGAAAGACCGGACGACACATGGGCGATCGCGTCACCGACCAGAACCCCGGCTGGCAGCATGAAGCCCGCGAGCAGCGGCAGGATGCAGGCGAGAATGGCAAGGACGCCGTGAAGGCCGGAGAGCGTGTCTTCAGGCAGGTCGCGGTACTTGCCGGTGGTGTGGTGGAATTGCCGACCGGCGCGGAGCGCCCTTTCGGTTAGAAGCAGTACGAATACGAAGATCAGCATCACGCAGGCGATCTGTGTGGCACCGGTAAGGCTGCCGCGGTCGAGCCAGGTGTCGTAGACGGCGACGGTGAGCGTCCGCACGCCGAAGAACTCCACGGCGCCGATGTCGTTCAACGTTTCCATCAGAGCGAGCGCCACGCCCGCCGCAAGTGCGGGCCGGGCGAGCGGCAGCGCGATCTGCCAAAATGTCTCCGAGGCGCTCCGCCCTAGCGTGCGGCTCGCCTCGATGACACATACCGATTGCGCGATGAAGCTCGCGCGCGCCGTGATGTAGACATAAGGATAAAGCACGGCGCTCATGACGAAGATCGCGCCTCCCAGGCTCCGGATGTCCGGAAACCAATAGTCTCGCGCGTTGTGCCAGCCGAACAGGCCGCGCATACCAGTCTGCACCACGCCCGAATAGTCGAGCAGCTCCAGATAGCAATAGGCGATGATGTAAGTCGGCATCGCCATGGGCAGGAGCAGAAGCCACTGGAAATAGCGGCGCCCGGGGAACCGGTACATGGTGACGAGCCAGGCGGTGCCGGTACCGATGAGAAGGGTGAGTAGGCCCACTCCTAGCGTCAGGCCGACGGTGCGGCGCACCGCGCCCGGCAGCACGTTTTCGACGAGGTGAGGCCAGGTATCGCCGCTCGGCTGAAACGCGATCACGGCGATGGCGATGATTGGCGCCAGCGCAATTAACGACAACAGCAGCGCCGCAACAGACCAGCCGAGATTACCGCTTTCGGTGAGGCGGGCAAGCTTCCAGCGGATGGGAGCGGTCTCGCCGCGGGGAGCGATGGGTTGTCTAGCGCCGCCCAGCGAATCCGTCCCCGCTGGCTCCGCGCTTGGCCGCCGTGAGCGCCGCGACTGCCTCCGGGGACAGACACTGATCCGCGTCTTGCAAGGCGTCAGCGAAGGCGTTGGCTGCGTCGATTACGGGATCGACGACATCGGAGCCGGTGAGCGCTAGGGCGCAAGCCCGCATGGCCGGGCAGCGATGGTGCTGTGACGCGGCGATCAGGGAGATGGCCATGCATTCGTCGGCGCAAAAGCCTGAGCAGCCGAACGGGTAATACTCGATCTTGCGCGAGGCTATGGACCGCACGGCACGGACCCAACAAGCAAGCTCGGTCACGGCGCGCTTTGCCCGCGACGGGCCAAGCGCGCGGTTATATTCGTTCCAGCCATTCTCCCAGCAGGCGATGTCGCCCGTATCATAGCCGGCAAGCCAGCACCTGAACCCGACGCCCACCAGCCGCTCGGCGCCGCTGCTCGCAGGAAGAAAGGCCCACTGCCCGGCCCCGCCGGCATTATCGATTCTCTTGTGAAAGCTCATCGCTGTCCTCTTATGAGCTCGGACCTTCGTCGAAGCCGACCTTGTCGACCATTTCGCTCGCCGTCTTGCGCAAGGCCGCGATCTCGTTGAGCGAGATCGGATCCGGCTTGAACGTGCCCCAGGACTTGACCAATGCCGACCAGGGGACGCCCTCCTTCACCGGATATTCGTTGTTCACCTCCGCATACATCTCTTGGCCTTTGTCCGAGGCCAGAAACTTGAGCAGCTTGATCGCGTTTTCCTTGTTCGGTGCGTTCTTCGCCAAGACGGCGCCTGATACGTTCACGTGCGTGCCGCGGCCGTTCGTGTTGGGGAACAGCATGTTGACCGAGTTGGCCCATTCCTTCTGCTCAGGGTGCTTCTTGTCCTGCAGCATGGCGCCCATGTAGTAGGTGTTGCCGACGGCGATGTCGCATTCGCCGGCATAAACACCCTTGACCTGAAGCCGGTCGTCGCCGGCAGGCTTGCGCGCAAGGTTGGCCTTCACCCCGCGAAGCCATTGTTCCGTCCAGTCCTCGCCGTGCGCGGCGATCATCGAGGCGATCAGCGCGACGTTATAGACGTGCTGACCGGAGCGGATGCAGATCTTGCCGCGCCATTTCGGATCGGCGAGTTCTTCATAGGTGATCGCCTCCTGCTCCACCCGATCCTTGGAGGCATAGACCACGCGCGCTCGGCGGGTGAGCCCGATCCATTCATTGTCTTTGGCGCGATACTCTTGTGGGATTGCCGCATTGATCGCTTGGGCCTCGATAGGCTGGGCAATCCCGGCATTGGTTGCCTGGGTGAGATTGCCGACATCGACGGTGAGCAGCAGGTCGGCCGGGCTGTTGCGCCCTTCGGCCTGGATGCGCTCGATGAGGCCCTTCTCCGCGAAGATCACGTTGGTCTTGATGCCGGTCTCTTTGGTGAACTCATCGAGCAGCGGATTGATCAGATAAGGCTGCCGATAGGAGTAGATGTTTACCTCGCCGGATTGCTCGGCGTGGGCGACGAACAGCGCGAAGACAGGGAAGATAAAAGTCGCGAGCACCACGGCGCGCGCCAGTGTCCAACGCATCAATGATCTCCAATGGCCGAGGTTCAAGGCCCCGGTATCGGACGGAAGAGTCTTGCTCTGAGGCGAGAACCAGAGCCATTGACTCGCTTAAGGCTTGGGCTTGGCCACTGTCAACAAGATTATCGAAATGATATTCAACTTAGAAACCTTCTAATCGGTGATGATAAATTAGAACTGTTCAAGAGATACATTATTCATCGCGAATACTACAGGAAGACGCCGATACGTCACTATGGAAAATCTAGAGATGGAAAGTGTCTTCGCAATTGCGAGAATGTGTTCGCGGGTCGAGGCCCCGAAGGGTATCCGGCACGGTCAGGACCTGAATAGCCGCTCGGCGGGAAAGATCACTTCGGCGCATGTGCCCACACCGGGCTCACTCGAAAGCTCAAGCCGTGCCCGATTGGCATCAGCGAGCGCCTTGGTGAGGGGGAGCCCGAGCCCCGTTCCCGATTGCCGGCGTGGCGCCGTGTCGAGCTGATGGAAGGGCTGCATGGCGTAAGCGATCTCGTTCTTCGACATGCCAACGCCGCTGTCGCGCACCCTCAAGCGGAGCTCGCCGTCGACAAGCGTGCCCGACACGATGACCTGCCCACCTTCCTTGGTGAACTTGATCGCGTTGGTGAGCAGGTTGAGCAAGATCTGCTTGAGCCGCCGCGGATCGGCAACGACGACCGGCAGGTCGTCGGCAAGCGAGGTCCTGAGCACGATACGCGAGCGCTTGGCCAGCGGCTGCAGGCTCGCAACGCAGGCCTCCACGATCTCGGCGACGTCGACCGCGGTGAAATCGAGCTCGAACTTGCCGGCCTCGATCTTGGAGATGTCGAGCAGGTCGTTGAGCAGGCTGAGGGCGTAGAGCCCGCTTTGATGGATGTCCTCGGCGTATCCCTTGTAGCGCTTATTGCCGACCGGCCCGAATCGTTCCTGGAACATCAGCTCGGCGAAGCCGATGATCGAGTTGAGAGGCGTGCGCACCTCATGGCTCACCTTGGCCAGGAAATCGAGCCGGCGTGCCGCGGCGTCTACATCGAAGGTCGTTGAGACCTGCGGTGCAGGTGCCGCTTTGACCTCGGGGGCTGGTGGCGGCGCTTCGGCCTGTGAGGGCTGTGGCGCTTCCGCTTGTGGCGGCTGTGGCGCTCCCGTCTCGAGATCCGCCTGATCGATAAGCCTGAGGAGCGTCGTGTCGGACGCGGTGTCGAGGGGGCTCAGCGCAAAGGACACTTTGAGGCGGCGGCGCGAGCGCGTCAGCGCGTCGACTTCTCCCGTTCGTCCGGTGCCGTCGCCGCACTGGAGCAGGGCGGTGCCACCGGGCAGGACGGCGCCGAGCCCGCCGGCCTCCATCAACTCTGCCGGCGACCGGTAGCCGAAGGCATAGGCAAAGGCGCTGTTCAAATAGCTGAGCGTGCCGCTCTGTAGGAGGCCGATCGCGGCCGGCATCGCCTCGAGTAGAAGCCGCAAAGCCTCCGGCTGAAGCGCAAGAGGACTCCCTGCGTCGATGTCCTTCGCTTCGGTGGCATCGGCCGTGTCTGGGAGGGAGGTCTTCGTGCCGGGGCCAAACAGAACCCGGCCTTCGAGCGCGCGCGCAATGTGCTCAAGCGCCTCGCGATCCCCGTCTTCGCTGCGCCGTTGCGGTCTGAGGTCGGCCATCGTCGGCCCCAATTCCGTACAAGAGAGCTCGCTCCGGCGCGTAAAAGCGCAAGGTCCGGCTCGGCCACGTGACACCCCGACTTGGGGCGTTTACTCGACTCAGCCACTAAATTTAGGCGAATTCGCTCCATTGCATAGTGCCAAAGCAGGAATTTCGTCCACAGGGCAAAAAAGACGCGACTTTGGGCAAATGCCGCTTGAAGCATCGCATTGCAGCATTTATATTGCAGTGCAACAAAATAAGCGGTCGCAGTGGAGAAAACCGCTTTCAGTCCCCGAGAGGCGAATCGAGGAGATCATCAAAGAGGTGCCACGATGAGCGAGACGTCAACCATTCCCCAAACCCCCCAGGAAGCCGCCGAGAAAATCACCGAGACCTTCAAGACGGCCGCCAAGGAATTCGAGCCCCTCAAGCTCGACACCACCGTGCCGGAGAGCGTTCGTGCGCTCGCCGAGAAAACCGTGAACCAGACCCGCGAAGCTTATGAGCGCGGCAAGGAAGCCCTGGAAGAGTCGATCGAT